>VTLG01009312.1_pt1 | contig 45853 bp, 64 predicted proteins | sample 4694571 | NCBI WGS metagenome assembly VTLG01 (sample SAMN12604809, study PRJNA352737) | marine metagenome | biome: ENVO:00000447; feature: ENVO:00000209|ENVO:00000569|ENVO:01000036; material: ENVO:00002151; isolation source: viral sequences binned using virsorter ...
TTTACCTCTAGTGGCTCTAACTGAACGATACGGTATATTTGGGTCTACAGACCTTATGACTCTTTCTACCAAATCGCCTCCGTTGTTAGTTTCTGCTACAACCAAATCTGCTTGATAGTCATAGTAAACATTGACAGCTAACCTTGCCCATTTGTCAGGTGAATAGATACCACTGTAATCGTCTAATACATAAAACTGATTAGTATGGTCTGAACCTACCACAATTATTCCTGTTTCATCTGAATTAGCATTTGACGTTACAGCAGGGTCTATAGCTACCACTATCTTCTTCAACTCCCTGTCAGTATCTTCTGACAATCTAGTTTCTTCTATCATGGTGTTGCTCCATAATGCACCTTCAAATTCTTCAATGATTTCTGCATATAACTCTTGTCTGCCCAAAGATGTTCCCTCATATCTTTCTTTAAGCATTGCAAGTGCCGAGTCTGCTAGATTATCTTCATTTTCAAAAGTGTTTCCTGTGGTTACACAAACATCTTGTCTTGCCATCAGGTCTTTGATTATTTTGCTTGGTTTTGGAGTTGTCGTAATTACACATTGAGGTTTGTCACCTAACCTAAGTCCAAACATCAACTGGTCAAAAGCCTCTGGGTATCTCCAAGCTGCTAACTCGTCTGCCCATGCTCTATGAAACTGACTACCTCTAAGTCTATCAGGTTCTATAGCTGCATAACCCATAATTTTAGAACCGTTATGCAGTCTTATTTCAGCAATACTTGAAGAGTAACCTTTAGAATCAGGAGAGTTTGTATAACATTCATCAGGAATAATAGAAAGCAAACCACTGTTCCCACCAAAACAAACCCTTCTGAGATCGCCATGAGTCGGTGCGACAACAGCACATAAACTTTCTGGATTTCTCAATGCGTAAAGTGCTATGTCTTGAGCACCTGTTCTAGTCTTACCCCATCCCCTGCCTGCTAGAATCAACCAAATATAATGTTCTTCTAAAGGTTTGAGTTGTTTGGGTCTGGCAGTTTTAAGCCAGTCAGTGTATAGGTTTATCGTCTGCCTTTCTGCGTTCTTCTGCAACTGTGTCCAAGAGTTCAAGAACCTCTGTGAAGGCTTCTGTTTGTTGTATGCTTCCATTGATATTTATAGAGTCGGTTGTTTCTCCAAAAGCTAATTTAGCCAGTCTTTGTGCAGCTACGGCAGTGTTGGCTAGACTAAGTATCTGACTTGGGTTATCTGTTTTGGTGTCCTGTTCTAATGCTTTAAGATTTTTATAAACCTTTCCGTGAACTATCTCCATAAGTTGATTAGCTACTTTTACACTTTTGGAGTCAAACTTCTTGGACTCAATAGCCATTTGTTTTGCAGTTTCTTCATCAATCTTTTCTTGAAGTTGAACTTTGAATTGTTCTTTTTGGTCTCTCCAACTTTCTTTCTGAGACAATCGGAAAAGAGATGTTTGTGCAACATTGTACTTAGTGGCTAATTCAACGATGGGTAAGTATTGTCTCTCACCTGTTTGAAGTTCTATACCCTGCACAAATTCTGTTCTTAGCTTGAGTGCCAGATCTGGTGTAATTCTTCTTACCTTCTTTTTTTTATCCACTGATTGTTCTGTGTTTAGTCAACAAGTTTTTGCCAACTATATTACAGATTGTTCTCAAACACAAAAAAAAGGAGGCTTTAAAACCTCCTCTTTTCTATAGTTCAATTGAGAACTATGCCCTCCTATCTTATTCCATCTCCTGTAATTTTTTGTACTCTGGGTCTTGCTCAATTTCTACATTAAAGTTGTGTCTGAACATTTTTGTTTTTTGATTTATTCTGTATCTCTTGCCCGATACGTTATGAACACAATATTTGATTAAAGCAGATGTCCTTCCACCACTAAAACTTATAAGAGCAGGTGAGGGTATTTTGTAAGGGTTCACCATTTTTTTATCAGTTTCATTCCAAATTCATTAGTTTCTTCATAACTTACATCTTCTTTAAGGATTAATTTGTTATTTTTAAATGGTGAATAATCTACATGATGATGCCATCTGTTCCATTTCCAAACGACCTTTGCTACGTCAGGGTGCATATCGGCTAACATCTGGCTTTTATTTTTAGTGCCTTCTTCATCATAAAATTCAGCACTGTTACCACCTCGCATTGTCTGAGTGGCTCTCTTACCTGTCAAAAATTGATTGAATTGAACAGTACACCATCCGTCTTTCATCATTCTCAAACTAAGATCAGTATCTTCGTTGTACCTTCCTCTCCATCTGTAAGGCACATCATTTCTAATTAATAAACAACTATAAATTCTAGTATTAATTTTTATCGGTGGTCTTGAGTCAGTAGCAGGGCAGAATATTGCGTAATTTAGACCTGCCTGTGCTATGTTTGTATATCTTAAAACAAAATCTTCACAGACATAAAAAGGTGTGCCATCTACGCATTTTACTTTCATATTGTTATTCAATCTTTCAAAGGATTCCAAGTTATCGTCTAAAACCCAATGCCATTCAAAACCATTTTCTATTGAATGTTCCCAAGCAAAGTTTCTAGCGCTGCCTGGGCCGCGCCTTACATCATCGTCTTTCCAAAATGTGTCGTAATCATCTAAATACTTTTGTGGCAAAACCAAAATCTGTTCTTCATTGACAATGTTGAGATATTTTTCTTTTTCGCTTTCTTCCACCACCATAAAAAAAGGCACATTCATTTCTTTCAAAACTCTGGAAGTTGGATTCCTTTCCCACCGACCTTTACTTACTATGTAAATAGGGAATCTTGGGTTTTTTGGATTTTCTGACTTATACCTATAGTTACTTGCTTTTTCTTTTAATGGAAACCAAGTGGTTTTACTTTCTTTCTTTTGCATACCATCAAAAACTTTTTTTCCATTGTATATATGTTCTTTTACGAGTGAATGAAAAGTATTGTAATCTTCTTGACTTCTAAATTTAAAAGTAGCTGTTATTTCAGGATCAGGTTGCTTTGAATTATTATATTCAGGCATACCTGAATAATCGTAAGTTTGTTCGCAATCTAAGTTAAGTTCTTTTTGCATTTAGATTTTTTTTATCCGAGTTATTTTTATCTTCTTTTTTCCAAAAACTGAGTCAAACTTTGCCCTTGCCTCTGGTTCTTCTAAGTGTGGGTAGTTATGGCACTCATACTCCAACTTGTGAGCCTTGTACCACCTTTGAAAATTACTTTCGTAACTGTCCTGAGAGTTGTATTGAAAAGCCATAACTATTCTCGTTGCCACAAATTTAATCTTTCCTCTTTCGTCAGTCCTTCTATGCTTTTCTTTTTTTTGTATTCAAAGTCTGACTTCTGTTTCTCAAATTCTATTTCAGATAATGAGTCTACCAAAGTTACAGATTGACAATGTGGTTCTGCTTGCACCCAAAGTCTCCACTGAGCCTCTTCGTTTGCCTTCTCTTCTGACTCAGATATTATTTTGAAAAAGCCTGCTTTCTCTTGTCGTGCATAGACGTAAAAAGTTTTCATACTCTCCCCTAAATATAAATTATTTCAAATCTTATTTCTTGGACTGTATCAATCCAAAAGAAAACAACGTAAATAAAAAAAGCAAAACAAACCAAAAAGAGAGTTGTGCCTAAAATCTTTCTCCACTTCTCCTGAACGTAGTCTATTACTTTGCTGACAAGATCAAAAACCTTTTGTCTCTTGGATATAACCTTCTTTTTTCTTGGCATATTATTTCTCCTTTTAAGTTTATAAAGTCTTACAAATCTGTTTTGCTTTCTAAATTGTCATAGATAGTTTTGATAAGACCTACTTTTTTTGCTTGCTCCTTTGATTGCAAAAGTCCTTCTAATCTTTTTCGGTGGTCTCTCATAAAGTCTGTCATTAAACCTTCTAATATTGTACTCATAGGCAGACCTGTAGCCTTTCTTATGAATTTTAAATCTTCAAGAGTCTCCTGTGTAAGTCTGACTGATGTGCGAGTATAGATTCTGCCTTCTTCTCTTTTACTCATATCTAAAATTCAAAAGCTGCAAGAAATACACAGACTATTATCATAGTCGCCAAAATTGAATAGCAAACAATCATCAATCTGGTTTCTCTTATTTGACTTGGTGATTTTCTCATAATTTTCTCCTTAAATTATTAGTGTTTTAAGTTGTTTTTTGTTATAAGTTTGACTGCTATATTCTTTAGTCCAAATCAATTCTCTACACTCTTTTTTATAATTTTCTCCCAAGTGTCTAAAATTTTGCAGTGTGATTGTGGGTTGACTTAAATGAATAACGTGAGGGTGTAGGAAAGCTACTCTAGTTATTTTGTTTGAATGGATTGCCCCTTTGTGACAAACAGTTCCAAGAGTCTCAAGACTGAGTTTCCAACAGTCTTTATATATCTCATAGTTGTCTATGAAAAATTGAGTTCTGTCTGCCATGTACTCAATCCCTTCTCCATAATCCGTCATAAAATCTTTTATATGGTCGTTGATCCATCCCTTATGCCTTGAGAGTTGCTCCATTGCATCTTCGTCTGGATAAAGGTTTTTTTTGCTAACCTCTATTTCTAAGACAACAGGCTTGTCATCGTCATAGTCAGAAGGGTCGTAATCTCCTTCTTTGATTTCATCATCTGCTAAATGGTAAGTCGTGTTTAGAGCAAAATAGCACGCATAACTATTTGTTAAGTAAACCATTTCCTCGTTGCTTTTAAGTGTGGTTGCCCAGTTGCCATTATCTCTTTTCTTTCTAGGTGAAATATTTTTTTGTTTCAATATTTTCCTTAGATTTTTTAGAGAAGTACCGTGATAAAGTTTCATGTTATTTTTCCTTTCAAGTTATATAAAAGTTCATTATGGAATAATTAATCAAGATTGCAAGGACTTTATAAAAGTTTTTTAGAACGGTAAATCGTCATCTAACTGTCTTTCAAACTTACTTTTTTCGTACAGCTTATGTGCCAGTTCTTTACCGTAGTTCTCAGGCAAACCATAATTTTTAAAAAAGGCTTTCTCTGTTCCAAACTTTGTATGCAGAAAATGATGGTGTTTTCTACAAAGAGGCAGGCATTGGTCATCACCTGACTTTACACCTCCTCTAAATCCAGTGGAGGGTTGTAATAGATGATGTGCCTCTACTAAACCCTCGCAACTGTAATAACCTACCATTTGCATCAAACACTTTTGCTTTCTAATCCAGTCCAAGTGTTCTTTGTCTACAAAGCGTTTTGCCATTAGAAAGGTATATGAGACATATCAGGTTCTTCTTTTGAAACCTGATCTTGCTCCTCTTCTTTCTCCTTGATACTGATGCTTGTGTACTCCTGATTGTTTTTGGAAATCTTTTTCCACCCACCAAGTTTGTAAGTCTTGAATGAATCTGCAAGAGCAAGACTGACTGCCCCCCCTATATCTGGACTGTTGGCAGAAACCTTCTTATGCTCTTCGTTGATGTGCAGTAGTCCTGCTGAAACCATAAACTCATACTTGGGTTGTCCGTCTGAATTGTGAGACTCAACAATAGCTACATAGTGTTTTTTGCCGTCAAGAGTTAGTGTGCCTTTCCTCATAACCTTAGAGTTTGTCTCATGCCATAAGAAACCAGTTTTTTCATTGTCATATTGTTTTTCCATTTTTACTCCTAAAATAGTTCTTGTTGTCCAGTTTGGACATTCAATTTATATTCATAACCTTTACCTGTAAGTCTTGAGCGTTTTTCTACGACCTCGCCATACAACTTCAAATTATACTTTTTTCTTTCCTCATGGTTTCTAAGTTTCCTTAGACCTGCTGAGATTGTTGCCTCTCCATAGAACTTGTCAAAGGAGTTTGATATACGGTCTTGCAATGCCCAGAACGTAAACCACCCTCCTTCTTTCATAATCTCATAGAGGCAATCTGTTAGTGTCATCTTTTTCATGCTGACTCTCCTAGTTCTATAAGAGCCTTAAAGCCTTCCTTCACTTTTTTGTCACTTGCAGGAACACTATCGTAGGCTTTTTGCACTTCTTCTTTGTTCATAAGATAAATGCCCTTAAAAGGTTTCTCTTCTTGTAAACATTTCTGATACTCGTCTCGCATCTGTTCTAACAAGTCTTGTGCAGTCTTGCAGTTACTCTTTATCTTACCGTTGAGTTCTTTTATGTTGTAGCCTTTTGTAGTGTCAGGTGCTTTTGGTTTGTTGTTGACTGCATTATCAACCTCAAAAGAAGAGGCATACTCACCACCACCTAAACCACAAGAGGCTAATGCCCTGCCAATAGCTGATGTGCAACAGTTCTCAAGTGCTGACGTTTTGTTGACCATACCTTGATCTCTAAACTCTTCTGCATGGTCTCGCCCCATCAACTCCCATTTACCGTCTTTGTAGATGTAAATGTCGGCTTGTACTACGACTCTTTGCAAATCGCTCTCTAGTATTTCAGTGATTATCTTTCCACTACTACCAAAATGTTTTCTGAATATTTCTACTCTTGTTTCTACTTTGGTGTAGAACTTACCTTTGATGTTTACCTTATCTTCATTAGAAAGACTGGCAATCTCATTTATACAATTTACTAATATATCATTCATTTGATACTCCATATTTTTTTGGCTTCAATCTTTTCATACTCAGTCCATTCCCACTTGGAAAAGTCTGGGTACATGATTGAAGTTATTTCATTTAACTCGCCCAAAGACAAAAGGTTCTGTATTGATATGACAGCACCTTTTACTTGTGACAACCATTTATCCACATCGTTGACCTGCATGGTAATAACTTCCTGTCTGGAATTGTTTACCACAACATAATCTACAAGTGGGGCATATCCGTCTAAGGCAGCACTGTAAATGGACAGTTGCCTATTGACTGAATCTGGTATCTCAGAGGGTTTCTTGGCAGTAGTCTTAAGGTCTCGCACTATGCCCTCTTGGTAAGTGAAATCGCAGTAGCCGATGATGGGTACTGGCGACCACTCTGGTTCATAAGAAATTTTTTGTTGGTAGTTAGCCTGACCTAGATTTTCATAATGTGGTATTGCTAACTCAAGATATTTTGCAAGGTTGTTTTTCTCCCTGCTTTCTTTATCGTCATCTATTTCAAAGTTGTTTTCTGCTTTTAGATTTTTGACGGTTGTTTCAAATTCTTTTATGGCTCTTTCAATAGATTCAGCTATTGGTACAGGATCTTCAATTTGCCTTCCTAATTCGTGGTCTGTAACCGTTCCTCTTAACATAGCTGAATTTATTTTTGACTTTATCTTATAAAGATAGTTGAGAACCCACTTTGGAGGGTTAGATATGAACAAGCTAATACTTGAGTTGGATAGGTGTGGTATTTCAAATTTATCAAATGGATTGTTTGAATTCATTTTTACTCCTTACTATTTTCAATTTATACATTTTTTCAGTATAATTCCTTTTCGGATTTATGTATATAACAAATTGGAATTTTTTACACGATGAAACTACGCACATATCTTAACGATAACAATTTAACTCAACACGACTTTATTGAAGTCTGCAAAGAAAAAACTGGACACACCTTCACGCAAGGTTGCATCAGCAAATGGGTTTTAGAAAAAAGGAGACCCAGAGCAGACGAATGTAAAGTCATATATGATTCAACTAACGGCAAAGTTTCTCCTAACGACTTCTACCTTTAAGATTAAACTTCTCAGCTATAGCTTTTAGTTTTTGTGAGGCTTGTGGGTCTACATTTACTACGTTCTCAGGCTCGTTTGATTCTGCCCATGTAGCAACAACTCTCTTCTCTATTTCGTTGCTTAGAATACGTTTCTGTTGCTTCCAGTCAGGCTCTTTGATACTGGAAATGCTTTTGATGTCTTTGATGTCAATATCTTCGTAATCTAAAAACCTTCGCTGATTAAGAAATGTAGAGCAGTGGGGGATGAATTTGCTTTCTGTTTTTTCTGCCTCGCAATGAGCAACAAACTTATCAAGCATACATTTCAATTTATCTTTGTCGTAGGTCTTAGTGATTAGATAATACTTTTGCTTGGCTTGATACTTGTTGATCTTTCTTGGGTAAGCCTTCCAGAAAATTTCAAAGTCGTTATCTATATCTCTTTCTTTAGTATCATCTTTAGTGTTGTGGGGTGCAGAGACCACTGGGGTAGGGGTCTGTAGAGGGGGAGGGGTGCTCAGACCCCTCTCTATAGATAATTCGTATAAATTGCTAAGGCTACCTCCATCATCCCTATATCTTTTGTTGATCTTAAGATAACCAAGAACTTCTAATTGTTTGATGATCTTGCCAATGTGCTTCCTATCTTTTATGCCAACGATCTTTCCAATGTGCGAATGTGATGGGTAGCAACATGAATTTTCGTCTGCATAGTTTGATAGCACTACGAGAACGAACTTAGAACTGGTGGGTAAGCCTTCAACTTTTAAGGCTGCGTTCAAACACTCTATAGACATCTGTCCTCCTTTTTTTGTGGGTGAATGATACTAAATCCGTTCTGGTCTTGGGTCAACTCCTTCTGTCAATTAATACTAATGCTTGGTCGTAAGCCTGCTTCCAAGTCCAAGTACAAAACTCACCACTAGAACCTTCATCAAAGTAATCTTCATTTAGTTCCAAGTAATCTTGATCCCAAACATCTAATCTCATTTCTCCTTCCCAACAATCATCTCTTTGTATTCTGAGCCACTCATGTTCTGTAAGGAGTTCTTCGCATTTTTGCTTATAGCTTTTTACTGGTTTTCTTTTTACAGGCTCTTGGTATTTTGAAGTTAGCTTTTCTTCGTCATACTTCTTCTCATATTGAGCAATGCTTTTTTCAACCTTCTTTAGACTATTGGCTACTCTTTTAAGATTAGATTCATACTGCTTCTGTTTCTTTAAAAGATTCTCTTGTCTAGCTAAAAGTTTCTGATAGTTTTTGTGAACCTGATTTAAAGGCTTTTTAGGTTCTATAACTTTTTCCTGTGGTTTGATAGCTTTAGAAATATCTATCTTACTTCTGGATAATTTTTTGTACCAAATATTCTCGGTCAAAGAAACAAAATCTAAATCATAACTGTTAGCTGATTTAGCAAGATCACTTATGGAAGGTTTATCTGGATGAACAAAATGTAATAAGGCACAAAAGGCAGAGACAAACTCCTTACCATGTGCAGGTTTATGATCAGTAGTCAAAGCATGAGCATACTCATGCAAGTAGACCGACCAATTAAAACCATACCCTGCCAAATAAATAGCATCATAATAAGTATTATAGTGACAGACACCATTGGCATACTTATCATGTACATCAGTCTTAAGACCAAACAATCTATTAAGTCTTTTATTAAGATACTTTATCTGATAGGTCTCTAAGGTTTTACTACCTTTCTGTGACCAAGCGGAAGCGTTCTCCCATTTGTAGACTCTACTTTGTTGAAAATCTGTTTTCATTTTATTCTCCTTAATCTTGCCTTAGCATTGTTGTGTTCCTTAACCAATTCGTTCTCAATCAAGAACCAAGACCTGACAATTTCTGACTTGATTTCTTTGTCAGATAAATCAGTTTTGTTTTCTATGATCTGGATGTGTTTCTCTTTGACGATTAGCCATGCGTATCGGTGGTACTTTTCATCCACCAACTTGAATTTGTAATCGTCACCTTTGTAGATATTGATGCCATCTACTAGCTTTAAAGATTGTGTCATTTTATCTCCTTCAATTTATTTAGTACATATCGGATTATACACTAATGAATGTAAATCTCAAGCACTATCGTATTTGTTTATATAAATAAATTTAAAAAAAAGGTTTGACTTTTCAAATAAAATAGTCCATTGTGGTTTTTTTAATTGAGGAGAAATAAAATGATAAAACTTTCAAAACTCGGTGAAACTTTTAGAGGTGCAAAAGGTACTTATTTAATAACCAAAGGTCATATAGACAAGTATGAATTGTATCTTAATGAAGATCACCTACAAAAGAATGATGACGGTGAACTACACTTTACTTTCAAATTCATACAGGCATTTCAATTTAAAAAAGACCTTATCAGAGAGATAAAAGTAATAGAAAAAGATTTTACTACTTCAGAGGAGTATATTCGCAATCTGATTTCTAGTGGTCTGATGACTAAAGAAGAAGGAGAAGGAATGATACAGGCATACAAATTGGGGATAAGATATGATGATTTCTAAACTAGAAGAAATTAAATCTACACAGGAGTCAGTATGAACGAACCAAACGAACCACATGACGAGTGGGGCAGACCACTTAAAAAAAAGGAAACCAAAAGTAAAAAAAAGGTTGATCCTGAAATAGCAAAGGGTATGGCAGATGTTCAAACTTGGAAAGAAGAACAAGAACTTTTTGGGTTTGAAATGGCAGAGGCACTTGCGATACAAAGAGAACTGGAAGAGACATAAATGGAAGATTCAAAAAAAGGTATTTTTAGAACAATACAAGACGTAGTTTTTTATACTTTGATAGGTCTAATTTTTCTAATAATTTTTGGCTGGATCATGTTGGTATTTCTTCCATACTATTTAGGCAGACAAGTTTGGGAGAGAGTTGAGACATGGATTTGAGAAAAGCATACGAAAATTGGCAAAAGCATCCAGACGAATTTCATGCAGGTATGAGTTCCAAACAACCTCTGAAAAAAAGAACATTGCAACTCTGGAATAGAAAAATAAAAGCGTTCCAAAATAAAAAGAAAACCCAAGATGAATAGTTGGTATCTCATATTAGAGAGCGAACTGCCCAACGAGATTTGTGACTCAATCATAGAAGTCTACAAAAGCGAACAATCTCAAGATGGTCAGTATGGCGATAAAAATATTAACTCTAATTACAGAAGTTCTAAGGTTGTAGGTTTGCCTTACGGCAGTCCTAGTGGATTTGAAATAAATAATTATATTCACAATTATATTGTTCAGGTAAATGCAGAATGTTTCGGATTTGATCTGAATAATTTATATGAGTTTCAGATAGCAGAGTACAAAGACAACGGACATTACGACAACCACTTTGATATGAGACTAGATAATAGAAGTTCTGTGAGAAAACTGTCTGTGTCAGTTCAACTTTCAGACAGCAATGAATATGAAGGTGGAGACTTTTTGTTCTCTGATGACATCGGTACACCTGCCCAAAGTGTTTTGCGAAAGAAAGGAACTATTATCATTTTTCCTTCTTTTATTTATCACAAGATAAAACCTGTAACATCTGGAACAAGATACTCTTTGGTGGGGTGGTATGAGGGCAAAAACTGGACATAAAAAAAGTGAAAAAAAGTTTGCGAAAATGCTTGCGTCAAAACCTATATAAGTCCATAATGTACTTATTAGTTAATAAATTGAAGGAGATAAAATGACAAACTATTATCTAAAAAAAGAAAATACAGTAATAAAATTTTTTGAACCTAGATACAGAGCGTTCTTAAAAAGAATGGCAAAAGTAAATGGGGTTACTTACAAAGAGTTAATTGAATTTAGTAATTCTGATGATGAATTAAGAAAAAATTTGGAAAAGAAATTTTTTAAAATTCTTGATCTTGAATGGAAGGAGCAGGCATAAATAGTTAAATTTCTGTATAGTTAAGGGGTGATAAAGAAATTTACACCCCTTTTTTTTGTGCTCATTTTTTTTCCTGCTCTCTTTCGTGACTGTATTGAAGATTTAATCCTGCAAGGGTACTCAATCTTCTACGTTCACTTTGCCCTGCCTCTGTAAGAGTGTAACTATCATCTTCACCCTTTTCTACAAAACCGTCTTTGATGACTTCTTGCAAATTTTCTTTGCCACAATCCTCGTTGAAAATCACACTTAATATTGAGCCAAGTCGTTTACTTTGTTTTTTAGAAAGTGCCATTCGTGTTATCTTCTAAATCACATTTTAGATCATCGGCTTGGAAAACTTCTTCCTTATCAAAAATGTTGTTCTCCATACCGAACTTGAGTGCCTTGATTATGAGTGCAAATTCGCTGTCTTTAATGAATATCCAGTTCTTATCCATTCACGTTCAAAACCATGTCCTTGAGTTCTCTACTTCTAACACCCACTTGACCGTACCACTTAGAGTCCTCCATTTGGTTAGCCATTTCTTGCCAGTTGTGTTGTCTACAAGCTGACAGCATATTTTTAAAATTAGAAAGTCTTGAGCCTCCTAAGTTGAAGCACATATTTACTAAAACCATTTGGATAGGTTCTGGCAAACCATAGAACTCCCTCTCACTTCCAAAAACGTGAATAGCCTCTTGCAGATGTTTTGTAAAATCATCTTCAAAATACATATCTACGACTTCTTGACTAACAGGTGTTCCAACTTCCCAGTTGTATTCAGGATCTTGTGGTTGACATAAATGTCCTATGCCAAGAGTTTTGTAACCGAGCGTGTCTAGATATATCTCTAAGACTTCGCCTTCGTGTCTTTTTATTTGAGCCTTACAAGCGTTTATATCCATTTTATATCCCCCATGTACCATCTTCTCTAACTCTGGCTTTTTTCGTACCACCGTCATAAGGACAAGCCAGACCTTCTTTAACCAGAATATCACCAACACTTACACCTTCTACATATAAATCACCTAAGAGACGACCATATTTGTCTCTTTTTAAGCAATGCAAAATGACATCTCCAACTAACAGTTCTTTGAGTCTTTCTTTAGCTTTTAGACCCAGTTGCTTTTCTGCTGTTCTTTCTGGATATTTTTTTAAGTTGACTCTACTTTCTGCTGTGTCTATTTTTGCGATCCTGCAAGATTGATTTGTCAAAGTGATACCAAAACCACAATCTGTATTTAGCCGAACAGAATCTCCATCTATCACTTTGATCACCTCAACTTTATAAGTGTAAAGTGTTGGCACACTCATTATTTACTTTCTTTGTTGTCTGTCTCTGGTGCTATTTCTTTGGCTTTACCCACTACTAATGCACACCATTCTAAAGCACGATATGCCTTACCTACCCAAGCATCGTCTTTTGGTGTTGGTGTTAGTGCTGTTATTATGGAAGCAATCGTGATAATAACAGGCACAACCTGAAACAGTAACAGTAACCAATTTAGTAAATCAAACATAACCTTCTCCTAAATTTTGATAGATTCTAACTGATATTATTCCTTTTGGACATCTTCTTCCTCTTTGTCCAAAGACCTATAGTATTTAATTATGGCAAGAATATCCTTTGTATAACGTGTGATTTCTGCCATATCCATAGACAAATTTTCATATTCTTTGCTTGATAACGAGTAGAAAGCACGTCTAGGAGCGTTTCCAGACTCAAGGTTGTCTAAGTATTGTTGCATGGTTGTAGGTGTCAAAACCTCCCAGTCCACGTCTGATAGGCTCATAGGATAAGGTAAAGGTGGGTGATAGATCGGAGGTCTTTCAGCTATAGTTCTGACTTCAACTGGCTTTACTGCCTGTTGCATCATGGAACAGCTTGCCAATAAAAATGCAAAACTAACTGCTAGTATCTTGTTCATCAAATTGGTTTGGGTTACTCAACTTTTCTAATTCTTCCATGACTCTAGCCGAGCCTCTGTTGATTCTTCTTTGCATATCTTCTGGATTAGCTAGAGCAGATTCGTCTAAATCTAAATTTGAAAAGGTTTTTCTAAGTTTGTTGACACTCTCCATAGCCTTTCTATTTTCGGCAGCTAAAGTGTCCATTTGCTCTTGTTGTTGTTTGGCTTGTTTCAAGTGTCTTTCAATAGCCTCGTTCTGTTCTTGAATCTGAGTTTCTAAGACAATCTGATTGCCTTTGAGAGTGCTGATTTGGTCTGCTTGATAGTCAATGTACCAAGCCGATCCTGCGACTGATACTATCAACAATCCTCCTAATACTAATGATAATTTTATGCCCATGTATACACCTGTAATGGATCTTTCTTGCCTTTTGCCGATATTGGCTCTAGCTTTTTCAAAGTATAGTCACTATTTATAGCAGTATTGTAACCAATGAGCAAATCTACACCTGCATCTTTTGTACCACTTTCCAGTCTTGCTCCAATATTTACGGCATCGCCTATAGCTGTGTAGTCAAACCTTTGCTCACTGCCCATATTACCAATAACAGCATATCCAGTATTGATACCTATTCCTATTGTTACTGGCTTGATACCTTTCTTCACAAGTTCATCATTTAAAACTTCCATGTTTTTTTGTATGTCTAAAGCACAATTTATAGCTTTGTTTTCGTGGTGTTCTAGGTCTAAAGGAGCGTTAAATATAGCCATCATTGCATCGCCAATATACTTATCTACCATTCCTCCGTGCTTCTGTACTGCCATTTGTTGTGCAGTTAGAGCCTTGTTCATTATGTAAGTAACTTCCTCTGGTTCTAAAGTTTCTGATAAAGCAGTAAATCCTCTTACATCAGTAAACAAGAATGTAGCATAGCGTTTCTCGCCACCTAGCTTTAGTTTCTCTGGATTCTTTTGTAGTTCCTTTACTTGTCTTGGATCTAAGTAATGCTCAAATTGTTTTTTGATTTGCTGTCTTAGCTTGTATTGTTCCCTAAATCTAAGATAAAAAGCAGTGGAACCTGTGATGAATTGTGAAATTAAAGTCCATGTCACATCTATCAAAATGCCTTTCTGGATCAGAATAAAGCCAAAATAAGACGTTACGGCAGTAATAGTGACAAATGATAGTAAACCCCATGCAAAACCCAAAACGTGTAGGAGAACGTAAATAAACACCACTGAGAGACATAGTATTAGTAATTCAACTGCTAAAGAGTAATCTGGTATGTATGGACTATCTTCTATGAGTATAGACTCAGCTAATGCAGCTTGTATTTTATGTGGCTCTAAAAGGCGATTATTTGGAACTGCAATCTGAGGCATAATTCCTTTTGCTGTAAAACCAACAAACACAAACTTATTTTGTACGTTCATTTCACTCAAAGTTGTTTCTGGTGTTTTTACCCAACTTATCCACTTACGACCTAGACTATCTGTTTTAACAGGTGGTAAGCCTTTGACTCTTACCTCCTCTATGCCATTGTCGTTTGTTTTTATAACGTAAGTATCTGCACCTGCAATACTTTTAAGAACTTCTGTACCAAAGGCAGGAATCCACCCATCAGGACTTCTCAATAGTAAAGGTAATCGTCTCACAAGATTATCCACGTCAGTATTCGCAACAGCTATACCCTGTGATGCAGAAGTCTTGAGTATTTGTATATTTTCTATAACCCCTTTTGATTTCAAACCTCCAATATCATCACCTAGAATTACTGTGCCTGTCGTTTGAGGGTATTCGTTATTGTCGTTTTCAAACATCGCAAGAACACTAGGAGAAAAAGAAAGAGCCTGACTAAAATCTGAGTCTCCTCCAAACCTGTCAGGTTGTGGAAAAGCAATAACCCATCCAACACCTAAAGCACCTTGTCTGAGAAGATTTATATGGATTTGTGCAAGAGTTTGACGTGACAAAGGATAACCACCTTCATTTCGGATAGCATCTTCATCTATATTTAAGATCGTAAAATATCCTGACGGTTGTTTATCAGGAACAAAAGCATCAAAAGTTTTTAGTTTTAAGATCTCCGTTGGTGTTGATTGATATACAAGAGGCAGACTTAAGAACAACAAAAGAAAAAGGGGTGTAAATTTCTTTATCACCCCTCAACTATACAGATATTTAGCTATTTAAGTAATCCAGTCCTAATTTATCTTCTATTTTTTTTGCAACAGTATCTAAGCCGCCCTCTTTATCCAAATCATAAAGTCTGACACATGAAACATCAATCATTAGACATGCCCAGTCAACAGGGTTTTCTTCTGTATGTATTTTTATCTTGTTGTAGAGTACCTTCATATCACTTCCTTTATATTTAGAATTACCCCACCCAAAGAAGTCAAACATATAGTTTTTTATGTCTCTTTCGTCTTGTCCTTGTTCCAGAACTTTTGTTGCCCTTTTGAAAAACCCAAATTTTTCATCGTCTTTTGAAACTGTTACGCCTGCCTCAAAAGATATTTTGTCGCCCTTCTCAGCTAAATATCCACCATAGATTTTGAAACCTCTGTCATCTTGAAATAATGATTTAGTTTGTCTGCCCCATTGAGTATCTACAGTTTTGTTTCCTAAAACTACGCCTGTAAATTTGATTCTGGAATATGTAACTGGAACTGGCTCTGCTTTTTCGTAAGCCTCTCTTTCTATCCTTCTAGCTTCCTCAAGTTCTTCTTCTCTTCTCTTCTGTTCTTCTAACCAAGCATAATCTACTTGAACAGTTGTATTTATACTAGAAGAACCAGAACCCCATTCATTAGTATCTTTAGCACCTTCTAAAATGAGTAGATTGTCTCCTGCTTTCTCTTTTGCTTTTGCAACTGCTTTTTCATAATCGGTAGAAAGATTAGCATGATGTTCAGTTCTGACATAAGGCACTGCCACACCCTCCACTTTTGTCCATCCTATGGTTCTATATCTAAGTGTATACATTATGTCATCTTTACCAGTGGCGATGAAAAAATGTGGTTTGAAGTTTTCGTATTCTGTTATATTCATTTTATCTCCTGATCAATTAATAAGTACATTTTGGACTGAAATGAAGTCATTTGCAAGCATTTTCGTAAACTTTTTTCCAAAAAAAAAGGGGGTTTTTCAACCCCCTTCAAACTCTAATTTTTAATATTTAAGTTTTGAAAAGACCTTGAGGAAAATCAGTTGCTTGAACATGACCACCTTTTCTCAACATTCTGTAAAGAACAGATTGTTTTTGAGAAGAGATGCGATAGTCAGCACAGATACTTCTAAGTTGAAATCCGTAACCGTCATTCTCATACTCTGAAAATATCCAATATAAAACAGTGGTCATACTTACATCTGAGTCATTGGCAAGTTGCTTAAGTTTTGCCCTAAAGGTAGTCCAAGATTTTTTTTCTTGAATTTCTTGCTCCTTAAATTCCCAGTTTGCATAAGCACAAAGGTCTGTCATCATTTTTTCAAGATCAGCAAGAGTGCATTTTTCCCAATTAAATCTTGGTCTAAAACCATGAACAGTTTTGTGCATATCTGAATACTCTGAAAAAGCCTCATGTTTGTCATTTTTGTATATCATTTTATCTCCTTCAATTTATAAACTAATAAGTACATTCTGGACTAATACATATTTCATTGCAAGCACTTTTGTAAACTTTTTTTTTATTATTTTTCTTTACTTTAAGTACAAAATGGATTAGTGTGAAATCTTATTAATTGATTTTAAATACTATGAAAATATATTTTTACACTTGGAGTACCTACTATTACGAAGAAAATTGGAATGAAGGTCAAGATTGCTGCGGTAGTAGAATTGAAACTTTTACAACACCACAAGCAAGTCTCAAGGCTTACAAAAAACACAAAAGAAAAATAGACAAACTCAACAGTTTGCAAGATGAAAAAAATAAGCGAGGTGATTTTAGTACATTTCAAAGATGGGATATAACAGAGCCGAGAGGCTTAGAAGTTAAAGGCTATCAAGACCTCAAGGCTTTGTGCAAGTATCTCGTAGATGAAGGTGAAATGGAGTACGGTCAAGAACTCTGAGTTATTTTTATAACAGAATCGCCTCCACCATTTATCTTGACTGTGTTTGATACACCGTCTTGAATAAATATTACCGTGTAGCCTTGTCCTGTATTTAGGTCTACTTTGACTGACTGGTTGACTGTACGTTGTAAAGAAATGCTTTGACCTGTAATCAAGGTTATTATCTGTGTTGTAGTGTCCTGACCTATATTAGTTCCTACCAGTCTTGTCACAGTCTGTTCTTGTTCAAGTTCATCTTCTTTTAACTTGTCTAGTTCATCTACAATTTTTAACAAGTCCTCAAAAAAGTTCACGTCTAAATAATTTATATCTAGTTCAGTGAACTCCAATTCGTCTTTTGCAAAATAATCTATATCTAAATCTTCAAACTCTAAAAAATCTATATCAAGTACATTATTTGTAGAGGTAGTTTCTTGATCGGCAAACTCTTCGTTTCTTTCAGGTGGTTGCACAATCAACATATTATCAATGATGTCTAATGTTAAATCTAAAATGACAGGCTTACTTGGAGGAGACTCAAAAACCGTAGTTGTTGTAGCTTGAAAAGGCTTATTGAGTGTCACACTTCCAACTCCTGTTGAAACAACAATCTCACCACTTGACAGTCCATCTTCATCTGGCAATAAAATAACTAACGACCTCCCCAACTCGTCTATAGTGCATGATAGGGAAGTTCCACGGATTGCAATCTGGCTAGACGGTGTTTTGAGAACAAAATTTTCTTTAGCAATTTTATTTAGATTGCCTGTTATAAATCTTGCAGTACCACTTGCAAAATTAAGTGCTAGTTTGGATTTGTTTGGGTTTGGGTCAAAGATATATTCATCAATGACTAGATTGCTATGCTCTGTGAGTTTGACAACAGATTCATCAAGAAACTCTATAGCTATCCTGCCTGCTCTTGTTTGTACGTTATCGTTTTGCTCTATACCAAACTCTAGTTCTGCTTGGTATGCTTTATCTCTTACAACTTGTGCGCTACCTCTAAGTTCTGAAACTTCCCCTATATCAAGGGCAAGAAGTGGTAGTGCCACCGTCAGATTGAACAACACAGACAGTACCGTTATTGCCACTTGAGGTAATCTTGAGCCAGTCGGAAGCCAATGTACTTTGTTGGTCAACATTAAATGTCCTTGAGTTACCTGTTTGGTCTAAATAAAAGTAAGTGCTTGCATATCCGTCACCATCATACGTTACTTGGTTTGAGTCACCATCTATATCCACATAACTTGTAGCTTGGTCTGTATCAATATCAAAAGTCAGTTGGTTACTATCTCCTTGTATTATCCAGTCCAAATCTAAAGTTCCTGCTAAATCAGATGTAGCTTGGTCTAAGCTGAATGTGTTAGAAGAACCGTCAACGTCAATATTAAGGTTTGTTGAATCTGCCCCATAAGTGTCTGTTGGGTCTATTTGAATAGTAAAAGAGTTACCGTCTCCGTCAAAATCTGCAAGCATCGTAAAAGTATCGGAAGCTATATCACCACGAAAAAGGTTGTTATCGCCGATCTGGTTGATGGTAATATCCTGTGTATTTCCGTCTAAGTCTAAAGCCGTCATACTTCCAGAAGTTGCGTTCAAACCACCAACGATGTTACTACTTCCAAGCTGTTCTATGGTCAGGTCTAGCGATGTTCCAACTTGGTCAACATATATCTCGTTGTCGCTCCACAAGAAACCCACAAACAGTAAAGGCAAAAGTCTTTTTATCATTTTAAACTCCAATATCTTTGTTCAATGCCTAACTTTATGGTTTCTAAAAGAGCAGTTTCTATAGCATTTTGCAGAGCAATATTTACAGACTCGTTTTCCACCATGCCGTTTTCAATCTCTATTAGTTCCGTACCATCTGATATGAACCTAAATACGTCTTGACTAAGACCAACACTGAGTATTGACTTTGTGGTAAGTACCTCAGTCAATACAGTTCCTTTACTTACTGAAACGGTGCGTAGAGATACTGTAACTGTATCTACTCGGTATTCTTTGGTACTTCCTATACCTAGATACCTTGCACCCAAGCCTCCTGACTTGATATTTGTTTCATATCCTACCACACCCCCTTCCATAATCAATCCTGCAAAGGTCAAAGGCAGTAAGTCTTTATCCTCCTCAAAAGATGACCTTGTTTGCCTTATAAGTTGCCTCTCCTTAGTTAAATTGTCTAAGCCTACCCTTTCTACCACATCAAAGAATTTTCCGTTTCCTGCGTGTTTTAAAGCCCTTATGAGGTATGTGTATGGTGCTTGTGTTATTGCTGTACTAAAACTAGCATATTGACTGTTGCTTCGTCTTTGTCCTGTTTGGTCAGTGAAACTCGTTGGATATATTGCTACGCTTGGTCTTGCTCTAGGTTCACCAACATTTGCAAGATCTTGATTTATAAGAGAGCCAACTTCTGAAATTTTAGTAGCTGTGAAAGGTGGAACGTAGTTATTTAGTACCGAACAACTAGAAACTAAAATCACCAATAGGCAGAGTAATAATTGTTTCATTTCCATCTTCATCAGTTATTTTGAGTGTTATATAGTCTCCATCTGCTGAGTATTCTATAGTATTTCCTTGTAACTCTAATTGCCCTTGTGTCTGTTGTGTTTCCCCAAAAAGATTGTCTACTAACTGCCGTGAAAGCTGCGAGAACACTCTTGACTCAAGATTCCTAATAAATCTTGCTAGTGTGGTATTTTCTGCATCTCTTTCTATTTCTTCCTGTAAGGCTTTTATTTCGGCTCTTATGTCCTCTTTACGATTGAACTCTTGGTTTTCAATAGTAAGATAATGTGCAGAAGTTCCTTGTCCTGAAAAGCTAGGATTTTTAAATTTATGTGTCATTTCATCAGCACCCAATGTCAAAGAAATTAAAAGTATATTGGCTAGACCTAATATACAGACCAACAAAAGTATCTTTTGCTTCTCTCTATCCATAAACTACATATAACCCATTTCATGCAGAACATCTGCTATCGCATCTATTTTGTATACAACATATACATAAACCATCAAAAATAATAAAAACATACCTCTCAAATAATATTCTTGAACTATGTCAATCGTATTACTAATTACATTAAATACTTTTTGTCTTTTAGATATTTTCTTTTTTCTAGCCATAACTTAATTTTCCTTTTTGAACCATTTATCTATATGTTTAGTTTCTTCTAGATATGTTTTGGTTCTTTTTTCCCAAAATTCTTTTTCATTAAACTTTTTTTTGTTATCTAATTTATCCATTACGTCTATCCTGTTGTTGTTTAATCAACTCTTCTAACTCCTTTTTCGTTTTTATTTTTTGGTTCTGCTGTTTCATTTTGCATCTCTTTTTCTCTCAACTCTAAAACAGTGTTAACCTTTTGATGCAACCTTATCATATCTTGGTCTAACAATCTGAGTTGGTCTGTTAGTCTGATAATAGTTGTTTTCATTTCGTCTATAGATGGTTCTACCTCTTCTGTTACTGTTGTCCAAATGAAGTAAACGAAATAGCCAAGACCAACGACCATGACTACGGAGAACCCAAAGTCTGCTATGAGTTGTGCAATATCCACTAATCCCTTCTTGCATCTATAGTCCCATCTTCAACAAAATTTTGCGCTCTTGCAATCCTGTTTAGGTCTGGTGCTATATTCAATGCACTAGATACACTTGTATCTATTCTTATCATGTCGTTATTCATAATGGTTGCTCTCGTAATCAACATCTTGGTTATGCCTTGTATGGTTTTGATTTCATCAACTAGACCGTCCATAATCTGTTTCATTACTATAAAGATGAAGAAACCCATAATGAGACCACTTGCTATCGGCAAGCCTACTTCTGCTATGAGTTCAAATACTTCCATTATTTAGGCGGTTTAAAATCGCTCTTTGATTTATGGCTATTAGTATATAAACCAAACCAAGCTGCACCTGCACCTACAACTATAGAAATCAAGCCTGATTGTTCAAAAGTTGGATCAGGTAAATCCATGAACCAGAATGTAGTATAGTAGAGCAGATACATATAAACGCCTAAAAAGGCTCTTGGTATCAATCTCCAACTATCCAATGCCTCTGCTACAAAGATAACCTTTTGAAAAGGATTGCGATTGTATTCATCTTCCAACTCTCTTATTCTATCTTTCAGTTCTGACTTCTCTTGTAAGAGTGCCATGAATTTATTTAGGTCAATCTCAACCTCGTTTCTATCCATATCACCACCAAATCTTGGCGAACCTTGATGTTCCATATTTACCTCCTATTCTATTGTATATGTAACTGAACCCCATGTGCTATGTGCTGCCCTATGAGTTTCATGTTCTGTTGCTTTTGCCGTGATCTTAATTAAATTGTATGTCTGTGCATCACCAAACTTATTTTCGTTAGTTCTTGTTGTCTCTGGTGTAGTCAAATCTGGTCTCCATCTCTCTAGTTGGTTCTCATAAGTATCAACCAACTCAAGGACTGCACCTGTGCAACCCAAATTCGTATAACACAATGCACCACCAAGCATAAGGTTTGCCGTAGCGTGTTTTTGTCCTCTGTATGTTGGGTGTATTACACCCATTTTAATAGTAACGATTTTGTTTTCAAACTCATAATGATTGAAACCAAGTTTAGTTCCGTCTGTTTTTTCCAGAACAGTTGTAAGTGAACATATATTTCCTTCTTTAACTATGTTCGCATCAAAATGTTCTGTTACATATAACATATAACTAAATTCTGTAATTCTTTGGTACCTTGAATTAGAACCGATAGGAAAATCTTTGAGACATTCCATAATAAAGTTCTCGTCTGTTTCAGAGAGAGGTCTAATTTTATATCCGTTGCTAGAAGTAACTGTTGTCATTATTTGCCCCCACCTGATACATTTGTAATTGATAGAAGTGCCTGTAGAGTTATAGTTTCACTTGATGCTGTGTGAGTAACTACGCAAGTAGCTGACTTTACATTATTACCTGAAAGGTCAGTGATACTTCCAAGAGTAAAAGCATTACTTGAGTCAGCTTGTTCTACACAAGCACTTATATAGTCGTTGGTTCCTGTGCCATTTACAAATGACCACCTGATAGTGCAACTCTGTGTACTTGTCCCATTGTCTGCTGTGACTGTCAAATCTATATTAGAACTCGTTGGTGAATAAAAAGAACCGTCACTTGAAATCCATTGTGCAATCTGTGAGTCTGCTGATAAGACCGTGACAAGAGCATTATTTATTTGTGCCGCAGGTACATCTCTCTGAACATCTCCACTACTATTTAATCCTGCCGTTGCTCTATTAGTAGCGTCTATAACTTGAGCAGGAGTTTTTTCATCTCCATTAGATTTTATTTCGCCTGTTAATTTACCTGTATGTGTTTCACTTAAAATAGTTGCAGAACTTTTATTATCTACATTGCCTAGACCAACATCACTTTTAGTTGCTGCAGCAAGAGTTGCTGCTTGCTGTGTAGCATCAGAGGTATTATCTACATTACCTAATCCAACGTCATCTTTTGTGGTGTTAGAGTTTTGTAGTGTACTAACAGCTATGGCAGTTCCACCTACAGTATGATTTGCTGTAATGAAATCTGATCCTGTTCTTGCAGAAATATGTCTAACTCTAAAGTTATAAGTAACGCCTACTTCAAGACCTGTGATTTGCTGTTTGGTAGCACCTGCGTTTGCAAAACTTGTAGAATATACTGAATCGCTACTTCTTTTGAATTGTACCTCTGTGCCAATGATGTAAGGAGAAGATGCGTTAGTCCAACTAGCCGTGACAGAAGTGTTTGTTATAACACTTACAGATGTAGAGTCAGTCGCTATGGAAAGGTTTGTGGGTGCTGCTAGACTTATTGTGCCACCTGAAAGATTGCTACCTGATGCAACTGCTGTTTGATAATCACTCGTATTGAAGGTGAAGGTAGACGATGATGCTTCTTTGAGTGATAGCCTACAAGCTAAGAATTGAGCATCTGTTTCCCCTGCTATAGCAAGTTCCCAATCAACAACTTCAAAGACTTTTTGGTCAAAACCTAACCTTTCATTTGTTACATAGACCCAATCTACAGGTTGTAATTGCATAAACTTGAGGTCAACAAGGCATGATAGAGTTTGTGTATCTCTTTGCTTTATCAAGGCAATCCTTCCTATTCTTTGAGCCATAGTATGTGTAGTTGTGAAAGGCAACCTTAGTTCCATTTGTTTTTTAAAATTAGGTTTGTCACTTGTAGTTCCGTTTGGAGTATCTTCTGTAAGGAAAGTGCTGTCCTCGTATACAGGTGCATCTGCCCCTATAAAATTATTAGAGGCATCTACGAATATTGGCTTGACTGTGTTGTAAAGTTCACCAGTCTGACTTCTTGTAGTAAGAACTATTGGCTCTAGTAAATTGTCATCTGTGATTGTCAAAGATGGCGTTTGTGCTGCTCCTGCAAATACGTTGAATTTACCATTTGTGTAAGTAAGCTGACCTGCCATAGACGTAAGCAACCCTTCTATAATACCTGTACCTGTTGCTGAGAAATTAGTGAAACCATTAGCTGTATATCTTTTTTCTGTTGTGCTGTTATCAGCTAAAGTTACGTCTTGATCACAAATATTTGCTGCCGCACTGAATCCTCCTGCGTTTGTTGTGTCATTTATTTCAGAACTCAAACATTTAAGACCATAAGTTGTATCTGTTAAAAAATCTCTGATTATCAAAGCAGGATTTGAACTGAATGCAGTGCTACTATCTCTAGGGTCAAAAACCTTTTTTCCTTTGACTTTAAAAGAAATAGCAGGCATACCAGAGAACTTTTCTGCATCATATACCATTTGCAAATAAACATAAGCACAACCTCTGTACCTGTCTGTGCTTGTGATTCCCTGTGTAGTTCCAGATAGTGATTGAACTGCAAAGTTGTCAGCAGCTTGGTCATCTGTTCCAAGATTGATAGAAAATCTTATCAATCTTCCACTTGTGAAAGCATTAGGATTGTCTGTGTTTGTAAATTCTGAATTAGTAGCAGTATGCACTTCTTTGCTATTTATTGTGCTTGTACTTGACGTTAAATCTACGTCATTTAGTCTGACAGATTCAACAGATTGAATTTCATGTCCTGCCAAAACGACAATCATGTGCAACATATGATTATCTGTTCCTGCTGTCTCCATGTGTGCAATAGTTCCTCCCACTCTGCACTCCCCATACACTATCTGTCTTGGTGCTGTAGCTGCTCTGACTGCAAATTTACTTCCAAAGTTTGCTTGAGTTGCTTCTATTGATTTTGTCATCAAAGAACCAACGAGCGTACCTGCAAAAGCTAAAGAAAGTGCTGTAGGCGACAAGATTGTACTGAAAGCAGCAGAAAACCCACCCATAAATGGTGCAGCAAAAACAGAGGCTATTGTTCCAATGACTATAAAAACAGCAACGGCTTTTATTGCGTTTTTGACGTGCTTAGCCATTTACTCTCCAAGCCTTAACTATATTTACATCTTTCTTAACCACAATACCTTGATCGTTTACACCTATGGCATTGTAATTGTCAAAGATACAACAAAGTTCGCTTTCTTCTTTGTAAACACCGAAATCGCCCTTAGTTATGAAGGCAGGTTTTACTTCTTTGATACCATCTATTCTTTTAACTGCTTCAACTATGCCTGCTGCCAACCCTTTTCCTTTGCCATACTTGATTATGCTTTTCATTGCCTGTTCTTCTGTTTTCCATTTCCATTCTTTAGGTAACACACTTTCACCTGTCATTTGCTTGACAAACTCATTAGCAAAAGTAACACAATCCCATTTTCCCCACTCAAAAGGTCTATTTATATTTTTAGCTAAAAAGTCATCAAAAATGGATTCCCAGTCAGGCTTTTTTTTCACGACTACCTCATATTGTATTCTGGATCACCGTCAACAACGCCTCCATGACCACCAGTTGTCACATTGTCTATCTCTTGCCCCCAGTTGATTTGTTTATCTTGAAGCTGTTGCATACGATTGAAGCCTGTATCACCTGCAAATAAAAATTGTTGACTTTCTGCTGTGTAACGCAAATTGCTAGGTCTATCTAAATCAACCAATCTGTTTTCTGCATCTACATTGACAACTGAACCGTTTGGGTCATCATTTACTGTCAAATTTACCATTCTACCTTTAAAAAGGATTATCGTTCCTGCTACCTCATTGCTACCACCCATAAGAAAACCTAGAAACAAAGTTATAGGTCTATTTTGATAATTTTCTGTCAATGCGTAAGATAAAACTGTGCTGTCCATACCAGATAATGCGACAGATACGCCTTCTGATTTAACTTCCCTCCCCTCAACAACATCGCTTATTGTTAAGAGTGTACCTGCTCCTGTGTATGTTTCAGAATCTATAGTTATATCATCATTTCCTGACCAAATTCTAATATCATCAGTATCAAATTCAGCTTTTACTGCTACGAATAATTGTTGGTGTTCATCAGCAAGTCTGTTTGTAATTGCTGTCGTCAAACCTGTTCTGGTTGCCATTACACAACCTCAACACAAGAAAACGATATTCCATATAATGACCTATGGTCACCTGACCACTCAGCAATATTATCTGTAAGCCTAAAAAGACCTTTTGGGTTTTGGAATATCACATAATTATTATCTGCTAAATCTGATCTAAGTTTGGGTTCTATTTGAACACTATATCTATCAGGACTAGCATCTGTGAGAGTCGCATCTTCTACGACTTGCACTAATTGAACTGGATTTGCTGTAGTAGCCGTGCCTGCTGTTATGCCTAAATAATCGCCTTTCACTATTGTTCCTGTAAAGCTACTTGTTGTATCTAGAGAAAGTGCAGTAGCACCTTTGACGTTTTGTTGTACTTTACACCCAGAAGTAGAACTAACATTGGTTAAGACTGAATCTACAACAACGACAGTAGCACTTGTGACTGTTGTTATCTTGTGAGTGCCGTTATTTTCTTCATTTGCCATTCCAGTTACATGAATAAAGTCTCCTGCTACAGCACTGCCAAAAGTGCTTGCACCTGCTGTAAAAGTATTACCGTTTGTTACAGTCAAAGCTACACTTGTGTTATTTATACGTTTGTCGCCCAATAAATGCGTTGTATTGAACGTTCCTTGATTAGTTAGGGCATCAGGGTCAGCAAACTTAAAGTGGTTTGTAGAGCCTTTTAATTGCATCAAAAATGATTGCCATTCTACAGCTTGACTTCTATTCAAAGGAGGTAAAGTAACTTCTGCTTCCCAAAAAACGGCATCAAACTCTTGTGAAAGTTGTTTACCTGTGAAGGGTGATGCTGTTTGTCCTATTGCTCTAAAAAGCCTAAATTGACTTCTAATGAAGTTTGGAGTGCTTGGCATTGTAATAATTCTAGCCACCTAATAACCCCTTTCTAAAGTTGCCACCTCTCGCTGCAGCTTCTAAAACTGCTCCCTTAGTAACATCAGATATTTGTGGCAACATTTTAGTTACTTCTGCTCGGACTGTTGGAACAACTCCAGTAGAAAAATTTAATGATTGATGCACGATGATAGGAGAGCCACCACCTAAAGCGTTTCTACTATTCATTGCATTAAGAATTGTACCACCAGTATTAGGTACAAATATTTCTGTACCACCTTCTCCCACTACAGTTGGAACTCCTCTTTGGACTGTACCACCACTCATATTATTGTCTTTTGGAAATGTAGCGAGTTTATCATCGCCTTGTAAGTTGAAAACTCTATTTAATATTTCGTTTACAACTGCCATTTGTAAGAATATGGTAATAATTTGTGACACTATGTTCTTGGCAAAATTCTTAAAGGATTCTAAAGCACTTTCGCCTGCAAGAAGTGAGTCAACAAAATCTTTAGTAAACGCATGAGAAGAATTGATTATCGTCTCTTGCATTTGGTCAGAAAAGGTTGTTGTCTCTTGCATAGAGTCACCAAATTCGTCTAAAGCACCTTTTAAATCTTGCAAACTTAAACCCATTTCATCAAACATTTCTTGATTCTTGGTAAACAGTTCATTCAGATGTTTATTAGCCAATGCAACCTCGTCAACTTTACCTTTTTGTTTTTCAACTGCTTCAAGGATTATGGACAATGCTTGATGTTGTTCTCCGAGAAGTTTGATTCTATTTTTTTCTCTTTCGTCTATAAGATTTCCACCTGCCTCTATCCTAGCCAAAAGTTCCTCTTCTTCCACCCTTTGTTGCGTAGCTATTGCCAACCTTCTCTTTGCAGCATCTTCTCTTTCTTCATTACTAAATCCTATAGCATTTAAAATATCATTTGCTGCTTCAAATTCTGCATTTTCTAGTTTTTGTATGTTTAATTTTGCTGCTCTGATTCTTTCTTGTTTTATCTCCTCTGCAGTCATTTCTTTAGTAATATTTGGTGTTTCAAGTTTTAAACCTGTACCTCTACCACCGAATTTCTGCATAAATCTTGTAGCACTGTCAACAACTGACGTTACGGTATCTGCAAGACTTTTAAGGAAGTCTCCTACTCCACTTTCAAAAATTTCATTTGCAAATTGTCGGAACGCAATAGTCATGTTGGAAACCTTTGTAGAGAGGTTGTCCATTTTATTTTCCATTGCACCACCAAACCTTTTATCAAGACCTTCTTGCAGTGCATCTGTGATAAGTTTTGCTCCTTCTGCTGTTTTTCCAAAAGTAGCAATATCATCTTTGGCAAGACCTAATTCTTCTTGCAGAATTTTAAGTGCAGGAATACCTCTATCATTGAGTATATTGAGTTCCTCCAAACCTAGACCACCACCTGCTGATCTTTGAACTACTCTTACTAAAGCCTCAAATACGCCTAACTGGTCTACAGAAACAGAAGCCGTATCTGCAAAAGTTTGCAACAATTTATTTGTTGGCTCTATCCCAACAGACTTAAGTGCAATGAAAGCCTTTGTAACAGTTTCTACCTGAAATGGTGTGGTTTGAGCAAATTTAAAGACAGAACTCATGGCTTTATCGCCATCTCTCATGCTCCCAAAAACCGTGTCAAGAGAGTCTTTTAAATCTTCAAACTCCATGCCCACTCTTGCTACAACAGATGTCAATTTTCCAATAACTGCACCAGTAGCTACTACAGCTATGCCAATTTTTTTAAATGCAGCAGTCATGTCACGACCTGTGCGACCCCCTTGAGCGTTTGTAGTTTTTAGTTTCTTTTCTACACCATCTAATTTTTTTCTGAGGTCTTTTGTCTCAGCAGTTATGAGTATTTTTAGTTCGTCTACTGTAGCCATTAGTCAGGGTATAACTCCATCAGTTCATCTAATTCTGTTCTGGTCATAGGTTTTTCCTCTGATACAGAATGAAATTTTTGGAATCCTTTTATTGCTTGATACATTTCATTAGGTGACATATCCCAAAACACTTGAGGTGGTAGTTGCATCATGCCCAAACATATCTGCATATATATATTCCAATCTAAGGAACTTGTGCCTACTGCTTTTTTTCATTTGTCTCCGACTTAGCTTCCTCTGCATCAGAGAGAGTATCTGCTAAAAGCTGTGCCACTACTGTAGATGATTCTATTATGCTTGTAGATTGCAGAATTTGTTTGATTTTATTTTCATCAAAATCATTTCCCCCTCCTCGTAAAGCATATCTGAGTACAACAACTAGAGTTTTAATTCTTACTTTAGCTTGTCCTATATCAGTTGCTAGTTCAATGATTCCTTTATCTAGTTCTTCCTCAATCTTAACTAAAGAATCTATGGTGAGCCTACATTTATAGCTTTCACCACCTAACTCTATTTCAATCTCGCCCTTTAGTGGGTTTGTCATCTGACTTCTCCTTTTTTGTACTTGCCGTTGCAAGTTGTATTTTTAAAATATTATCTCTCTCGTCTAATACACAAGAAAGAATGTTATAGGTTTTTCCATCTACAATTACAGTAGTTGGATTTTTTCCTAACTCGTTGGGAACTTCTAACATATCACCATTCAACATGGCAGATATATTGCCTTTAGAACCTTTAACTTCTACCGTTTGCCAAGCCATTTATTAGACCGTAGCAAATGTTATAGCACCTGCACTTTCAAAAGAGATACTGTAAGTAACCTCTCCATTGAACTCTCCTGCATATTCCAAAGATGTTATCTGAAAAGCACCAGTAAAAGTACCAAAGTCAGGAACTAAAAATTGATAGTTGTCTTGTGTATCTGCTAAAGCATTAGTCTTTACAGTTGTTTCACTAGCTGCATCTGTAAATACGCCACTACCTGAAACACTGATTGACTGAACACCTGCTGCTGCCAACATTGTTCTTTTTCCAGAACTATCTTTGTTGGTAACGTCTACAGATTCATTATTGATTGTAAGACTTGTTGATCTCAAGCCTGCTATTGTTGTGAAAGTCTCAGGTGAACCACCGTTACCGACTTTCATAAGCATTGCACTGCCTTTTTGTGCTGCCATATCTTCTCTCCAATTCAGTGAATATTAGTTATTTATTCACTAATTAAACAAGCCGTCTGGCATACAAATTTATTAGTTACAGCTAGTTAAGAAGTACCTAATATTATGGCTCGGAATCGCATGACACCGTGCCTAGTTACCCCATCTGGGTCAATAAGAATGTCGCCAAACTCAAACCTTAGATTTACTAGATTGAATCCAGTAACACTCAAACTATAATCATGCAATAAATCATGTATTCTGTCCATGATTTGTTTTGTTTCCTTACTGCCTTTGTATTGTGACCATATATCAAAGTTTATAGTGTATTCGCTGCCATCAATGTCTTTGGTAGAAAAATCTATAGAACTATCCCTACCCATGCTCACGAAAGGGTAGCTGTTTCCCTCTTGTACTTCATCATATACACCTGCACCAAGTGTAGATGTAAGGTTGTTGTCTCCATTCAACCGAGAGTAGATTGCACTTTGGATTGCGAATTGACCAATAGCCATCAGTCTACATAACCTCCCTCTTTGAATATTCTTTTAATTTTAGGTCTGTTTCTTTCCAAAGCAGGTTGCATGAATGGTCTAGGTCTAATTGTAGATGTGCCAAATTCCAAATGTGGTGCGTAAGATGCAGAAGCTATGATTTGCCCAACTACAGAAGTGCCTCGTTTTTTTACATTTGAACTAATAGAACCTACTAAAAAACCAGTATCACTAGCAGGTGGTTCACCTTCTGCTGATGCTGTATGTTGCCTTCTAGGATTATACTTTTGGTAAGTGATACCAGTACCACCACTCAAGATGCTTTCTTTTGCCGTACCCTCAACTAAAGTAGTAGACCGTTGTACTAAATGCATCAACTCTTTTTCTGGATTTTCAACAATCCTTTTCTTAAGTTTATTTTGAAAAGCCTTAAGATTTTTAATACCACCTTTAGCCATGATCTTAATGAAATCATAGACCTATCAAAATAACAACAAAAACTTTTTGTAATTATTTGTAAAAAAAGACTTGTAATCCAGAATGGATTTCTATAATATACACATATTAACTTGATAAATTGATTAGGAGATAAAATGAAAATATCAACAAAACAAAAAGAGAACGGACTGCAAATCAGACTTAACGGTAAGTATGTAGGTATGGCAGCAGATTGCACAGACAAGGTTACTTCCATAGAGACAGCAGGTTACAAAGACCACCAAATTATAGGAACAACTAATACAGGTAAATCTTTTGAAATTTTTGGTGGAATTCATGCAGGAGGTAGAGCCAACGATTACTTCTTACTTGTAGACGAAACAGTAGTTTGCTACGACCACAGTGCTAAACAACTTTTAGAATTACTCTGCAATGTAGAATGGACTGACGAGCGTATTCAATTTTGTCACAATCAATACAACCAAAAAAAGGGGCAGGCATAAAGCCTGATTGAACTTTAAAAAAGAGGAGGTTATGAAGCCTCCTTTTTTTTACCCTGTGACTCCAAGTTCACATTCCACTTCTAGGTATCTATTTCTGTTGTCTATGTTTTTTATGTTTCTGATATTGTAATTATCGTCATCGTATTTGATGCGAAAGTTTGTTCCAATATCTTTTCTGTACCTTATTGTGAAGATGTGAGTGGTTTGTTCTTTGACTTGTCCTTGTTTAAGACTTTCATTTCCTCTGGTTTGTCTGATGTCGGCATATAGGTTTGATAATGTTGTGAAGGTTTCTGTTATGCCTCCTCCTGCATCTCTGGTGTTTGTCGGCTTTTGCAATTCTATTTCAAATCGCATCTTTCCTATGCTCATTATCCTAGTGCCAATAATGAACTAGAAGCCAAACCACCATGTATCACATAAGGAGAATACAAACTCTTCATCAAAGATGGTGCGCTCTGAGCCTCATACATATCTCCTCTATGTTCGTACATATATGCTATGTGTTGTAACATACCTATTCTGATAGGTTCTGGTATTGCGAAAGCACTGGCATAACCCACTACATAAATAACCTCTATAGCATTTGCTACCCTGAGAGCAGTTGGAAATGTCTCACCTGTTCTCAATACAATTCTTGCAGGCTCTCTGGTAGTATCAACATAGTATTTTGTAGCTGCAAAAGTGGTAGCTGTGTCATTATCATCAAATGTTTTGACAGAGGTTACACTTTGAACTGGTGAACGTGGTAACGTGATGTAGTTTTTATAGTAATTAAGATCTGGTTGAGTTCTCATGCCTTCATGCAGATATTCTTCTTGGTCTGTGAGAGCATCTATGAACAAAGTTATAGTTTGTTGCATCAAAGACCTTTTCATGTAGTTTTCTGCAAACTGCCTTGCAGCAATTATCAAAGGTTGAACAATCCTTTCGTCTGTTGAATCTTCAACTCTCAAATATTCTTTTACCTCTTGTAAGGACAAAGGCTCTGCTGTTGGTTCTGTTGATACTGTAAATCCTGCCATTAAACTATTGCTCCAAATATTCCTGATGTAATAGCTACACCATACAAACCCCAAATCATGTATTCCATGCGAACAAACCTTTTAGAACCTGACTCTAATCTCTTCTCAAGGTTTTCATACCTGATAGCACAAATCTGTTCATGCAGTTCAAGTCTGCTAACGTCATCAATTTTTTGTGGCTTGCTCAACTACTTCAACTGCCTCCTCAACTTCTTCTTTTTTGTTGATTTCGTTTTCAAATAACCAATTACTTCTACGGTCTATTCCTGCCCTTAAATCCTCTAGCTTAACTTGTAGCCTGTCAATTCTTTTGATAAATTCTGTTTCGTCATCTCTGTCTAATTGCAGGTTATAGAATATTGCCTGTCCTTTTTCAGTAAAGTCTTTTACGAAAGCAACGGTTTCTTCTCCGTCTTTTCTGTAAGTGAAAGTAAGTTCTTTTTTTTCTTCTTTGGTGTCTACCATATCTTTCTCCTTGTTAAAAAGATAATCATATCACTATGACTCAAGTGCCTCAATTCTCGTTTTCAAATCGTCTATTATTGTTTGTTGTTCTTTTATTGCTTCTACCAGTACGGAAGTTAGGTGTGCATAGTTGATTGATTTGTAGGGTGCGTTTCCTGCATTGTCATTAGGTAGTCCGCCATCGCCTACAAGTTCTGGATAAACAGTCTCTACTTCCTGTGCAATCATACCTATGTTCGTATCTGTTCCTTTCTCCTCCTTATCTTTCCATGTATAGCTTACACCTCTCAACTGCTTAACTTTATCTAGTGTGCCTGTAAGAGTTGCGACATTTTCTTTGAGTCTTTCGTCTGAGACATTGTATTGACCACTACTGCCACTAATATATCCAACATAACTACTACCTACCACGAAATATATGTGATTAGCTGTGGAGTAAAATGTACCATAATCCCCTCTGGTATATCCTGCTAACAAATCAGAAATTCCTGCACTGTTGTTTGCACCGTGTACCATCATATCTCCACCGTCAACTGTGAGTTTTGCATTAGAAATTAAAGAAGTAGTATTTATGCCTACTGAACCTGTAAAGTAACCATTACCACCACTCAAGGAAAATCTTCTTGCACCACCTGTTTGAATTTCTACCTCATTTGCAGAGTATTCTGATATAAAAGTGTCACCCAAATCATCTAAATAAAACTTTTTTGCCGCAGAAATTGAAAGATTTCCATCTTGAATAGTTACGTTTCCTTGATGTGATCCAGAACTATTGTAGCTTTGTATCTGTAAGAAATCTCCAAATGTAGAATCGGGACCATTCATTTGAAACCTTCTCAAACCTGAGTCACCAATATGCGCACCACTAGCAGGATTTCTGTTAAAACCTATACCTCCACCATCGGTAAATGTTGCTTGTAATATCATACCACCCAGTGTTAGTTGATTACTGAAGCTACCCCCTGCATTAAATGTAGCGTGACCTGCCTCTGACATATCAAGGTTCAACGCTGTTATAAGCGTTGAGGTGTCTCCATCGTATCCCTGTAACCGAATATCTTTATCTGCTATTGCAGTTCTGATATTTAGATTTTGACTGCCGCTGAGAAATGATGCTATATCTGTGCCACCATCTTGAAACTTGATAACTGCACCGTCTGCATCAAGAATTATGTTACTAGGTGTGTCAAGAGTTATATCTCCTGAAGAAGTTCCAATTGTTACTGCGGCGTCCCCAGTAGAAATATCATCTGCTGCAGAACCTCCTGCTGCTGCAACAAGGTCTATTGTTCCGTCTGAATCTTGATATGTAGCTGTAATGTTTGTCTCTGTATTGCTTGAGAACATTGCCCCTACCGTATCTTGTATTACCTCTGTAAGATCAATATTAGCCGTGCCGTCAAAAGAAACTCCGTGAATGTTACGAGCAGTTTCCAATGCTGTAGCAGTCGCAGCATTTCCTACCACAACATCAATAGTACCGTCTGCATCTTGGTATGTGACTGTGACACCTGTTTCAGTATTAGAACTGAACATAGCACCTACCGTGTCTTGTATAACCTCAGATAAGTCTATGTTTTGAGTACCATCAAATGATACTCCATGAATAGTTCTAGCGTTTTCTAGTGCCGTTGCTGTGGTTGCATTACCTACAGCTAAATCTATAGTTCCATCACTATCTTGGTAAGTAACTGTGATGCCTGTCTCTGTGTTACTAGAGAACATAGCACCGACAGTATCTTGAATAACCTCAGTTAAATCTATGTTAGCTGTACCGTCAAAAGAAACGCCATGTATGTTTCTAGCTGTTTCTAAAGCTGTGGCAGTAGCAGCGTTACCTGTCGTATCTTGATTTAGCGTAGCAACCACTAGGTCAATAGTGCCGTCTCCGTCTTGGTAAGTCGCAGCTATGCCTGTTTCTGTATTGGAACTAAACATTGCTCCAACTGTGTCCTGAATCACCTCTGACAAATCAATATTGGCAGTTCCATCAAAACTTACACCGTGTATCGTTCTAGCATTGGCTAAAGCCGTTGCTGTTGATGCTACACCTGTGAGGTTTGCTACAAGAGTTGCTACTGCATATCCTGTTGCCCCAGTATTGACTGTCGTGCTTGGCTCGGTCTGAGTATCTACAAAAAGTCTGAATGTGTTGTCTGTAGAGGCATCAAAGAAAAGACCTGCGTATTTCGTTGTGCTTGACTCTACATACTTTCCAAAGAATCCAAAGTCAGTTGCGTTTCCACTATTGTTACTAACCAGTGATTGAAAATTAGAGTTTGATACAAGAGAGCCTGTTTGGGTAGTGCTTCCTGTCACGACTAAGTTTCCACTCACAGTCAGGTCATTTGCAATCGTTATGTCGTTAGCAAGTTTGTCTCCTGTAACTTGGTCATCTGCTATATGAGCAGTGTCTATCGCCCCATCTGCTATTTGTGCTGAATCTATTGCATCATCAGCTATCATAGAATTTACAATTTGGTCTGCACCTATAACAACATCAATCGTTCCATCTGAGTCCTGATAAGTTACTGATAGTCCAGTCTCCGTGTTGGAGCTGAACATAGCACCTACGGTATCTTGTATTACTTCTGAAAGGTCAATGTTTGCTGTGCCATCAAAACTTACCCCATGAATTGTTCTTGCTGTCTCAAGAGCAGTAGCCGTAGCTGCATTGCCTGTAGTGTCCTGATTAAGTGTTGCTACAACTAAATCTATCGTGCCATCGGAATCTTGATACGTTGCACTAATTCCAGTTTCAGTGTTTGAAGAAAACATCGCACCAACGGTGTCTTGTATAACTTCACTTAAATCTATATTTGCCGTTCCGTCAAATGAAACACCATGTATTGTCCTTGCATTGGCAAGAGCCGTAGTTGTAGAAGAATTACCTGCCACATCACCGACAAAAGAAGTAGCTGCAAATATTTTATTAGCTACGAGCCTGCTATTAGAGTTATCCCAAAGAATAGTAGGTTTGGAAGAAGAAGCACCAAATTCAATACCTGCACCATTAGTATTTGAAAGCGTAGTAGCACCTTTAGCGACTCTTATTGTGGCATCTTCTACATCTAAGGTAGCCGTATTTAGCGTAACGGTATCACCATTTACTGTCAGGTCTCCTGTTACTGTTAAATCATTACCTATCGTTACATCGTCAGGCAGACTGATTGTAACTGTTGCACCTTCTGAACCTGATCCTGAAACAGTAATTTCATTTGAAGTGCCTGCTATTGTGGCAACATAATTACCTGTCGTGTCTGTTCCAAGTGCCACAGAGTTTGCTGCAATAGTTGTTGATATAGAAACATTGGCTAAATTGGTGACTGTGCCAGAACCAGTAACGTCTCCTGTTAGAGCAATATCAAAGTCTGCTACGTCAAAGTCTAAAGTACCATCAGAATCCTCATAAGTGACTGCTATGCCGTTTTCTGTGTTACTGCTTACCATACCCCCTACTATGTCTTGTACTCGCTCTGTGGTGTGGTATAAGTTTGTTGAGCCTTCTGTTAAATCATCAGAATCAAAACCTGTGAAGTTTCTTGTGTCAAAATTGACTCTGTTGCCCATGAGAGCATGGTTTGAACATTGATAGAAAAGAACTGTAGGTGTAGCTGCTGTAGCTTTTATCTCAACATAAGCACCTGCGTTTCCTGCTGTACCATTTACTGTTACCCCTGTGCTGTAAGCTGTGGTTTTGTCAGATTCGTAGTAAAAAAGTAGAGGGTGTCCACTGTTAGAACTGTCAGACTGGTCAAACCTATAAGTTGTGTCAGGTGTTAGAGTTATATAAGGTGCTTCAACTCCATCAATCACATAAGCGTTAGAACTGCCCCCATCGTAGGGGTGTTCACTTGTTTTACTTGCTACTGTGACTGTCAAAGTCTGCGTTGTGTTCTCACTTGGAGCAGTAAGCAAAGTACCAGAGAATTCTGGGTCACTTATTGTTGGGTTTGTAATCGTTTTGTTTGTTAGGGTTTCCGTAGCACCAGAACTGTCAACAGCTACATCAATAGTTCCATCGCTATCTTGATAAGTAACAGTTACATTAGTTTCTGTATTGCTTGAGAACATTGCTCCCACAATGTCCTGAATTCTCTCGGCATTTATAGTTACATCGCCAGAAGTAACCGTAAAGTCTGTACCATCAAAAGTAGCGATACCTTTGTTTGTCTCTGTTGCATCTTCATTGCTGATCGTGATTGTTCCACTAGACTCTGATATATCTATGCCTTCACCTGCTGTAAAGGTCAGAGTTGCACCCAATGCGATTGCCGTGCTGTTACTGCCATCTGTGACTGTTATGCTTGAGTTGGCTAGTTTTGCATTTGCTATAGACCCTGCAAGTTTGTCATTAGCAATAGATCCTGCAAGCATGGCGTTTGTAATTACACCTGAACCTATTACTACGTCTATTGTGCCATCACTATCTTCATAGGTTACTGCAACTCCTGTCTCGGTATTGGAGGTGAACATTGCCCCTACTATGTCTTGTATTCTTTCTGCGTTCAGGGTTACGTCTCCTGAACTAACACTAAAGTCTGTTCCGTCAAATGTTGCTACACCTGCATTGGTTTCTGTAGCCAGTTCTGCCGATATAGTAGCTGTTGAGCCTTCTCCTTGTGAGTGCGAAACATCAATCCCTTCGCCTGCCGATATATCAAGCAAATAGTTTCCAGTAGTGTCCGTACCTAATGCTACGGAGTTAGATGCTATAGTCGCAGTTAAAGTAGCGTTTCCAAGTTCAGTGAGGGTCACAGAACCACTTAAATCCCCTGAAAGGGTGATGGTGGGTGATTTGTTTATTGTAGTTCCTGATGAAATATCACCTCCATTTATATCTACGCTATTAAGGACAGGAGAGGTAAGCGTTTTGTTGGTAAGTGTCTGTGACCCAGTGAGTGTTGCGACAGTGCTATCTATAGCAAAAGTGACTGTGTTGCTACTACCACTTGTATCTATCCCTGTTCCACCTGTAAGTGTGAGTGTTTCACTGTCTAAATCTATATTTAACGCACCACCTGAGTCTGCTTGGAAATCTAGGTCTTGTGCTGTGATTGTGGCTTCTACAAAAGCCTTAATTGATTGTTGTGTTGCTAATTTGGTTGAACTATTACTAGAAAAATCATCTTCATCAAGGACACCTGTTACTGATGCCCCACCTGCTGTAAAAGTAAGTGCTGCTAATTTTGTTGTTAGAGAAGAGGCATTACTTGATGTTGTGGGCAACCATCTTACGTTAGCATGGTCATAAACTAGGGCAGCACCAATATCATCGCTGTCTACTGTTTCTGCCTCTGTTGTTCTACCTAAAAGAGTTGCCGATCCTGCTAGTCCTTGAGTGCCAACTGTTATTACAGATATTGCATCGCTGTCTGTGACTACGACTTTGTTTATAGTATTTGTATTAGAGGCAGAGACCTTTGATATAGCCATTATCTGCTTATATTCCTCCTGATAGCATAAGTGCCTTCTAAGATGCGATAAACTCTACTGTTACCATCTACTATCTCTAGGTCGTAAACGCCGTCTCCTGCCGTTAAATTAGCTGTATCTGTCGCTGAAATCGTAAGCGTAACTGTTCCTGCTGAACCACCTAAAGATATTCTGCCATTTGCAGTAGTGAGTGTTGCTACAGTAGAGGAACTTTCTGGTGTCTCCCTCAAGTCCATCTCGGCAGAGGCATAACCAGTTAGATTTATTAGAGTATCACTTGAGTCCTTAAGTGTTAAGGTTTGTCCAAATGTTGCACCCTGCTCTATGATAAAATGATGATAACCTGCACTCATAATTTTTCCTAATTATATTCATGGTATCTACCATCATTAGCATCTGCTGTATTAATAATATCACTAAACTGTGATAAGGGTACAAGCACTAAGATTTTTTCTTAGTCGTTTTTCTCTTTTTTGTTGTCTTTTTTGGAGACTTGCCACCCTCATAGGCTTCGTTGACATCAGGTGTATCTGGGTCATCAGCTATGTAATGACCTTTTTCATTTCTTGCCCTTACTGGTTCACCTAATTCCTCTGAGCCTGTCTCAGCTTTCACCTCCATTGCCCATCCATTTTCTACAAATGCTTGCATAACTTCGTCTTGCCAACTTTCGTTAGCTTCAACTATCTCGTCAGCAACATATAACTTTGTAGAAGAACCAAACTTGTCTGCACTCGCAGGCTTTGGTACTAAAATTTTATAGCTTTTTGCCATTTGTTTTCTCCCTGTAAGGTGTGGAGGTGAGACCAACTTTGGAAAGAATCACCCCCACTTAACCTTAGATACTAAGCGTTATGCGCTGTGAAAGCGTTATCTGTGCTATGTCTGGCTTTGTGTCTAACGACCATAGCTCCAATAGGAGTGCCGTTAGAGTGTGTTCCAGTTTTAGCTAGGACAACTCTTATGTACCTCTTTCCACCGACATACTCTACACGGAATACACCACCTGTAGAATCAGGATCGCCACCAGTAGTACCATCTAATTTTAAGAAAATACCATCTGCTGAGATAGTTCCGTCAACTATGCCTGCTTGCGTTACATCAGTAAAAGTTGAGTTGTCATCAGATTCCTCTAATGAAACTTCAAAATGTACTGAACTTGAAAGAGTATCGCCTTCTGCACCTACATCTACGAGGATTAAAGCACCCTCGTAACCTTGTAAGTCAACCCCTGTGCCGTTAGCTGCTGCAGTTCTTACTGCTGCTGCCAAACTTACAGCAGGACTGACATTATTGGATAAGTCTTGCATTATAATTTACCTCGCTTATGTTGATACTTTTTGTTTAACAATAGCTTCTGCCTGCACAACCTGTCCACCTACTCTTCTTCTTGCAACGTATCTTACGTTACCAGAAGTAGCTTGAGTGAATGGGTCTCTGCTTACGGCTAAAGCAACCCTATCTACAATCATGTATGCTCTGCTAAAGTCACCGAAAAGCACAGGGAAGGCATTTGCACCTACGTCTGGCATATCAGTAGCTTGAACATACGGATAACCTAAAATAGTGTTAGGTACTCCACCTTGTAGAGACATTCCTGCTTGGAACACATACTGCCCTGCTGTGTCTTTTAGCTTTCTGATAGCTGCCAATGTACTTCTGTTGAAAACAAAAGTACCGTTGTTAGCATATTCAGATTTGATGCTATGAACTAGCGTGATAAGACCATCAGCTAAAAGTGCTGATGAGTTACCAGATACTACTTCACTAACACTGCTATTTGTAAGCAATCCTTCTGGTTTCCCAATAGAATCACCAACAGTGAAGGCATTACCTTCGGCTTTTGCAAATTGCTCTGCAAATTCCGATTGCATTTCTGCCTCAAGGTCAAAGACTGTATCTTCTAAGTTTTGCTCAGAGATGTCTACAAGTGCATACACTTCATGTGCAGGTACTTCCTCAAGAGCCACATTATAACCTGTGGTCTCTGATCTAGTACCTTGCTCTGCTACCCATTGGGCAGAGAACTGACTTGACCTCTTAGGCACTTGAACACTTCTCTGTCCAGTGCTTCTGACTCTTGCTATTGTACGAATAGGAGAGATTTCAGTTACAGTTTTAAGTAACTCTCTCACATACTCAGGTGGTGCAAGATACCCACCTGTGCTGTCATTGCTGACCGTCAATGCTTTCTTTTCATCAGGCTCAAGGTTTTCTATACCTTTACGCACAAATTTAGTGAAAGCCTCACAAGTCTCGTCAATTTGCTTAGTTTCAAAACCTGAGTTTGGTCTTTTCATAACCGTCTCAAGTTGTTCAACTTGCTCTTTGATGTTGTCCTGTGAAAGTTCGGCTTTAGTCACCTTTTGATTTATTTCTTCAAGAGAATCAAGTTTTGCTTCAATATTAGCAATCTTGTCATCTAAAAGAGTATCGTGACCTTTGCCAGTTTCTAGTGCTTCTAGTTTCTCGTCATTAGACTTTTTGAATTCTTCAAAAGCCTGTCCGAGTTCCTGTACTGCACCTTTTATATCTTCCGACATAAGTAACTCCTTACAGTTTGTTAATGGTTAATGTTAATGTTTTGATGGCTTCTACCAAGTCAGCATTATCATCAACCTCTCGCTGAGTAAATGCTTGATTGACAGCTTTTGCTGCAATCTTAGATTCTGAACGAGATAAGTTGAAAGCATCACGCAATCCGTTCTCCCATTCTCTGATGGAGATTTCCTCGCCCTTGACTGAACGTATAGTTGCTCTAGGGTTCATAGGGAAAGTGACAAGGCTAACCTCCATCAAATCTAATTCTTTAATAATTCTTTTGCCTGTGCGTTTGTCATAAGCAACCTCTTGAGGATTTACTTTGAAACCTATAGAAAGACCGTCTAATGCACCCATTTTCATAAGTTCATAAGCATCTCTTCCTGCTGTAGTTCCCAACGCTAATTGCCCTTTGACATACAAACCGTGTTCATCTTCTTTCATTTCTGTAAACACGCCTATAGGCATATCTGTTTTGTGTTGATATAAAAGTTTGATACCTTTTGCACCTCTTCTCCTGAGAGTCTTAGTGAAAGCACCGTCTTTTATTACATCATTTCCTAAATCTGTGTTGTTAAATACAGAACCGTAGCCTTCAAACGTACCATCTTCTTCGTTAGCCACAAGTTCTGTTTTGAAGTCTAAAAAACTCTTCATATCTTCCACGTTATCCATTTCTGAATCACAGGAACAATCAACTTCTTTTTTCTTAGGCTTTTTCTTTTTTGGTTTTTTTAGCCTGCCACCATATCCGTAAGCAGAATCCATACCGTTCTCTTCATCTTCTTCTTCATCTTCTTCTGCTAGTCTAGTGTAGTCTGAATGTCTACTGCATGGCATATACACAGTGTTACCATCCATATCCATAGTGTGAGTGCCAGTGCAGCCTAATTCTTCTGCTCTTGCCTCTGCCTCTTCTTCGGTGGTAAACACATCTTTGCTTACCTCTCTTTTTTCATCGTTGACCTGTTCTTCCTCTTTGGAATTGTAGCTTGCACTACAGACAGCTAGTCTTTGATCTTTACCGTACTCATCCGTCATAGTCTTATCTCCCATACAACGACTCATAAAATTGCTTCTACTTTCTCCTGCATTTGGTTTCGGTATTGGCATTATGTCAACATATAGTATCTGAACAATTAATCAAGCACAACATCTTGTTCATCTACATAAATTATTACACATCTACAGTTGATGTTATTTCTTGCTCCACCTCTAGGGTCTCCTGTATGAGCCATAGGTAAACCATCAACTTCAAAATCTTCTTCCATCTGCCTTATTTGACCGTTTGCAATAGAGTGTGCTGATCTAGTTCTGGGGTCATTAGTAGCTGCCCACCTTTTGACCAAATTAGAACCATAATCACTAGCTACTTGTTCATAATACCTATGGTGAGCAAAACCTGCCGCATTGTGGGTTTCTGTTCTTGCTATCGTTGCTGCCCTGACTCTAGTTATTGGTCTAACTTGTCTTTCTATATTCTGAGCAATCTGAACTAACGTCAGACCTTCTTCCCTTCCGTCTTTAATAATCTTATTCACCCTACTAGCTATACCTGCTGATATGCCAGATAAAAAAAGTTCTCTCGTTCTAAAATATCTTTCTAATATTGGTTCAAGATCTACGTTTCTACCAAAAACTAAAGCATCTTCTTTTACTTCTTCTAAGGTGTTTGCTTTGTTGTTCTCATCATAGATAGTCCTAAATATCCTTCTGTAATGGCTTAACATAACAGGAAATAACTCTGATAATAAGTCTCTAGTTGCTATTCCTTCATCGTATTGTCCAAACTCTCTATAAAGATATGCTCTAGTATTTACAAATTTGCCAAACAATGATGTGAGTTTCCTACGGAAACTTCTTTCTAAGTTGTTACGGATTCTTAGTTGCTTTCTTACTTCTTTTGCAGCACTTACTCTACCTCTGCGAAATCTGCTGATTTGCTTTTGATTGAGTTTCATTCCTTAGTGCTTTGAGGGTGTCCTTTTGGTAATAGGTCTCTGTCAAACTTGCCACCTTGAAACCTACCTGTTCTAAGTGCAAACAGAAAAGCATTGACTCTAGCATACGCCCATTGGTCGCTAGACCTTACTCTTGCTCTGACACTTGCAGGATTTGTATTGTATGCACCGACTCCTCTTTCAAATACAGCAGTCAACATTCTTAAAGTTGCTCGTTTTGAAGGTGTGTCTCCATACTCTTCATTATGTTCGTCTACTTTATTTTGAAGTGCCTCTTTTACTTTAGCTGAAACTTGCTTAACGATAGTTTCTAAAGTTGGTTCTGTGTGTCCGTCTGTAAAGTAAAACCAATACTTTTCTAAGAATTCTTGATCTACTTCTTTTTTATCTTCTAGCTTTTTTGTGAGTTCAAGTATAACGTCTTTCATGCCTTGCTCACCAAGCGTACCAACTACACCCCATTTCATTTGGGCGACAACACCTGCAACATTTGAAAGGTTTGGACTTTTACTACCATCTTTGAAAGCCTGTCCGTCTCTAAAGTGTCTTGCACCCCATGACTCTCTTTCTTTTATCCAAGAAAGCACGGCAGGAGACTCTGAGCCTTGTCTGGCTCTGCCCCACAACATAAAGGCTTCATTGCCCCTTATGTTGCCCCCTGCTTTCCATATCTGCTTTCCCACGCCCACCTCCTTTACATTTTTGGCAAAGTCGTAGTCAAACTGTTCATGTTGTGAGTTTCTAAGAGATATCTTTTTATCATCACCTCTCTTTGGAAAGTTAGTCTGCTTTGAGTCAAAGTCATCAAAGTCATCGTAAGCGTTCATTTCCTCTTCATCAGTTGGGTTCTCTGGCTCTGGTGGTGCTTCTGAACCAATAGGAAATAAAGTCGCTGATATGTAAAGGTCATCAGCACCTTCTATTGGCGAAAGACCTATAGCCTCTCTAGCTTCGTTGCGAGTCATAATACCTTGTGCAACTGCTGAGTTTACATTTTCATAAGTCCTTCTAGTACGTTCAGCAAGGGCAGGTATCTTGTCTATGTCAAAACAAAACATCAAGCCTTCTCCAAACATAGGAACTAACCATTCATTCAGGTCAGATTCAATCTTTCTTAAATGTGGAATAATTGTTTCTTCATACAACGCAAGTCTTGCCTCTGCTACATTTGAATAAGTCTGTGCATCTGGAACACCTACTAGCTGACTTGGTACTCCGAAACACATTGCAATATCTGTTGCTGCCATGTGTTTGAGGTTGAGGAAGTCCATATCCTTTGGAGACAAACCCATTTCTATGAAGTTAAAGTCACCCTCTAATAACGCTATCCTTCCACTATTTTGAGTACCTGAAAATCTATTATTGATGTCGGACAACATTTGTTGCCTTTGAGATTCAGTTAAATTCACTGAAAAACCTGCATCATCTTGAGGCTTGAATACCACTGCTCCACTTGGTCTTGCTCCGTTGCTTAAAAGATTTATATTGTGATTGCTAGACATATTGTGTTGGTCTATTTCTATGGCAGCAGGAGACATGGGAGACATACCATAATAATCATCAAGAGGGTTGAAAAGTTTGATCTGCTTTATATCGCTATTTCCTGTAGTCTCATCTATTGGATAAACTTGCTGTGTTCTACCATTTATCACATATTCATAAGATGTAGGAATTGGCTTACCACTGCCTTTTATTTTAATTCTATCTGGTCTTAAAAGATGCAGTTCCTTCGGTGTTCCAATATCAGCACCTACTTTTAAAATGTAACAGTTTCCACTCAGTAAAAGGTAACTAAATATAGACTCAAAAAACTCTGAGTGTGATTGCAGTGGGTTTGGTCTATCTATCAGAGAAAGAACAGGGTGTGTGTCTAACACATTATCACCTGCCTTAAGCATATATGGAACAGCACTTGCTCCTTTGCTTATTTCAGAGATGCAGCGATATACGATTGCGTTTTTTTGGAATCCTTCTTCTGATAGCTGTTCGTAGCTATACTTTTTTGACCTAGTAGACCCAACTCCATAATAACCTACCATACTTCCATAATCTTTTCCCTCTGTTGGAGCAGAAGAAAAAACATTCTTTAAATTGTCCAGTATTGATGCCATTAGCTAATCCTCCACATTACTTCGCCCCTAGACTTGCTCAGTTCGGTTAGACCCCATACTAAAGCATCAAGTCGGTCAGGGGAAGTATTAGTTTCTCCTGTGTAAGAAATCATCTGTTGCTCAAGTTCAGGTAGATATCCTATGTGATGTACCCTTTTTTGTTCATACAATGCTGATATTGGTTCTGCTCTTGTCATTTTACCTCTAGTGGCTCTAACTGAACGATACGGTATATTTGGGTCTACAGACCTTATGACTCTTTCTACCAAATCGCCTCCGTTGTTAGTTTCTGCTACAACCAAATCTGCTTGATAGTCATAGTAAGCATTGACAGATAACCTTGCCCATTTGTCAGGTGAATAGATACCACTGTAATCGTCTAATACATAAAACTGATCTGTATGGTCTGAACCTACTACAATTATTCCTGTTTCATCTGAATTAGCATTTGACGTTACAGCAGGGTCTATGGCAACCACTATCTTTTTCAACTCCCTGTCAGTATCTTCTGACAATCTAGTTTCTTCTATCATAGTGTTGCTCCATAATGCACCTTCAAATTCTTCAATGATTTCTGCATACAACTCTTGTCTGCCCAAAGATGTCCCCTCGTATCTTTCTTTAAGCATTGCAAGTGCCGAGTCTGCTAGATTATCTTCATTTTCAAAAGTGTTTCCTGTCGTAACACAAACATCTTCTCTAGCTATCAAATCTTTTATTATTTTGCTAGGTTTTGGAGTAGTGGTAACAACACATTGAGGTTTGTCACCTAACCTAAGTCCAAACATCAACTGGTCAAAAGCCTCTGGGTATCTCCAAGCTGCCAACTCGTCTGCCCATGCTCTATGAAACTGACTACCTCTAAGTCTATCAGGCTCTATAGCTGCATAACCCATAATTTTAGATCCGTTATGGAGTCTTATTTCAGCAATACTTGAAGAATAACCTTTAGAATCAGGAGAGTTTGTATAACATTCATCAGGAATAATAGAAAGCAAACCACTGTTCCCACCAAAACACACTCTTCTTAGATCACCATGAGTCGGTGCGACAACAGCACATAAACTTTC
>VTLG01011017.1_pt1 | contig 45851 bp, 44 predicted proteins | sample 4694571 | NCBI WGS metagenome assembly VTLG01 (sample SAMN12604809, study PRJNA352737) | marine metagenome | biome: ENVO:00000447; feature: ENVO:00000209|ENVO:00000569|ENVO:01000036; material: ENVO:00002151; isolation source: viral sequences binned using virsorter ...
AGTTGATTTTATTACGATTGTTGATCCTGGTACTGGATATCACGCTCCTCCAACAATATCACTCGTTGGTGGTGGTCCTACTGTAACAGGAACAGTAGAAGGTACACTTAATGGTGCTGTTCTTGCAATTGCACTAACTGGAGGTGGAACTGGATATGGTTCAGGATCTAATGCTGTTCCAGTGGGTGAAAGAAAATGGGAAGAATTTATTGTTACCGCAGTACAAAAAGGTGATGCAAGAGTAGATGTATTTTTCGATGATGTTAATAATATAGGACACGTACATACTGCCGAATTGACTACGGCTGAATATGCCGCAATTCAACTTGGAAATCCAACAGTTGTTATGACTTCTGTGGATGGTGATGGATCAGGTGAAAATGCGCCACACGCACACTCTGTAACATATGATTGGGATCCTGCATTAAATAATGGTGCTGGAGGAATGTATGTTGTGGGTATGTCGGGTTCGCATACACACGATATGGATGCTTACTACGATATTAGTGGTGGAACAAAAATTGAACTTACCAACTTCGGTCACTATCACGAACTTTTACTCGATACAACCGACGAAGCTACGCTTAAAGCAAATCCTCTTACTGGAATAACACAAGATAATGACGGAACTTGGAGTGCTACAGGTGGAACAACATTAATTCGTACTTCTGATTATGGTACTTCCGATCCACAGCATTTTCATACATTAGAAATGGGTTGTTCCGATCCGGCAAATGATATATACCTGATTATAGCAATCGATCAACATATTCACGATTTTGATAGAGTTTGGTATCCAGGATCAAGTCAATTCACAATTGGACATTATAACTTTGCACTTGGAGGTGATGATCTTAATCCAACATCTATCACAACTCCTATTACAGATGTTCCTGGATATGTTAAGAAATTACGAGGTATCGAAAGTGATACTCACGGATTAGAGGCTGGAGACAGAGTACATTATCAGAATATTTACAATGGTATTCATCACGGTAATACAAACTACTATGTTGATTATGTTATTGATCAGGATCACTTTGTACTCACAGAAACAGTAATTTATCCTTTAGAAAATGCACCAGGAACTACTCCAACAGAATACAATGTTGTAGAAGAATATACAGTAGTTACCGATATGGCATCATATCGATTTGAGGTTGATAGAGATTTTACAAACCATTTTGGTGATCCCTTTGTTTCTGGAGTTGAAATGCTCTGGTCACGACCACGTACTGTTAAATCGAACAATCACGGATTAAGTGTTGGTGATATTGTTCAGTTACCTTCTGGACCGCTTCCATATACTCCTACAGAATTACCTGGAGAAATGAGAGATCACGTTGTAATTGCTCTTGGTGATGGCTATGGACCAACCGACAACTTAGAAATTACAGTAGACACAGCGGCATCAATAACATTTGCCGATCCTAATACTACGACTGTCGAAGGTGCTCAAGATACTCCTTGGTATTGGAGCTGGTGGGATAGAAGTGATCCTTCCTATTTTCCTTATCAAAGAGATGAAGCAGTCCACGCAAACTTAGGAGGTAACGAAGGTATTGTTGGTGGATTTGATGTGTTTAGAGGTGGTACTTATACATTTATCAATAATGCTTGGCACCACACTGGTTATGCTACAATGATAGATCCATTCACGGGTGCACCTATGTCAATGTATTTGCACGCCGCGGGTATTAAAGCTATACCTGGAGCAGGATGGGATAATCTAGTTCAAGCAGGAATGACAAGAGGTTTGGGTGATCCAGATGAAGGTTATCATTGTATCAATAAAAATGCAAGTCACGGATTAACAATTGTCTCAGGTGATCATAATGAATTCGTAAGTACAGACGAAGAGCCTGGATTATGGGTATCAGATCAAGATTTCCCAACTTGTATGGGATTAGATGGTTGGTGTGAAGCCCTAGACGTAGATGGATGGTACTATAATGGCGTAGATGATTACGCGGCTTGTGAAGCATTGAATCCAGGATGGGGTGATGTTGGACTTCCTCAGTGGAGGGCATCACAATGGATTGGTAACTTCTCAAAAGAATTTACTTGGAAAATCCCAGAAGATTTTGGACTTACAGGTGCAGACGGGCAGACTGGATTTGGACCATTTAATCCTCCCGGTGCAGTCAACGGATATTATGCAGTTACTTCAGATCAAGGATTATACAAATTTGACAAAGAAGGAATGATTGAAGGTACTAATCGTACAATCAATCTATATCGTGGTGGTACATACAAATTCAGAGTTAATGCTCCAGGACATCCTCTGTACATAACTACTGATGATGGTTCTCATTTTACACCCGGTGCATACTTTGGAGAATATCTATTAGGTGTTTCAGGAACACGGGCTGAAGAAGGTGCTGGAGATCAAACTTATACTGGTTCATCCCCATTTGGACTCGATGGTTCAGGTGTTGCAAAATACGAAATATTAGAATTTACTGTACCTTCAGTAGCACCAGATACATTGTATTATCAATGTGCGTGGCACGCCTCGATGATAGGAACATTTAATATTATTGACATACCTGTAGTTAATGCAGGTGATGATATTCACGTTTATTATCATCACGGTCAAGATAATATGTATACTCCGATACACGTTTTAGATAAGATTCTTGTAGATAACGGATCAAGTCCTAATTACTTTCAAGTTCAACCAGAACCAGAACACGCATTTCCTGTAGCAGGGACACAAGCAGATATTCTAGGAACTGGTAATCTGGCGACAGCAACCGGCCCAGGTGATACACCAAGTATTCAAGCGGCAAACATCGAACTTGGCGCCGAGCAATATATTGATCCTGTGACTATGATTCCTGGTGTTGGTTCAGAACAATTTCTTGTTACAAATCAATATACCGGAAATGCCGTAGTTTATATGAGTACCGATATTGACAAGAGAGCAAATATTGCCCTAAATAACGTAACTTTCAAAGAAGTTGTTTGGACAGAAACTGGCTCTTGGCAAGTAGGAGGAGGTTCAGCGTGGACAGCCACTACAGAAGCGGGATATCTTGAACAACTCATAACTGGATCACTTACCGAAGGAGTTACATACGAAGTTCAATATGATATAACCGAAGATTTCAAAGATGATTTTGGTGCACCTAGTGGAACAATTACTGCTTCTATTATAGGAGACACTACGGTTACACTTACACCCAACACATTAGTTGGACATTATACTGAAACAATTACCGCACCTGCGAATACTACTACATTCAGATTAGACAGTACAGGAATGGGTAAGATTGATAATGCTTCAATTCGAGAACGTGTCACTGGTCAAAATGCTTGGTATATGGGTGAAGGATGGAGTTCAACGGCTGGAGCTAAAGCATATATTGATGGTTCAATAGCATCTCCCACAGAAATTAGTCAAACAGTTGCATTTGATGCAGGAAAATTATACGAAGTTAAGTATAATGTAGCAGATATGGATCCAAATGATGACGGTATGACTGGACGATTGAGAGTTACCCTTGGGCATAATCCTAACAATCTTATTTCAAACTGGAATTTTGATATTCTTGATACTGCGGCAGTAAACTGGACATTCAGTGGAGTTGATGTATCTATCGTTAATGAGAAAATGGAATTTCTCTCTTCAGTCAACGGTACAGCAACATACACACTTGGAGCTTCCCTTGTTAAGAATGCTCATTACGAAGTTACGCTTGATACAACATTACAGACTCATAACATTTATATATTTACTGTTGGTCCAGGACCTAGTGGTTCTCACTCACATACTTTCCAGATTACTCAGGAAGATGCTGATTGGTTGATGGAAGATGAATCAAGAACACGAGCATTTCCACAATCGGATGCTTATCACGCAGAAACTTATACTCACGAATTTACTCTTTCTTATGCTACAGTAAATCAAGAATGGATATTAGTGAGTCAAACTATTCCTGAAGGTCACGAAGATTTAGCATTGACCTCTACGGTGACAAATAATCCATCTATAGAAATTTTATTAGATTCTGTTGTTCTAGCTACAGTTACAGAAAGCGGAATTCACCATCTTGATATAATTGGAGAAAATACTGCTGATTTTGTCGTTAGAGTAAACGGTACAGGTTCTATTGATCATATTAAATTGTTTGAAGAAGAAATTCCAATTTTAGATTACGATTCTACTGGACTTGTTCATCAAGGAGAAGTGGTTCATCACGTAAGAGCGGGATCGCACGATTCTCTAATTCACTTTATTGCGGATGTAGATAATAACAGACCAGAAGAAAATAATCCATATTATCTTCAGACTGGTTGGGAAGGAAGTATTGATGAAGTTTCGGTTCGAGAAATCGAAGAGAAATGGACATTTGCTCCTCAGCAAGGAGCTTCTGCTTATGTAGATCAAATAGCAGGACAAATTTATACTGCTGGAACTGGAACTTCTGCAAGAGGAATTGCTCATATCAGTTTTGAAATAATTGATCAAATGAGTTATAAGGTAGACTTTAACGTAGATAGACCTACTGATTCTATAATTAAAATTGGACCATCTCCCGATACTGATACTTATGGCAGTATGGTTATTGCCGCAAACGATACGGATGGAGATAAAGATTTTGTCTTTAAGGCTCCAGTAACTGGAGTTGCATACTTAACACTCACAACAACTGGTAATGGATTCACATACTGGGATAATATTTCAGTTAAGACTATTCCAAATCTTTCATCCGATGAATATTTGCTTCTTGCACGTTCATTGAATATATTTGGAGTACCTATTGGTGGAGAAGAGAGATGGAAAGTTCAGCATATGGATATGGAAAATTTAGATTATGCTGGAATGCCAATTGCAGGATTACGTACATTAGAATCATATGGTGAATCAATAATTGAGGATTACTATGATGTCAATAAGCGACAAACAGATATATTGAATCCACCTATCCGAATTGACAGTTTGAGCGTTGAATTTGGATTTAGGGCAATTGCGGCAGTAAATCCGTCTTGCTCTGATTTTAATACTCAAGCTAGTTTACCAGCTTATACTTCAGCGGCAGATTGTACTCAACCTAACGGAGTATGGTATGCTGAAGTATTTGAATTCTGTTCGGATGCAACTTATACTACTGAAGTCAATTGTATAGAACCTAACGGTACTTGGTCCCCAGGAACTTGTTCTGGTGGAGGATTTACAGAACAAGGAACTTGTCTAGCCGCAGGAACTTGTACTGATGCCGCCTATAACAACAATCAAGCAATGTGTCTCGGTGCAGGAACTTGTGATAATAGCCTGTATGATAACAATGAAACACAATGTATGAATAATGGTGGAGCTTGGACAAGTGCAGGAAATAGTTTTACTCCGGCTGGTTATACTTGGTCCCCAGGAAGTTGTTCTGATATTGCATTTGGATCTCAGTCGGCTTGTGAAGCACCAAGAGCAGTATGGACTCCAACAGTTGGGGCTCATTGTAAAGAATCCCTCGGTGGAGCACTTGCTCCGGCATTCACAACTCAGTCGGCTTGTGAACAACAAAGAGGAATTTGGGATCCAACGCTTGTTAGTTCAATGAATGGAGATGAAATAGAAGCAACAGGAGAAGGTATTGATATAAATTGGGATATAACAATTGGAGGTGTTTCACAGATCACATCCGCAATTCTACTACCTAGCAGAGTTAAATATGAAGTTACGGTAGATACTCCTTTAGGAGGACAAGAATGGAAGATCACTAATACTGCAGGAGATTATTTTACTTATCCTGATCCATTTGTTGTAAATGATCCTATGAGAATCATTACGATTTATCAGCCTGATCCTCAAATAGCTCCTAACGGAAAAGCGTATGGGGAAGATCCAGCTCTTCCGCAACACGGCACAGCCGCTGGTGGACAATATGCGGCAAACGAAGCAGAATTTTACATATATGGAATTGGATTTGATCCTGCTTCTACTGTTAAAGTTCAAAAATCTTCCTCTGATGATATGCCTGGAAACTATGCAGTCGGAGGGGATAATACCACTATCTATCAAACTGGATCGGGAGTAGTAGCTACCTATGTTTCTTCTACAGAAATAAAAGTACATCTTACTACAAGTGATATTCCAGCAGGACACGATGCTAGTTTAGGTTCAGCCGGTGGATGGGGTGTGATGTATTATGATGTAACAGTAACAAATCCTGATGGTCAGACATTCACAGAAAAAGCGAATGCAGTACCAGGAAGTTATGCTGGAGAATGGATATCAGTCTCCCCTGGTAAATATTCCGGAATTACTCCGCCTGTTCACCCAGGTGAAGATGGTTTAAATCCAGTTACAGAATATTCCGTCGTTGGATGGGACCCAAATCGATATTCTTCTGGTAACGGAGTTAGAGTTTACGGATATACTTTAGAGCCAGCAGTCAGAATTCAAGTTGTTCAAAATAATCTGATGCAGACAATGCAGGATCTTTTCGATCTGGGAACAAATCCAGAATGGGCACCAGCTGGAGTTGTATCAGCTACAGAATATGATCTTACTGTAATGGGAGCTTCAGACGATGGAGCTGGTAATCAATCTTGTGTGGTAACTTTAGTTCCGCACGAAGGCACAGGCTTAGTATATACACCTGAAATTGCGACTGCCGCAAATGCGACTAGCGTAAGAATTATCAACGGTGGGGTAGATGTGAATACTGGGTTATATCCACCACACGGAAGTTATGATATAATATTAACCAATGATGACGGTTCATACGATATAGTGAAAAAAGGTTTTCATTATGGTCCTGGTCCTTGGTCATAATATGGATCATAAGTAAAAAATAACACTGGATGATATAAATAGTATTATAAATATATCAAGAGAATATAATTTTGGAGATAAATTAAAATGTCAGTAACACTATCAAACATTACTACTGCGGTAGATCCGTTTAACGATATACCCGATATTACATTTGACAGTATCGATGTATCGGCGTATACCGAAGAAGTAGAGATATATACCAATACGCCAGCGGTAATGATACCGGCTAAATTGAATGCTATGGCGGCTTCAATGAAAAACTGGTTAAATGATAATGTTTCTGCTCCTTTAGAAAATCAACAAAATACATTCAAAAACGAAGTTGTAGTTAGAACAAATACAGCAATGAATGCTGTGGAAACTTATATGAACAATGAAGTTCAAAGTTTCGTAAATACAGTCTTTGTTCCTTGGGCAAACGATGCAGGATTAGTTCTCTCTAATCACGCCAACTTACAAGAAAGCAATGTAACTACTACATTAAGTCAATTACAGGCTGATTATACAGCCCACGTAATATCTCAAGATGCTCTTATTGCTCAAGCCCTTGTAGATATGTTGGCTAGTCTTTCACAATATACATCGGGTGCAGCCGATTCTGGTTATACCGTTCATCAAACAAACGAATTGCTTGCCGATATTACAATGACTCGGCAAATTGATTTTAGCGATTATTTGTATGACCACAATAATGATGTTATATTTGCCCACGAAGGTCCAAACATTACTCATCACATTAATTACAAACCTACTGACGGTACAGTTTTATCGTTTGGTGAGTCAATGCAAATTTTTGGTGAGCCTCGACCATTCATTCAACATTTAAGATTAGAAATAAGTCCAGAAGATACACCTTCAGTTAAGCAGATTAAAGCATATGATATATTTAAGAACACTTCTGCTGGAAATGTTCATTCATTCAGAGGTACTGGACACGAAGCAGATGGTGAGCCAGCTGTAGAATTAACAATCTTGAACAATCTATCCGTTGCTGATACTGATAATCCAGAAATTATCCTGAGACGAGGATCCGAAGCCGCATTAATGTTTGGAGGAATTGATAATGGAGATTATGTCAAATTAGTAGAGATAGATGGTACCACAGTTTACAATAAAGGTGTTGTTGGTAACTATGCTCAAGCATATGACACGATATTATTTAAACCACATCAATCATACTGCCACGATGGCGCATCCGGAGTAACTGGATGGGGAGTCATAGCCGATGATCACGCAAGTGGTATCGATGGTGACGGAGGAGCTTATGATACTCCAACTAAATGCGAAGAATATGTAGATAGTGCCGTTGCTCTTTTAGATGATCTTTCCCGTTCTTATGAATATAATATTCCTGGAGAATCTTATGAGTCTGCAATATCTGACGGACTGATTTATAAAGTTTATATCAATGATGATACTGGATTTATTGATTCTTACGCATACTCAATTGATGCTAATGGTAAAACAGGAACTGGAGCTATACTTACACCTTACTATGATGACGGAGTTTCAGATGTTACAATGACTTCTGGTGGAACTAAATATTCCACTAATACTAAAGCAAGAATATTTGACTTAGGTGCTGTAGATCAAACCGGTTCAGTCGAAACAAAAGCTACGGCTACTTTTACTCTTAAAGATGGTATGATAAGAGATGTTGGCTTTACTGATTACGGAGCAGGTTATACTGGATATTGGGAAGTAGATGTCGCCGCTGAAGTTGGTGGTGACGGACACGTTCATAAAGTTCATTTAACTCAAACAGAAGTAAATACAATTATGGGTGGTGGAACTGTTGTTTCAACAACGGTTGATGCTGGTCATACACACGATCAAACTGTTGGTTGGAATGCTTTCAATCAATCTTTTGAATTTATTTCTACCACAGGTGCTCACGTTCATCCATTAGAAGTTACCACTCACGTAGTTAATCCCACTTTATCAATTAGTGTTGCTACTACAACCGGAGGTCTAGCCGAAGGAACAGTTTATCTTAAAGAAGATGATTCTATAGATTATGTAGTAATGACAAATGGCGGAGCCGATTATGATGCCGCTGATACACTTACTATTAGTGGAGGAACTCCTTCAACTCCTGCAGTCTGTACGTTCACACTTGCAAACGGTGGAATTGCAGGCTTTTCAATGGTAGCTCAAGGAACTGGATATACCGATTCAACCGCAAAAACAGTTGCAGTTAATATTCAAAACGATGCGTTTTCGCCAAGTGTAATTACAGCAAATGTTGGTGATACAGTAACTTTTACAAATTTAGATATTCAACCACATACAGTTACACATTCGGGTGGAATGTTTGATTCATTAGATATTCCTCAGAATGCTGTATTCACATACGTTGTTACTAAAGCCACAGAATTAACTGACAAGTACGAACTTTACGATACAAATAATACACAAATTACCGCAACTCTTTGGGTTCGTGATAATCCTTGCTACATTGATATGGTTACCTCTACTGGAGGTGGACTTTATGGAAAAGCTACTGTTAATGTTAGTGGAAACGTTACGAATATTGCTGTAGAGAGACCCGGAGAAGGTTATCAAAATACTGATGTAGCTAAAGTAATTGATATATCTGGCGCTGGAGAAGGTGCTTATGCTACTGTGGAGACAGATAGAAGTGTAGGATCAGTTGTTATTACTAACGGTGGATCTGGATATCACGCTGAAACAGAAGTTTTTGCATATGATCCTACTGGATTTGATGATGGTGCTGGTAATATTGTTTATGGTTCAGGAGCAATTCTGAAACCTACAATTAATACAGAATATGCGGCAGCCTATTGTGCAGATCCTCAGTATACAGATCAAGGTGCTTGTGAAACCGCTTTAAATGTTTGGTATCCTGCAGTTGAACTTGGACAAATTACAGATATAAAAGTACAAGCTGGAGGAACAGGCTATAAAGATATCGAATTCATAGTTAATGATGTGACAGAATCTGGATCAGGATGTATTTTAGCTCCAGATCAAAACAATGTAGTTTCGGCAGTCAACTTTACTTCACGAGGCGGACAAGGAACTGCTGGAGGAAACGCATATGTTGAACCATTCATAATCATTCAAGATGCAGGCGGAACTGTTGGAACTGATGATTGGTCAGTCGGAAATGGATTTGCTGGTACCGTTGTACTAAATAATGGTATAGGAGCAGTATCGATTGTTGATGACTGGGCAGATTATGTAGATGGAGAACAAAGGGTTGTTATTGTTGATGCTCACGCCGAACCAACCGGATTCGGAGCCACGGGTACTGCTACTGTAGGAGTATCTGGAAACGTAGAATCAGTTTCAGTAACTAATGCCGGTTCAGCATACAAGACACCAGTCGTAATGGTTGCTGGTCCAGTTAGTATGACTGCCCATATGTCTTCTATTAATAATGTTAATACTAATTTAGCATTATATGGACCTGAAGGAAATGCGAATGATTCACCATTCTCAAATAATAATACTGCTAATACTAACAAGAAGAATGGAATAATGATTCAATTTGAAAATCCAAACGGACATACATTGAACGATAATTGGGTATTCAAAACGCAATCTTGGAAATTGGGTACTCCTGCAAGTATACTATATACTTCTAGTAGATACGATGGTAACCTTGAAAATATGCGAGGAATTATAACTCTTAAAGATGTTTGGGAAACATAATATAAAGAGTTCATATAAATAGTAATATAAATAGAAATGAATATTAAAGAACATTTGGAGAAAAAAGTCTAATGGATATTTTAACACTAGGAAAAATGAACGCTATGGCGCGGGATGTTGACGTAACGTTGGAATATCTAGCCAATGCAACCTTCCAAGCCCTAAAAGATGTTTGCGATGTGCAATCCGGAATGGAATCAAATTTAAATACCATCGCCCAAAATAACATTGATGAAGTAAATGCCGCTGGACCAAATCGTGGAATACAGACAAGAGAATATTTCAACGATTGTGCCCGAGGCTGTCATTGTATGGTAGGATGTTCAGATACCTTTACTGTTCCTCCCGGAACAAAAACTATTATGTTTGAAGCCTGGGGTGGCGGTGGAGCCGGTGCAGGACATTGTTGTCAAGGTTGCTGGTGTGATGTGGCATCTTGTGGATCAAATGGCGGATTTTATGGAAGAAAGACTATCTGTGCAGAAGCAGGGCATTTCGACGGTGTTAACGGAGGAGATGTTTATACGATTTGTGTAGGAGATGGAGGTAATGGTGGAAGTCATTGTTGGACTGCTTGTTGCGATGCTCCTCGAGGTTGTGCTTCATATGTAACTGGACCAGGACTTACAAACTTTTGTGCTGTAGGTGGACGAGGTGGATATAATCTTTATTGTACTTGTCAATGTAATATGAGTCATTGTTGGGCTGAAGCCGCACATTGTAACGGAATGATAATGTGTGCTCCAGTTGGTTGTAATCAAGCAACAAATATGGATTCAACAGGAACAGGAGCAGTTAACGGTCAAATGTTTGAAAAAGAACAATTGAGTGCTGGACATTGTGATTGTGGCGGAAGATTTACAAGAACAGGTCAATCAGATGGTTTAACAAATTCAATAATGCAACACATTGGACACTCAATGTCTTATTGTGGATGCGAAACACCTTGCTATAGCTTCCGACACGCAGGTGGTGGAATGAACACTATGAAAGCATACTGCGGAAATCCACTAGAAAATTGTCTAGGTTCTCCTGGAAGACCAGGCTTAGTTAGAGTAACATACGCATAAGGATAATAGTAAAATGAGCGACACTTGGCAAGAAACTGTAGATGTAGATTATCAATATGATTGTCCCTCGGAGAATTATCTTGATGGTCCGGCGTCTGAAAGTATAACAGAAAATTACAACGGACCAGCCAGGTTGGTTGCTCTTGTTGATAAAGAAACTAAATTAGTTGAAGTAACATTACGAGAATGGGAAGCATATGATGGTCGCCCAGACAGAATAAATTGCGATAACGTAGTTATTGACTGTTCAGCAAACGCTTTAGTATGCGAAGTTCTTTCTGATTATCATAATAATCATTTAGACACATCCGAAGTGCATCCCTCAGAATCTAGAACAATGAAATCGATTCCAACTCCTGACGGTTACGAAGAATTTACTTGGTTCTATCCAATTCATCCAGACGAATTATACGATTCAAACAGAACTACATATGAAGATGGTGAATGGAAGTTATATAAGAATACAAATCAAGATATTTTAGGACAGGGAGAACCTGCAAGTTGGGACGAAATACGACAAATGCGGAATGGAATGTTGTGGATGACAGATTCGACCGCAAATGCAGCCGATGCTCCCGCAGACCTTAAAGCAGGAGTAACTGAACTAAGGCAAAAATTACGGGACTTGCCTGAGGCATTAAAGGATATAGACGATATCTTTGTTCCTTCATCGTTCCCATCAACTAAAATTTTGGAGCAAAAGTAATGGATATATTAACGCTAGGAAAAATGAATGCGATGGCCCGGAACACGGACCAGGCTCTCGAATTAATGTCCAATCATCTATATGAAACGCAACAAGAAATATGTGCTTTTCAAGCATCTAATGTAGATAGTATTAACTCCGCTGTAGCTACAGGATTGGCACAACTAAGCCAAAACGTTGCAGTTACAATGTCTACGGATCAAAAACATTTTTACATTTATAATACTTCTCACTGGTCAGCATATAATGGTGGATGTTGTTTAGAATGGACAGTTCCTGAAGGAACATCAATTATTACTTTTGAGATTCTTTCTGGAGGTGGACCAGGGGGTTCAGCTGGATACGATTATGATATCGGACACGGTGGAGCCGGTGGAAACTATAACGAAAAAACTATATGTTTAGCAGGTGGACATTTTCAATCGTCTGCTGGAAACGAATCAGTCTATACATTATGTGCAGGCGGAACATCAGGATGTTCTTGCTGTACAACTTGTAACCGAGCGTGTAGACACGGATGTACTTCATATGTAACAGGAGATGGATTATCCAACTTCTGTGCAATTGGCGGACACGGTGGATCAACATCTTGGGACGTACAATCATCTTGTTATAACTGCCATATCGGTGGAGTACAATGTGATAGAGGTAACTACAACGCAGGTTGGGTAACACATAACTGTAACGAAGCCGCTTATGGTGGTGATATGTGTTTCAGAGGTATTGCCGCTGGTATGCACAAAGGGTACAGTTGTTGTAATGAAATCTTAAACGGTCAAGGAAGTCCTGCGGGACCATTCACAGCACCTTGGTCCGGTGCGGCAAATCATTATTGTGCAGGAGATTACGCTTGTTGTGCTGGTCACTCAGCATTCCCTGGAGGAGGCGGAGTAGGTGACGGAAATTCCTCAGGTACACCTTGTACAGGCGCTTGGGGAGCCGGGGGACTGGTTAAAGTGACTTATCAATAGAATTAGGAGAAATTAGAAAATGGCTAAAGTACAAAGAACCGTAACATACAATATGCCTGATGAGTTTGAGCAGGAAGTGCCTACTACTGCGTTGGGTAAGACCTCTACGCAGGAGTATAACGGGCCGGAAACTCTAATTCTCTGGATAGACAAAGAATCAAAGGATATTGAACAAACTTGGGACAAGGATGATTATACAGAACAACCAGTTCCATTAAATTGCGAAGTACACGAATTACACGCAGATTCAGACGAAAACTGTATTAAAATTGGACTACTATTCGGTGGATTTGCTCAACGCAAACTTTATGAAATTCAAGTTGGTCCAGCCGCAGATAAGAACAGAGTTATTCCAGATCCTTCGGATCCTAGATGTATCTTTTCTGAAAATGATATTATCGATGATTATACTCAGCCTCTAAAATTTAGGACTGATTATCGCCGATATGATGATGACTTCATTCGTAAAGAACGTAATGCTAAATTACAAGAATCTGATGGAAGAATTGCAGACGATATGCCTGCAGACCTTAAAGCAGAATGGGAAGCATATCGCCAGAAATTACGTGATATTCCTGCTGATTGGTCTGCCGTACCTAATCATTTAATTATGTTTCCTCAAGCTCCAGATGGAGAATATGACGATAAGTATGTTAAGAATGAAGATCCAGAACACGAAGTAACTTTAATTTCGGCTCGTACGGCTGCGGATAATGATGCAATTGGTCAATTAATCCCGATTGCTGGAATAGATGAAGATGAAAGTTCTCTTAAATAGGACCAAAAGAAAAAATTAATATTTTGAAGGCTTCTTTCGGGAAGCCTTTTTTATTTGTAATATAAGTATAGAAAAAGACTTGACAAGTCTGATTGGTTATGTTATAATTGTCGTTAAAATTTAATCTGAATTGAGGTGATGTGATGAAAAAAGGTCGTTCTAAGGCTTTCTTTATTAATGGTGGCGCTGGAAGAGTAATATGTTCTATACCTGCATTTGAAAAATATGCAAAAGATTCTGGTGATAAAAATTTTGTAATTGTCTGTGAAGGCGGAATGGACTTCTACCGAGGTCATCCTGTCTTACAAAAACACTCATACGAAGTATGGCATAAAGGTCTTTTCGACCAACATCTCCGCGATAAAGATATCGTAACTCCAGAGCCATACAGAATCAACGAATATTTCAATCAAAAATGTTCTCTTGCTCAAGCATTTGATATCGAAATCAATGGTCTTGATAAGCCTAGAGAATTACCTCCCCCTTCCATCACTCTCAATAAGATGGAATCAGTTACTGGATATCAAGCGATTCAGCAAATCAAATCCCAATTAAACAAAGACAAAGCACTTATTGTTCAGCCATTTGGTAGGTCTGTAACCCAAGTAGGAGAATATTTAATTGACGGCACTTCAAGATCCTTTGAAGTACAGAATATAATCAATATTATTGATGGTCTCCGTAAGTTTTATGCAGTAATTGTAATGTCGGATATTGCACTTCCTATTCCAGAAAATAAAGAAGCACCAGTTGCAATGCCCAGAGAACCCAATCTAAGATTGTGGGCTTCTATGATAAATTCCGCAGATCATTTCTTAGGATGTGATTCTGTTGGACAGCATATGGCAAAAGCACTTGGTAAAACCGCTACTGTAGTTATTGGTTCTACTGTACCAATTAATATTTCTTATCCTAATGATGATAATATTGACATTATAGATATTGGAAAAGAAAATGGAAGAGATTATGCTCCTATTAGACTCACTATGGATGATGAGAAAGATAGGGCGAATGATGGTTCAATGATGCTAAATGAAGAACAAGAGCAACGGATTATCGATTCGTGTATAGAATATTTAGGCGAAGGAAAGGGATTTCAAGGAAGATTTATTCCTACCGGACATACTCAAAGTTGTTCAATGCACAATCCTACTGAAGAAGCAATTAAAGAATCTAAATATGATTTCAAAGCGGAAAATCTTTTAGCAGATCCTAACAAAGATAAAAACGCTACTATTGAACCGTTTGGAAAAGTTGAGCCTTACGAAGTGAAAGTAAATGAGTGAGTGGATAGCTGGTATTGCTCTAGGGCATAATGCTGGCGTTTGTTTATTAAAAGATGGTGAAATTATTTTCTCTGTTGAGGAAGAAAGACTATCAAAGTTTAAGCACGACGGTGGTCCTCTTCTCAGTATGATGAAAATCTTAGACTATACAGATAAACTTGATTATCTGGTAGTGGCTCATTTAATAGCTAATCCACAAGACATAAAAGAACACACGGTTTTAGAATATACTAGAGAACCTCTTTATCAAGGATTTGCCAGAAGATTAGGATTAATTGAACAGCCAAAAGATGGGCAAGTTGATATGCAATCACCACAAGTTATCAATATGGTTGATAACCATCATCAATGTCACTCCGCAATTGCTTTTTACAATTCTGGATTTCAGACAGCGGTGAGTGTTATTGTAGATAGCAATGGAAGTTCTAATCTATTAACTGATGACGGAGTAATATATTATGAAACAGAATCTATTTTTGATTGTTCTTATACAAAAGGAATTAAAACATTATATAAAAAAGTTCATTGTACTAAGGGAAAAAGTTATTTATTACTAAAAAATTATAATCCCGATTTGAACGAAACGTTTGATTTAGAAGCAGATGAAGGTCCGGGAATTGGAAAAGTATGGGATGCGGTCACAAATTATTGTGGATTTCACGTAAACGAATGTGGAAAGACAATGGGATTATCTGCATACGGCGCACCAAACCCAAACTTACCAGACTTATTTCAAAATGATACTGCTAATAAAGATTTGATAAAAGCATTTTATCCATACAAAGCCGAACTGAATACAAACAAATATAATATTTTAGATGTTTTGGAATCAGCCGATCAGGATATGGCTTTCAAAGTACAAGAGGAAACTCAAGAACAAGTCTTAAAGTTAATTATCAAAGCATCCGAGATGAGTAACAATAAGAATGTGGTATTAAGTGGAGGCTATGCTCTCAATTGTGTTTCTAATTATTATTACTTGGATAAACTGAAAGAACACGATATTAATTTGTATGTAGAACCAAATTCGTCTGATGCTGGAACTGCAACTGGTGCCGCCTTGTTATATCATTATCGAAAAGGTGATATAAATAAGCGAGAAAGAATTGAGAGTTTATATCTGGGGCCGGAACAAGAGTATACCGGTTACGATGTTTTTCAAATTATTGACAGTTACAATGGACAAGTGAATGATGCTTCATATAAAGAAATTGCCGAACTAATTAAAGAAGGAAATATAGTTGCTATATTTCAGGGTAGGTCTGAAAATGGACCTAGAGCATTAGGAAATAGAAGTATTTTGTTCAATCCAACCATAAAAAATGGCAAAGATATCGTAAACAAAGTAAAGAAACGGGAATGGTTTAGACCATTTGCCGCTTCAGTAATGAAAGAATATGCTCACGATTGGTTTGATATGAAAGGCTTAAAGGAGTCTCCTCATATGATGTATGCGGTTGATGTTAAAGAAGATAAGAAAAATTTAATACCAGCAGTTTTACACGTAGATGATACTTGCAGAATACAGACCGTTAATAAAAATGTAAATGAACATTATTATAATCTCATTGAGGAGTTTTATAAATTAACAGGTATACCGTTATTGTTCAATACTTCATTGAATCTAGCAGGAGATCCTTTAGCGGAAACTCTTGATGATGTGATGAAAATTTTAATCGATTCGGAAATGGAATATTGTTATATGCCCGAACACGCAACTTTAATTAAATTATAAGGATAAAATATGAGTCAGTGGATTGCAGGAATGTCTCGTGGACATAATGCTACAGTATGTTTATTGAAAGACGGAGAAATCGTGATGCAAATCGAAGAAGAAAGATTATCACGTAGAAAATATGATGGCGGACCATATGCCGGAATAGTTAAAATTTTGGACTATACAGATAAACTTGATTATCTAGTGATTGCTCATACCCAGCCAGATGTTAGTAATGTAGATTTTAGGGGTGGAAGCATATACAATGGACTTGCTCAAAAATTGGGTCTAATTAATGATGATTCTCAAGTATTGGATATGCACAAATGGCACCATAAATTACACGCCGCTTGTGCTTTTTATAGGTCTGGATTTGATGAAGCAGTGGCAGTTATTGTTGATGGTGCCGGAACATTTATTCCATTGATTTTGAATCAAGAAGAAGTTATGTCTTGGGAATTGGAAACGATAATGACTTGTAATTATCCAGATGAGTTTAAAACTCTCTATAAACATCAAGGAGGTAGAGGACCTTGGGCATCTTATTATGATGCAGAACAGGAATCTAGTCGAGAAGGCGAAACAGGAACACACGAATTGGTACTTGATGATTCTGGTGGTATCGTAAAAGCATATGAAGCCGTAACACAATATTGTGGATGGGCGCCTATCGAAGCTGGTAAAACTATGGGCTTATTTCCATATGGCGGACCATCTGATTATTTTCCTCCAATTTATTCAGACGGAGGTGGCGGAGAATGGAAAACTACAGACAGAAATTTGATTATTCCAACATTTCCCAATGGAGCAGTGGTCAATGAAACTCGTTACAAAGGATTGAGAAGTACCGCAGAAGATATGCGAGGTGATGTAACTTTGCTCCAGAATCGTAGAGATATGGCTTGGGCTATTCAAAAAGAATCTCAACAAATGGTTCTTGATTTGATTCGCAAAGCGGTTGAGATGAGTGGTAAGAAAAATGTTGTTCTTTCTGGTGGATATGGATTGAATTGTGTCGCTAATTACTGGTATCTTGATCAATTAAAAGACGAAGATATAAATTTTTATGTAGAACCTGTCAGTAATGATGCAGGAACTGCTATGGGTGCGGCATTCCTGGCCCATTATTCTCTTACTAAAGACACAAAAGTACGACCATATGGAGAGAATCTGTGTTTGGGTCCTGAGGTAATGCAATCTACTGAAGATATTATTAAAATTGCAGAAAAATATGGAGCAACTGGTGTATATGAAAAACAATATGCAATAGATGCCGTTAAATTAATTTTGAAAGAAAACATTGTTACCTTATTTCAAGATAGGTGTGAGAGCGGTCCAAGGGCTTTGGGCAATCGTTCTATCCTATATGATCCACGAACGGTTGAGGGAAAAGACTATGTTAACTCCGTAAAAAAGAGGGAATATTTTCGACCGTTCGCAGGATCTATTCTTCACGAACACGCCCACGATTGGTTTGATATGCGTGGAATGGAAGAATCTCCTCATATGATGTATGCAATGTATTGTAAAACAGAAGAATATGCAAAACAAATTCCAGCTATTATTCACATAGACGGAACTTGTAGAATACAAACTGTTAAAGAACATCAAAATCCAATTTACTATGAAATCATTAATGAGTTTTATAAGCAAACTGGAGTTCCAATTATCTTTAATACATCTTTCAACCTTGCTGGTGAACCTTTGGTGGAAACTATCGATGATGCGATTAGAACATTAGCGGAAAGCGATATCGAATACCTATATATACCAGAGAAAGAACTTATTATAGAAGTAGCAAACAAGTAGGAGAAAAATGCAAAATGCTGAGGAAAAATATTTGTCGGAATTAACCGAAGAAGAATTAGAAGAAGAAAGAAAACTGAGAACAGTAGATCCAGCTAGGAGCAAAATTTATGAAGAGGAAAAGAAAATGAAGAAAGAAAGCGATCCTACTGGAATACATCGCAATGATTCTGCTATTCCTCCACGAGAATTTGAAGGAGTGGATCCGAAAAATTTAGGTAGGGCTGGTGATTTAGATGCTTCTATTCCTGTCGATGCTTTTGCTGGTCAATCAGATGCTTTAATTTATAAGAATAAAGTTCCTGCGAGTACTGGCGGAGTTCTTGGAGTTGATATGACTACCGAGGAACAACGAGAACAAAGAAAAAATATTCCGGACGAACTTAATATTTACGGTCAACCTTCAGAACCTCTTCAGCCTCCACCAAATGCTCCTAAGACAGAAGGATATAGTCTTGAGGAAGTAAGAGAAATTGTTCAAAAGAAATGGAGAGAAGAACACGGACAACCCGATGAGCCAATATCTGATGAAGAAAAAGAAAGACGAAGGAAAAATCAGCAGAAATTAATTGTCGTAACTGGTGCCGCAGGTTTTATGGGGTCACATTTGGTAAGAGCATTAAATAGTGCAGGACGAGAGGATTTATTGCTTGTTGATGATTTGAGCGATCCTGCTAAACTAAAAAATATTTCTAATTGTGTATTTCAGGACTATTCAGATAAAAGTAAGTTTCTAGAACTTTTTGCTTTTATTGCAGAAAATGGAATGGTTGAACGTATATATCATCTTGGTGCAGAAAGCGACCGTAATTGTCAAGATGGAAAATATTTGATGGAAAACAATTTTCAATATACAGCCAATCTTATGGACCTATGTCATATGCACAAAATACCTATGGTATATGCTTCTAGTGCCGCAGTATATGGTCAATCAAAAACTTTCGATGATACCACAGATAATTATGTTCCAGAAAGTTATTATGCTTTAAGTAAACTCCAAGCAGATAGATATCAAAGAAAATTTACGGCTCACGCGGAAAGTAGAATTGTTGGATTAAGATACTTTAATGTTGTATCAGAAGGAGAATATGAACAACATAAAGGAGATATGAAATCAGCGGTAGCTTGGATGACAGACCAATTTGACTGGAAGGGAGAAATAGAATTATTTGAAGGTTCAAAAAACTTCCGCCGTGATTTTGTACACGTTAAAGCCGCTATTTGGATGACAATGAATGCTATGGACAAGGGACGTTCTGGAATTTATAATATAGGAACGGGAACAGCAAGATCATTTTATGATATGGCTATGGAGATTTGCGAAGATGACCAGAAAATTAAATACATTCCTATGCCGGAAGAAATAGCAAAGGGATATCAAAAACTAACTAAAGCAAATATGGATAATGCTTGTTTTGGAATAACTACCAGGCCTTAATATGATTACAATAATTTGGTTATTAACATTAACGGTATGCGGAGCAAAGGGAGAATGTGTAAGTCAAGTAATACAAGATTTTGAAGATCAAGATAAATGTTTAACAATTCAACAGGAATATGAAGATTTTCCTAAAGATCGAAATCCTAGATGGAAGACGGTAAAATACGAATGTAAGATCAAGGACGGTGAGCAAGTTTGAGGGAAATTCTAGTAAAGGATAATTATCTAGATATCGAAGATTTTGAGGTTATCCGAGATACAATGTCCACAGATATGTTTCCTTGGTTTTTCAATGAGGAGAAGATTTATAATGTAACCGAAAATACTCTTTTCAATTATCAATTTACCCATACCTTTTACCACGAAGACGAAAGAAAATCCCACCATTTTAATATTCTTCATCCTTTACTGGAAAAACTGGAACCGAAGAAGTTGATTAGAATTAAAGCTAATCTGAATCCAATCTCTCATAAGCTGATAGAATTTGAATCCCATACAGATCAAGAATACGAGTGTAATGGAGCGATATACTATATAAATGGTAACAATGGATACACGAGATTCGGAGATGAGAAAATACAATCAAAAGAAAATAGGATAGTATTTTTTGGAGCGGAGATGATTCATACAGGAACCAATTCTACCGATTGTAAGAATAGAATGGTTATTAATTTTAACTATTTTTAGTTACATCCATATTTGATATCCAAAATACCATATTAACAAGGGAGGCAAAACAAATATAACGAAAAATTTGTTATACCATTTCTCTTTTTTCCAGTTCTCTCTTGACCAATTCTTTTTGAAGGTCTCTTTCATTTCTTTCCACGTTTTCTTTTCTTTGCGTTTTTTAGAAAACAGTTCCCAGATAGCCTCATATAAAAAATCAAAAAGTTTTTCCATTTTATCCTGGATCTTTCTTTTTAAGTTCTTTTTTGAAATTGTCAATCATTCCTAAGATTGTTTCATATTCCTCTAATTCTCGGCTTAATTCGTTATTACATCCTATAAGATAGTCAATACGTTTTCCGTACTTTTCTTCCATCTTTCTCTCAATTTCAATCTCAAGACCTTTCTTCCACACAAGTTCAGCTAGATTCATAGCATTTCTTCATTTTCCAATAATTTTGTGAGAATAAGATTCTTCATTTCCTCATAATCCTTATCAAATTCTGCCGTTGCTGGATCACCGTGCATTACAAAGGTGTGAGACTCTATAGGAAATCTCTCCCGTTTGATTACATAGAAATCTGACAGTATTTTATCTAAAACTTCAGAATATCGCTTGTAACGGCGTTGATGAAAAGGGACATAGTCTTTTTCTTCCATATCACCTTTATTATATAAATAGTTAAAACACGTTTCTGTTTATTATTTATACGCTTAAGGTGAACTGATTCCAGAAACGGAAAATCACATAAATAACTATAACACAAAGGAATAAGGGTACAATGGAAACTTTACTAGCAGTATTTGGAGCAAAATGGTGTTGCGTGTTTGCATCCACAGCTGGTGGAATAACTAATGGATTGGTTCACACTTGGATTGGATGGAAAGGCGAATTAAAAAATGTCGCATTAGCGGCTGCGGCAGGTTGGATATCCGCAGAATTTTTTATACCAGCTTTAATGGAACAATTTGAATTTGGTCCATACACGGCACTTGCAATAGCATTTATGATAGGATATATGGGGATCAGAGTGCTTCCTCATTTGGAGAAGAAAATTGTCAAAAAAGTTGATAATGCTATAGACAAAATTGGCAAAGACTAAAAGGAAAAGGTTGTAATGGCTAAATTACAAACAATAGATGAATTGAGGGATTATGCGTATCGAAAACTTGGTGCTCCGAAGATTGAGATCCAAGTGGACGATTCTCAAGCATATGACAGAATAGATGATGCTCTTCAATTATTTGTGGAGCGACATTTTGATGGAGCTGAGGAGAAATTCATAACAATTGAGTTTACCGCGGCTGATGAAACAAACGAATATTTAACCTTAGGGGATGATATCGTGGCAGTAACACGAATCTACGAACCGGGAAGATATAGTTCTGAAGCAATGTCTGATGTTCGCTACAGGATTATGTTTGATGAAATGTTCGATATGACCAGAGTCAATATGCAGTATTTTGAGATAACGATGGAACATCTTGAAATGATTCAAAGTTATTTCAGACTAGACAGAACCTTCACATTTAATAAGGCTAGTCACAGGCTCTATTCTCATTCGGGAAAGATTATAGAAGGAAATAAAATTCTTATCCGAGCCTGGCAAGCAGTAAGACCCGATGAAGCTAACGGTTATGCCGTAGATATATTCAATGACGAATGGATTAAGAAGTACGCCACTGCTCAAATTAAACAGCAATGGGGTGCTAATATGAAACAATTTGATGGAATGCCTCTTCCTGGTGGAATCACCATAAATGGGCAACAAGTTTGGGATGAAGCTAAAGAAGAGATTGACAAACTCGAAGAAGAATTTTCCCTTAACTACGAACTTCCAGTAAACTTTATAGTGGGGTAATCTCGTGGGAATGTTTGACAATATGTCCAAATCGCCTATCATACAAGATATGGTCGAAGAGGTTGTCGAAGTTATAGGTTTTCAAGCTAAATACCTTCCTCGCAAATATAGTACGGCTCTTGATCCTGTCTTCGGAGAGGACCCATCGAGCAAATTTGATACTGTATGGACATTGCAAATTCTTATTGATGAATATCAAGAATACGGAGATGTAGGAGATTTCTACGGTAAATTTGGTATAAGTGTAACCGATGAAATGAAGGTTACTTTCACTAAGAAATCTTTTGCCGAACAGACAGCCGCCACGGATGATGATACACCGATTGCTGGTGATTTGTTATACTTCACGGATGCGGAAGCATTATTTGAAGTTACTTTTGTAGGAAATGATAGCACGTTTTATCCATCACCAGAAGGTCCTGCACACGTTTGGACATTAACGCTTAAACCTTGGGAATACGGTGGAGAAGATATTGATGTGGCTGATGCAGAAATAACCGCATTAGAAACTGAGATTGAAACGGCTGTAACTAATGAATTAGCAACTCCTGATTGGGATACTATGGATGATGATATTCTTGATCTCTCAGAGATGAACCCATTTGGGAGCACATAATTATGTTTGGAACAACTTTTTATCACGGAACAACAAAAAAATTAATCATCGCCTTTGGATCTGTATTTAATAATATTCACGTTCAACGGAAGGAGTCTGACGGTACACTTATAAAAGATATTCAAGTACCGCTTGCTTACGAATCCAGAAAAAAATATCTTGCACGATTGATTCAAGACGCCAAAAAGAACAAACAAGTTCCTCGTATGGGTTTTATCTTAACGGGATTACAGGCTGACTATTCACGGGCTGGGAATCAAATGAATCAGTATAAATTTACTTCGGCAGTACCCAATATGGGAACTGTTATGTATGCTCCCATTCCGTACAATTACACTTTTGCTCTTGATATTTACGTGGATTATATGGATGATGGACTTCAAATCATTGAACAGATTTTACCTTATTTTCAGCCCGATTTTAATATAGTAATCGAAGAGGTTCCTGAATTAGAGTTAAAAAGAGATATTCCCATTGAGTTGACTGGAATAAATATGGTAGATGAATTTGAGGGAGATTTTGCAGAACAAAGAATTGTCAACTGGCAACTAGACTTTGAAATTAAAGGCTGGCTTTATCCACCAATACGAGAACAAGGAGTGGTCAAAACTGTTACCACAAAATATTCTACTCCTGATATTATAGGAGATGACAAACAGCCAGAAGAAAAAGACTGGTTTGTGTTAAACGAGTAAAGTTAAATGATTGATGTTAACAGATTTATCCTGTTACTGAAACAGACAAAGATTGTACCGGCTCCAGAGATAAACAAGGTAAAGACTGTACTTAAAAAACTTGAAAGAGGACAAAAGTTGAATATTAAACAGATGGAAATTTTTCAAGATATAGCAACAAAAGCATCGGTAGATCCGATGACAAATAATCTAGCGATATTGTCTTTAACTAAGCAGGTCTTGAAAAGACAAATGAAATGATTACTTTTAAAAAATACAATGAAATTGTTAATGGTATTGCGAAAAAGCTAAAAACCTCAAAAGATAGTGCGGTTAATGCTCTTGTAAAAGCACAGGAAAAAGGAATGAATCCTTTGAAATGGCAGAAGCATTTGGCTATGTTGCAAACGTTTGTTCAAATAGTAGCACATTATGATGGAGATTATGAAAAAACCAAGAACAACGCAAAAAAGCATTAAAGATAAGCTAGACGCGGAATTAGCGGTAGCCGAAGAAATTATTGGAGATTTTGAAGATGGTGAAATTTTCCCTCCAGTTGAAGAAAAACGAATTGTAAACACACGCCGAGAACGTGGGTTAGCACCACGTACGGCAATACAATCAAATCCAGTTGAGGGAGACCTCAACAATGATTATCAATATGCTAGAGAGAATCTATATAATCTTATAGAAAGAGGAAATGATGCTCTTGAAGGTATTCTTGAACTTGCAAAAGAAATGGAACATCCTAGAGCATATGAGGTAGCTAGCGGATTAATCAAAAATGTATCTGAAACAACAATGGAATTGTTGAAGATGCAGAAAGAATTAAAATCACTAAAAGAGGGTGAAGCCCCAAAAACAAACGTTAATAACCTTTATGTAGGCAGTACCGCCGAACTGCAAGAAATGCTAAAAGGAAAAACCTTAGGTAATGGTGGACGTGATGATAAAGAAAGCTAAAGAATGGGTACTCGACAAAATGTTCGATGTCTTTGGAAAAGACAAGTCAGGAGATAAACTATACGAAACTCGATGGGTATGGTATCATACAGTCCTCGTAGTAGAACTTTTCATAATAATCATCCTTTTATTATACATAGCAATTCGATAGTCTTGCTATAAGAAATTATGGCAAATATCGTAATCAAAAAATGGACAGTTGCTTCCGTACAGGTAGTATATCATATTCCAGATTATATACATATTCTTAATGAATTTGTATGGCAGACTGAAGATCAAATACCAGAGTTTCCAAGAATTACCCAGTTTCTTGACTATTGGGATAAGAACATTGATGGACCAATAAAAGAAGCATATATCTATGACCACGGTTCATCTCAAGTTAGACACGTGGACAGAAGATTTAAAATCAACTAATTTATATTATGACAAAAATTGCCTACCTAGGAAATCCCCTATTAAAAAGAATCAATGTTCCTCAGAATTATACTCAAGAAGAAATAGCCGAGTATATAAAATGCAGGGACGATCCAATTTATTTCATTAAAGAATATATCTACATTGTCAACGTAGATAAAGGATTAATGAAATTTGATTTATATCCGTTTCAGGAAGAATTAATCAATGGTCTAGTTGATAACAGATTTAGTATAGTCAAATGTCCAAGACAGTCTGGAAAATCTCAGACAAGCCTTGCGTTTATGCTACATTATGTTTTATTTAACGACCAGAGAAACGTAGCAATTTTAGCTAATAAAGGGATGACTGCAAGAGAATTGTTGGGTCGTCTTCAAATGGCTTATGAAAAACTTCCTATGTTCTTGCAACAAGGTGTATTGGAGTGGAACAAAGGTTCTATTCATTTAGAAAACGGATCTAGAATTCTTGCATCTTCTACATCGGCAAGTACCATTCGAGGTTATGCTTTTAATCTGATTTTTCTAGATGAGTTTGCATTTATTCCACAAAATCTAGCAGAAGATTTTTTCAATTCTGTTTATCCTACCATATCATCTGGAGAAACTTCCCAAGTTATTATTGTTTCTACACCGAATGGTATGAATCATTTTTATAAGATGTGGCAGAATGCAATAGATGAAAGATCGGAATATAAAGCATTTGAAATCAATTGGTGGGATGTTCCTGGACGAGATGAAGCGTGGAAGAAACAAACAATTGCAAATACGAGTGAGGAGCAATTCAAACAAGAATTTGAAACTGAATTCCTAGGTAGTGCTGGTACTCTAATTGCTCCTGCAAAAATTTCTTCACTAGCTATTAAAAATCCTCTTTCACGAAAAGATGGTCTGGACGTTTATGAAGAAACAATACAAAATAACAGATATTTTATAGCCGTAGATGTAGCAGAAGGACGTGGACAAGATTATTCAGCCTTTAGTGTAGTTGATATTACAGAAATGCCGTGGAAGCAGGTAGCAAAATATCATTCAAATACAATATCTCCTCTGCTCCTTCCTACTATCATCCACCAAGTCGCATCCGCATATAATAATGCTACAGTTTTAATTGAATCAAATGGTCCTGGAGCAGAAGTTTGTAATATTCTTCATTACGATCTGGAATATGAAAACTCAATTAATGAATCCGGGGTTCAATCAAAATTAGGAATCAAAATGACTAAGCGAGTTAAAGCGGTTGGTTGTTCTAATTTTAAAGACCTTATAGAAAATGATAAATTAATTATTAATGATTTAGAGACAATATCAGAAATATCTCAATTTGTTGAACGTGGTAAAAGCTGGAAAGCAGAAGATGGTGGAAATGATGATTTAGTTATGGCTCTTGTATTATTCTCGTGGTTTTCATCTCAAGAATTATTTAAGGAATTGAATAACGTAGACTTGAGGACTAAATTATATGATGAACAAATGCAACAATACGAAGATGAATTGACTCCATTCGGATTTATCGATGATGGTCAAATGGAAGAAGATAAGTATACGGTTGAAGGTGGAGAAGTCTGGCAGATTTATAATTAGGTGATGAAATTTATAAAATTATAAATAGTTACAATGGTAGAAGGAGATAGTCTTTTCCCTCGAACCTCATCGGAATTATCGCATAATAATTCAATAACGGTAAAACGATAGGGGTAAACCATAATTTGAACATCTATTTTAATATAGGAGAAAAACGATGGGATTTCAATTAAGCCCAGGCGTACAAACGAAAGAAATTGATCTTAGTACGTCTATTCCCGCGGTTGCTACTTCCTTAGGAGGTACAGTCGGTCGTTTTACTTGGGGACCTGCATTTGAGCCTTATCTATGCACCTCAGAAGCCGACCTACTTGCTGTCTTCGGAAAACCAACCAACGACACATTTCCAGCGTTTCTTTCTTCTGCCGCGTTCTTGAAGTACACAAACAGTCTTCAAGTAGTAAGAGTTGTTGATTCGGGAGCGATGAATGCCGCGCCTTCTGGAAACGTAACTCAAATAACCGGTGAAGAAGATTTTGAAACACAACTGGACTCCGGTACTTTGACTGAAGGCTTTTATGCTCGATATCCTGGTACATACGGAAATGGCATTAGTGTACATACACACGATGGTTCCGCATCTTGGAGCTCCTGGCAGTATGCCGGTGCATTTGATGTGCAACCAGATACTGGAAACAACGAAATGGCAGTTGTCGTTGTCGTTGATTCAGAAGTTGTAGAAAGTTATCTTGTAGGTTTAGCACAGGGCGACAAAAATAGCGATGGTGGAAACATCTGGGCTATGGATGTTATTAATCCTCAGTCCAAATTGATTTGGATTGTAACCGCAAACGTTACAAATTCAGGAGCTGGAAGTCACACTTTTAGTGGTGGATTAGCAGTATCGGCTCAAGTCGATGCACATTGCGATGACGGTTCAAACGATGATCAATCAACTTGCGAAGGTAACGGCAATACTTGGGTCCCACAAGTGGATGCAGGTACTGTTGGAGCAAATGAGTATATGCAAGGTTGGGATAAACTAGCAAATGCTGATGAAGTTAATATTTCACTAGCAATTGCAGGTGGACTCTCTAACGAAAACTCTGCTCAAGTTGCTGTTGTTTCTAAGTACATCATCGAAAGTGTAGCCGAATCCCGCAAGGACTGTATGGCTATTGTATCACCTCCAAAAGAAGAAGTTGTTAATGTTGGTGGAGCCACTAACGCAGTTAACAATGTAATTGGTTGGAGAACGGATGTTGCATTTAATAGTGCTTCATCTTACGGTACTCTTGATGGAAACTACAAATACGTTTATGATGTCTACAATGACACATATCGCTGGATCGGATTCAGTGGTGATGTAGCAGGGTTAATGGCTCATACTGATAGCGTAAGAGATGCTTGGTGGAGTCCAGGTGGTCTTAATCGTGGTCAGATTAAAGGAGTTGTAAAACTTGCTTATCAACCAACTCTAGCCCACAGAGATCAATTGTATATGCTTCCTAACGGAATCAATCCAATTGTTACTTTCCCAGGACAAGGAACTGTCCTCTGGGGAGATAGAACTCTGCTGATTAAACCTAGTGCTTTCGATAGAATCAATGTTCGCAGATTGTTCATTATTCTCGAAAAAGCCATAGCAATATCCGCAAAATACTTCTTGTTTGAATTCAATAATGAATTCACTCGTAAGAATTTCTTGAATATGGTTAACCCATATCTCGCAGGAATTAAAGCGAGACAAGGAATGTATGATTTTTATGTTCAATGCGACGGAGATAATAACACACCTGAAGTCATTGATGCAAATCAGTTCGTTGCGAGTATTTTTCTTAAACCTTCCAAATCAATCAACTTTATCACGCTTAACTTTGTTGCGACAAAGACTGGCGTTGATTTTGCTGAAGTGATTGGACAAGTATAGGAGGAAAAATGAACGTTGCAGATTTTGGAAAACAATATTCGGGTGACTACGCACGTCCTAATTTATTTAAGGTAAATATTGCCCAAATAGATTCAGAAATGTGGATTAAAACTGCTTCACTTCCAGCAACTACTGTTGGAGTAGTAGAAGTTCCTTACCAGAACCGCAAATTAAAGGTTCCTGGTGACAGAACATTCGCAGATTGGACAGCCACAGTAATTAACGATGAATCATATGTCGTTAGGAGTGCATTGTTATCTTGGCAAGAAGCCATAACCGGATTCACCAGTATGGCATCTACAATGGGAGTTTCGACTGCCCATAGAAAGATAGAAATTCAACCTCTCAAACGAGATGGTTCCAATGATACACATATAGTAAATGTGTATGGCTGGCCGTCTGAGATAGGTGCGATTGATCTTTCTTGGGAGACTGTTGATGCTGTCCAGGAATATACTGTTACATTTACAGTATCTTGGGATGACGGTGGTGTTGACTCGGAAAAAGTAGACGTTTTAGCGGCATAATACGCTTAAAACAATTTTCCGAACATACGGTCTTGGTAATAAAAATTTGTTATTTGAGTCGTATAAATATAGTAATACTTACTTAAATTAACAAACAATGGTGATATGGAACTATTTGGTTATAAGATAGAGAAGAAAATCGGCTCATCTGTGGTAGAAAAAGGATCAAAATCCTTTGTTGCGCCAAACCTAGACGATGGTTCCACAGTTATTGACGGAGGAGGAATACACGCCTTCTCCGTTAATTTCGATACCGCATTTAAAACACAGCAAGAATTAATTGCTAAATATCGGGCTTGTGCGAGAAATCCAGAAGCTGAATCGGCAATTGATGACATAGTTAATGAAGCTGTGGTTCTGGATCCTTATAAGGACCCAATTACAATCTATCTTGATAAACTGGACACAGTTGATGTGCCTAAGAATATCAAAGATATGATTGCAGTAGAATTTGATGTTATTTCCAAGAAATTGGAGTTTAATAAGTCTGGACCAGAAATATTCAGACGGTGGTATGAAGATGGAGCAATCCATTATCATATAATCTTTGATAACGATAATGTCAAAAAAGGTATTAAGGAGTTAAGATACATTGACTCCACTAATATCAAAAAGATCAAAGAAGTTATCAAAGAAAAAGACAAAGATGGAATTGAGGTAGTTAAAGGAGTTGATGAGTATTGGATCTATACTAAAGAAAGTAGAGGAATAACTCAGACACTAAAAGTTGCCCTGGAAGCGGTCGCCTATTGCGACTCTGGTCTTTATGACAAAGATAAGGAAGTTACTCTTTCTTACCTTCACAAGGCAATGAAGCCGATTAACCAATTGAGAATGTTAGAAGACTCAATGGTTATTTATCGGATTACTAGAGCACCAGAAAGAAGGGTGTTCTACATTGATGTTGGTAATTTACCAAAAACAAAAGCGGAACAGTACCTCCGTAACATTATGAACAAGTTTAAGAATAAGATGGTTTATGATGCGAGTAGTGGTACTGTAGCTGATGGTAAAGATACAATGTCAATGATGGAAGATTTTTGGCTACCTAGAAAAGAGGGTGGTCGAGGAACTGAAGTCGAAACATTACCAGGAGGACAAAATCTTGGTGATATGGATGATGTAGCTTATTTTCAGAAAAAGGTATATCAATCACTTCACGTTCCGTCAAGTCGGATGGAAACTGAACAATCTTGGAGTTTCTCTAGAACAGGTGAAATAACAAGAGATGAGATAAAGTTTCAGAAATATGTAACAAAGTTACGTAAACGTTTCTCCGATTTACTGTATTCATTATTAAGGACTCAGCTTTTAGCGAAAGGTATTATCGATAAAGGCGAGTGGAATATCTATCAAGAGAATATTAATTTCGTATTTCAAGATGATGGATATTTCTCAGAATTGAAAAAATTAGAGATAATGACCTCGAGAATTGAAATGCTTGATACTATATCAAGTGGAGAAATGATAGGTCGTTATTATTCAATTGAATGGGTTCGAAAAAATATTTTAATGCAATCTGAAGAAGATATGGATGTATTAGATAAACAAATGGAAGCAGAGAAAAAAGAAAAACAAGCTAAAAACACCGGCGGCGACGGCGATGACAAAGCACCCGATCTATATTAGGAGATAAATATTATGCCTACTGAGAATTTAGAAAAACTTGTGCAAGCCGCACGAGATAAAAAACCCACCGCATTTAAACAGCATTTACACGCTGAAATTGGAACTAGAGCAGAAAAAGGTATCGCAGAAATAAGAGCCGATCTTGCTAAAAATATGTTCGTAAGCAAACCAGAAGAAATTCAGGAACATCATTGTAATGAAGAAGGAGAAGGAGTAGAACATACTCACGATGATGGAACTACTCACACTCACGAAGGTGGTGATAAACCTCATACTCACGATGAAGAAGTAGAAGAAGGTAAACTACCACCCGCACTCCAAAAAGCTATAGATGCAAAGAAGAAAAATAACTCAAAATCTGATGATGTTGACAAAACTCCTGCTAAAGAATCATACGATGATGAAGAAGATGAGGACGAAGATCCTGTAGGAGAAGACACGGATAAGAGTGAGCCCGGAACACAAGGTGATGATAAAGAATATGCAAAGAAACGTGATGCTGTTCTAAAGAAGTTTGGTGTAACCAGTTGTGCTATGATTAAAGATGAAAAGGAAAAGAAAGCCTGTTTTAAAGCACTAGATGATGCTCACGTTGCAGATCACGAGGAGTAAAAATGAATATTGTCCAAGAAACAGTTAAATTTTTAGATGGTCCATTCAAAGAACCTCTTGCTGAAAATCAAAAGTTTCTACAAAAAAATGAACACGCATATGAATTGTATAGCTACATAGGGGAGGACGAAAAACTTCAAAAGCCTCTTTATATGAAATTACAGAAGATGATGAGTGATGGAAAGTATGACCACGGTGACGCGGTAACCGAGTGGAGTAAAGTTGTAATGAAAGCCATAAAATCCAATGCAGATTTTAACAAATCTTGGTTTAAAGCAAAACCCGTTGTTAACGGTGTGGCAAGAATTTTAGCTGATGAATGCAAGGATGACTTGAAGGCACTAGAAAAATCTGGCAAATCAGCATCGACTATGTTTTAGGAGTAAAAAATGAGTCTCATCAATTTTTCTGATTATCTAGACGAACTATTAAATGCTCCTATTATTGAAACATTAGGAGAAGATGAAGTAATTGTCGAGTGGGCAGAAGAAGATTGGAATAAATTTACTGTTGCCGAAAAACTTGAACTAGAGACTGAAGCTAATGGTTGGTCAATGTGGCAAATTGGATCTATTGAAGATCCAGGCAAATCGGGGATGTACATTGTTGCAGAAGATGAGCATATCTGGGAATATATTCATCAATTAGAAGAAGCAACCTGTGATGCGTGTGGAGAAGATCCGTGTATATGTAATAAAACTGAATCAGATATAAATGCGGAAGAATGGCTTAAGGAATACAAAGCTAGAACTACTCAACAACGCAGACAAACACAGAAAAATAAAGATCGGTTAAAATTTCAAAATCGTAGTCAGAAATTAAAAGATAAAATTGAGCGTAAAAAAGGCGGCAATAAAGTCAAACGTATAAAATTAAGAAAAAAGTGGTTGAAAGTTAACCGTGCTAAAATCGCTAATGCTCAAAAAGTATATGGCGGAAAAGTCAAATCGAAATATACAAAATAGGGGTTAAATGAGATTAATATCGGAAATTACCGAAAATGTAGAGTATATTCAAGAAGCTAACGGAAAGGATCTCTATATAGAGGGCGTTTTCTTGCAGGCGGACGTAAAAAATCGCAATGGCAGAATGTATCCTAGCAAAGTTATGGAGAAAGAAGTCAAGCGATATACAAAAGAATATATTGATAAGAAACGAGCGTTTGGTGAACTAGGACATCCTGAGGGACCAACTGTCAATTTAGATAGAGTTTCGCATATGATTACTGAATTGACTCAAGATGGATCAAATTGGAGAGGAAAAGCTAAAGTAACTGATACTCCACACGGAAATATCGTTAAAAGCCTTATCAAAGAGGGAGCCCAACTTGGAGTCTCTTCTCGTGGTATGGGTTCGCTTAAAGCGAATAAAAAAGGATATCAAGAAGTGCAAGATGATTTCTATCTTGCTACAGCCGCGGATATTGTCGCGGACCCATCTGCTCCTGATGCTTTCGTAAATGGTGTTATGGAAGGAAAAGAGTGGATATGGGATAATGGAGCAATCAAAGAAAAAGAGATTGCAAAGTATAATAAAATAATCAAAAAGACGCCGAAAAATCGATTAACATCGATTGAAGCAACAATTTTTGAAGATTTTATGAATAAGTTGTAGTAAAATGGAGACATATTGCTACGGTTAAACTAATTAGTTTTATAAATATAGTTACATAATCGATTAGAACTAATTTATAGATTAATCAATAGGATTAGGAGAACCCTGATGAAGTTAAAAACAGAAACTGGCGAAATGTTGGTTTTGGACGAAGAAACCCAAGTCTGGAAAGGCGAGGAAGAAGAGTCCACAACTTCTATTACGGTGTCAGAGGCTGATGAACTTTTAGAGAAGGGTGACCTGGAAATGGTTGCTGACTCATCTGAAATTGAAACTGCCGAAGAATCTCTTGAAGAAGCCGGAGAACCCAAAGGTAAACCGCTAAAGAAGAAAAAAATAGCGGTAGCTGGTTCAGGCGAAGTCGAAGTCCACGAAGATGATGACGAGGACGAAGATGACGAAGCTGATGGGGACGAGGCGGACGAAGATGACGATGACGAAGTAGAAGAAACCAAAGCAAAATCTGCCAAAAAAGAAGAAGTGGAATTGGAAGTTAATGTTGATGTTGAAGACGATGTTAAGGCATTGTTTGATGGTCAAGATTTGACAGAAGATTTTAAGGCACGAACAAAACTCGTTTTTGAGACTGCGGTTAAAGCTAAGGTTAAGGAGAATATTGCATCTCTTGAAGAAAAGATGCAAGAACAACTTGCCGAACAGACAGCCGCACAACTTGCCGATATTACAGAGAAACTAGATGGTTATCTTGACTATATGGTTTCCGAGTGGATCGAAGATAATAGCAAGGCTATCGAACACGAGCAGAAAAACGAAATTCTAGAAGGTTTCGTTAGTGGAATGCAGAAGTTGTTTGCTGATAATTACATTGAAGTTCCAGATGAACGATACAATGTAGTTGATGAGCAAGCTAAAGAGATTGAAACTCTTAAAGAACAACTGGACGCTGAAATGAATAAAAACGTTGAAGCAAAAGGTAAACTAGCTGAAGCATCCGCTGAGAAAATTTTCAGAGAAGTTACAGAAGATTTAACTGAAACTCAAAAAGCAAAGATGAAAAGTCTTGCAGACGGAGTCGAATTTGAAGATGCTGAGACCTTTGCTGAAAAACTCAATACCCTGAAGAAAACTTATTTTCCTTCAGAGGCAGAGAAAGAAGAAGTTGTTGCAGAAGAGGGTGCTAATGGTACTTCCTCGGAGGTAGTGATGTCTGATGCAATGAAAAAGGTTATGGCTTCACTTTCACAAACACGGGAAACAAGCATCTTAGGTGCTTAACATCATTTATCAAACTACTAGGAGAAACTGAAAATGTTTTTATCAGAAGAAATTAAAGATAAGTGGCAGCCAGTTATGGAGCACGAAGATCTCCCAAAGATCGATGATGCTACAAAACGTGCGATAACACTTCGTCTTTTAGAAAATCAAGAAAAGGCTTTGCAAGAAGCCAATGTTACAGGTGCTAACGTAGACAATTGGGATCCAATTCTCATTTCGTTGGTACGTAGAACTATGCCTCAGTTAATGGCGTATGATACTATTGGAGTCCAGCCTATGTCCGGACCTACTGGTCTCATTTTCGCTATGAAATCACACTACACTGGCGAAGCCAGCACAGGTGCTGAAGCATTAACAACTGCCGCTGGTCAACCCGATGTTGATTTCTCAGGGAATGACGGTGCAACTCCAGCCACTACTACTTACGCTACGTCCGACGGCGAAGCATTAGGTGGGTTTGTTTCAGGTGGTGGAGCTTTCAAAGAAATGTCTTTCTCAATCGAGAAGTCAAGCGTAACAGCCGCTACTCGTGCATTGAAAGCAAAGTATTCTTTGGAACTCGCACAAGACCTTAAGGCTATCCATGGATTGGATGCTGAGTCAGAATTAAGCAACATTTTGTCTGCTGAAATTCTTGCTGAGATCAATCGTGAAGTTATCGAGAAAATTCTTTCTCAAGCGACTGCAGGAGCAGCCGCTGGAACAACTACTTCCGGAACATTTGACGTTGCAGATTCCACTGATAACAGAGGAGCACGTTGGGGTGGTGAGCGTTACAAATCACTATTGATTCAAATCAACCGTGAAGCTAACTTAATTGCTAAGAATACCGGCCGTGGTGCTGGTAACTGGTTGCTTGTAAGTCCAGATGTTGCATCTGCACTTGATATGGTTGCCGGATTAGCAGTTCCTAATATGGATGTTGGATCAGGAAATCCAATAGACCAGTCGAAAAGCGTTTTCGCTGGTACTCTCGGTGGAAAATACAAAGTTTTCATTGACCAATTTGCTTCCAGCGATAGTGTAACTGTCGGATATAAGGGATCAAATATGTACGATGCAGGGCTTTTCTACTGTCCATACGTACCGCTTCAATTGATGAAATCAATTGGTGAGGAAGACTTTCAGCCACGTTTGGGATTCAAGACTCGTTATGGTCTTACTCATAACCCATTCGCTTCTGGAAGTGATGCGGCTAATCCGTACTTCCGAAAGTTTACTGTTGCAAATCTGTAATAGTAAATAGTTGTAAATTCAACCGGTTTACCCATTCCTATAGTAAATGGGTAACATATTTTAAGCCCCGTAATCTTAATAAGATACGGGGCTTTTTATATTGTAGTGAAGTGATATAAATAATAGTATGGCACAACAAGAACGACTATCCCCAGGGAAAATTAATTTAGCCAAGTCAACGAACTATAGGCTAAACATACATATGTTACCAAACGTACAGTTTTGGTTAACTACGTGTAATCTTCCTACCTTTTCCGTAAATGAGGTTCCAATTCCTGATCCTGTTCACGGATATAGATATAAATCAACGAATACTTCAACAATAGCTCCAATGACAGTCACATTCCTTGTGGATGAAGACTATCAAAATTATATGGAAATTTTAGATTTAATGTATAAGGCGGCTGGACCAGACCTATCTAAGAGATATAAAGAAGGAGATGTTACGGGTTCAGACGGAAGTATACACGTTCTGTCTAATAACAAAAATATTTCTGATGTAGTATTCACATTTCACAATCTTTTTCCTACTATTCTAGGGGAACTCCAGATGACCAACGAATCAGCAGAACCGTTGCTCACGGATTTAACAATGCAATATGATTATATGACATATCAGAGAGGAACTCCTCTCTAAAAAAAGACTTGACATTTGAATTGAAGTAGTTTATAATGGTTCACTATGAAAATTGAAGAACTAGAAAAATTAGTAGAAAAAGACCTCTATATTGACGAAACAATCCTCGCCAAAGAGTCTCTTTTAACTCCTACCAAGCACAATAAGTATCTAAAGATGCTATTGAGGGAACGATTGAAGTTAAAGCAACTTCAAAATGAACTCAATAAAGTATCTCTAGGTAGGACTTGTTATTATAATGGTTCAGATCCTGATCCTTATGAATATGTCCTCAAAGATCGAGAGGTCAAAGACTATGTTAAGGTAGATCCAGTTGTGATGGAAGCAGAAGCAAAAGTGGCTTTGCAAGACGAAACAGTTAAATATCTTGAAGAAGTCTGTAAAATGTTTGACAAACGTGGATTTGCTATAAAGAATGCAATCGACTTTATGAAATTTACAGAGGGTGGATATTGAAAGATATCATTGTACATAAAAAGGATGATGTATATTTGAATATTGAATGTGAGGCTGGAATAGCCCACGATTTATCAGATTTCTTCACCTTTAGAGTCCCAGGCTATAGATTTATGCCAGCATATCGAAATCGAGCGTGGGATGGAAAAATAAGACTGTTTAATGCGTTTGGTGGTGAATTATATGTAGGATTATTGCCATATGTGGTCGAATTCGCGGAGAGAAGGTCATTAATACTTGAATATCCCACCTTGGTGCCTACTATCACGGATGAGGAAAATGTCAAGTTTTTTCGTGATTTAGACCCATATGTGGATGGTAAGAGCATAACTCCCTATGATTATCAGATGGATACCGTATTTTATGGTATCAATCATAAAAGGGCTTTAATGCTCTCGCCCACCAGTTCGGGTAAGTCATTAATGATCTATGCTTTAGTGGTTTGGTTACTGAAAACTATCGATAGAAAAATATTAATAATCGTGCCGACCACTTCGCTGGTTGAACAGTTATATAAGGACTTTGAAGATTATACTACGGGATCATCTTGTGGCTATAACGCTGACCAGACTCACAGGATATACGCTGGAAAAGATAAAGATACGGATTGTCCTATTGTAATTACTACGTGGCAATCTATATACAAACTGAAAAAGGATTGGTTTAAACAATTCGGTGCTGTAATCGGAGACGAAGCACATAATTTTAAAGCCAAATCACTTACTTCCATTCTGACCAAAATGACAGATTGTGAGTATAAATTTGGGTTTACGGGTACTCTAGACGGTACCCAAACACACAAGTTGGTCCTCGAAGGACTCTTTGGTCCTGTACATAATGTTACGACAAGTAAAGAGTTGATGGATGCTGATTTGATTGCTCAATTGCATATTGAAGCAATCACTTTGGGATATACAGACGAAGAAAAGAAACTTGTGAAAGGAATGTTATATGCGGATGAAATCGACTGGCTAGTAAAGTGTCAGAAAAGAAACGAATTTATCTGTACTCTAGCATTAACCAGGGATTCAAATACCCTAATTCTCTATCAATTTGTACAAAAGCACGGTGAAAAACTGTTTAAATATTTGAAAGAGAAAAGTCCAGACAGACCGGTGTTCTTTGTATCAGGTGAAATCAAGACGGAAGTCAGAGAGGAGATACGTGCAATTACGGAAAAATCTGAAAATGCTATCATCGTGGCTAGTTACGGCACTTTTTCGACTGGTATTAATATTAGAAATCTTCATAATATTATTTTTAGCCACCCTGTCAAGTCTCGTATTAGAAACTTGCAGAGTGTTGGGCGAGGTCTACGAAAATGCGACAACAAAAGCAAAGCAACTCTTTTCGACATAAGCGATGATTTGAGTTGGAAAAAGCATAAAAATTATTCTCTCCGCCATTTTTTAGAGCGGGTGAAGATATACAATAGTGAAAAATTTGATTACAAACTAAGGAAAATACGATTATGAGCCAAGAATATCCATATAAGGGATCTATACATCTCAAACATACAGGACACGAATTGATATGCGATATTATTAAAGAAACTCCTGCGGGAGTATTACATATCAAAAATCCCTGCACTCTCCAGACAGTAGTTACAGGAGATGGATCTAGTCAGATGGCTATGGTTCCATATCTGGTAACCTCGAAAGTGGATGAGGTAGGAATAAAATTGACGGATGTCCTTTTTGTTACTGAATGTAGAACGGATGTAGCTGAACAACATACCCAAATGTTCAGTTCTGTCATTCTTCCAAAAGCTGGAGGATTTGAAATTTAACTTAATTAATGAAAGGAATACCATGGATGCGTGTATGACATTAGCAAATGAATTAATATCTATATCCTCCACCCATATGATCATCGGAGGAATTATCTTTTCGGGAATGTCATTTTGTTTAGGAGTTATTTTTGAAAAATCCTTTCAGGAAGAACTTGACAATAAAGCAAAAGTTTAGTATAATATAAAAATTTGCATCAATGTTCGCCGTGGGACGAGACACGGATTCCACCTAGATCAGAACCTAGGTAAGTAGCCTTTGGTGAAGTGAGCAGACTATAATACTCGACATACGGAGTTGAGGTCTGTGTATTGATGTGCCGATGCAAGCACTAAATATACGTAAAAATCGGGTCGGGACTCACCACATAATGGTATTGTCCACTAGAGACTTGTGAATCGACACAAGCGAGGCTATCAGGAACCGTAACCTGGCTCTATAAGCTAGGCTGTATCTTCTTACCTGCTTAAAAAAGGTAGTCACTAATAGAGTATAATAAGAATCTAAATAATGAATATTGCGAAAGGACGAAGTCCTTGAGCAATCCTGTTTCGAGCAAAGCGAGAAACAGGACTTAGATGTAACTTTTGACTCTCGGACCTACGGTCCTCGAGAGGCTTCGCCATTTCAGGTTATATAGATATTTACATAAAAGACTTGACTTATTGAATTTAAAAGAGTATAATTAGAAGATATATTGTACTTAATATAATTTTGAGAAATATACTATGGCTAAGAATGATCAAAAAGAACCAGTTGATTCAGATAACCCAACTCACTACATCAATAATAAGGATTTTCTACAGGCTCTCATAGATTATCAAAAAGAAATCAAAGAAGCCAAGAAAGCTGGTAAATCAAAACCTTATGTTAGTGATTACATTGCTATGTGTTTCCTACAGATAGCACAAAGACTTTCCTATAGACCAAATTTTATTAACTACACGTATAAAGATGATATGATATCAGACGGTCTAGAAAATTGTCTGGCTTATATGCACAATTTCAATCCTTCGAAGAGCAAAAATCCTTTTGCTTATTTTACACAAATAATATATTACGCATTTTTACGAAGAATCCAGAAGGAGAAGAAACAACAATATATTAAGTATAAAGTATATACCGAACATCAACAGGAGATTGAAGAGGAAACCGAAAAACTTTCTCCCGATTTCATCAATGAAAAGGGATCTGCCGATTTTCATATTCATATAAAAGAGTTTATAGACGAAATGGAGAGAAAAGAGAAAGAGAAGAAACAGAAACGAGAACAGAAGAAAGCCGAGAGGGAAAGCAAAATACAGATAGAATCTACTCCTGAAAACAATCTTGAATTCTGGATGCAATGAAAGTAGCAGTTATTACAGATACACATTTCGGTGCAAGATCAGATAGTCAAGCATTCTCTGATTATTTCTATAGGTTTTGGACGAATACTTTTTTCCCGTATTTGAAAGAACACGACATAAAAACGATTATCCATTCGGGAGACTTGATGGATAGACGGAAATATGTCAATTATGATACCCTAGATCGGATGAGAAAAGAGTTTATTGGACCGATGATTGAAGACAAAATTGTGATGCACACAATTGTCGGAAATCACGATACGTATTTTAAGAATCACGCTCGGCTGAATTCAGTCGAACAGTTATTTGATATAGACGGAATTCCTGATAATGACACATTTCATACACCAGTTATCGGCTATTCTGAACCCACAGAACTAACATTACCAGACGGATATAAAGTAGATTTGATTCCTTGGATTGCGGCAGAAAATGAAGAGCAAATTCAAGATTTCATCAAAAAATCTAAGAATCAAATATGTTTTGGACATTTTGATTTATCGGGATTTGAAATGATGAAAGGGGTAAAATCTATGTATCATTCAAGAAGTCCAGAATTCCTTAATAAATATGATACTGTATACTCTGGACATTTCCACACAAAATCAGACAATGGACACGTTTATTATCTCGGTAATACGTATGAGATTACTTGGGCTGATTATAACGACCAAAGAGGGTTTCATATTTTCGATACTGAAACTCTAGAATGTGATTTTATACCAAATCCGTATAAAATGCACAGTAAGATTATCTATGAGGATAAGCCAATCGATGTCGAGCCATATGCTGACCAGATTGTCAAGATCATCGTGGATAAGAAAGAAGATATTGAACTATTCACTAATACTGTGGACGCATTGGAAAAACGGTGTGAAATGATCAATATCATTGAAGACCACGGTCTATTATCTTCTGGTCAAATTGAATTTGAATCAGAAGATACCATCACCACGTTGGAAAAATACGTGGATAATTTGAGTATAGATAATACTAAACAAGTGAAAAAGATACTCCACGAAGTATATGTGGAAGCATTATCAATATAGGAGATATTATGACTAAAGAAAAACTCAATTTACCTAAAACCACTCCAATGGAAAATCCCAATCCTTCAGGTGAAGAAGTAACTATTGAAGTCGAATTGGAAGATTCTCCCCTCACATCCGTTGTTAGAACTATATTAGAAAAGACTAAGGAAAAGTCTGACTACAGATCCTTCTAAAAATAATGATAAAATTTAAAACGGTTCGTTATAAGAACTTTCTGTCCACTGGTAATAAAGTGTCGGAAGTTCGTATAGATGACACACGTACATCTTTAATTATTGGTCAAAATGGTGCTGGTAAATCTACATTTATGGATGCCATATCCTTTGGACTGTTCGGTAAACCTTTCCGCAAAGTCAAACTAGACCAACTAGTCAATTCTATCAATAAGAAGAATTGTATGGTTGAACTAGAATTTGAGAATGGCGGAAAGGAATATCTGATTAAACGTGGTCTTCGTCCAGCAAAATTTGAAATATATGTTGATGGAGAAATGAATGACCAAATGGCTTCTGCACGAGACAGTCAGGATTTCTTGGAACGATATGTTCTGCGGATGAATGAAAAAGCATTTCGACAGATAGTTGTTTTGGGATCAGGATCATTTATTCCATTTATGAGACTTGGAGCAGGAGATCGGAGGGCTATTATTGAGGATCTTCTTGATATCCAAATTTTCTCTCTTATGAATGATATTGTTAAGCAACGAATATCGGATAATAGTACCAGATTAACTGGAGTAGAACATCAAATAGAACTATTGGATCAGAGTATCAGACTCCAAGAGGAACATCTTAAAGAGATTCAAGATAATAATGCAGAAGCCGTAAAAGAGAAGAAAGCGGAGCTGAAAAAAGCTAAGAAACAAATCGAAGGAATTAAAAACGAAATTGAGGAACTTCAAGATCAGGTACAAGATTATACTCCTCATAAGAAAAAGCACCGAAAACTTGAAGAATACAAATCTAAAATTACATCAAAGCAAACCCATATAGTGGGTCAGATACAACTGGTCAACGAAAATTCTGAATGTCCTGAATGTACACAGGAAATAACGGAAGAACATAAGACCAAGGTGACTGAAAAGTTAGGAGGAAAAGCAGATGAATTGAAAGTGGCTATTTCTGATATTGATACAGAGATAACAGAACTTGCGGACCGAATAGATAAGATAGAGGATATCTTGACCAGAATATCGGAAAAGAATAACTCTATAATGGGTATTAATGAATACATAACACAAATAGAAACCGGTCTTGTTGAATCAGCTAAAAAGCCCAAAAATGATCAAGCAGAACTAACAAAAAGTAAAGAGGATTTGGATGAAGCCAGATCCAATAAATATGACATACAGGATCAAAAACATCATTTGAATACGGTGCAAGAACTCCTAAAGGATAGTGGAATAAAAACGCTTATTATAAGAAATTATCTTCCACTTATCAATCAGCTAATCAACAAATATCTTTCGGCATTAAATTTTTACATCAATTTTCAGCTGGATGAGGCGTTCAATGAAACGATTAAGAGCCGAGGTCGAGATGCTTTTCAATACGGATCATTTTCAGAAGGAGAGAAACTCCGAATTGATTTAGCACTATTATTTACGTGGAGAGAAGTGGCGAAACTGAAATCTTCAGTAGCTACAAATCTTTTAGTCCTGGACGAAATATTTGACAGTAGTTTAGATTCCACTGGTGTTGAGGATTTCTTGGGAATTCTGAATTCTCTTGGAGATGATACCCACGCTTTTGTGATATCCCACAAGGGAGATCAAATATTAGACAAATTCGGTAGAGTAATTGCGATTGAAAAAGAAGGAAATTTTTCTAGGATCAGTTGATGAAAAATTGGTTCGAGGAGATAATCATATTTTGTTTCACTTACGGATGGTTTTTCGGTTTAATCCCCATTATTTTAGGAATAATCGGAGCAATATTTTATAGTTATAACCCAAACACAGGATATTGATTATGGGGGCCCGGTGTGTCGTACCGGCGGCACGCCCTCATAAAAATGAAAAAAAGATAAAAAAAGACTTGACAATTTGTTCCCACCTCTGTAAAATGGTATATGAAAATGAGAGATTAACAGAAAGGGGAAAATGGGAAAACATAATCGAGTCGTTAATATCGAATCCAAGAATGTCTTAGCCAAGCTGATGGCTACCGAGAACATTCACGTAGAACACAAAAAAGTCTCAACCGCATCTTTTGATGTCAAGAATCGTAGACTTATTCTACCCATCTGGAAAGATATGGACCACACGATGTATGAGGGTCTGATTGGACACGAAGTTGGTCACGCATTATACACCCCTTACGAAGAATGGGCAGAATTCGCAAAGAATAGTTCCCATCTCAAAGCCTACGCTAATATCCTCGAAGATGCTCGTATCGAGCGTAAAATGAAAATCAAATATCCAGGGATGAAAAAGACATTTTTTGAAATGTATGATGCCCTTGCAAGACAAGATTTTTTCGGTACCCACGGTCGTGATCTTGGAGAATACGGATTTGCTGACCGACTTAATTTGAGTTTTAAAATCGGTGCTTTAGCGGAAGTTCCTTTCTCAGAAGAGGAAGAGGAGTTCCGTGGTCGTGTATTGAAAGCCGAGACATTTGAAGATATCCTTGAATTATCAAGAGAACTCGGAAAGATGGCGAAAGAAGAAGCCGAAACAAATATGGAAGATATGGAGATGAGTGAATTCGGCGATGAAACCGAGTCTAATGAAGATGAAGACGTGGAGCCAAGTGGCTCAGCTCCATTCCCTATGCCTACCCCTCCTGAATCAGAAGAAAACGAAGAAGAGGAAGATTCTGGTGCAAGAGCCGATTCTGATGAAGAAAAAGAAGAGGGAAATAATGAAGGAAATTGCAAAAGTGATGAATCGGACGGAGAAGGGGAAAAGAAAGAAAGTGAAACCGGAGACGAAGGGGATGAAAAGTCTGATGAACCTAATCACTCGGCAAGCGGAAATTGTGATGCTGAAATGACGGATCCTGAAGAAAATGATGATCTCCCAGAAGCAGAAACACAAAAAGCCTGGGAAGAGGCGATGGAGCATATGAATGATGCGGAAGCAAAAGAGCCAATCTACTTGGATCTCCCAAAAATTAATCCTTACAAATCAGTTGTTCCTTGGAAAGATATTTTTGAACAGTTAAACGAACATTGGAGCAAAAATGAAAATTTCTCCACATATCGATTCCATTGGGAAGAAGTTGGTGCAGATAAGTGGAAAAAGGAAGAGGAAAATGCTTTCAGAACTTGGAAAAAGGACACCAATCAAGTTGTCAACTATATGGTCAAAGAATTTGAAATGAAGCAAGCGGCTACTGAATATCGCCGAACTTCAATTAGCAAAACCGGTGTTCTGGATATGAATAAACTGCATAAATACAGAACAGATGAAGATATTTTTAGGCGTGTTGCTTCGGTCAAAGATGGGCGAAACCACGCTTTATTGATGTTTATTGATTGGTCAGGGTCGATGCACGGCAAGATGGAAGCCACAGTAAAGCAGACCCTAACACTTGTTATGTTTGCTAGAAAAGTTGGAATTCCTTTCAGAGTTTATTCTTTCAGTAACTCCGGTGGAATTCTTGAGAAAATCGGAAAGGACACTTACTACACTCGATCGGAAAACTCCGCTGTAGATCATTTAGTTCCTGGAAAACTTGGAATGCACGAATATTTTAGTGAGAAAATGTCCTCTAGGGAATTCAATATTCAACTTAAAAATATGGCATTTCTTGGAAAATCAGTAGATTACTCTGGATTATCTCATCCTCCAGGACACGGAACTTGTTCGACTCCTTTAAATGAGTCAATTTTAGCCGCCACAGAAATGGTGGGAGACTTCAAAAAAGAGACCGGAGCCGAAAAAATTAATGCGATTTTTCTGACCGATGGCGGAGCCGATTACTGCTCTGACTATTGGGATTCTGAGAAACAGGAGAAAAAAGATGTTTACAGTTACCGTCAGTACGGTTCAGACCACAAAAAGTACCTGGTAATCCGTGATAATGTTACCAAAAGACTTGTTCATACTGACGGAACCCGTCAAAATTTGACTGGAAGTCTCCTGAAAAATCTTGCGAACCGACATAACATTAATGTGATTGGATTTCATATCACCGATAGTTCAAAGATTAATCGCCAGATTCAATATGAAGCAAGTTATACAGAACACGCCGAACTCCGATCTTTTGCGAAAAAGCACGGATATGTCCCAATGAAAGAAAGTGGATATGCTACATATTTTCTCGTAAATGACAAGCAATTAGATAAAGAAGCAAATTTCAATGAAGACGGAATTACTAATGATGCGGGAGTTGTAGCAAAAGGAAAACTACGTACCCAGTTTCGCAAATTTACTTCAGCCCGTAAAGTTAATAAAATGATGCTGAACGAATTTGTTGCCCTGGTAGCTTAAAGGAGAAAAATGATACCCAGCACAAAATTTATCAAAAACGAACCCGTTCGTACATTGGATGATGATGAGGGAGTCGTTAGTGAAGTTTTTATATCATATCCTACTATATCCGGATTAGCAGATTGGACCGCTCCTCAAGTCCACTATTTAGTTACTGTGGATAGAAATCGAGCCGATCTGTATATGGAAGGTGAATTGTCAGATATTCGCCAGATGATGCTTGATCTGGATTTGGACCCAATTGATGATAATGATGCCGATTATTGGTACTCTGAAGTTTATGAAAAATAATGTAAAAAAAGACTTGACATATACCATTGGATTCTGTATAATGGTTTATGAAAGATGAGAGATTGAAGGAATCTCTTTGCTGAATGTCACCTATAT
>VTLG01014524.1_pt1 | contig 45847 bp, 64 predicted proteins | sample 4694571 | NCBI WGS metagenome assembly VTLG01 (sample SAMN12604809, study PRJNA352737) | marine metagenome | biome: ENVO:00000447; feature: ENVO:00000209|ENVO:00000569|ENVO:01000036; material: ENVO:00002151; isolation source: viral sequences binned using virsorter ...
TCTACTTCAGCTTCAATGTCATTACCGCAAGCAAATTGAACGCGCTCGGGCTGGATCGTGCGTTCGGCGATCCTCTTATTTTTTAAACATTCTGACATTGAGCTCTGGTATGTATGCTCTACCAGCTTCCCATCCATAAACATGCAAAGTGCTACGCAAATTATAATTTCGCTAGGCATTAGTGTGTACCTCCATTACTAAATTCTCTTTGTTTATCTTTTAGTTTTTCAACATCTGATTGTAGCTTCTCAACGGCTTTAGTTAAAGCTGAAATATTAACTTCATTATGTAACATTGAGTCGACACGTTCCTGAAGCTTGTCACTTTGTTTATATAATTCTTCGATCAACATAAATTGTTCTGAATCAGCGGGGTAAGGATCCGAGTAATCCACGAGGCCATTTTATTCTGAACTCTGAATTCATTTCGAGATCCTTCTCCATAATTTGTAGTTTAGTTGCGTGTGTATTTAATTTTTCTTGAATGCCGAAAAAAGCCCAGGTGCCGATCGCGACCAGCGCGATGAGGCTGGCTACCGTCTTCATAGGCATTTGAACTTTTGCTTCGTCCGATATTGATAAAGGTTGTTTAGACATTTACTTCCTTTGGAAAATAAGGAGTGTAGCCTTTGTGTTTAGCTTCTTCATCATCTTCACCTAATAAACCTATTACTTCAGGAACATAGTGTACAAGTAATCTTTCCACTCCTTCGTGAAGTGTCTTCTTACTCATGGCGCAACCTGAACAGGCTCCAGCCATTTGTAATCTTACAATACCTTTTTCATAGGAAAGAAAATTAATTTCTCCTCCATGAACTGCTACATTATCTTTTACTTTAGTTTCTAAAGTAGATTTAATATCTTTGATAATTTCTTCAGTGCTTCTTGCTTTACCTAATTCCATTTTAAATACACTCCAAATAATGAATATAATATAAATATGCAATTGCTGCAATAATTAGTAATCTATATCCCGCAATCATTTTACCCATTTCCAGCTTTGAGTAATGAATTTTTTCTCTTGAAGCTTGTCATTTTTAGAATCTGTTGCTGTAGTACCATATTCTATTTTAGTTTCATTGGGTACCATTCGATAACTACATCCAACTAAAAGTACTAAGAGCAACATTAGGCCAATTACCAAAGCCTGAATTGTTTTTTCAGTTATTTGATTTCTTCTTCTTGCGTTTCTTCTTCTTCGAAAAATCTTTAAAGTGTTGTATTTCATTTTCAACCCCCGATACTTTTTCTTTAAGCACTGCAACGTCTGACTTGAGCCCAACTGTGGTCGTGAGAGACCAGCCACTGAGCGCGATGAGAATAGCCAAGAGTGCAGTAATAATTTTATCATTCATATTAGTTACAATTCATTTTATCTAAGTCTGCCGGTTTATCTTTTCCATAAAACCAAATCCAAGATTGAATTTTTGTTCCTTCTTGTGTGTAAGTACATTTAGGTCCAATCGAACAGGCGCTTACAAAAATAAATAATACCACCATTAAAAATAGTTTATTCATATCCCTCCTAATTATTGACATGATTCGCATTCTTGTGTGTCGTCAATTACCACACCACCACCTTCATAAGTAGAGTCTTCTTCCCTACTACCGCATTGACAATTGTCACAATCACAATCATTTTTTGTCTTGTCTGCGCAGTGGCACATTTTATTACAGTTTTTACAAAATCGTTCAGTCATTTTTTTTATCCGTTAAGTTAGTGTAGTGATAATCATAACTACCCTCCTCATGTTCATCTGTAATCCATTTTGAAGTATTTTCAACAGACCATGTCTTGGTATTGACAAGTCTATTAATTAATTGTTCTGATGGATCTGCAGCCAGAGAAGGATCAAATGCCCTTAATCTATTATTTGGCTGTATTGCATAATTACCATCATCTAATTCTATTACATGACCGCACTTATGTTGGTCGGGTTTTTCGGCATAGCCGAAATTTAATTCGTTCGGATCACCCGCGCACCAATCAATGGTGAATAAGTATGTTCCTTCCCTTTTAACTTTGCGTCTGGAAATGTATGACATCTTAGATCCAGCCAACTGATAAAAAGTTGTAACACTAAAGTTATAACTGAAAGAGTCCCACATTACCAGCTCATTTAATGGTAGTTCTTTTGTCCCTGGTTTAGTACAAAAAGCAGATATCGGAGCTCTCCACCACAGTCCCCCATCAGTCATTAAATAATGAAATAAAGGTGCCTGCTTGGGTAAGGAACTTACTCCAAATACCACACATTCAAAATATTTATCGTGGGAATCTTTTTGATCTCGTAGATAGTTACCCCTGACGTAGCATTCTATGATCGGTATGTTAGCGTTGAGGTAGGCCATAGGTCATAAACTTTCTAGTTGTTTAGAAAGTAAATGGCTATTACCACCACTACTATAGCTACAGCGATCTTGGGATGAGCTACTGCTAATGCCCAGATTCTCTTAGCTTCATTTTTTACTTTGTCCATAGTTTTCTCCTATTTTTCTTTTATTGTATCCCAATTTAGCCAGGATTCATAGCCTACTTTATCCATAACTATTCTTATTTCTCCACCAAAAAATAATAGTTTTCCTATCATTTTTTAAAACTTTCTTTACACCATGATGTACTTGTTGGCCATCAAAAAAGGTTAACATCCCTTTTTCTGGTTTTATATTTATGCCATTTTTAGTTATGAACTGTCCACCGTCAAAATTGTCGTTTAAATAAAGAAGACTATTGTACTTGATATGCTCTCTACCTAAGTCATTATGAATGTGTAAATCTGAAGAAGAGTTTACGTTGTGATTTTGTATTTCCGCTTGATCCGCTACTAGTTCTAAATCAAATCTTTTATTTATGTAGGTAGCCACTTTATTAACTATTGGATCTTTAGTAATCTTTATTATTCTTTGTGACCAAGGTATGGGTTTTAATTGATAACCGATGTCACGAATCCTTTTAAAATATTTATCACAATCTTCCGGAGATAAAAAATTTTTAACTATATATACTTCGTCTTCTTTAGAAGATATTTTATCCAAGTATTTCTCCTTAATCGTAAATGTCTCCCCAATTATCGCCGACTTCATAGTCTACTTTATTAGGGACTTCAAGTGTAACAGCATTTTCCATAATCTCAATAATTTTTTTAGCCTCTTCGTCGCCTGTAATAGAGACAGCTAGTTCATCATGAATTTGAATATGGGGAATAATTCCTTCTTTATATAATTCCAACATAGATTTCTTTGTCATGTCAGCAGCTGATCCTTGAATTAATTTGTTTAATGCTTTGTATGTGTAGGCGCGTTTAATCCCTGGTCCATGTTCCCTGAGTGCATCTTCGTGGGTCATTGCTTTATGCATCCCGAAACTATTTGGTTCCCATAGATGGAAGCGACAAAGACGACCTAGTAGCGTACGGATTTGTCCGCGATCCTGGGCCCTGTTAGAAGCTTTCTCCATAAGTTGTTTTACAAATGGAACTTTAGCATGGTACTGATTAAATAAGTCAGTTGCTTTCTCTTTAGTTACTCCTAGTTCAGCTTGAAGTTTTGCTTTTCCCATTCCATAGAATAGACCAAGGTTAATGGTCTTAGCTTGTGATCTAGGTATGTCTGCCATATCAGCGACAGTCTGGTGAAAGTCTGCGCTCGAATCATTCGTGTATGCATCAATCACATCATAGACTGAAGGTAATTTATAAAGTGATGCATAGTGTACAACTAATCTTGGTTCTTGCTGAGAATAATCAAAACAGCCCCACCTATGTCCTTCTTCAGGAATAAATAGGCTTCTTATCTTAGGTCCGAGATCCTTGTTCCGTGCAGGAATTTGCTGGAGGTTTGGGTTTTGATAAGAAAATCTTCCAGTTACTGTTCCTCCTCCTGCATTTCTAAGTTGATTGATCTCTGCATGTATTCTTCCTTTATGTTCGTATCTTAAAATAGAATCTATAAATGTTGTGTGAGCTTTATTTATTTCTCTGGCTTTAGCAATCATATTAACAACAGGATGTTTGTGTTCCTGTAAAAAATTTTTAGTAAATGATGGTGCTTCAGTTTTTTCTGTGCGAGGATACTCTAGTCTTAAGACATCAAATACATTAGCCACAGATCTTGCTGCCCATATCTGTGTGTCAATATTAGTTTCTCTTTTAATGGATCGAAGTAATCCTTGTTCTGTTTTCTTAAATTCTGTTTTCATTAAGTGTGCTCTTTCAATATCTACACGCACACCTTTAAATCTCATATCAACAAGACACGGAAAGAGTTCTGTTTCCAGATCAAAGATGTCCTCCAGGTCCTGATTAATAATTTCTTTTTTTAGTTCTTGCCATAGTCCAAGAGTTACTTCTGCGTCTCGTTCTGCGTAAGATCCAACATGCATTGCAGGAAGCTTATACATTTCAGCTTTAGGATCAATTCCCCATTCTTCAGCTGCTTCAGCTAATGCTCTTTCGTTTTTACCGTAGCCTAGATAGTGCCAGGACAAACTGTTAAGATCATAACGAAATCTGTTTTCATCTGTGATGGCTGCAGCAATCATAGTACAAACTATGTCACCGTTAATCTTAAAGCCCATAGCTCTTAACCAGCATATATCGTAAATAGCATTGTGAAAAATTTTTGTGGAAGTAGACTCTAAAATATCTTTGAGCCAGTGTAAAACTTTTGTGCTATCCATGTTGCCACCACCTTCATGAGCAATTGGAAAATATCCTTTGTAATGTTTTGTTGCAACTGCAATCCCAATGACTTCACCATTACCAATAATAGAACCGGATCCTTTTTTAATTAAGTCCGGATCTCTTGTTTCTAAATCGATTGCAATTTCATCCACCTGTCGTAGGTCTGGAAATTCTGTAGGTTTTACCCATTCTGTCTGGGCTTCAAACTTTGGTATCTTCATAAATTACCTAACATAAAATAACAGTAGAGACAGAGCAGGGTTATTAATAGCATGTAGTGAGGAATGTGCGAAGGCTCCTTCACGAATAATCCCTCTCGATAATCATTTCTATAAAGTGAATAGCTTTTTCCAAATCTTGTCTTTTTCCTTTCATCCTGTGACGGACAATATATTTTATAGCACACCCCTCTGGGTAGAGCAACTCATTTTCAACCACAAATTTACTTGGCTGAATTTTAAATTTCTGATAGTGTTGTCCACCGATTTGTTTATCCCAAACTTTCGATGTCATATCCTTTTGCCTCCTTTTTTGCTGTCATGATATATAAATTGTGTGACGTTCTTGTGACGCCTACATACCAGACTCGGTTTTCTTCATCTTCTTTTTCAAGACTTTTCTCCACAGCTTCTCTGATGGTTTTAGTGTTGTCCAAAATGAGTAAAACATTTGTCGCTTCACCTCCTTTGGCAGAATGTATTGTAGATAATTGAATTCTGGCGTCTTTGGATAATTTTTCGCCATTTCTTAACATTTCTCTGACGTATAAACATTCTTCTGGGTCCACTGTAAATATATCGTACCAAGGCGCGTCTGGATCAAATTGAAATTCTTTTAAATCATAAAGTCTTTCTTCTGTTGGGTTATCTAGCACAAGTAATGGGCTGTATTCTAGTATATCTTTTACTTCTGATAAAGATAATAATTCTCTTTTTTGCCATCTGATGTAGTTTAGAATACTTCTAAACAAAGTAGCCCTAAAACTTTTACGGCCCTTAAATTGAAAATAAATACCCATATCTCTTAGGATAGGTTTAATTTTATCGAGTCTATCGTTTGTTCGTGCAAGAATTAACCAGTCCCCTTCGTAGAGAGGAACATCTTCAATTGAAGTTATATAATCTACAAACCCTTCGTCTTTTCTTGCTTGCCATATTTTTTTAATTCTTCTTTCACTAGGAATTCTATCTAGAATTTTGTTGGCTATGCGTTGTACTCGTCCAGGCACTCTGAAAGATTGTGGCAAAATAATGTCTTTTTTGGCTGAAATATTTTGAAATGTTTTAACATCTGCACCCGCCCATCCATAAATTGCTTGATCATCGTCGCCTGCTAGTATAACATATTTGGAATTTTTCCTTATAATATCTACCATTTTCCACTGTACGGGTGATAAATCTTGAGCTTCATCAATAAAAACGATGTCATATTTCGGACACAATTTGGCCACATTAAATTTTTCAATCATATCGGTAAAATCTTTTAGCTTAAAGGCGTCCTTGTAATTATTTAATTCATCAGAAAGGATGTTTAATAATCTTTTATCTAGATCCGGAGAATACATATCCGTGTTGTATTCTTCCTCAAGGGAGGATCCTTTGATTCTTGCTGCGTTTATTAAATTAAAGTATTCACTATTCGAATCTATGAACCCTGTAGTTTCTTGTCCATCAGAATAAACTGTGACCTCTATGCCTAGATCTCTTCCTATGTCTTCGTAGTGTTCATCCTGCATCACTTCACTTTTTTTCATACCCAATCTATTAAATGCTAGTGAGTGGAGGGTTCTAAAATGTTTTAAATTTTTACGTTGTAACTTGGGATATGCCTCCAGCATTCTATCAATAGCTTCATTAGCTGCTTTTTTAGTAAAAGCAAAGTATCCTATCTTATCTAATGGAGTTCCAAGTTTATAAAAAGTTTTTGCATACTTAATAAGTCTTGTTGTTTTCCCTGTTCCCGGAGGCCCGTATATTTTTCTACTGATCACATTATCTCCGTTTTATGCTTTAATTTTGTATGATTAATAGGCACCTCTTCAAAAGATTTTATATTTATCTGTACCACGTTTTTGGTAGATGAATTATGTTTACCTTTTTCTTTTGTGGGAAATCGTTTTTGTTCCAGAAACTGGATCTCGCACTCTCGGTAAGTATGTTGCATAATACGTCCTGTTTTTTCTTCTTTATATTTCCAATCTTTAGCTCTTAATCTGTCGAATAATTTCTCAAATTTAAAAAAGGCATACTCCCCTTCAATAAGAACTGATCCACTTTTAAATGCTGCATCATTCACAGCCCTAGGTCCATTAATTTTTGCGTGTAGAACATCATGTAATTTTTCTCGAGGAGACGTTCCTATTGGAGGCTGGACTTTTGTCTGAGTTTTATATAGTTCCTCCATTACTTTTTGTTCGTCGTCACCTTTAATAAGAGGAGGCAAGAATCCTGCTGCTTTTGCTATTGCATTTCTACGTTTACGCTGGTCATTTAAATGTTCAATTGATCTACAAAATACTGTAGCCGTAGCAATACCATCTGGTTTAGTTACATCAAATTCATATTCAGGTTCTTCAAATATTTCTATCTTTCTTAGATTATTTAAGACGGGATATGATCCTTTTGATCCTGCAAGTACACCAAATCTTTTTTTAACGCAGATACCTTTCTTGCAAAAATCACTAAGAGGACTCTGTGTGCAGGTATAACCTTTGTCTGATCTTTTCCAGGATTTTAATTTGGCATTTAATATTTTATCATCCCATGCATTTGCATGTCGTTCTTCAAAAAATTTAACTGGAGCATTTTTTACTTTCTGTTCCCACCCATCTGGGTACTTCATTTTAGCAAAGACATGATAGTTGTACATAAATCTATCTTTGCCATCAAAACCTTCTTTGTTAGATATTTTAGATATGTCAGCCAGACACGGTGGACCATCCATTAAATCAGAGTCCGTCCCTTCATATATTTTTTTATCTATATTGGCGGTAATAATTTCTAACTGACCTTTAGAAACCAGGTTAGCTTCCACTACCTCTAAAAATTTATCTAGTTCAAATGGCGTGCCATCTATATTTAAAGCACGTCTCTTGTCTCCGTAGTAAGGTAGATTAATAAATTGTCCTGGTTTTAATTTTCCAGTTTCCTCGTCTCGTGTAAGTTCTGTTTGTTTAGGAAAGATTTCGTTGCTAGGTTTTAGCTTAAAGAGAGGAAGTAAGTTGGTTAAAAAAGACTTAACTGCTTTGGCGTCTGTGAACTGGTCCATAAATAAACATAAATGTAGACCACCACTTTTAGATTCAATAGGTATTAAAGGTAACTCATAGTCCTGTATTACGTCGATAAAAAATTTTTTATTAAAGTCGTCATAATCTTTTGGATCAACATCAATCACACCTAGTCTTGCTTCTGAGTCTTCGTTACAAGGTTGAATACCAATAGATACTTTACCATTTAAATGGGCCTGATAAACTTCTTCTGTAAGAGGTTCATAGTTCCACCTGTATACTGGTTTTTTCTTTCCGCTTTCTGGATCTACTTTTGCTTCTTGGTGTTCAAAGTCAGCTAGACCATATGCAGCACGATAACCATCAAAAAATTTTATATATCTTTTATCCATAACTGATCATGCGGGCCTTTCAGTCTCCCTCCAGGCCCACACTGTGCACTCATTCTCTAAGAGAATTAGATAATACTTTCCTTTGGTTTATCTTCGCCATGTTTAGCTTTCACAGAGCCTTTGGCTATGCTTTCACTAAATGTCTTAGCTTGATTATACAAAGTTGTATCAGTTATTGGACCATTCTTACTGACTTCCCAACCAAACCATGTGCCTTTATCATTAGACAACTGAGTGGTTTTTAGTCTGTAAATGTGGCTGAAAGATGCTGGAGTAAATAACCCGTCTTTACCTTTCATCTTTATTCCAGACATCATTGAGTTCCATTTTCTACTAATTTTTAATTGAGTAGATTTCATAGAAATCAAAGCTGTGGATGGACTCTCGCTCAAGATAATGACAAAGTGCGATGCAGTTTTCTCAATATAATTACCGTTAGGTAATCTATCTTTGTAATTTGCATCTGGTTTTGTCTTAGATATAACATCTGAAGATGAGTCATAGATTGCAACTGGTGCTCCCGGACCTTCTCCTCTATCTTTCCATTCAATGTATTCAAGTTTATAAAAGCATGGAATTACATCCACCCCTTTAACACCATCATACAAATCTCCAGAGACAGAATTGTAAATCATTCCTGGCTCTGCACCTTCGACATACTTACCATCACGTTTATTAACTTCTGGTGAAAGTTGTCCAAGGATTTTTAAAAAAGGAAGAGCTAAGTCTTGTTGACCTATGTTGCCCAACCCTTTTGCTGCGTCTTCTTCAAATATATTTGAAGGAAGTGGTGCAGACTTTTTCTCTGTTACTTGGTTCATGTTTATTGTTTCCTTGTTAGTTTGGTTCGGTTGCCTACGAACACGTTAAAAAGATCAGAGGGCATATCCTGTCCAGATTCGACACGCTCCCTGACCAATGCTTTAAGTGTCATGGGTTCGACCTTTAACTTCTGGACGGGTTCGTACCCTTGACCTTGCGCAAGGGTAGCATAATTGCTAGCCTTGTTATCTTCGTTACGACCAAAGGCAACAGTGACCTCATTTTTAATAAGATCTCCCAGGCCGTTATCTCGAAGCCATTTAAACGCTGCTTCTTTATTTGCAACAGTGATTGAAGCGCCATAAATCGGTTTAACTTCTACTGATGAACCATCAGCTAGTTTTAAAGTAGAGATGTTCATTTCTTGCATCATGGTAGGAATAATTTCCCCCGACACTAGCTCCACTTTTCTTTTGAGTTCTTTTAACTCCTTTTCTTTTAAAACCAGATCGTCTTCTAAGTTTCTTAGCTTAACGACCTGATCAGATAATGATTTGGCTTCATTTACTGAATTCAAATCTTCTCGTTGGTCTTGTTCAAAATCAATATTATTCATTGACTTCTCCTTTCTCATGTAGGTTTATTTTAATGGGATAATATATTCGGTCTTGTTTATCCCATTTTAACAGACTATATTTACCACCCGTCATGTCAGATACAATAGAGCAGGCAACCCCAATAATAGCGGGATCTCCTGTCAATAAAAGATAATCTTTTACTCTATAGTCTTTCAATAAACTTCTAAGTTTAAAAATTAAAGGACCAGGTGAAAATATAATTTGAGAAAATTCAGGTAGTAAAAATTTAAATTTTCCGTATTTAGATGCACTCATAATATTTATTTTAGGCGCACCTGCCTTAGTTCCAGGAAGTTCCTGCAATACATATACAATATTTTCTTTTTCTATACTTTCTGACATTGACAACCTATATAAGATGTATTATATATTAAGTCAATAGAAAGAAAAAATAAAAAGTATGAAAAAAATTAAAGTTATAGATAACTTCCTACCGGAGATATATTTTAATAAACTCACGGGGCTGTTTGATCAAGGACATGACAAAACCAGTGATTCATTGAATTGGTTCTGGAACGAGAGCTCGGTACGTGGAGACAATAATTTTATGTTTACCCATTTATTATGGGATACAGATTTAGGCAGGGTATCTACTTATTTTGATATATTTGAACCTATACTCTATTATATCGATAAATATTCTCCTGTGGAAAAGATAAAGCGTATGAAATTAAATCTTTACACTAATCAAAATAAAAAAGTAGTGCACGGAAAACATATGGATTTTACTGAAGAGGAATGTAAACCAATGCCTAACATAACTATTTGTATATTAAATTTTACGAGTTGTAATGGCGGAACAATTATTGATCAGAAAGACCACCCCTCAAAGGCCAATCAGGGTCTAATATTTAATAATAATTTATTTCATCAAGGGTATGTTCAAACAGATACACCTAGAAGAATAGTATTAAACATAGCGACAAATAAAAAGTATGGACTATAAATTTAAAACGAAGCCTTACGCGCATCAATTAAAAGCGTTGGAGATGTCGTGGGACAAATCTTACTTCGCATATTTTATGGAAATGGGTACAGGTAAGTCTAAGGTTCTAATCGACAATATAGCCATGCTATATGATAACGGAAAAATTAACGGTGTCCTAATTGTGGCTCCGAAAGGAGTTGTTAAAACTTGGTATGAACAGGAGATTCCAACTCATTTAGTAGATCATATTCCCTGTTCCCCGGTTCTGTGGCAGGCTATGATTACCCAGAAACAACAGCGCCAGCTAGATACTTTATTTCAACCGGGACATGATTTACATGTCTTAATTATGAATGTGGAAGCCTTCTCCACGAAAAAAGGATTAGAGTTTGCGGCACGTTTTCTAAGATGCCATAATACTTTATTTGCGGTCGATGAAAGTACCACTATTAAAAATCCGGAAGCAAAGAGAACTAGAAACATTTGTTCGCTTGCTCCTTTTGCGAAATACAGAAGAATTCTTACAGGTTCTCCTGTTACTAAGTCTCCTCTAGATTTATATAAACAATGTGATTTTTTAGCCCCAGAATTATTAGGACATAGTTCTTATTATTCTTTTCGAACTAGGTACGCTGTTATGAAAACAGCTAACTTTGGTGGACGATCAGTTCAAATTATAGTGGGGTATAGACATCTCGCGGAACTGTCTGATAAATTAAAACCTTTTTCGTATAGAGTTCTAAAAGATGATTGTTTAGATCTACCGGCTAAAACTTTTATGAAAAGAATTGTTCAATTAAGTCCGGATCAACTTAAAGTTTATAAACAAATGAAACACTTAGCCTTGGCACAGATGGATGGAAAAATGATGACAACGGCTACTGTTCTAACTCAGTTAATGAGACTTCAACAAATTACCTGTGGACACTTTACTGCAGATGATGGTGTGACACGAGACATAGCTAATAATAGAATTTCTGAACTTATAGATCTATTATGCGAAATTGAAGGGAAGGTTGTAATTTGGGCGCATTGGCAAAAAGACGTTACTAAGATTATTGAGGCAGTTGTTAAAGAATTTGGAGACGGATGTTGTGTGGACTATTTTGGATTAACACCACAAAGTGAGAGACAGGAGAATATTAGAAAATTTCAAGAAGAAGAAAAAGTTAGATTTTTTGTTGGAACGACTCAAACGGGTGGATATGGTATTACTCTTACTGCTGCATCAAACATGATTTACTATTCTAACGGATATGACCTAGAAAAGCGGCAACAATCAGAGGCCCGAATTGACAGAATTGGTCAAATTAAGCCCATGACCTATATCGATATTATGTGCGAAGATACGGTGGATGAAAGAATCGTAAAAGCCTTAAAAAAGAAAATTAATATAGCTACTAAGATAATGGGTGAAGAATTAAAGGCGTGGATATGATAAAGCTTTCATTATTTCCCACATTAGTTCTATACTTTCCTCAGTTTATAAATTCTAAAGAGTGCGGTAAAATCTTTAAATTATTAAAGACCAAAAAACTTGATAATCATCCAAGTTTGATAAAAGGAAAATCGTCGCATCATTTTAGTATTAACACAGACATTTTATCGGAAACTTCGCTTGATTTAAACACTCCTCTCCAAGAGTATTCCAACCAGTCCAGAATTCAAATTGCCAATAAAATTAATTACTCTTGGTTCAATGTTCAAGGCACAGAAAGTGTCCTTAAAGAACATGTTCATCCGAGTTCTATTTTATCTGGGAGTCTTTTTATAAATATGGGTAAAAAAGCCAGTAAATTATACTTCCACAACCCCAATCCTTTTGTCTCTTATACGCAGACAGAAGAACCTTTAAATGATTATACTTATGAGTGGTATTGCTTTGATCCTAAAAAAGGAGATTTAATTATATTTCCAAGTTGGTTAAAACATGGCTCTAATCATAACAAAAACTTCTATAATAACAGGACTGTAATTAGTTTTAATGCTATTTAATCCTACAAAATGTAGGACAACGAAAAAAAACTTAGTCTAAAATTTTTCCCTATTTTATGTAGCGGTCAGTTGACAGGCCGAGGATCGGTTTGTAGTCTGTTTTTCCATTTCTCTTTATGGCCATTAAGTATTCTTTTCGATTAGAATTTATTTCTTTCTTGTAACTCACGTGCACCCATCCAGAGTTGGGTTGTCCAGGCTCAAAATATTCTAATATAAGCTGGTCAAACATGAGGTTTTCTTTGATCCAATCACTAACTTCGTTGTTAGCAATGCCAAAGATTTCAAAATCCGCCGCCTCTCCTTTGCAGTGCTGAGATTTATCACTGCTGCCTATCTTTCTTGACAGGATTTCGTTGCGATAACCCGAGGAAATGGTCACTACGTGGTTAAAATGGTCTCTAATAGGCTGTAGGACCCTCTCACAGAGCAATCTTAGGTTCTCCTGCTCATCCTCACTGGGGTTGTTGTCAAGGCCCATCCTTGTGGCTGTCTGTGACTTGCATAGCTCTGCTAGGCTAAAGTTCTTAGATAATTTCATTAAAATTTGATGTGGGTCGCCAAACTAAATATTAAATATGCCATACTTGCAATCAATGCTCCTGTACATGTGAGTAGTATTTTCTCAAGTCTTTTTACCCGTTCTTCTATTGAATGAATCTTTTTATGAGTTAATTTCTGCATAATTCTACACAGTTTTTCATGTGATTCTATTTTCTGAAGTGCGTTGTTGCCTCTTGCCATGGGATTTATTTTAACCTCGTGGGAACAGTAAATCGAGTTTTTGTTGTGTTGTCAAGTTAGAATATTGATTAGTTTGTCCGGCACCTGCTAGCGTTTGCGCCTCTACATTAGGTAGGTTTAATGATAAAGGTGGAGCTACCTGCTCACCTGTCTCTGTACTAGTAGCTATAGGATTAGGAAAGTCTGGAAATTTTCCAAGGCTTAACGAAAGGTCAGCTAGTTCTTCTCTTATATCATTGATAGTATCTAGTGCCTCATCTAATGGATTGGGTAGTCCCAGCTTCTCTGCATTATCTTCAAAGGCTTGTGCTACATTGGCAGAAATTTCATAAGGTCTAAATTCATTGTCATCAATAGCGCTCACTTCTACATTAGAAATTCTATCGAGTGCAGAATCAAAAGCATCTTCACCTATGTTTAATAATCTAGCAGCATCCATGTCTTGTTTTAAATTTTTCTTTACTCCAAATAAAGCTCGGTTGGCATTGATGTAAGAGTCCACAACTTCTGCAGGAGAAATAGGTCCACCTCTTAATGTATTTCTTGTGAACAATGCACCTGATTGTCTAACTCCTTTTTGATAGTCAGCTACTTTAAATTTCATTGTTCGATCTGGATTTACTTGGACTCCTCTAAAACCAAACAGTCCTGCAAACTCTGGACCAAACTCATAGGTCTGTCCGTACTTATCGAACTTACCTTTTTCTAAAACATCTACAGATTTTAATGACTTATCTAATCTTATCAGTTGTGGTGCAGAGAAAGGCATCACTGCCTTTACTAAATGTTTAAACATTTTATTAGCTTTGTCCCCAGGATTATCCTGCTCACTATAGACTTCGAACCCGTCTCTTGTTCTACCACCTCTTCCTATAAGATCTATTACTGCTTCCGTCCAAATAGATTCTGAAACAAATGGCAAAGCAAACTCTTTCATACCCGTCATCATTCCCAATAAAAAGTCATCCATGATTCCATCTTCATCTGTTCTACCATCAGCTACTGCATTGATGACAGATTGAATCGGTCTCGTTAAAGTATCGTAAGCATTAGCATGACTGAAATCTACATAACTAAAGTTTCCTTTTTTATCTTTGATTGGAAGGATCGTTGAGTTCTTATCCATCTGCTACTGCATTGATGACAGATTGAATCGGTCTCGTTAAAGTATCGTAAGCATTAGCATGACTGAAGTCTACATAACTAAAGTTTCCTTTTTTATCTTTGATTGGAAGGATCGTTGAGTTCTTAGACCAGCTTGCTACGTATCTTCTGATCGCTTCTCTTTCATCATCACTCACATCATAGAGTGCTTGGAACGCTTCTGCTGTTGCATAAGGTACCGCTGCTGTTGTAACACCAAAGCCAAATAGTCTTTGATATCCAATGGTTTGGAAAGGCTTCACGACTGTGCCATCAGCTAAGGTAATAGTCTCATTGATCTCTCTTAGTCCTCGTCTAACAATGTTAGTTCCTGTTCTTGCAATCTCTGCTGGGAAGGATACGAAGTTTCCAATCGGCCATTTACGTAGGCCCTTAACAAAATCTGATACGTAAGAATAGTTTGGAATATTATTCTTAACGATGTCTGCTGCTTCTTTTTCTAACCATTCTTCTGTTAGTCTTACTTCATTACCTGCTGAATCTTTAAACCATTTACCTCTAGTCATTCCATGTTTTTCAAAAGCTTTTGCTAGTCTGCTTTTTTCTATAGCCCATGAATATATTTTCCAGAAGTCATCTTCAGCTGTGTATAAATCTTGTCCAACATTTTTTATTTTTTGTAAAGGTTTCAATAACATTCTCATTCCCTTTTCCCCGGTCATTGTAGCACCGAAGTTAACATCTTCCATCAGTCGAGTTAGGTCTCCCAGTCTGACGTTACTGTTCACCACTTCAAGTTTTAAAAGTTTCTCATACAAATCATTTTGCATTCGTGTTCCTTTTAATCCTGTCTGTAGTGCCTGGTACGCCTGCTTAACTGCAGCGGGATCTGATAGAGGTATGATTCCATTTGCAGCAGAAAAAGCTCCTGCACTTATAAAATTTCTTAAGTGGGTTATGGGTGATAGAATTGTTTTAGCAATCTGGGATGCTGCTTTAGGATACAAAGCAAAGCTGTAGTACATTCTCTCTGCCATACCTAAATCTTTTACAGCGGTAGAAGTTTTAGCTAACGCGTCTGCTATTCCTTCAGGAGCCCACTTACCATTTAAAGGATTGTATTCTCCTACTTGTAATTTTTTTCCAAGATCAATATCAATTCGTTTAACTTTTTGTCTCCCGAATAACATGAGTGCTTCTTCTTCACTGTCTGCAAACATAGGAAGTTTTTTGTCTGCTTTAAGTTGATCTGATTTTTTAATCAGGTCATCAAAGAATTCATTTCTTCGAGTAATTAAAGACAGCTTAGAGGTACCAGCTAGAATAGTTTGCATAGGGTTCTTAGTTTTACCTAGCAATTCATCTATAATTTTTCTGTCTGCTTCCCTAAGTTGTGAACCTACCACTCTGCCTTTAAATGCTTCTTTTGCTGCATCATCTAATACAGTTCTGTTAATAAAAAAATCTGGTACTTTAAAAATAGCATCGGATGCTCTGTCCATTCTAAAACCTTTAGGAAGCGCGGCTGTGTCTAAAACATTTTGTACATATCTTTCTGCCTGAAGAGGAGTAATAGGTTTACCTGCTTCTTCAGCACTTTGCATAAACATATTTTTAGCTTTCTCGACTGCTTCAGCTGTGGGTTTGTATCTTAACCACGGGATCATCGAGTCATTAATAAAGACATCATAAGTAGATCCCAGGTAGTCGGTAAACTTTTTACCAAATAATTTTTTAAAACTTGCAAGGTCCTCTCCTCTTAATGTTCCTCCAAGGTCCTCAAATAATTCTGCCCACTTACCTCTGATGCTAGATAAGTTTCCAAACAAATCTGTGATGACTTCGTCATCCGTTTTTAATTCTTTTAATCTTTTAACGAGTGCCATTTTTTTGGTATTATCTAGCGTAGGGAAAACTACTTTTCCCATGTCATCGTATGAAGGATTACCTGTTAGTAATAGATCATTAACCTGAGCCAGAAGTTTGTTTCTTTCTTTAGCTCCAACGCTATTACCTATTGTTCTCCATGCAGGAAAGACTGCATCAATATTTTTATCTAATTCTCTGGATACATTCTTAGCTCTCAAGGCATCAGCTCCTCTTCTACCAATCTGTCCTGTCTCCAGTGCAAAGAACTCAGGAGTCTTAGCACTTCTAGATCTAAACCATGAAGCTACTTTGTCTATCCAACCATCGAGCTTATCGTTATTGATATCTAATTTTTTATTTCTATTTGTAAGTTTGCCGATTGTTTTTCCTACTCCACCTATAACTCCCGTGAACAACGCACCCTCAGTTCCAAACTTAACTCTGTTTAATATATCTCTAGCTGCATCCGGATCATTCCCTCGATCTATTTCTGTAGGACCGCCTAATAAATCTCCGAAGCTACCGATCTCTTGTACATCTCCAACAAATACTCCTTCACCTACACCACCTGCTAAAGCTCCAGCTATGAATTGATTTGTCTTGCCTCTGGCATTTAATGCCTTAGCTTGTTCGACACCTTTCTTTAATGCCGGGTTGTCAAGCTTTAAATATTTACCACTTTTTGCATTCAACATGGCAGTCTTTGCAAGGCCACCCCCTAATTTAAATGCATATCCTCCTGGAACACCTATGTTAACTAATAGTTCTGTAAGTTTTCCAGCAGTAGTTGATTCGGCTTTCTCGTCCCAGCTCGTAAGGTCATCAAACCACTTCTCTACTTCAGCAGCTTTCCCTGTGTTGACACCCAAGTCCATAAGACTTGCGCCTAAAGAAAATAAACCTTTTGGGATTGCAATTAAACCTGAGCCTACGCCTGCCAGCATAGAATGAAAGACACCTATTTTATTACTGTCTTCCGGTGAACCTTTTCCTGATTTAATTTGTGCAAGAGTAGCCATTATCTACCTTACCATCTATACTTAAGGGTGCCATCTTCCTGCACTACAATCATTCGATCATCGATAACGTATACATCACCCGCTTTTTTATCTTCGATTTCTTCGTCAACAAATGCTAGTTCTATGTTAGTTCCTTTACCTTCATCTTCCTTTGCTTCTTTGAATTTTTTATAATACTTATTACTTCCTTTGACCTGTTCTGTAGGAATACCTTCTCCAGAAATTCTCCACGCATCAGCTAAAACTGAACCATCAACATCTTTTTTAGCAGAAAGAGCTCCTACTACTTCTTCAAAGTCAGCTTTTTTACCAAGATGTGCCATAGCTTCTTTTTCAGTTTTATATACGCCAGCTGCTACTAGGTCTCTTGCATTTTGTTTAAGTGAACCACCTTTAGCTTGAAGCAGATCTTTTTCGATCTCACCTTTAGTCATCATTAAGCCAACCGCTTCTCTGATTTGTTCAGGTTTGTCTAGACGTTTGCTAGTTGTTTGAATCATTCTATTAATTAATTTACCCCAGTCAGCTTTTTTAAGTGAGCCTGCTTCAGTTGTAGCGTCTTGAACTAAAGCACTTGCATCTATTAAGGCATCAGATAGTGCACCTTTCTTAGCGCTGTCATAGCCCATCATATCTAAATAACTTTTAAGTCTTTTATTTTGTGCGTCTTTAGCCAGCTTATCTCTCTGTGATGCTGTTAGCTCAGGAGCAGTACTTTCTTTGAACTGTGCACCAGCCCCTACTCCAGTTCCTGTTCCTGTTCCATCATCTCCACCATCATCTTTGTCCTTCCAAGGTAAATATTTTTCTGCAAATCCTGGAGTCAATGCTTCAGCACCCCATTTTAATGCTCCTGGAACACCTCCAATAACTGCTCGCCCAGGATCAGTAACAGAACCATAGCCGGCAGCTGCTGCCCAATAAGGATTCTCTTTAATTGCTTGCCCCCAAAGTTTTGGGTTCTTTGCAATTTCTAATTTAGAATATGGACGAGGTGCATATTTAAAAGAAGCACCTGGATGCGGTGTGACTGAAGGGTATCTAAATTTTGCTGTTGGTTTATGTCTAGCCCACCAATTTTTAAGGTTACCAAAAGTTCTACCACCGATACCTTCTAGCTTAGGTGCGTATCTTTTAACGCCTTCTTTAATTCCGCCTACTACTATTTTACTTTTTATTTTTTTAGGATTAAATCTATAGTCTATCTCGTGGTGTTCTCTTCCTGCTGTTTTAGGAAAAATAGGGTTTCCTACAAGCGCAGCTCTTCCACCATCTCTCATACCATGCATGACCCCTTCTTTAATAGGTCCGCCATATCTGAACATAGGTCTATTTAAAATTCTCATTATTTTTTCCTCATTGCTCTGCCAAATCCACGTTTAGCTTTGCCGACACCTCTAACTCTTCCGCCATCTTTATAGAAAAATTTAGCTAATTCCATTATATCAGGAGCCCAAAATGCAGCGTTTCCCAATGTTGCAGCTTTTCCCCAGTGGTCTCTAGCAAATTTTTTTAGTTTAGAATTAGCCATTATCGTGTCCCAAAGCTAAATTGTTGTGGGTTAAATATTTTACCATACAGTCCACCTAGACCCATCGCAGTTGAAAGAGCACTACCCCATGGATCAGCTGCTCCTGGTTGTTGATACTGAGCGTGAGCGGCACCCATACCACCAGCTAAACCAGTAACGCCTGAAGCATATTGATTCAGTCTTCCGTACGGTTCATAGGCCTGCATCTGTGCTGCTTGTGCGTCTCTATTTAATTTTGCTTGTTCGAAAGCTTGTTGCCCAGCTCCCATTTGTCCCATCGCCGCGATGTCTTGCCCCATACCCGCTCTTTGGAAATTAGATAGTCCCATCTGCTGGCCTGCTAAACCTGTGTACGCGCCTTGCATCGCTCGTTGATTTTGAAATGCTTGTTGTCTTGCGTTTTGTGCTCCAGTAAATCCTTGTTGTAATAATCCTGCTCTAATACCAGCTCTGTTAGCTAGTGTATCAGCGTTGTATTGACCTAACATCGCGCCTTCTCTTCCGCCACCAAAGTTTCCAGAACTAACGGCTGCATCTTGAATAGCTTGTTGGCCTTGGCCTCGTGATAAATCATACTGTCTTAGAGTCTCATCAATAACTTGTCCTTGGTACGGGGACATGAAAGAAGAAATAGATCCTGCTCCAGTACCTGCGCCTGGTCCTGTTAAAGCACCGAGTCCTCCAGCAGCTGTACCTGCTTGACCCATAGCTGTTTGGGCTTGTGCTAAATAAGGAGCATAAGATCCAACACCTGCTTGCGCCATGCCGATGGCTGATTGTTGCATTGGATCTTGGGCAGCAACTTGTGGTGTAAACGCGCCCGTCTGAAGAGGCGTACTATATGTCGCCTTCATCTGTGTGGCTAAGTGTTTGCCTGTGTCTGCTAAATAATCTGGTAATCCGTTTGCCATTATCCTACCCTCGATTGTAATTGTTCATAGTTATCATACATTCCTTGAGCCGGATTAGATTCGTCGATTATTTCTTCTGACATAATTTCTTCTCCGCCTTCTAGACCTTGTGAGTCTTCAGAAACTTCTCCACCTTGTTCTAAGTTATCCATTAAATTTTGCATAACTTCAGAACCTCTATCAATGTCTCCACCGCCTGCATTTCTAACTGCATCTGCTGTGAAAACAAATTCGTTTTTACTTAGTCTAGCTGGAACATCGTCCGCTCTTTCTTCTCCGCCTATTGGAACGAAGCCACCTTCATCTCTATAATCTTTTTCTTGACCACCCATATCCATAAGACCGCCTTCCTGGGCCCCGATTCTTCCGCCTTGAGCATTACCACTACCTCTTTCTTTTATTAATTGTTCTAATAATTCTAATTCTCCTGGAGTAATAGTTCCTTCTAATTCTTTTAACAACAATTCCCAAATACTTGGATCTGCTGAAACCATTGGACTAACGTTTAATTGTTTTTTAATGTCGTCAAATTCCTCTTCGTCAATTAGTGGTAGCTCTTCAACAGCAGGATCATTTACATCTCTACCCCATCGGTATCCTATTCTTCCACCATCAGCTGCCATCATTTGATTCGGCATTTGACCTTGTTGTGATTGTTTCATCACTAAAATTTTGAATTGTTCGTAAGGCATTGTACCGCCTTTGTTTCTGTACTTAAGATATTCTGCTCTTAACATTTGTTCCATCTGTGCTTCACCTGCTTCACCACCATTAAGCAACCCGGCTCTGCCACCATCAGCTGCATAAAAATTTGGATTAACAAATTGTTTTTCAGGCATGAATTGGAAGTCTGAATAACTAGTGGGTTGCCTGTAATAATTTTGTGCTCTATTAGTGATGTTAGCAAGACTAGATGGCATTACTGACCAGTCTTCTGCCTCCCCTTCTTCCTCGTCCTTATATGGACCCATCTTTAAAGCGCTTTGAATAAAGGGTGCTGCGATCATTGCGCCTGCTCCTAGTCCAAATGCATGTTTGCCGCTGAACTGTCCACTTGACCATGGGTTTACAAATCTTCCCATACCGCTTTTAAAAAAGTTACCTATTCCACCACCGCCTCCGCCCATCATACCTTTAAGAAAACCTGAACCTTTCATACCTTTAAAAGGGCCTAAACCTCCACCATACATACCTAAGCCACCTAATAAAGCAGCTTTACCTATAGGACTCTTAGCTATCTTCTTAACGCCTTTGAAAGCTTTCTTAACTAGCTTGCCTAGTCCGTATTGTTGTCTGGGTTGTTGCATTCTTGAAATAGCCATAATTTTGCCTTAAATCCTATACTTACTTTGTTTTACTAAACAAATCAAGAGGTGGCATAATGATTCTAACATCTCTTTGGATGTCTTCTTCAGGAATATTAGCTGCTCTTAATGCCTCTTCATCCTTATATATTTCGCCAGTCTTTTTGTTTGATATCGTCTCTATGATCTTCTCAGGTTTTAATTCTATCATTAGTCTATCGTCTCCTTGTTAATGTTTAAATAACTAATTGTGATGTCTACCCCATCACTTACCGTTCCTGCTGTTGTATAAGAAAGAACGGTACCTCCTTCTACCACCATTGGATTTGTTAGTATTTCTACGCTGGCTGCGGTGCTTAAAGTTTGAGTGTTAATCACTTGAAAGCCATTATTAGTAATCGTGATAGTAGGAGTATTAGATGCGGATTTATTCGTGACGTGTAAAGACTTAACAATATAGGTCTGATTAATTAAAGGGTTTTGAGTAGCCGATCCCGTTACTGGGGGTACCAAAGTAGTTCCAAAGAATTTAATAGGTCCTTCAGCACTCGTACTCGTTACTCCATACATTTTATATATATTAATTACAGCCACTATTCTAAAAAGAAACTCTTTGCTTCTATCTCCTGTTTAACTTCGTCTTGAAACGAAGTGTTTAATTTTGTAATCACACCGTCGAGGTCTCTAACTAATGATTGAAAAGTTGACTCTTCGTACTCCGCAGAGGCTCTTGTTAATGATTGAACAATCTTTGCCATTACAGCAGACCGGCTAAGCCACCTTGAGCTGCGTACTGAACCTCGTCTTCTTGTACAGCTTCTTCCATAGGCTGTCCTTGCATAGCTTCTTGGTAGACTACTAGTAATTGTTGGTCGTCTAATTCTTCTAGAGGTAACTGAAAAATTTCCATAGCCAGAGCTTCTAGTTGTTCTCTCGACGGTTGTTCTTGACCTTCGACAACTGTTTCTTGAAACTCTTCGCCGCCTTGTGGTCCTTGTATGAAATCTGTTTCTTGTTCAACACCAACAGGTCCTGCCAATGCATAACCAATTCTTCCACCGTCAGCTCTACCCCAAGGATTTCTACCTGCTGTTCCTGTTGGCATACTTCCTTTTGCACTACCTTGCGGCATTCCTGGATTGTTTCCGCTACCACCACTGTAAGGACCATAAGTTTTTCCGCTTTGATCCATTTTAGCAAAAACTCCGCTACCTACATTACCACCAGGTGTTCCTTTATAGCCTGCATTTTCTGCTGCTGTTTGTGCTTTAATAGCCTCTAAAATTTGTGCTTCTTTTCTTTCTTTAATTTTACTTTTATAATCATACATTCTTAATTTTTGTAATCTTTTTCTTAATTGTGCTGTGACGTCATTCGTTCCGAATGCTGATACTAAATTTTGTCCTTGTAAAGGATCTTCTCCAGTTTCGTCAACGTAGTTACCATAAACGTCTAATTGACCTTGTAACATTGGATTAAAGTTTGGAGAATTAGGATTAAGAGGATTTCTCACTGCACTTCTCATTATATTTATAGGAGTAGGAAGTTTTTTTAATTGTGATAACATATTTGAGAACATACCTGTATTTTGTGCTTGATCAGTTCCCATAATTCCATCACGATTCAGATTCATTAAACGTGTATTCATGATTCGGTCTTGATAGGGTGCTTGCTGCATTCCTGGATACTCATTAACTCCCGATAGATCTCCGTGTTCTGATTCCCAAGCATCTACTTCTGGACTACCCCTCCAATTAAATGCTGGTGCGTTATTAATATCTTGATTAATTCCCATACTTCCTAAATCAGCAGCAGCTTGTTCATCGTAATCTTGGTAATTTACTGGTGGCTGATTCATGATTCGGTCTTGATAACCTGGATTAGTTCCTGAAAAATACGGTCGCTGCTCTGCGGTTACATTCATGCTTGATGATGGTATTCCTTGCTTATTCCATGGCCATGCCATAATTATCCCCTCCTTCCATCGGGTTGTATATCTAATCTAAAAGTTCCTAGTTTCCAATCTTGTGCAGATGCCGTATTTGCTATCTTAAGCGCGATGGATCTGGCTCTTACGCGAGTGTCAACCTTATCACTAGCAGTGGTGATTGTAAAGCTTGTTGTTGTGGTGCTATCGTTTGGAAAATTTTTAGTAATTAAACTTATTTGTGTGTCTCCAGTTTGACTAATAAAATCAGGTATAAATCTTCTTATCTTCATGATGTATTCACCGTCTCCTCTTAGATCCGGCATACCAATTACTTGTCCTTGCGCGCTTCTTCTTTGAGTAATATCAAAATCACCTGAAGTAATGGTTCCAAGTACAGCTGTTATGACTCCGCCCGTATCTACTTGATCGGTCCCTGTTTCCTGTTCATAGTAAATAGTGGTACCATCGGTGTTGCCGACTACATCAAATGATGCATCATCTGTCGAGTCATAGGCAGTGGAATGCGGTAGATTAAACACTGCTGAATCAGCCCAGGCAGTTCTGTTCAAAGTACCTGTGGTCCAGATCGGTCGTTTATACATTTTTGATTCTACATAGCTATAGGTCACCACCCTGTCCACGACATCGGAACCTGTACTACAATAGAACCATTGAATTTCGCCGAACAAATTGTTCAATCCACAGTTAACAAGATCTCGTGGAGTAGAATTAAGTCCATCATAAACAAAGTCTTCAACCAAACAAGGCATGGATTTTAATTGACCATCGTACATAAAGAAACCATTTTCTGACATCCAGTACGAGGTACCATCCACCTCTACGCATGCATTCTTTCCAAGAAGACCACAGTTAGTTCCTGCCTGTTCAAAGGAGAAAGTAAACGGTTGTCCTACAAATCTCATAAGGAATAAAGAAGTATCGGTCCATACATATATAGCATCCCTACCTCTCTTGGCTCCCATGATTACTGAGCCAGCTGCGAGTCTTTGTGTGCCTGCTGTATTAGTGGCCGTGACTGTATAAGCATCAGCACCTGTAATCTCTTCTTGGTTAGAGAATCGGATAAACATATCGTCTTGTGTAGATGCATCTCCAATCGTTGTCTCTGTGCCAAAAAATATTAAGTGCCTAGAAGGTGCAGAAACTAAAACATGACGTGAGGCAGTTGGAGCATTCGCAATGATTGTGGCTCTTGTAGAAGTAGATCCAGTTGCATCCCATTCAAAGCATCCTCCATTATATATAAGAGCAATTAATTTTGTGCCGTAGTTATCTAGAACCCATAGGCCTGGATCAATTGTAAAGTCCGCTGAAGAAGCTTCTCCCCATGCAACGTAGTCGGAAATATTAGTTATTGTTACTCCTGCGGTATGAGCAGCTCTTGTGGTTCCATTGACCGCACGTGCTCCTCCACTTAAAGTATTGGTTGATGTATCGTTGGCAGTAAAGCTTATGTCTTCTGTTCCAATTCTAATTTCCCCTGTTGTAGGAAAAGCAGCCGAGCTCGTTAAAACGACATCAGTAGTAGCATCATCAGGAAGTGTTGTTGCTAGAGTAGTTGTGGAAGGTCCAGAAGCTGCTCCTGACCAGGTTCCTGTTCCAAAGCCATAACCTCCTACTTGTTGAGCGGGCCCTACACTATAATAACATAACCCTGAAGCAGATCCTGAATTACTTAAAGGAGTTCCTGTTTCAGTTGCCGCCATCGTCACTTCAATCGTGGTAGAGGTCGGTGCCGAAGTCACCATAAATTTTATATCTTCAAAAGAAGCATCAGTATAAGTGGAACCCACAGCAGTGACACCACTCACGCTGTCCATTAAAACAATATCATCATCGATCAGTCCATGTGCACTCGGGAAAGTTATGGTTACGGTTTTTGAAGAAGCCGTACTACTGAAATCACAACCAGTTATTGTAGTGCGAATAGGATGGATATCATAGTATATACCACCTGAATAAACATATAGAATTCTATTGGTCCCTATAGCAGCATATTTAATTCCTGCATTATCGTCCCAATGATGGATCGCTCGACCCACTCCAGTTAATTTATCAGCCCCTAACTGGTCCCAGCCACCTATTTTTTCAGGTCTGCCGTATCTAAATCGAACATTGTCGCCGTCAGTCCATTGACCTTCGGCACCCAGTTCTGAGACTTGCTTGTTGAATCCTGGTAAGAAACCTAATTTTTGTAGCATATTGTATAAATCCTATAAAGGAGGCTGCAGGTATGGTGGAATACAGCCCCCATTATAGGATTTATATCATCGTTTGAACCAGGATGGAAGTCCTAAATGTGGGCGCTTGTCAAATATGTTTTCTTTAGCTCCAGACGTTTTACGATTATTATAATGTAAAAATACTTGAATACATTCTTTGCCTTTAAATTTATTTCTCCAATGCTCTAGTTCACAGCCACTGTAAACCAGCATATCTCCTGGCTTTAAATCTACTTTAATACCTTTATTAGTAGTGGGTACAAAAGGACCTGTTGGAATGCAGACATTCTTATTGGGCTCTAAATAGATAGGCCATGGATCGCCACCTAAATTCATTGTCGTTGATACCTCACAACTAAATCTATCTTTATGTCTATGTAATATATCCCCATTTTTATAACTTCTAGCAAGAGTATAGGCAGGGTATAATTTTAATTTTGTAATCTTTTCCATAATGGGCTGACACCTCAACATTAAAGTTTCCATAGCGATATCTGAATAATTAGAATAGGTGTGTGGCATCTGACCATCCGCTGCTTCATACTCACCTAATAAAACTTCATAAGGAGAAATGTATCTAGATTTCCTACAGGTATCGTAAACCTGTTTTTTCATTATAAAATAATTATAGAGAAATGTTGCTAAATCTTTTGAGATAGCTTGGGGTATAACACAGTATTTATTTTTTTTAAAACTCATGGTTATTGATATACTGAATAAGATAATATTATTCTTGGCTCTAAAGCAATGGCCGTATGAATAGTTCCTTTTTTTAAATATAAAAAATCGGTTGGGCCCACTAAATATTCTTTATCCACCGTTTTATATAATGTTCTTCCTTTTAAACCAATTATAAAAACATCATAAAAATCTGCATGAGTATTAGAATGAGCCCCAGGAACATAGGAATAAAAAATATCTAAATCAGATTTTACATTTTTTTTATTGTGTGCACTATTTAAGTCTTTAAATATTTGATTAAATTCTTTTGTTTTTTGAACATCTTTAATTTGAAACACTGACTCTAAAATATAATCCTCCATCCATCTACTGAAAAAATGACTCTTCAAATTTTGGCTACCTATTAAATTAGCTATAAAATTAAAGTCAATATCCGTTTCAAATTTTAAATAATTTTTTTTAAACACCTTTAGCCATCCCTTTAGGTATGGCAGTAATATTCCAATGAATAAATCTAAAGGGTGCCTTACCATGATCGACTGCGTATTCATGTTCTAAATATCCTGGAAAGATAATTAAAGTTCCAGGTTGAGGTCTAAAATGAATTTGTTCTGTACCATCAAAGATACCTTTTAATTCTGGTTTCATCATTAATTTAGTAGTTCTTGCCCCGGTTCTTGGCTCATGAAAAATAGGATAAGAAGTTTTATCACTACACTTTAAAAAATAGAATCCTGATACGTGTTGGTTCCAATGAATGTGTGCTGAATGATGACCTCCTCCTTTTTTAGAAAATTCTTGTACCCACATTTCAGAAAACATAGTTACATATTGTTGCATGTCGTAACCATGGTGATCTAAAAACTCCCAAGATTTTTGACCAATATAATTTCTTAAATCTATAAAGTCATTGTCTAGTGTTAAGGGTGTTGAATGATAACTGTTTCCAAAATCACCATGTTGTTTGATATATGCTTTCTGGTTTTTTCTAGCTTCTTTAATATATTTATCACTAACCTTGTTTAACGATTTAACAAACTCAGGTTTTTCTTCTGTCCAAATTGGTGTTGAAAAATAATTATTAACGTGCATGTATATTTTTTAATACTGTAAATAAACTTGATTTTTTTTTAATAAGAACATTACACAGCTCCTTTCTTTGATTTAATTTTTTTATACATTCTTTAAAAGAATGTTCAAGTTCTTTTTCGTTTAGATTATTATGTATTAATAAACTTGTTTTATCAGTAGGTGCCCAATTCATACCTGCCGCAATACAATGTAAGCCTCCATCAATACGAAATTTAAAATCATGTGTTCTTAATTCAACAGCATCTTTAAAACCCTTTACTCCAACTGGAGATAAATTTATTAAAGAATTATCCCAAGTTTTATTCATACAGTGTCTCCAATAAGGTGTGTCATCACGGTGTGATAATGCATAATGTAAACTTACAAATTCAGCAAAGGTTTTAAATAAATGTTTACATTGATAATTAAAATTATCTCTATCCCATTGAGAAATTTTTTCTCTTCTTAAATTTCTTAACAATCGTATTAAAAATTCGTGAACAGAAAATAAACCATTACTCTCTAAAGGTTCTATAAATCCAGCTGACAATCCAATAGCAACTACATTTTTTACCCACACTCTTTTGTGTACACCCACTCTCATTTTTATTTTTTTAAATTCTAAATCTTTTTTACCAAGGTGTTTTTTAAATTCTTTTAATGCTGTATCATCATCTACAAATTTACTTGAGTAAACATACCCTGTCCCTATTCGAGACCACAGAGGAATGTTCCATACCCAACCATTTTCTATAGCTGTACAATTTGTATAAGGAACTAATTCTTTCTTTTTATTTTTATATCTAATCTTGGTAGCCCACGCAGAATCATTGGGTAACATATCAGAATAAGATTCAAAAGGTTCTTTTAAAGATTTATCTAATAGTAAAGATTTAAATCCTGTGCAATCTATATATAAATCAGCCTTGTACTTTTTATTTAAAGAAACAATTCCATTTTCATCTTGTTCTACAGAAACTATATCATCGATTATATGTTTTACTTTTTTACAATATTTATCTCGTAACCATATACCAAATTTTGCAGCATCAAAATGATAAGCATACTCTACCTGTTCTTTATCAAATTTATTTTGATTTACATAAGCCATCTGTAGGGGATAAATACAATCTGCATAATCTGAATTAGGCGTAGATGGATTGAATATTTTTTTAAACCACCAATCATTATATCCTGCTTTATTTTCTTCTAGGGGCGCACCTCCAAAAGGATAATGAAAGGCCTCTCCTTTTTTATAAAAATCTGTAAACTTAATGCTTAATTTATAAATCCCATCTACGTGTTTTAAAAAATCTTCATCGTTAATATTAAGCATTCGCATCCACTCAAAGATTTGACGAATAGTGCTTTCACCTACTCCAACAGTAGAAATATTTTTAGACTCAATTAAAGATATTTTGTGTTGAGGTAATTGAGATTCTAATGTAGCAGCTGTCATCCAGCCTGCGCTCCCACCTCCTACTATTAAAATTTTCATTTAAAGGGTTTTCCTAGATGCCACACAACTAGACTATACCTTGTTCCTTGTGTTATCGGCTTAACCCTATGCCAAACAAATGAAGGAAACACAATAACAGAACCTTTGGGTAATATTTCCTTTGCTTTTCTTAAGTGTTTAGATTCCTCTCTTTGGTGAGGTTCATAATTTCTAAAATCAAATTCTAGTTCACCCCCTTTATATTCCGAACCATCGGTTAACTGACAAGTCATGGAAAGCTTTCTAATTTTTCCATGCGAAGGAGTGTTAGGTTTGTCATAAGTTTTCTCCCAACTATCACAATGCCAATCATAATATTGATTCAATTTATATTTTGTAAATTGACAGGTTTCAGAATGATCCCATTCAAAATTCCAACCGGCTCTTCTGTTGGCTTCATGTACAAAGGGCTGTATTTCTTTATAGATCCAGAGATCATTTAACCAAACTAAATCCGATTTTCTTTTTCTTTGCATATTTTCAACGTCGTTTTTAGTTAGTTCTTTATTATCATAGCCGCCAGTTCTAGCCATAGTTTCTGTTTGATTTAATCCATGTTGAATAACTTCATCACAAAATCGTGGTGTCAGTGCAGCTTTAAAATACCAGTAGTAATTAGGCAAGTTCATAAGTAATTGTCTGCACAAAGTTTAAAGAATCGGGTTGATTGTTTGTTATGTGATACATGTTTGTAGATGGAAACATAATAAACATATTATTTTTTAGTTCTATATCCCACGATCTTCCTTTACGTCTATTATCATCATAGTATATTCTAACAAAACATTTATCAACTCTCACTCCGTATAGTAAAGTATAATCAGGTGAGTTTCGTAAATCTACGGGATCTGTATTTAATAGAGGAGGGCTCACTTGTAAGGGCTTATAAATATCACCCCTTATTTCTTTCCCAATTAATTTAAAACCATATTTTAAATTTATATGTTCTATTATATAAGTGCTTAACTTATCTGTTGTTCTTGTAAATAAAACTTCTTTACCATTAAAAGTAGAATGTAAGATATGATGAGATAACTCGTTTCTATCTATCTCAAAATGTTTTGGCATTGAAACATCGCCAAAATATAAACTTTGTTCAGTTAAAACTTTCTTGTGCATACCAGGTCCTTTTATAAAGGACTCTATACGAATGTCAATTTAATTAAGGTAAAGAATTAGCTAGGTCCCACGACTGTCCCTCTTCATTCCAAAAATAGATCCATGTATGAGTGCCTGCTTCATTTTGAGAAATTTGTTCGTCTGTTAATGCTGGAGCATCACCAATTGGTGAATCCCAATCTGCAATTGAAGTATTTTTTACCCAAGATGCATAAGGTTTTTTAGGCCAGAAAATTTGATTAGTTTCATCCCATTCAAAACCCACACTTGCATAGTTTCCTCTAAAGGGGGTTTTACCATCCCTGTGAGTATTTTTAAGTGTGTTGTAAGATGTTTGAATCCACATTTGTGCAGGCCAATTATTGTGTTGTTCTAAATACTGTTGTCCTACTGATTCTTCTTCAACACCCTCACCGTTAAGAACATCTTTGTCATCAATCGCTAGTACATTAAGTACTTCGCTTGTTTCTGATATTTTTGCAAAATGTGCCATAATTTTATCCTATTGAAACTTGTATCTTAGTACTACTATTCCACTTCCACCTGCTCCACCAGGCTGTGCTGCCGTCGGCGGGAACTGTCGGTGAGAACCTCCACCGGCTCCTCCACCTGTATTGGCACAAGCAGGCGGTCCATATTCAGGGGGTCCTTTTCGTCCTGCAGCACCTGTACCGCACGGACTTCCTGCACCAGTAGCACCTGGGGCAGATCCATTAGTGGCTCCGCCGCCACCTCCAGATTTACTAATAGGTGACGCAGGAATATTAGTTGTACCACCTGCACCTCCTCTTCCACCAGCTGAAGAAGCACTAACGCCTGCTTCGGTCGCTCCGCCTCCTCCACCAGCATACTGATTACTTCCATCTCCATGTCCTCCACTTGTTCCTTGGGCAGGACTTACTGGAGGAGTATTACCTGTTCCTGCTTGAGGTGAGGTTGAAGGAAATCCAGCGCCTCCACCAGAACCACCTTGTCCAGCAGGTGGACCATGTCCACCACCACCTCCACTACCAGCGGAAGTTATTGTTGAAAAAATTGAATTGCTACCAGTATTCCCAGCTTGCGTTGGACCGGGTGACGTGGCCCCACCCCCTCCTACTGTTATGGGATAACCTTGAACTGAAACTGGTAATGCACCACCTGGATTTGCTATGGGAGAAGCTGTCCAAGCAGCAGGACTAGGAACGGATTCTCTAAATCCTCCGCCGCCTCCGCCGCCGCCTACACCACCACCGCCGCCACCACCGGCTACAACTAGATAATCTACAGTGTTTGATCCTCCTGCATTACCTGCAACAGAAACACAAAAAGTTCCTGGTCCTGTAAAGGTATGAACTTTATAATTTGTACATACTGTTGTAATAGTTCCACCTGTGGCTGCTACAAAAGCAGCTTTTTCTCCTCCAGATCCAAATCCTAAGACTTGATAACCAAAAGATTTACCTCTTCTTGATGGTATGTTTGTTGAACCCTTACCTGGTGTGGTAAGTTTAGTTTTTAAATCTCTCATATCTAAATACCTTATGCGTCATTCGCAGCGTCAGTAGTATAGAATAATTTAATTCCTAATAATCTGGCATCACCAGTAAAAGTATCACTACCGTCTGCTGCATCTCTATAAACTTGAAAAAATGTATATTGATCGTCTGCAGGTGAACCAGCAATTGTCATAGCACTACTTGTGCCTGTAACTTGTACATCTTCTACAGTTCCAATTCCAGCGTCTGTGACTTCTTGAGCTGTTCCAAAAACAACATCAGCCGTATCACTATCACCACACGCAACTCCTTGTAGACCAAAAATACAGTCTCCTGTGTTTGTAGTACTTGGAGTCCAAAAAGCTTGAAAGGTTACTGTACCTAAATTCCATGATTTTGGCATTGCAATAGAAAACTGTGCATATTCAGCTGTACTCGCATCAAAATCTAAAACTTTTAATTCAGGTCTAGTTGCTGTAGTTTCCACTGCTTGTGGGTCAGCTCCATTTGTTGTTGTTCCAAACATCGCTTGCGCTGGAACAAAAATAGTTTCTGTCCCTGCAATTTTAACTGCCGCTGTTCCTGATTTAAGAACACCAGATCCTTTAGGATTTAAATTTATATCAACATTAGATTCATCACCTGTTGCCGATAAAATAGGTCCAGCACCTGCTGCTGCATTAGCTATCGTGAATTCATTTACCGCAGATCCAGTAGCTGTTAAAAGAGCTAATTGAAGTCCATTAGTATCTAAAATAGATGTGCCAATTTTAGGCGAAGTTAAAGTTTTATTTGTTAGGGTTTGAGTTCCAGTAAGAGTTACATCACCCACTGTAGTTGAAAATCCTGTGTCATAAACACCCGTGTTTGTTGCTACGCCATCAAAATATACAATCTTCCATCCTTTATCATCAGTAGCCCAAGTAACTGTTGCTCCTGAACCTGAAGCTGCTTTAAGTTGTAAAGTTTCTGTTCCTGTAGTTCCATTTTTAATTAAATAAAAATTTTCTACACCAACTGGAAAAGTTACAATTCTTGAACCAGTCAAAGCACCTGTAAAAATAATTACTCTACTTGCAACAAGAGAACCTGTTCCTCCATCCGTTTCAGTAAATGCTGTAGTTCCTGAACCCGCTATAGCTTGTGTTATATATCCACCAGAAATCTGCTCTATGATATTTAAATTCGTATTTGTTTTTGTTCCCCAAGTACCGGCATTTTCACCAGTTGCCATTAGTTCTACGCCGAGAGGGGTATAGGTTGATGCCATAATTTTGTTCTCCTAGTTTACTTATTTGTTTTTATATTTGGTTTTATTCATATTGTCAATGTAGATTACTTACTAACTCTAGTCCAATTACCAGTTTGAGTAGCTGTTGTTTTACTATAATCACCTGTTTGAGTAGCTGTTGTTTTACTATAATCACCTGTTTGTGCCGCTGTAACAATTCCCCATCCTATAGGTGCTACGCCAATAGGAGAAAGTGTAACAGTTGCTGAAACTCCAATCAATCCCATTGTTTGTTCTGTTGGAGCAATAGCTCCTACTGCACCAGTTGCTGACACTCCAGTTAATCCCATTGTTTGAGCTGGTGGAGTAATAGCTCCTACAGCAGAAGTTGCTGAAAGTCCTGTTGGTTGAACTGTTGGATTAGATGTAACATTTAGAGCACCTAGAGCACCCGTTAGTGCAAAGCCGGTTAATGATTCGGTATAATCTCCTCTTGCCGTTGGAGTACCCACCGCTGCCGTTGCTGCAACTCCGGTTAAAGGAACTCCTATTTCAGGAATAATTGCACCTGCTGCAGCTGTAGCTGCTTGACCTGTTAATGATTCGGTATAGTCTGATCTAGCGACTGGAGATCCTACGGCTCCGGTTGCGGAAACTCCAGTTAAACCCATTACATCAGCTACGGATAATGCATAAGTGTTCCAAGCACCATCGCCCCACGAACCATGGCCCCAGACGTCGTTACCAACAGAAGTGGTTGCGGAAACGCCTGTTAAAGATATAGTTGCATCAGCAAGATTGTCCCAGTCGTCTTCACCCCAAGATTTCGCACCCCAACCTGTGTTTAAAATGGTAGCCTCGTTCCAATTAGCCCGTCCCCAGGTTAACCGCCCCCATCCTGATGTTACGTCTGGCATAAGGATTTCCTCCTTATGCTATACCAATAATAGCTGTTCCTGCAGAAGCTGCTGGAAATTCAATTGTGAAAGTTCCGCTCGTAACGGTTTTATCCCCACCGAATGCGATCGTACAACATGCTGGATCACCAGATGCTGAATCATTAAAAATTAAACAACCGTTAGCTGTGAATGTAGCAGAGGTCCATGAGACATTAGAAAAATCACAAACCGCTGTATCACTTGATAAAACTGGTGTTACACTTGTAAGAGCTTTTCCTTTAGCACTATAAGCAGATCCTGATGTGTTAGTAATTTCGTTACTTGAACTATACGCTGTTGTAGATTTATTGATGGTTGCTGAACTTGTATATAATGCTAAGTTAAAAGTGTTTCCTGATGATGCAGTAAAATTATGTACTGCTGTTAAAATTTCTACTTTGAAACTATTACAAATTGCTGATGTTATTGCCATAAAAATCTCCTGTTACTACGGGTTAGGTGATTTGATAGGGATTCGAACAGTACCATCTGTATAGTCATCTCTTCGTCTTCTACCAATTTGTACACCCGCAAATTTTGCTACTTCTTGTTTATATTTATTCTCATATAATGTCAACATATCCATGGGACCTTTTAAAAATCCATACGCTTCTACTAAACAGGCATATAATAACCCTTGAGGAAAGTATCTACTTACATAAGTCCCAGAAGTATTAGTCTCTAATCCTGTTGGCAGTGCATTTCCGTATATTTTAATAACATAATTGGCATCTGGAGTAGGAGCCATTATAATAGATCCTGAAGTAGTATCTGTTAATCCTGTTGCGCCTCCAAACATAGCATAATATTTAGGAAATCCTGTGACATCTTGAGCTGTCAGATTTCCTTCCGGACCAGTTAATCTATCAGTATATTCCGATAAATAAGTTTGATCTTTTTTAATAAGCCATGTTCCTTTACCTTGACTATTAGCCGTACTATTAAAAACTTCTACTCCTCTTACAAATAAAAAACCTGCTGGAACTCTAACAGTATTAACATCTGTAGCAATCGTGCCTTCCCATTCTTGTCTGGCTGAGTCCATAGGAAGATCAAGATTGATCCTATGTTCTGAGTTTTCTATAAATCTACCTAGAACAGCACCACTAAAAACAGTACTGTCTACTTCAGTATAACTTCTAATGTCGGCTTCTAATGCTGAAAGTGTATATCCTGCCATTATTTAATGGCCTCCTGACAACTGGAACAACTTTTTTTAAATCTTGCGTGTGTACCACAATGTAGTGGTTTAACTAGGACTATAGGTAAATCAGTCGGGGTATGTTTTATTATTACTGGCGTAGCAGTTGGAGTGTTTTTAATCCTAGAATCTCCCATACTACTAAAACATCTCTTCCATAATTTTTTTAAATATTTAATCATTACGATCTATCGTTTACGGGTCCGCCGAAAACTAAAAAACCCCCTCCTGTTTCTATACTAGTCGCAGCAGAGACTAAAGTAAAACTAAATTTATTGCTGAAAGTAACCGTGGTTCCAGCATCGTCTACACGTGTCTCATCAATTTTAGTTATTTCATACGATCCATAAATTTTTGCTCCTGATGAATGAGCTCCTGCTGTTGTTGAAACCGGAGTCTTTCCATAAGAAGGGGCTGCAGTTCCTCGCGTACAGCCGGTTAACGTATGTGTACTTCGGCCGGTATATTTAATTGTTTCACTTGTAATTTTTCCGTATGCAAGCGTATCGGTATCTGTATTAGTTGATTCAATAACAATATATCCACTTGTGGGAAAAGCTGATCCATCAGTTAAAACAATAGAAGTATCCGTAGCCGTAATAGTTGTAGCTAAAGTTGTGTTTAATTCAAAAGTAGATACTGCGACTCCTCCAACGGGATCTTTAACCTGGTAAAATCTAACTGCATCTCCCGTGGATCGCCCATGATCCGTTTGTGTCACTGTTACTGTAGTTCCAGACTCTGTTAAAAAAGGATCATTATTTAATGGAGCGGGAGTAGGTAATGCTGTTCTTGCTGGTCTTGCATGAGTTAAAGCTTGTGGGTCAGCACTTGTAGGTCTTGGTTGAAGCTGGGGTTGTTTAGGTTCATATTCCGAAAAATGAACCCACGCTCCATTCCATTCTCTTACCATTTCTCTCCATGGAAAAGTTTGACCCGAACGATCCGAAACCATTAGTGCATATTTACCTGATGAAAATGAAGTCATTATGTCCCCGGAAAGTAAACTTTAGGCGCTATATAAGTACTAGTTGAAGATCCATCTTCGGATAGAGCTCTAGCTAGTTCATCTTCGTATAGCAGTTTCATTTCTTGTACCTTTTGTGGTGTTGTTGGATTTTTCTGCGCTAAAAGAAATGCCAGCCCAGAAATCATACATGGCACAAATCTATATGGAACATTAGAAGCATTTGTATATGCGTCCCCCACATCTTGAATTCTTCTTGTATAATAAAAATTAATATAATTAGCTGCCTCTGTACTGCCAGGGGTTAAATAAATAGTTAATGTAACCTTATCAATAAATCTTTGAACCCAATATTGAGTAGGCGTTCCATTATCTGTTTTATTTGAAAAAGCTTGATATTGTGATCTATTAATTTGAGTCATGGGTGAATCAACACTAGTCGCAGTTATTCGATAATTAGCTTCTAGTATCTCATCCATACCTCTTATAAATTGTAAGACAGCATCAGCAGAACTATGGGTTGCGGCAGTCGTGCCATTAACCCCTCTCACACACCCAGTTAGATCCAGACTAGAGATTGCTGCGTAAGTAATTTCTTCTGATCCAATAATAATAGTTCCGGAAGCGGGAAGCTGTGTAACAGACGCTACTGGAATAGTTGCTACTGAAGCATTAATTCCTGCTGTTAAAGTAGTACTGATTCCGTCAGATGTCCCGTCTGCAGCCGTACGATAAAAATCGTAGCTATTTTGATCTTCTACTAATCTAATACTTTGATTTGCAACTTCCCAATAATGAAGCCCTCTATTGCCCCATTCAGAAAATAAAATATTTAAAGATCGTTTGGCAGTTCTTAATTGATAACCAGAAACGTTTTGTAAACCGATTCTCTCGTAAGCATCTTCGATTATTTCGTCAATCGCAAGAGTTTTGTCAAAAGAGTAAGAGCCCGAAGTAGTGTTAGCCATTGGCTGCTCCTACGCGCCAGTAATCGTTAATGTAACGCTTCCATCTGATCCAGCTGTTTGCGTTAAAGTAGCACAAAGTCCGTCCTTAAACACAATACCGGAACCAGGTACATAGACTGATAAGCCCTCTGTTTCCCATTTATAGGTAGCTTTTAAATTACCACCTGCTGCTGCACCTGTTGTAGCTGCATCATGTAAAAGTAAAACAGAACCTGCTTCTCCTCTGCCTTGAATAGAAGTTACTCTAGTTCTAGCTGCTCTTAATAATGATATAGCACCTGTAGCTTTAGTTAAGGTTGTTTGGTCGCTTGAAAATGATCCTCCGCCTGACATAATTTATCTCCTTAATTGTGAGCTCCCGAAGGAGCTCACATTATTTTATTTATTTATTAACTCCACGCCGCAGCGCCTGTATCATATGTAGCACCGTTAGCGAAATCATAAGCAAAATCCCAAGTGCCTTTTTCATAGCACGTGAAATAGATAAAACACCCATGAGTTAAACTATTAGTTGCTGCCGCCGCAGGTGTATACGTTAATATCGTTTCACTTGCTGTCGACGTATCGATAGTTGATGCTGCTCCAGCGGTTCTACTTTCCACTTTTGAACCAGTTCTATAAACATCACTTCCCGCACATGTAAATTTGAGAGTGTTAGTCCCACCATTTGTGTCATCTGTTTGGTAATGTACTACTATAGTTCCTACTGTAGCTGCTGGTAGAGTAACAGCTTGTGCTGCATCACCGTCAAAATCATTAACTGTGATTGTATTAGCCGCATAAGTTAATGTAGCTGATGTTGCAACAGTAGTAGCAGTTAGACTAGTAAGATCTGGTTTTAGTCCCAGAGTTCTTGCAGTATAAACTCCTGTCGAAGTGTTTTTATTGACTTGTTGAAATCCTTTTTCGGATCTTACCGAGCCATTAAACGTTGTGTTTGCCATAATATTCCTCCTAGAATATCTAAATGTAGTCCCTAGGGGCATGTCGACTATACGCGTCTACATTTAAGTTTTGTTTAATAATGCATAGTGAATAAAATATATATGAAATTTGAGTAGAGTGCAAGAGATCCCTGCATAAAAGTACGTTTTCAGCGATGTGGCGTTTATCTAAGTTGCCACAGAAACTTCGGGGGCTGAATTACTGATTTTGTTTTCTCTATCAGCAATTTTAAACTCTTCAGCTTTGATCTGGGTGATGATAGATCTAATCTTTTCATCAATCTCGACCATATTAAGAGTATATTTTCCGTGTTGATTATACTCATACTGCCACCCTAACTCCAAGGACCTCTTTTGTTTGTACAGGTCTTCGGTCATGACTAACCTCCTCATAGGTTATTCTGTTGGGAGTGTTTTTAAACATTCCCGCTGATTCCCACTTTATAGACTTTTCTCCTAGCTTGTCAAGGATTGATTTCTCTATAGATTCACCATTATCCTCTGCTAAAATTTCAAATTTAGCGTGATAATCATAAGCCCATATATGTATTAGGAATTTTTTCATCTATTTTCGGTACCATAAATAGTAGTATAATCAAAGTTAAATGCTATAGCATATTTACTTTTATTCGTAGTATTTCGGTTCGTATAATGTTTCAAGAAAGAAGAAAAAAGAACAAAAGTGCCTTTTTTAGGCTCAATTTCTTTTTTTATCTCTGGAAAATAGATTTTTTGAGTATGATTATTTAAATAAATAGAGCCTGATAGATAACTAGGAAGATGACCATGTTCTTTTGTATATTCTCCAAATGATTCTTTTACTCCCCATGCCTCCCTAAGAAAATAACGCTCCTTAGCTATTTTATTACTATCCAAATAGTCTAAAAATTTAAGTATTATACCTATAAATTTTTTATCCCCTCTAAAAAATTCCCATCCTGTCATTTGTCCTATTACATTAGTTTTAAAATTTAGAGGAGAAGATTTAATTCCTTCCTCTATTTTATTTATAAAATAATTTGCATCTATATCTATAGTTCCTACAATAAAAAAATAATCCCTTTCTATTTTTGATAAAATTTCTTGCTGTATCTCCATAAATCTTTCTAAAAGAAAATTGTGGCGGAAACATGTTCCGCCACAAAATTTTAGTGATTACGCACCTTCGACACCGAAAATACCTCTAGGGTCTGATACGCCAAAAACGTATCTTTCTCTAGCTTTGTATCTAACGTTGCCAGTATCAAAGTCCCCTTCCATCTTAGTTGTAAGAGGAGCTCTGTTAAAGTGCTTCATACCATTTGGAACATCTGTTGTAATGTACCAAGAGTCAGTATCAGTTAAGAAATTGTTCACTCTATAACCTTGAGAAACCATTCCTAGTGATTTAACTGCGTTGATATCATTATCAGCAGTACCAACTCTACCTTGAGATTTCATCAATCTTTCAGCAGTAAATTGGTTTGCCGGTGGCACAATCATTTTTACACTTTTAGCTGCAATTTTTAAACCTCTTTCATCAGTCATAGCAGCGATATCTATCAATGCTTGTTCTAATGAAGTTTCGTTTAAGTCAGCTTGTGTAGCTAAAGTATTTGAAAAAGTACCAGCCAAAGTTGGATGGGCAGTACTGAACAATTGTTGGCCGTCTCCTGAAGTAAATGAACTCAATGAAGGTAATCCATTATTCAGAGGCGCAGCGCCTTTAACTTGTTTTGTTTGTGACATCGATCTTGCTAAAGCTTTTGTGTATCTTGAAGCAAGTCTGTCATACAGGTTATCTTCAATAGCTTCCTCAGTGATAGCAAAAGCGAGAGCAATTGTCTCGTTAGTGTATCTTGCTGTGAAAGTTTCTTGCGCTTGATCAAAAGCTACCCCAGATCCTTCTGGTTTAACTCTTGCTTGTGCGAAACCTGATAACATAACTTCCTCTTCGAAAGCTCTATCAGATGATTCAGTGACGTATATTTCCGCCGACTGATTTTCGTATTGTTTGTACTCAAGGCCGAACAAGGCGTTTAAACCTGGCTCAAGCTCTTTTACGAGTTGATTACGTGATATTGCCATAGTTTATCTCCTTATATACCTACTACGTTGTTGCCTAGAATATGACTAGATAACATAACTCTCCAAATACTTCCTGATTCGTCGAGTGTCTGATTATTAGTATCTCTAGTTATGCCCAAAAGTTTCAACTGATTTACAACAGTTGTCACAGCGCCGATTGTATAGCCCGATATTTTTGTCGTACTCGAACCCGCTGTTGCTACTATTGGTGCAGTAGCTCCTGCGTCAGCTTGTGTCAGTGTTGTTATAGTTGTTCGCATCTCGAACATTGTTTGGGGATTGTCATTGACCAAACAAGTCATGTCCGTTGCAGCATTATTTGGTGCAAACATTGACCACGTAGGCTTACTTGTTGTGGGATCAGTATAAAAACTCCCGTTTAATGAACCTAGTTGATTTAGCACTCCAGCGCCTGCCGTTCCTACGGTTGCGTACCCTGTAGCTGCTAACAATACTAAGTCCTGATGAAAGATTTGCGTTGTTGACGCAGCTTTCTTCCATTCACCTAAACCGGCGTTATGATCACCTTGATGTACGTTTCTTAAAGGTCTCAAACCGAAACCTGTCGTACTTTGATTAGCCATAGTTGTCTCCTTGTGCAAACTACTTTCATAGTTTGCGGTTAATGTAATCGCTGGTAGGGAATTGGTTGTTATCCCGAGAAATTGTTAAAAAATTAACTACTTCTTTGTACCACCGAAGGTTGTACGAGACTGTCGATCGATATCGATCGGCATACTCTTATGCTGTTCCTTCATTAAATCGTTATCCATTGCAGTCATTTGATCAGCTGCTTGTTTAGCAAAATAATCTTGTCTTGACTGCGCGATCTCTTCAGGTACCCTAGTCAGCACTAGGCCTCCGTGTCCGATCACCCCTGTGTATTTGCCATCCTGGACTACTGGGAAGTCATCATCGGGATATTCGTCTGCTCTCACTAACTCGTAGCCGGACCTTAAGCGTCCTTGTACGTTTTTAGTGTCGACGAACCCTAGGATTTCTACCCTGACCCATCTGTGTCTGAATCCATTTGGCGCGTTGGGTGTATCTAAATACGACGGTGGAGTCCAAACTTTCTTACGCGTTTCTTTTTTTGTTTGGCTCGCACGGGAAGTGTTTTTTTCTTTTTTCATATGCCTACGCCTCCTGCGTGTTTATAAGTTGTTTCGCATATTCTTCTAGTGGCACACCTAATTTTTTAGCAATTGCTACTTGGGAAGGTGTGAGTCTTACCGTTTTGCGACCTGCCGTTCTTGAACTACGCGTTGCAGAGGCAACGTTTTGTGTAGGTTTGCTAGTCGTTTTTTCTACTGCATTATTCTTACCAAATTTGTGGGGAAATTCAAGTCTTATTCTTTTATCAACTTGCTCATAATATTCGTCCGATTTAGGGTCAATCCCTTCCTCTTCGGTAAGTTTTCTATGTAGATCAAAAGCAGTGTATGTCATGGCATTATCTTTACCAAACCACTCGTTTTTCTCCGCCCAGGCTTCCGCTTTGGGGTCTGGTGGAGGAGTTTGTTGGGCTCTGACAGGGCGATCTAGCTTACTAATTTCTTTTTTAGCAGCGGTCTCTTCCATTTTATGCTGCGTTTTTATTTCTGCTAATTTGCCTTGTTCATAACCTAATTGCGAAATGGATGTTAAAGCTTCTACTTCAGCTTTAGCATCGCTTTGTTCTCTAGCCGCTGCTAGTTTAGCTTGTGCTGCTGCTAATGAAGAAGAAATTCTTCCTTCCATTTCATCAGCATAGTTTTTATCTAAATCTGTAGCAACTCTAGTTAATTGGTCTCTTTCTCCTTGAACACGTCTAGCATAAGATACGGCTTCTTCCCGTTGTCTTTCAGCTTCACGCATACGTTTAGTAAGTTTCGCTATTCTTTTCTTAACCCCCGCAGAATATTCTTCAACTGGGCTACTGTCGTCTGATTGCTTACTATCCCCTTCTTCTGGAGTTTCTTTCTTAGTTTCTGGTTCGCTCGGTGAATCATCCAACTGCTCATCAGGTTTCTCAGATGAATCAGTGGGCTTATCACTGTCCTTATTATCAGTTTCTGCATGTACTTCCTCCTGGACTGGTTGTTCTTTCTCTTCGGGTAAAGCTATATCTACTTCAGGTCCTGAAGTATCTAGGTCTACCATCTGTTCTTTTTGTACTTCTTTTTTATCTTCTGGCATAGTTTCTCCTATGGTTAAAATTCGTGGAATATATCTTCAGGGTTTTCCACGGTCGCTAAAACTTCATCATCATTGAGAAGTCTTATCTCACCCCCATCTATTTTAATTCGTGATCCAGCGTATCTTGCAAAGATAATCCAATCACCTTTCTTGCACCAGGGACCTTCTGGAAATTTTTCCTTATCGTAACAATTTGGTCCTGTCGCAAGAACTAAACCGCAAGTTGATGCTACTTGAGATTTTTCTATTGTGCTATCAGTTATTATAATTCCACCTTTAGTTTTGTCTTTTTGTTTAAAAGGTAAAACTAAAAGTCTCCAACCGGTTGGCGTAGGGAGCTTTGCTGATTCTGAAGTGAGATCTTGTTCTTTTTTTGAAGGTTCAACTCCAACTAAATCCTTATTAGGTAAGTGGATTTTTGGTGTTCCCTTTGATACTGACAATGTTTCCGCCATCTTCTTTTTGCTCCTTTTTATCTAGCAGGCTGGATATTTCCTGACTCATATATTGATACGTTCGTATCTGTCCTAACATATACTGATATTTTTCCATATTGTCAACACCCCCTGACACCATGGCTGCCACAACATCGTCATGACGCATTTTAATAATTCTCTGCACCTTACTTATAAAGGTTAAATCATCCATTATTTTTTTCTCCTCTTTACTTTTTTAACTGGTTTACTTCCGTATTTCTTCGTCCACTTTCTAGCTATCGCCGGTTCTTTCTTCCAGAGATATTTTCTTTGTTTTTCTGATTTAAACGGCAATTAGCCCTTTCTCTTTTTAGCCATCTTTTTAAATGTCTTTGCTAAAGCTTTTGCTCTTCCTGTACAACCTGGTTTAGTAATAGGTGTACACTTTCCTTTAGTTCCACGTTTTTTGATTGATTTATTAACATCTTGAATCCAATTTGCTGAGCCACCTTTTTTAAGGCCAACTCTTCCACCAGTACGAAACATTTGACCGCCTCGCATTCCCATGTCTGGCTGGTAATATCCATGAGTCATATCTCTACGAGCAGCACCACCTAAATTTCTACGAATTCGTGTAGTTTCTATAGCCCCTTTGCCTCTTAAAGATATATCACCCATCTTATTTATTAATTTTTTGGTCTGGTCTATCGCCCCATTTTCCATAAGACTCGTCTCTACGATCTTTCATAGATTGTGTCTTAGTAGATTCTGCTCCAGTTCTCGCACCTAGAGATTCGTCTTCTCTATCTTTGTATCCCTGCTTCTTAGCAGTTTTACCACTTGAGTACGGGAATCTGACATTTGATCTTACACCGTTTTGTCTCATTATTTTTTCCCCTTCATTAATGCTCTACCGAAACCACGTTTTGCAGCTCCAGTAACTCTTCCACCTTTTTTAAAATAAGGTAGAACTTCACTTTCACCTGCCATTATATGTGGCAGTAGATCTGCTGGCTTTCTACGAGATCTATATGGTCCCATTGAATGGGATAAATGAGAAGGCATTGTATCGTCTAAATATGCATCGTTAGTTGTCATTAATCTTTTAGCACGAGCCGATCTATCTCCACGAGGTAGATTTGCACCACCTGCCGCTCCTGAAGCTAAAAATCCAGAAGGTCTACTTCCAAACAATTTAGATGCTCCGTACGCAGCTCCACCTAATGCAGCAACTTTACCAAGCTTTTTTAAAATCTTTTTGAATTTACTCTTTTTCTTCTTAGCCATAATACTCTCCTTATATTGTTTTTATTAATTAATGTCTAGCTTATTTTTTCCCCCCATTCCTGAACACTTGAGTTCCCTTAATCCCAAAAACGCTGGCTACAACCAAAATCCACAAATTTGTAAACCATTTTGGCAAATTCGAGAAATACTCAAAAAAGACATCTATCTTCTCCATAGCCGCCGGATCTTCTGTCCACACCGACCAGGCGAGCACAATTATGGGCAATGTGAGAATCGCCAAAACGATTTCGTCCTTGTAGTCGTTTTGCCGGGCCTCTAAAAGCTTGCCCTGGTAAGTTTCCTCTCCTCGGGCCATCTTCTCTGCATGCATCAATTGCGCATCAGACATAGCCATTTTTGTTTTCTGACGGTTAGAATATATCTTACTTCCCGCCTGTAAAGCTATCTTAGCTAAACTGAACCAAGCCATGTTACCACCAGCTTACTTCAGATCTTTTAGAAGCGAGCATTCCTTTTTGGCCTTTAACTTTATTTTTAGTTGGTTGCCCTAAAGGTGCTTTAAATGTAATACCACCTTTTTGGTATCCATCTTTGCCCACTCCTAGTTCTTTACCACTAGTGTGTAATCTTTTCTCAGTAGGTTGTTTTGTCATATGTTTCTCCTTGTTTAATTCATATACTATCTTCTAGGACCTTTCAAGATTCTTACATCCCTTTGTTTCATTCTATCCTGTTTCAGTTTAACTTCGTTAGCCATTTCTTGTTTAACCAAAGATGTCTCAGCTCTTAATTCAGCTAAATCTTCATTTTGTTCTAATTTCTCATCAAACTGTTCTTGACCCATTAACTGCTTAGATCTATCCATATTAATTTTTTCTTGGTCTTGTTCTCTTTTTTTCTCGTTGTCCATAGCTCTTAAATCCAGTTCTCTGGATTTTAATTTAGCAATTGGGTCATTTCCGAATTGTCCCATAATTTTATTTTCTTCTTCCATAAATTCTTGCATCATTTCTGCAATTAATTTCGCTTTTCTAGACTCTAGTGCCATTGACATCTGCATCAACTGTTGTTGAACTTGAGGATTTTGCTGCATCATTGGGTTCGCTTGCAGTTGTTGCTGTAGTTGTGTCAATTGAGCAATCTCTTCTCTCATTTCTACTTCTAACTGTTCTTGTGCCATCATAGAAATATGTTCAAAAATGTTTTTCTCTAATGCGCCAAGTACAACCGGATTATTTCGAGCCAAGTTTGTCGACATAAAATTTAAATGGGTTGTAATATGCGCTTGATGGTCCTGACCTTTGAAAGCTTGAAAAGGTTTATTAGACATTGCCAAAATATTTTCAACAGCCGGATCCATTGGAGCAGGTGGTTGTGGTGGTGGAAGAATTTTATCAATATCTTTCACTCCAATTGCTTGATACATATCATGAAATGCTTCGTATAAATTATGCAATTGTGGATTTGCCATTGCAAGCTGTAATTCTGTTTGTGCCATTGTAATTCTTTGTGTCTGAGAAAAAATATTTGGATCTGCAACTGGAATGATATCCACTTTATCATCAAAATCTGCAACTTTAATATTTCTATTCGCGCCTACAACATCGTAAGGATATTCTTGCGGTAAATAAGTTTTAAAAACTGCCGCCAATAATCCAAACTCTTGTTTCATCGCCACATACAATCTTTTATGTATGGCTGACATGACTCTTGAACCACGTTCTAAGAGAGCAATGGTCGTTCCAACAGCGGCCTGTTGGTTGCCGTCTCCGACCTGCATGTCAGCTATGGCGGCAAATCTTTGCCCTGCCTGTACAACAATACCCATTAACTGAAGTAATGTTTGTGAGGGCTCCTTGAAAGGAAGAGGCATAAATGCATCTCTGATGTTTCCACCAGGGGCATCTACATCTCTAAATTCACCGGGTTGTATTGCTTGGGCTTCGTCTCTAACACGAATACCTCTTTGCTTAAACCCTGCAGGTAAATTACTTAAGGTACCTGCGTCCAATAGTTGACGTAACGCTGTTGTTGCTGTTCTTGATAGACCACCAATCATATGAATTAAACCTAATCCATAAAAACCTAGACCTGGTAAAAATTTAAAATGAACAAAATATTCAATTTTATTTTTTTGCGGATCAGCAATTTGATAATTTCTTCGAATTGATAAAACTTCTCTGGAAGCTATTTCTACAGTTACAATGTAGGGAAGCTTAATTCCAGTTGGCTCTTGAGACTCAGGATCCATGTCTTCAAATCCTTCTAGGTCTAAATTTACATGACATTCAATCAATGTAAATACATCTTCGTCTCTAGTTTTTTTAAGCCCTTCCAGTTCTCTTTCTTTTTTCTTAACTTCTGATTCGGTATCATAACCAGGTTTTAATTCTACATCTCTATAGAATCCTGCTACCTGTTTTTTTCTTAAATCGTTTTCTGATATTTTAATTGTGTGCATAACTGCTTCTGCATCTTCTAAAGATGTTGCAGTATATGGAACAACTAAATCGTCTGCCGGAACAAATTTTGACACGGCTCTGCCTAAAAGTTCATCGTAAT
>VTLG01000602.1_pt1 | contig 45819 bp, 43 predicted proteins | sample 4694571 | NCBI WGS metagenome assembly VTLG01 (sample SAMN12604809, study PRJNA352737) | marine metagenome | biome: ENVO:00000447; feature: ENVO:00000209|ENVO:00000569|ENVO:01000036; material: ENVO:00002151; isolation source: viral sequences binned using virsorter ...
GACCTGGGTGATCTCGGAACTGGGCGAAGATGGCGACACCATGTTTGGGCTGTGTGACCTGGGTTTCGGGGAGCCAGAACTGGGATATGTGAGCCTGGCGGAACTTAAAGCGGTGAAGGTGCCGCCGTTTGGCCTGGGGATTGAGCGGGATCTGCACTGGACCCCAGAAAAAACCTTGAAGGAATACGCTGACGAAGCGCGGCTTGATGGTCACATCAAATCATAGAGGAGGAGGAAGCGAATGATCTACAGGCACTACATGAACCAAGGGGGTTGGCGCGGCGTTGTCCTCATCAAGCGTGGCCCGAAGTGGACCACGATTTTCGAGTACTCACTCCTGAGAAACTACACAGTGCCAACCCGCGATTGGGACAACAAACGTCTCACCGAGTACGATTTGGACAAGCCGAATTTTTGTGGCGTCCCAAAATTGATACGTGGCCTTGAGAAGCGGCGCAAACTTTACAAACGGCTCGGGATGTTTGGTAAAGCCCGGCGCACCGAAAAGCCCACTAAGGATGCGGTGAAGCTGCTCAAGAAATTTGTCGAAGAAAAGGGAGAGACTACATAAGATGGGAAATAGCCGACACAGAAAAATAAACTACACACCGCGCCTTACCGGGGTAGAAGCTTACGACTTGTTACCGAGCCCGATACAACAGGCACTCCAAGAAGGGCCTCAGCAATGGGATGCCTACTTCATTCTCAGGTGGTACCGGAAACAAATTAAAAATGGTACGCCCGACGAACGAGCTGTAACCGCGGCAGTTGACATGGTCAACGGCTGGCACCAATACGAGATCGATCGTACGCGGAATAATCCGTGGGGCCCCAAATCCCCGCACAAGCTGGCCGAGGCCACAATGCAGATGAGCCGTTAAACCCAACCACAAGCAGAGAGGATACACACAATGACAAAAACTGTTGAGGGAATGGTTCGCGCCGTGGAAAAGCTGCGCGACGAAGAAGACATAAAACTCGACCTTGGGCGCAGTGTTGACAAAGCCGAGTGGATACCAAGCGTCGAGAGTGACGGTAAGACCCGCCACTACCTGACACAAATTCTAACGAGTGACGGATCATCATCCACTGATTACCGGAGCCGAGTGATTGATGGTACCACCAAGGCTTTCACCTCGAAGGATTTTGGGATCGTGGGTGCTGTTAGTCTTAAAGACTACTCCCATGTTAAAATACGTGGAGCTGCCGTTTTTGACCACCTCTCTGGGTACAAATTTTTGTCTTACTGTCAGCGAGGTAACGGGAGAAAAACCCACGATGAGTGGTGGCTTGCAGTTCCTCGGTGGTTCACCGGTTACGCTGTCAAAGCGCACTCGGCGCAAGAGGCAATTTTCTTGATGTCGGATTTCTGCAACATGAGAATGAAGGTCACAGAAGAGTTCAATAAAGTAACGCGCATTCAGAAGGGTAGAAGAAAGGATTTCTAAGCCAGGGGTAGGCCCTCGACACCTTCTCTTAGCTGTCGAGGGCCTGTTCCTTGGGTCCGACTTCCTCATCACAGACCGCACAGCGCAGCGCTATAAGTTCTCGGTATTCATAAACCGGATCTTCTGGACCAAATATGGCGTGAAACGTATCACCGCCACAGTTGCCGCAAATCGCGGGCATGTCGTCAGTGCGTGTCATCGTTTAATAGACTGAGCGATCTTCTCTCCGCTTCTCCCTACTACATAGCCACCTACACCAGTAGTTAGCAAAGCCCACAGACCGCCAGGAAGTTCTAACACCACGACTTTATCCGTCCACATGGATAGGTAGGGAAACAATATATAATTGTTGACCACAATAGCCATGACAGAGAGCATCAGCAGCGGCCTCCAGCTACGCTGTAGCCAGTTGCCTTTGGCTTCAGCCAAGATGATCTCTATGGCGCCCTTCAATTCAGTCTGGATGAGCTCGTTCTGCTGAGAGGCTATGCTTGCTTTTATCTTGGCTGCTTGGTCTTTATCCTCAACAGTTTGGTCGATAATATTGAACAGGCCCTTCACTACAGGACCGGCTATCGCGCTTAAAACGCCAAGCATGGTTCACCTCTTATAGTGGTAGACGACTTGTACCAGACCGCAATAGCGGGACCGCTGGTCTAGGTGGATGAAGTTGGATGCAACACCGATCGACCAACCTTGCTCGAGAGCCAGGGCAATAAGGTCAGCCCGAAACTCACCATCGACCATCGCGATATCGACAGCACAAGTCCCGCCTGTATCCCAATGGGCGTTTGTAGTCAGGTGGAGGCTCCGCGGGTGGCCTCTGATCTCCGAGTTGTATTTAGGTGACCGGCAGGCGCTGGTGATATGCATAGGCGCATCCAGGTCCACGCGCAGGCGTTCGAGGGTCTCACCGAAGTCCGGTGCTAGAAGCATTTTACCGGAGCCGGGGCACGCTAATTCGGATCTACTAAAATGCGGCAGCTCATCCATCGATACCCTCGATCGCTTCGCCGAAGCCGAGTACGGCTTCTGGAGCTGCCTTTAGTTCTGTTTTCCACTTGGGATCGCGTCGGACATAACCGGCCGAAGACGTATGCTTTTGGGCCTCCATTATACCGGCTGCGAAACCGGCGAGCCATAGGCACATTTCCTCCGCGTCGCTGTTACACACTTTCGCGGCTTCCTTTAGTATTTCTCTAGTGTTCATCGTTCACCTCCCCATTCCGACCAACGTCGAGACTTTGCTGACGAAGCTCTGCCAGGCGTTCTTTGCGTGTGAGATGCCAGCTCGGCATTTCTTTACAACCCAGTTGACTAAGGATCGTGGTGTAGGCAAGGAGCGTATTGCGCTCCAAAACACGGATCCTGTCCACCAGCGATATAGTAATGTGGTGCAACTCTCTGATTTGCTTTTCAACATCAGCGGTTTCCTCCTTAATTTCTTTTCTAATGTCTGAGATCTGGCTACCCAACGATCCCGTCAACCATTTTAATAACCACCAAACCAAAAATCCGCAAGCGATAGCGGTCGCCACGGGAACGCCAACTTGCTCTATGAAACTACCCACAGTCTTCGGCGTCATAGATCCCTCCGAAGAAAATTGAGATAGTCTACCGCCTGATCCATGTCAGCGTAACACTGGATCAGACCGGACATGGACTTAGCGTCTGGGTTTATGATGGCTGTAATGCTGGCGCCCTCTTGCTGCTCGGCAAAACCTAAGCGATCGGCATATTCGTCGATGAATTTGTACCCCCGACTTCTGCATAGCCAGTAGACGAAATCTCGGTGCGCGTTTTCCTCCTGGTGGATCCCCCAGTTGTGTGTGTGCCCGCCGACATAAATGTGTGCCCAGTCCTTCATCAGTGCAGCTCGCTGCATTCCGTGGAGAGAATGCCAGAGGGAGCTCCCCGGGAATTGGTGAGAACACCAGACCCTGATTTCAGTTTTTGGCAGGACAATTTTGAACTGAGCTGACCAGTCCTCCATTGGAACTGCTGTCGTTGACATGGCCCTTAGAAGGTCGGCGCCGTCACCCCAGAGGTCATGGTTACCCATGACGATCACTGCCCAGTCGATGCCGGACTTTTCTGGATCCAAAAACCAATGCGCCAATTTTCGAGCTGTCTTCTTAGAGGTCTCTTGGCTGTCGTAGAGCCGCGCCAGACGACCGACCCAATTGTTGGTATGGTCTCCAACTGATACGCCATATAGCCCGTCGGTTTTTCTATGTAAGTCACAGTGGTGTTCTAGCATGGGCCAATGGCAGCCGTCGTCGTCTACGTGAGGGTCACCCCAAAAACTCAAACCTACCGCGCCCTCTTTTTGTATCCTAACCGGAAACCACTTCTTAGAAGCGTGGTGTTCTATACGCTTCAAGAAGCGCTTCTTCATTATCTCTATGTTCTCTTCTACGGTGATGTCGTCGTCCGCGAATTGCGGGTGAACAATGTCACCGACGGAAGCAGGAGTACCGTCTTCAACAACACTCTTAGCCCTTTTTATCTGCTCTCGAAATGTGGATCTCGGCATGTCAAGCGCATCGGCGGCATGGCTGGCATTTCCGTTAGCTTGGTCTAGTGCAGATATAAGTTGATGAGCGTCGAATTTAGGTCGCGCTTTTGTCTTCATTTTTACGCTGCCGTTGCATTTCACGACGATTAATTATGTAGCGCTGCAATAACACAATCACTGACAAGAACGCTACTACAGAGCCCGCTATTTCGTTTAGGTCTCCGCCTATTATGAAATTGTATGCGCTGGCTACCCCGCCTCCGGCCGCGGCAGCCGTATCTATCGTTTCAGGTTTCAGGCTCACGCCGGATCACCTTTCTTCTTCTTAGGGATTTCAGGGTACTCGTTGCCGGTCAGCTCAAAAGCCGTTCCAGCAGCCTGGATACAAGCGATACCTTGCATCTGAGGCCGCATTAATAATATGGTCCACTCTCCGTTTTTATTTGAATAGAGCTGAAAGAGAGAGTTGCCAGCAAGCCCCTGCGCGATCAGGACTTCAAAGTTCTTCTTTTCCAGAAACTCTTTGATCTTGGCATGGGGCTGGCAGATCGTTGGTATGCTCTGAGCTAGAGCGGGTCTTACCATAAGAAATACTATGAGAGAGGCAAAAGAAAATATGGCGAGAAGGCGGGTCATTCGAGTTCTGCTGGAGCGTAGGCTGCTATGTCGTCGGTGTTTGTCAGATCTGACAGTGCAGCTTCCGCAACAGGCGGCAGATCACGCAACACCTGACGGGCCGCTTCAACGTCCTCTACTGTTCTGACACCAGGGCGACCAGTCAAAGCCTGATTGGCCTCATCGTCTAGTTCAAACAGCTTGGCATTGCGAGTTGCGCGGATATCAGCTAACCGACCTTCCCGAACTTTTGGCAAACGCCAGGCGTGGGTTTTCAGTTCATCGGCAGTGACTTGTACGCCCACAGCATCAGCGGCTGGAATGACCGCTTCTGTTTTCACACTACCGTCAGCGTTAAAAACGGCTGGCTTAGAATTTTCTGAGATCAGATCCAAAATGATTTGAGACGGGGAACCAGAATCGCCAACCACAATTAATTTATCAGGCGTAATAATTAGCTCATTCATTTTCGAGTTCTCCAAAGAAAGTGAGAGACAGAAACTGACTATCTTTTGCCGCAGCCGACGCGTTGTAATAGAGCAAATTGAAATAGTGAGTGTTGAACGTCTGTGCAGACATCATTTCGTTGTATGCGCTGACGGCCTGCGCCATGCCGGAAACCGCGTAGCCGTTTGTTGCCTTGAAGGGTACGGCGAAATTTATGTTCCAACTTCCAGCCGCGTTGTCAGTTATGCTTTTAACATTATGACTCGCCCTGATTGCAGGGGTGCCGCTTCCATTGAAAAGTATCCAGGCCTTGGCTTCACCAGGATCTGCCCCAATATTTTGCTGCGCTGCGTTAGTCGCCAACCCCCTAACCAACTCAAGATCGCTGCGAATATCTTTAGTGCCTACTGTCGCAAAAATATTTGCGGTGTTCACTTCTACTCTGGTATCTGCGAAAATTTGATTATGCAGACCGGCACCACTATTTACTGTAGGCGTCTCGCGGACACAAAGACCTTCCCAGACCATTTGACTATCAGTTTGTGTAACGACCACTTTACCAGTAGATCTATCAATTTGTGTGTCAAGCACTGCGTCAGTAGTGGTCGAGGTTAGCGTGACCTTGCTGTTGGTTTCGTAAAACATTGGACGTTCCTGATCGTACATGAACTTGATCATGTTTTCGCCTGGGATGCGACCGTTCGTCCCGTCCAGTGTCGATAGTTTGGCTAATGCCATAGAGGAAGTTGTGGCTGGCTCGTTTGTGCTGGAAGCATGTTCGCCGATAGCAAGGGGTAAATTTCCATCGCTTGTCAAGCTACCTATATTAGTAGTGTTAGACGCCTGTAAAACACCATCAACATAAATATATCTTTCCGTGCTGGATACCTGCACACAGTCGATTTTGTGCCAATTCCCATCGTCCCACGGATAAGCCGAAGTCGAGAAATTCACAGCGGCTGAAGCGCCTGCGAGATACCAATTCACTTCACCGGCCGCCCAGATCTGAATAGCGCAGCGAATTGTGTCGCCTGAATTGGCGAAGCCGAAAAGAGTTTCTGCCGTTGCCGTGACGTTTGCCGACTTCCACCAGATCGACAAATAGATATCGCCGGTTCCAATTTCGTCCCAATCTTCGTGAGAAGCTACATCCAGATGACTTCCCGTCGCCCACCCAGAGTACGCGAGAAGATCGGATGATCCATTCACCGCAGCACTATTTACCGTTCCCGTCTTCGTTAGCGTATGGTTCTGCACATTTCTGTCAGCAGTGTCAGAGTTGCACAGCCAGTTGCCTCGCGCATCACCGTAAGTCCAACCGGAGTTAAAACCTCTTGTAATCCAGGCGGTTGCTACAAAATTGCCGAAATCGCTATGGTCGTCAGTCTGAGAGGGGAACTTGCCAAAACTGAGGCCACCGGTATCTCCAGCCACTTGCAGATGCTGTGTCGCATCAAAGCTGTTGTCGCTCCCCAGATAATAGCCGTATGTGGAATTAGCGTTAAAGCTTTTATACTCCGTCCAGTTGTTTGCGCTTATTTGGTTGATCGGTGGAGTTCCAATGACTTGTGCGGCAGAGCCTGTTCCAGAGCTATAGTAAAATCGGCCATTCACAAATGCAGTACCCGTATCGGAGGTGGTGGAAGCCGTAGTGTCGAAATAAATTATTCCTCTGTCATTGATCAGCCCAGCTTTGTATGAGCCATAAGCATAGACGTATCCGACACATGGCACTGGACCGCCTGTTCTGGGGTCATATAATGGTTGGTCAGATGGGCCAAGCGAAATCGAACCCTGAACTTCCGCACCCGCCTGAGCGACTGTTCTTGAATGAGGATGCCCAGTGGTATGTTCAAGCCAACCCCCAGTCGCACCACTGCCATTGATGGCGTTGTGGGGGGAAAAAATTGTGAACCCTGACGAATGCCCGACGGCAATCCATCCCATCCAGGCGCCGATACAGTAGCCGGTTGTCACTCCAGAAATTGTGAGCGTCGCCAAAGGCGTTTGGCTGGTTAGCGTAGTGGAGGTCAAGTCCCAAACTTTTACGGTAAGATCGGAGCCAGCATCGTGCAGGGAACATGCCATCAGGCTGGCCGTGGCGGCAGGAGTTTTATGGGACCAGTCAATAGGGTCGATGGCGGCACCAAAAATTGCTAGATCAATTATGGCGCCGTCAGCAACGAGTATTCCCGATACAGCAGCTTCGGATACACCAAAGCCAGTGGCCGTACCAGAGTTAGTGATCGTCGCGCCGCTATCTATATTGAGCGTCGTGCCTGACAGCACGTTAATGCTATCAGCCGATATCCGTAGATCCTCGGCGCCAGCGACATCGAACCGGATTATATCCTCGTCAGCACTTGCCTCGACTTGGATTTTCGTATCGCCGTCAGCGTCCTCTAAAGAACTGGAAACGGTTGGCAGTGATTTTCCTAAGTATGGCATGTGTTATTCCTCATCAGTTTCTGATGCCATCTCTGCAATTTTAGACCGAGCTTCTGCAAGTTCCCCGGCAAGCTGTGCTGCGCGATTAAGCGCATTGTTTCGCTGTTCGATAATTTCGTTAACCGCACCTTGAGTTCCGACATCAGACATCCGTGGCCCCAGAAAATAAATCAAGCGTCTTCAACTTCGCATACGCATCCGCTGGACTTGCACCATCACTCACTGCGTAGACAAATTTAAATTTGTCTACAGCAGGAGCGGATATTCGTACTGGTGCATGTTTAGTTTCAACACCCTCAGCATTGGTTGTAGTTAAACCTTCGCGAGCTGCAGCATCTTTATAGACGGCTACGTCTACCATCATAAACCAGTCAGATCCTTCCTCGTCTTTTTTGCATACCCTCACATCTGTCACGCGCACATATCCATCTGCATGTTCGATGCCGCCTTGCAGGGGAATGTTCATCTGTAAAGCCATCGGAATCTCCTTATAGTGGCAATGCTGGCAAGCTCTGCGATTGCAAACGCTCGTTTAATTTTTCGGAAAATCCTGGCAGCATCTCATCAGCTACCTGTTTCATCGTTTCAAACATAGCCCGCTGCTGCCAGATTGCACCATTGGCTAGCTTGATCCACGGTTGAACCACAATAAAATCATTCTCACTACTCAAGACGCCAATCTCTTTTAGCTTGGCATCATTCTTTTCTATGAAGTTATCCCACTGTGTTTCAATAATACCAGCAGGGCTAATCTCTTTATCTTTATGCCCAACAAGATCGAGTTGCCGAATGAGCATAGCATCGTCTTCTGTATCTATTGCGGCAATTGTTGTGTTTGTTAAGTGGAGTTCACCATTTCCTTTTAAAATAAGTTGAGTAGCGGTATTGTTTTCAACCACAAATAAATTAGAACTTGTTGAATGACCAGCAAGACCTGTCCCAGATTTCTTAAAGCAGGTAATATGAAAATGTCCGTTTGAAGCTGCAGTATCTCCTGATAAATCATTAGTACAAGTTGCATGAAATATAAATGCTTGATCACCTTCGGTGTAACTTCGCATCAAAATACCACCTTCAATTGAACTAGTTTTTCTTGCTACAAAATAGGTGTCTGTTTCAGCTTCGTCCGTAACACCGTGAGCAACATCTGAAGATTTTAATTCAAAAATTTCGTTATCCGCTGCACCCTGATTAATGCATAGTCCAGTTACCAGATAGGCGGCTGAAGTATCATTTAAGAAAAACTTATTACCATCAAAAAGTAAATTAGCTTCGCCATTTAATCCACCAGAACCCGTTCCTGTAACTACACGATAGGCTCCGTCATTAGCTAATGCAATTCCGGCTGATTGCCAGGAATTGTCCCCACGCAAGAAGTTCCCAGATCCCGCAGTTCCGGTTGCGGAAAGATGGGCTAAATCCACCGAGCCATTTACGAGCTCCGAACTGTCAACCGCATTAGCTGCAATCTCGCTAGCGCCGACAGCATCCGCTGCAATCTGGCTTGAGCCAACGGCGTTTTCTTCTATGTCACTGGAAGTGGCTAGTTTTGCGCTCACAGGCGAACCTAAATATGGCATTAGACGGCTTCCTCCAGCATTCCGACAGTGACATCTAGTGAGCTCGCAGCGCTGGCCTGACACTTCAGAACATCTCCGGTTTTAAGGATATATTTCTGACCGGCGAGCACCTCAAGTGCCGTGTTCCCGGGCACGGTAACAGCGGGCAGCATGGTCACAGAGGCATCGCTATCCGAGGCGTCTGTCCAAGTTACCGTTACCGTTCTGGCCGCCGCATTTTTATTCGCCACTATCACGCCTAGAATTATCGTTGTTGTGCTTCCAGGTGTTGTGTAAACGGTGGATGCGGCCGAGTGGTTTACGTTGACAAACTTTGCATTTTCAAACGCCATGTGTTTCTCCTAACCTAACGCGATTGCCAGGGCTTTGGTTTGAGCCAGAGTTACGTCCGGCGCAGAGACCGCGACCCAAGCCGATCCGTTGTAATATTTGAGAACGTTTGCGGTCGTGTTGTAGACTAGGTCACCTTCGTTCAAACTCGAGCTCGGGTCGGAACTATCGACGCGGTATCTTTCCGCGAACGAGTTGACCCCGGCAATATTGGTCGCGACCGTCGCCATGTTTGTGACGTTGGCACTCGTCCCCAAGGTATTCATATCGGTTACAACGTCAGCGGTACCCAAGGTATTCATATCGGTTACAACGTCAGCGGTCCCCAGGGTGTTCATATCGGCTACGACATCAGAAGTAGCCAATGTATTCATATCGGCTACGACATCAGAAGTAGCCAATGTATTCATATCGGCTACGACATCACTGGTAGCCAGGGTGTTCATATCGGCTACGACATCACTGGTAGCCAGGGTGTTCATGTCAGCAACAACGTCAGTGGTTCCTAGGATTGCCATATCAGCAACGGCGTCGGCCGTGCCGAGGCGTCCAATCTCAGTCGCTTTGGCTGCTACCGCGCCAATATCAGAGGCATCGGCAGCGACCGCGTCTATATTGGTTTGCTCACCAGAGGTTGGTTTGAGCGCGGACCAGGCGCTACCGGTCCAGGCAAACATCTGATTGCTTGACGTATTCCAGTAGAGAGCGCCTGCAACCAGCGCCGCCCCGTCGTTATCCACTGAGGGATCCGAGCTCTTTGGGCCTAGGTACCTATCGTCGAAACTATCGTAACTCGCAGCGGCAGCCGCCGCACTCGCAGCACTCGCAGTCGCCTGGTTTGTCGATATTACTGCCTGCGCCGTCGCAGTCGCGGCAGAATTTGTTGCCGAGGTCGTAGCCGCTCCGGGATCGTCGGCCTCTTCGAGGGCGTTAGCAGAGGAGTTCCAACGGATTGTTTTGAGGGCAACAGGCTTCGGCATGGATACGGATATCGAGCCGACACTAGATACCGGGATCTTCATGGATCGATCGAGTTCTTCTTGTTGCTGGATATCACCGGCAGCCAGCTTATCGAACGCGGTTTCGTGCGTGTCGGCGAAGAAACCGCCCTGATTTTGGAGATCGGTGCCTTGGGTCAGCGTGAGCTTTCGACGGATTGTTATGTACTGACCGGCCGGTAATGCAGTACCTAGAGTGGCGGGGTACGTGATAGAGCCGCTACCAGGGTAACTGGAGACTGTCACAGAATAGTTTGTGGTGCCGCTGCCCTCGGTAATGACTGACTCGACGGCGCTGGCATCGGTATGGACGACTTCCAGGTCCGCGGCCGCAAAAATAGTGAACGCGAACGTGAACGTTCGGTTGGAGGCATTACCTTCGGAAGGACCGGCCTTCGTGGTTGTGCTAGCAATAGTCATTCAAAACATTCCTCACTTGTCAGTATAAACACCCGTTGGATTAATCGCAACATCACCTATTGCCCGTTATTGATAAACCCTTGACTGAGGGATCGCGTTTTAGGTCACCTTCAAGAAGATCCGCCAAATATCCTCCAGATCTCAGGATCTGACCGACCCCCGGTATCTGGAACATATAGGCCAACATTCGAGCACTGTTCTTTATCATGTAGTCATCGAGCTCGCCGTCCTCTATAGCTTTTGGTAGAGACTTAGCAGTCTTAGTTACCAGTTCGCCGACACGCCCGACGGGGGTTAAAGAATAGCCGAAAGGCGAGGTTATACCGCTAACAACGTCGCGGACTACCGGCATTCCACCGCTGGTGTAGTTGACCATCTGTATCAGCATGAACTTGACCCACTCCTCTTCGTCGTCATCTTCGGGCCAATTCTCGAGGACCAGGGCCGATAAAGCGCCGGGGATGATGGAAAGCATGGCAAATTCGCCGAGGTACTTGGCAATGTCGCCGGGTTTGCGGAAGTCGGTTTTCTGATAGGCCTCAGCCATCATGTTGTGCATGACGTTGAAGTAGCTATAAAATAGCGTCAACCACTTATGCAGCTCGTTCTTCTGTTGCACCACCGAGAGGTTCAGCCGGTTACCCGCACCTTGGGTCAGCCTCACGACGCTGTCGGCGTAGGCAATGGCGACCTCTTCGTTACGGGTCTCTTTCATTTTGGTCTCGTAGGCGCCGATCCAGGTGGGGTAGGCCACGGCATACACGTCCATTTTGACAATGCCCCAGAAGGCAGCCTTTTGAGCTGTATCCATCCGCGAGGTTTTCTGTAACGCATCGAACTGCTCGGCGATCTCTCGCTGGAAGATCACAGCCCGATCGCGTAGGGCCGGGCTACGTTCATGCATGAACTCGACCATATCGATCATATGCGACGGCCGTCCGTAAAACCGAACAATGCCGCGGCCCATGGCAACCGTACCAATACGGGCTATGGACTGGGTCATGCCCATGGGCTGAGTCAACATGGTGCGTATATTGAAGCCCATCTCTGTAGCAACGATGCCGACGCGGAGATGCTGGAAGACCCTTTCGATACCTGACAGGCTCTCGATGCGACCGGCGGCGACGAACTTCAGCATGGCTTGCAGCGCGTCGTAGGCCTCCTTACCGACGGTATCGACGATGGCCTGGGAGAACGGCTTGTTTCGGAGCATCTTGTCGACCCCGATCACGGCCTCACGGTGAGTGATGTCGTGGATCACTTCGTTAAGATGGGTATGCAGAACCGATAGGGTTAGCTTTACTTTCTGCCCGGCAGAGCCAACCCGGGCTATGGTAAAACCGTGTTTGGTATTGGCGCTGCCCCAACCGCCGGAGATCAGTTGCTGGGACTGCTCATCGACTAGGTTTCTGGAGGTTCGGGTATCCTGGTCCGGGTCGTACTTCAGCGGATAGTACCCGCCTTTCATCTGACGACCGTCGGGCGTTACGAAAGGATCAGCTTCTACTTTCGGCGGTGCGACGCCGGTCAGGCGTTCTTGCACCTCTTTTATCTGAGACCAGTAGCTGTCTATGTAGTCCCAGAGCATCTCGACCGTGTCCCAGTCCTTGTCAGTGAGCTTGGCGAGGATGGCCACGACCTGTGGTTCGCTCCAACCGTATCCCTCCATGAGGGCCTGGCGATTACCTTCGTTACCCCAGTTGAGCGCGATACTGAGCATGTTGTCTTTGGTCATGGTGTCATTGACCTCGGGCACATAGATGCCCGATCCCATGGCCGTGCGCCCCCAGCGTGCCCGCTCACCGGCTGTGTAGCGATTGAAGATCTTATCGAGGTCGGCGTAAGCCTTCTTGATCATGTCGCTTTCTTTACCGGCGGCTTCGGCCAGGGGCATGAACATGGCTTGGTGGATCGGTCCTACATCCTTATGGCCGTCGAGCTCACGCACCAGGCTCTCGAATTTACGCAATTCAGCGAACCACTGCCGGGCTAGTTTTCCGGCGCGGCGCAGCTTGGTATCTCTGGCAAACACTTTCGTGGTTCCCTTGCGAACTTTCTTCCTGGCGTAGATACCGTCGGCCAGTGCGGTCATGTCGTCAGCGAACGCCTGTTTGTTTTCCTTACTATTGGCTCGGCCTGCCTTCCACAGAGACTTAACCACGTCATCGAGCCCGGTCAGCTCGTCCAGGGTCATCTCGCGCCAGTGCAATACTTTCATTCTCAGGATAGGCTGGCCTTGCTCATCGAGCCCGTCGATCTCTACCAAGTCAGTCGGTAGAGTTATAGGAACGCCCGCGGCCTGGCGCCTCTCTATAAAGGCGAGGGCTGTGGCAGCGAGATCGCCCCGGGTCCGCTCGACAGACTTACCGCCGAACTCATAAGTCGCTAACAGATCTTTTATCTTTCCGACATATTCCGGGTCGATCGTGTTAGGGTTGATCTTCTTGTTGCGGCGTTTGTTCAGGCGGGTGCGGATCTTCTCGACCTTGTCCCTGGCCTTTAAGGTCTCGCGGAACATTTCATGGGCGTAGAGCTGTTCACGTTTCTTGGTGTAGGCCTCGTTGAAGTCCTCAGCTAGCAGCGCTTTGTCAACCGCTCTAGAAGCCCGTTGCGCCTGCTGCATGTACCTGAATGGCTTGAGCACTTCACCGACCGGTGTCTCAGAAACAATTCGAGTGACAGCTTCACGGATGACTTGGAGTTGTTGTGGGGGCTGCCCGGCCTTGCGGGCCAAGGCCCGGAGTTCGGTATTTAAGAACAGCGCCCGCTGATCATTATGTACGGCCTCCATGGCCTCGGTGGCGAGAGCGCCTTCAGCCGTCGGATCCCCATGTCGATCGGTCATCTCCTGATCAACGCGCTGGTTTACGGCGTCGGAGTATTTCGTCATGTTGATCAGGGCGTCGAGCATTTGTGCGCCGCTATCGAAACCGACCAGAGCTGCAACCTCATCGGGGTGAGCGCCACCTTCCTTTATGGTCATCGGTGGTACGGACTTCGGCAGACGCTGCGCGTTCTCGCCGAGGAGCTCTTCGACCGCGGCACGGTCCATGGGGGTTCGCTCCAGATCATCTATGCCCTTAGTGACCAAGCGCCAGGCGCGGTAGACCGGCTGGGCGTCTAGTTCGGCGCGTACCTCAACGGCGATCGCTTTCTTTTCCTTGCTCCACCAAGCCTCGTTCTGGCGGTTGATATGACGGATTTGCTCGAGCTCGATCTCAATTGTTGCATCGTCGCGAGCTCTCCGAGCTGCGTCAAGCGCGGCCTGGCGTTCATCGTCGGTCATCAACGCCATGATTTCAGGATGGGGTTTTAGATTTGCGGCGTCTTCGGTTTCCAGGATCTGAGCGTCGGTAGCCAGCATCCGATCGAATACCGAACGGATGCTATCGTCGATCTCCTCGACAGTATCGATACGAAGAATACGTCGGTAGATATTGAGCAGCCAGGCCTTAAAGCGAGCGAAGGATCCGCGCAACGCCTCGGTGGGTGCCTTGCCTTCCATCAAGTACTGCTCGAACGCCCGGGCAAACTTCTCATGCCGGGCGATCGCTGCCTCTCCGGCAATATCCGGGTTCAGGTCATCGGCGCTGGTTGCGTCCAGCCACTTCAGCACTTCCGCATAGCGTTGCTTAACTCGCTCGGGGGCTCCGGGGCGGGTCGCCAGTTCGGCTTCCATCTCCAGGAACAGATGCCCGGTCTCATGCAATAGCGTGGACATGTCGGAATTTCTGAACAGGCTTATAGTGGTGCGGCCTGGCTGGAAGCGGATTTTACCCCGCGGTCCTGTCTCCTCATCCTGGTAAAAGGAGAAACCCGCGGACTTGATTTCTTCGCGAAGCTCAGGCGTTAGATGGATGTAGTGCCAACCTTGGTTGGGGGTGTAATGTCCTGCTCTCATGGCGCTGGTGACTGACTCGCCAACGGCGCCAAACGGCACCCCTTCACTATAGGTATCGCTAAACTTTACAAACTGGGGTTTCTGACCGGTGAGTTTTTTAACGATTGAAGGTAGCTTTTTATCATACGTGTTTTCGTAAAGTGTTCGTGACGCACCAGACCACCGTCGTACCAGCTCGACGGAATTGGGCCAGGCGAACACGTCGTAGGTTTCATCGAGTGCCGCGGCCATCAGCGCCCGCTTGGCGCCCAAGGCGATCCAGGCGTCACCACTGAAGGGAGCCTGAGGGATGGAAAAGGTCATAGCTTTTTGAAGTCGTCGTATCTTAGCCCTCAATAAAATGTGTTCGACGAACGCCTCGAGGGGGTACTGAGGTGGCGGTCCTTCTTGTGGGGTTCGCCCTCCGGTTCGGCCGTGATACCAATTGGGGTTTCTGACCGGTGAGTTTTCTCGGCCGTGATACCAATTTGAGAACCGGGTCATGCCAGCGTTTGTTTGTGTGGCTAACGACAAGCCTTCGGTGTCAAAATTAGGTATGGTTTTATCGAAAGCTTCTTCGACGGCAGTAGCATCAAAAGTCTCTGGCAGCATTCCGGCGACAGCAGACAGTTGTGCCGTAAGCCCGATAACTGGGCCTTTAGACGCTAAGTGGATCACATTATCTAGGGCGGCCCGATAAAGTCTACCTGTATCCCCTGATTTACTGAGACCGACGATAACTTCGGAGGCAAACACCGCGTATTCCATTTTATCTGGGCCGAGCTCTCCGGGCAACTGGCCGGAATAGTAACCGAACGTCTGCCTTCCACCTCTCTCGCTTAACGTTCGTAACGAATTATTAAAAGCTTTTACAAACCCCCTGAAGTGGTTCCAGGTTAGCTTCACATAGTCGTCGGTTTCGCGGCTGTGGTGACCACGATTGGCAGCGTTTTCTAAGTCATAAAATACAAGTCTCTGTTTTTCCCCGAGCAGTTTATCTATTGAACTAATCGTTGCGGGGTCAGGGGCACCGCGTATTTTGTAGCCTCTCTGTCGACCTTCCTGATGCCAGTCGGACTGTATTTCGCCAAGTTCAAAAACCTTTGCGCCATCATGGAACTGTTCGCCAAAGTCGTCGCGCAGCTCCTCCCAGGTGCGATCGGTTTCACGGGTGAAGACAAGTAGGTTACGATCTGGGAAATGTTGGAGTGGTCCCCCTTGCGTATAAGTCTCCTCCATCTCCGGCAAGGTGAGCTTGCGCTCGCGATAGTTCGTGAACTCGCCAGGCGTAACGTGCTGTCTCCAACGTGGTCTTTGCGCCTCGGGTACGTTTTGTTGTGCTAACTCCTCCGCGGTCATGGAACTGGCTTCATCGGCGTGTACGCCTGCCGCTAACGCGCTGACGTACAGCTCAACGTCTGCCATCTCCACAAACTCAGCTTCCCCGCCGTCCGGTGCGACGACGAAGTATCTACCCCCGTCGCTGTCCAGTGCCATAGGGCCTGTCTCAAAATTGTATATATCCACTGCATCTGTACCGCCCGGAAGGTCAGCCCGCCAGTACGCGTCATCAGTATTGTTAGTGTAATCCCAACGTGCTGTGTGCTCTGTCGCTCTATCAACGAGCTCATCAAACGTTATTCCCGCGGGCCCGAAGATCTCATAGGTCTCCGCATCGAGTAGTTGTGCTATCATCCACGCGTCCTGTTTTCGCTCCCAGTCAAATCTCCGAAAACGCACCGCCTCGGCCTCGGTTAGTTGCGTACCAACGAACAGGTCAGGAGTGAACCCGGAAGCCATGTCCATTTCTGGGGTGGGCTTTTCACCGTGTATATCGCTATAAGCCTTCCACATTATCTGTTGGTTGTTGAGAGGTAAGATCTCATGTAATAAAGTATCGCGGACACGCTCGGCGAGAACGGGTACAGGTATGGGGGCCTCGAACATCGACTCGGCCGACCACTCATCGGTTCGCGGTTGGTATCGGGCTGGTATGGAGGCGCGGCGTTCCCTCTCGCTATCGGTCAGCCCCGGTCCTGTACCGGGAAAATAAAGTTGGTCCTCGGCAGTTTGATCGTATGCCTCTCCCAGGTAAATGTTCCTGAAGGCATTCGAGTAATGTTCTATGGTTCGCTCCACGCCGGAGCGGTAGTCAAGAGCGGACGGAGGAACATTATTGTGGCCGTGCCATGATAGTACTTCCACCGCATCCTGCTCAGACCACGTCTCCTGGATTGGGGATCCGACAGGCGTTATATGAGCCGGGGGCGGTGCGTCAGCTTCTACAGTGCCACCGGCCAAGACCTCGACTATCGGAAATGCCTCCTCGGTCTCATCAAGGCCTTGCTCGACGAAGGTCAGAACCTCATGGCGATTGTAATGGGACATCGGCTCAGACATCAGAAAGTCTTCGATGCCCGTCCACTTGAAAGCATTCTTGCGGTCGGAGCCGGGCGGGAAGGCACTGGCCTTCAGCTTATCAAATATGTCCTTGCCGCTGGCCCGGCCATCTGGCTTCTTCCAGGCCGGGATATTCATATCAGCGACGATGCGCCAGACCGGGTTCCAGAAACCTGGAACGTCAGCAAAATTCTCGGGGCCTCGTCTTTCGGGTTTTACGTTTGGGCCTTCGCGATCGCGAGCGATCTTATCTTGAAGGATGCGGTCGGTGCCGCCTTGGAAGAAGGCTACGCCTTCGGTGCTTTCGGCTTCAACGGGCGGGAAGAAGCCGCCTTTTTCGAGGCGGTCTTTGAAGTCTCGGGTAAGTTCGAGAAACGCTTGCCGCCGATCACCGGCCCACTCTGATAGATCGGATCGTTCTTTTTCGCCCAGCCGCGCCAGATAATCTCCACCGTGTCTACCTCCGTAGCTATTCCAATCGTTCGTTAAGTAATTACCAGTCGACCTAAAGCCAACAATTTCCGCTTTAACTGGCCCAGAAGGAAAACTCCTAAGTGCTGCCAAGATGCTGTCTATATAGACCTTCTCCTTCACATTTGCAAAGTTTATGAACCTGAACTCAACAGTACCTTCGGACGGGCGGGGTACCATGGAGAACTCAGCGGCGGGGACTGCCGCACGCACATGGTCATATAAATCTGTAGGATCGACTTGGCCTGCCGGTACAGCGAAAGAGATACCGGCGTTGCTATCTTTTTTATTTAGCGTCCAATCGGGTCGATGGTAAGGAACCGCGTCTTGTTGGTATATATAGCCCAATAGATTTGACACCGTGTCGGCCATGTAATGGTCGGCCGTTCGCGCTTCAGCTTTGGTGAGGGGTCCGTATTTTCCTGCTTTTTGCCATACTTTAGGTTGGATAGTCCCTACAGCAGGGAACGATTTTGTGCGGGGGAGTACCATAAATGTAACAACATTTGGTGATACCTCCCCTTCAAAAGTACCGACCCCTGGAGCCTCAACGTAGAGAGGTATCCCCAGCTTATCGAGTAATAAGTTGCGGCCGGTCTCCTCGTCTTTGATAAGCGCCCAAGCCTCATCGGCGAACTGCCGTTGTACGGCTGGGGGTTGTGACATGATCTCCGGGAACAGCCCGCTGCGAACAGAAGGGTTAGCCTCCCAAGTTATAGCCGCGGCATGTCGGTCAAAATAATCCTCGTAGCCGAGAGCATTGGCTTTTGCCGGGGGCTTTACACTGTTTCGCTGGTACGCCCAGAGCATGGCCTGGGCCTGACGGGGCAGGATCTCAACGCCAAAATCTTTGGAAAGTCGACGAGCGACCTTGTGAATTACCATGCGGCCGAAGCCGTATTGTGGGCCTATAAAGCGTTTGGATCCTCCAGTGTAGCCAAACAGGCGGAACATATGAACATCTAAGGTGCTCTCACCGGCCCAACGGTTCTCACCGGTCGCGCCATCTTTAAGGTTGCGATAAAAACTCATCACCTTGTCGGATACGCCGTAGATACGTTTGTCGAATACGTCGGCTTCGAGGGCCTCTAACAAGGTTCGCAAATTGGCTTTCGGATAGCGGCCGAAGCCCGTTTCCAGCTCCTGGCCGGTGACATACTTGTAGGCGAAGTCGATCACGGCAGCGGTATTCGTACCGAGCCCGGTATCGGCTGACATCACAGCGGTAACACGAATGAGGCTCTCGAGCTGCTTCTCATCACCTTGGGTCAGGGCTACCATCATTCGGCCGCCGCTTTCGTAGAAAGTCCTAGACTTCTCTCCTAACGCTAGCTCATGCTTGGCTAGTCGAACTAAGCGGGTAACCAGGCTATTGACTTGCGCCGGTGCCATGGGCTTACCGCCGGGGGCGCCATGGTATCTCCCATCAGCCAGTCGAGAAACTTCCGGTACGGTCATATCGCCGGTGGGTACAGGGAAAGGATCGCCTAGATAACCGGGCTGGCCATCCATCTCATCCTGGAAAAACACCCCTCTAAACTTGTTGACCACAGTTTCGCGGGTGATTAGTTTCTTTTTCTGGCCCCGTCGAGGATGTCTATCTTGGACACGTGGAGAGGATTGGACCTCTCGGATGCGCTTAAAATCGGCGGGGTCTAATCCCCAGCTAGGAGTAGACGGAGGCTCTCTAGTATAGACGTTCTCGCCGCGCTCCCGGGCACTGGTAATTGCGGCTATTATGCGCTCGTCAGGGCTCATACTATCATTGGGTTCGCGAGGGTAGACCGATAGCACGTAGTTGGTTGCTACGTCGTGTTGAGTTTTACCTTCCGGGGTGACGATCGCGAAGATTGGTTTGTCATCGGTGGTGCGGGCATCGAGCACCACCACGATTGCCGGGTTATCACCTGGTTGATAGTAGGCATACAGCGGATCTGCAATTAGCGCAGGCAACTCGTCCCAGACGGTGTCGGGTACCGTCGGGTGTTCTCGCATGGCCTTGCCGATCTTACCCGACAGCATGTTCAGGCCGATCTCTTCAAACCCCATTTCCTTGAGGACAGGGGGTACCCGCCCGAGCGATACATCGATACCGGTGTCGATCTCTCGATGGCGAACCCGGGCTACTCTGGCCTGCCATTGCTCGAGGGAGCGGCCAAAGCGGGCGCCAGGCGTACCTTCCTGGTCGACGATGAGCGTGCCGCCCGCGGGTTCGGGGGTTGTCGCGGCTTCCAATATGGAACGGACTTCCTCATTACTGACTTGTTCGAGATCAACGTCGAGCTCGGTCAGTGCGGTATTAACCTTCTGGAGCTGCTCGATACGGGCCGTTGTATCAGGGGCCTGCTCGGCTTCTGCCAGCAAACGCTCCAGCTCACCGGTGCGGAGAGCCTCGACATCGTCCTCTATACCGGTCAGCTCGGCGTCGGTCAGATCGAGCTGCCCGGTTCGCTCCATTCGGACATCGATACCCCAGCCGCGCCAGAACTCCAGGATGTCGAAGTCGGGATCTCCCGAGAAATCCTCCAGGGCCGTACCCATGCGGGCCCGTATCAACTCGCCATAGGCCTGCGCTCCGGCCGTATCGTAGCCACCTTGTATGGCTTGCTCCGCTGCCATCTCAGCAATAAGGTCGAGGGGTTTCTCGACCATCTGCATTTCTCGTTCGGTTGCGTCCAGGGTTGCCAGATACGCCTCGGCCTCGGCCTTATGCTGCTCACCGATCGTTTCACTCTCAGCGAAAGTCATGCCGTCGTCATTGCGGCGAACGTGACCGAGAACCCCGGCGATATTTTCGCGGGCGATATCGGCGTCCTCACGTTGGGATAAATGTGTTAGAAGGGCATCGAGGTCGACCTTGACATCACCGCCGATTGCGAACCCGCGGGCCAGTTCGCTTTCATCCACCAGCCCCTTGAAAAATTCGGAGGGCGGCAGCCCCTGGTCCCTTAGATAGGTAGAGGCCCGGGCCAGATCGATAAAGACTTCGCCGGTTTCCCCGGAACCCTCGATCACCGACTGCAAGAACCCTTGAAAGCGTTCGGCCGATCGGTTTCTGAGCTTGGAGGAATGAACATTGCCATAGATCTGGTCGAGGATGGCTTTGTCCTGTTGAGCTCTGACCGCCTTAGTGGTCTCTATCGCGAACTGTCCTGCTGGGCTGACCCCGCCGAGAACGATCATACCCTTTAAAGTTTCCTCGCCGACTTGGGCCATCCGAGAAAGCAATTCGTCAATGTCGAAGCGCGGTTCCTCCCCGACAGCGCTGGCGCGTTCAATCTCCCCAAAGAACCAGGGCGCGATCTCCTGGACCTGTTCCGTCAACGTTTCCCAGCCCGCGGCTGTGCCATAGCGGGCGCCAAAACGACCAAGATTTACCAGGAAGCGCGGGTCCGTCATGCCGCGTTTGAAGGCGGCCATTACGGCGCTCTTCAGAGGTTTGATCATCGCGAAATTAAAACCGGCAACTTCTATGAGGGCATTGATTGTGCCCACGGCCGCCGCGGCGTACTTGGCATTATCTGGGTCGATATTTGGGAAGTCCTTGAACTCGCCGTAAGCATGACCGAACTCCACGCGGTAGGCGTGTTCGGTCATCCCGGCCGTCAGCCCGGCAATAAATCCCGTGGTACCTAGTACGGCAGAGCCTCCAGGGCCTCCCGCGGCACCGAGAACCATTCCACCGGTGGCGCCCGTGATAGCTTTCGACAGGGCGCCAACATTCCAGACACTGCTTTTCATCATGGCGGCAAGGTTTGCCGTGGAGAAAAGAACATCCGAACCGGTCCAGCCGCGCTTTTCGGCATATCTTTGTTCTTCCTCAACGCCAAACTCTACCGTTTGGTAGGGCGATACCTCTTCTAGTCGTTTGCGCTGTTCGGGGCTCAGGGCAGCGTAGCCGCCATGCGCCACTAAATACATCAGCTCGCCGTAGTCGTTGGTGCCCTGGCCTTGCCTCCAGCCTTTTGTAATGGCTTCGCCATAGGTTTCTTCGCGGTCTTCCTGGCTGGTGATAAGGGCGGGGTTGATCACGGGCGTAGAGGACGGTATCGAGCCGCCTAGGGCGCCAAAGTTCCCCCGGAAAACATCCTCGAGATGTTCGAGGTTCTTGACATCATCGCTCGCCAGCTTGGCGTTGTCCTTGTCGGTTAGAAACCGCGTGGTGTAGGGGTAGCGTTTGGTGAGATGGGAGAAGTCCGTAGTGACCTCAGTGGCCTGGCGGTTGGCTTCTTTCGGATCCACCTCCACGGCAGAGACTGGTACGCCCGCTCGCTTGGCCAGGTCAATAACCTTGGCATGTTGATCGGGCTGAGTATTGGCGGCGTCAAGCATGGAGGCCCGGAACGCCGCATTGTCCTTTTGCGTCTGCTCCGCGACGATGGCGGAATAGTCCATCGGGTTATCGGCGGGCGTGACGAGGGTGTCCTCTTCGTCCTCGTCCGAACCTGTTATGATGCTGCTGTAGTCTAGGTCGCTCATTGGCCACCGGACTTCCGTCTATTGATATGGATCAACATCTGCACAAAGGCCTCGACGATCTGTTGATCGGTTGGTGGTGCCCGGCCTACTGCTTTATACCTCTCACGAATTTCTGCCTGATCACGTGGCGGGACATTATCAATATCCGCTATTTCGTGAGGTGCCTTCTCCGTTTGGTAGTCTATTTTCCACCATGAAGCGGTATAAGCGGCCCGGGTAGTTATCTCTCGGATAACATCGCGTTTTTCTCCTTGGCTTAGTTCTCTACCTTCTTTTTCAGTTTTCTTCTGAAGTTCGGCACCTATCAGTTTTCTCAGCCGTCCCCTCTCCTCGGACTTGTTTTTACCTGTGAGCCCGAGTTCGTCTATTTCAGCGGAGATCAGTTGGGTTGTAGTTAGCGCGTCGGCCGGTGACTTCCGCATTCGGGCTTGGTGCTTAACTAGTTCCTGATAGTCAGAGTTGTCTAAATTCGGGCGTTCGGCCCACATCTTGACATCGAGCAGTTTCGTTCCCATCTCGTACAGCTCGGTGTATCTTTTAAAGTTCGTTTCAGGTTCCTTCTGACGCCTGGCATATTCCTCCAATCTTAACAAGGCGGGGCCACCCAAAGCCCTCTTCATCTCCGGGGTTATAGAGGCCTCATCGTTATTATGTGCAAGTTCCCACGCCTGCTCTTGCAAATCATCATCCCGCTGAAGTTTATCTCTTTTGCGCCTAGCGAACTTAGCCTCAACCCGCTTCATGGCTTCATCCTGGATTGGCTGGGACTTGCCGGAGTTCTTAATTATCTTCTCAGCGGCTTCGCTATTGTCTGCGTCCTTGAAGGCGAGCTCGGCCAGGGTTTCGCCTGCAACGGCACGTACCTGGGTTTTTAGCTTCGTTTCCAGATCGGCATGGTGAGCGCCGTGGATGTCCTTTTGGTTTTCCTTGTAATACGCCTCGGCCTTCTCGGGTAGCTTCACCATCAAACGCTCGACCACCGCCTTATGCAGATTTGATTCGTACTCCATCAGCGCTAATTCAACTGCCGTCGGCGGCAACCCCTCGCTGTTGGCTATGATAACTTCCTTACCTCGTTCTAGACTATCGTTGATGACCGTTTGCCCCTCGCCGTCGTCTATGAGGGCGGCATCCGTCGCGATCGTTATGGAGTGAGCGAGAAGTGACTTGGTGGTTGCATCCCTATGCACCTGACGCTGCCTGGAAACATGCCGCGCCGAAGTCTCCAAGATGCTCTCACCGCGCCGTGACCATAAGGAGTCAAACGTCGCTCGGGCGTCTTCGGACTGTAAAGCGCCTCGATGCCGAGACACGGTCTCCACGATGGCGTCTTGAGTGTTCTTGTAGGCGTCAAAGGCACGATGCCCCCGCTGGGCGAGGATGGCGTTATCCCCCTCATGCAGCCGCTGCCGCATCTCTTCCGAGGTCGCGACGAACGCATTAAGCGCGTCCAGGCTATTCTTTTCGTCCTGCATTTCGGTGACACGTTTATCGACCAGCTCACCGACTTGTGAGATGGTCTTACCGGCGGCAGTAATTGACTGGCCTAGTACAGCCCCGAATTGGTCGGGGTTGATATTTTGTTCACGCTGTCGGCGATATACGACCCTCGGAGCCGCGATAGCCCGGTTGCGCTGGAGTAAAGGGATCTTGGGCATTAGGTTAGTAAGCTCCAGGAACCGGTAGCTTTTCTGTGTTTATACCACTTATCGGCAACCTGGCCGGTGGAGGAGGCAAAGGTTGAGAAGGCATCCCAGTTGCCCGCCTCTCCAGCGTATTTTGCAGATTGCATAAGCCCGGCACCTTCCAGTTTAAGGACATCGGCCTCGCCTCTGAAGTTCTCCGCTTCGACGCCCCTGGCTTCGGCTGCTTTCACCGCTTCGTGACGGATAATGAACGCATCCCAGCCGACGGCTCGCTCAGTATCGTCAACAAGGTCCAAGGCGGATCCCTCGGAGACCCGGACATTGCCCTTCGCCAACGTGGCTCTCTGTTGACCGATAATATTTTTAGCTTGAGTGCGGAGAATGGCGGTGCGGGTAGCACCTATATTCAGCTCGTCGGCGGCGAGCGCGTCAGCGCGTGCGGCGTTGGCGAGCGCCAGATCAGCCTGCTTTTTCTTTACTGTGGCCTGGGCCTGCTTCGCTTTCTCTTCGGCTTCGGCTCGTTTCGATATTCCATACACAGCGGTAGCCCCGCCGATCACAGCGGTAACGATTGGGATAGCGGCAACGGTGCACATGGTCAGACCTCCATATAAAATCTATGAAACGGTCGGCTCTCGACCCCGTAGGGCGCCGGTTCATCAAAACTAAAGCCGAGCCACTTTAACCAGCGAACCGAAGTGGTGTTACGTGCATCAACAAAATTAACCAGACGATTATAGCCTTGGGTCATGCGGGCGAACTCCGGCCGCGTGTGCCGGGTGAATGCAGCCGCGTGTTCGATGACGCCCTCAGTACCGAGCAACCAGGGGCAGCCAACGTTTTCATCTTCATTCTGCCAACGGCCTATGCCATAGACCGCGATCGGTTCGTCCTCGATGCGGGCCGTTGCAGCCCGAGGTGAGTTCGTCCAGCTCATGGTAAGGCCGTTCAAGGGCGTCGCGCCGGTCGCAGCTCGCACTTCATCAACATCGGCGGGGCGCATTTTCTTGGCCACCGTCAACAGGTCACTTATCTCGACTTTATGAATGGTGATATCAGCCACCGACAGAAACCTCCGGTACAATGGAAAGAATAGTCGCGGGCAGCGGATCGGACTGCCGGACGAAGACCCGGCCGGTCGAGTTCCAGCTCGGCGTTAACACAATTTGGGCATCGCCCGTGGTCGGTGCTATGGGGTCACCGTATGCCTCATCGGTACGTTGCTTGACCTCATAGAGGTTGTTCTCATCCGGCCCGACAAACAGGCCGCGGGTTTTCTCGAGGCGCATCACCACCTTTGAGACTTTCTTTTTCTTACCTTGAATGGTGGGGTTACCCTCGGTACTCATCTCAATATTGAGAGTTTCTATATCGGCCTCGAAGCCGATACCGACATGCACTCGGCTAGCGGGCTGTGGTAGAGTTATAGCTCCATCGGTAACCGTGCGATCGGGTAGGACGGATCCATCAGCGAGGACTTTGACTACTTCACCTTCAAGATGATCGAGACCGCTCAGAGAAGTCACAGTCTGGCGCACCTTGCCTCCGCTCACATAAGCCGTGTAAGCACTGCCGTTAACATTGGTACCGGTATCATAATCGGTTAGCTCAAACGTGTTGGTGGTTTTGTTGGCGATCTTAAAACGCTTGTTGTTGATTTCTGTCATGCCTTCTGTGATGTCGGATATATCCACAGCGTCGCCGTTGGCGAAGCCGTGCGAGGCCGCTGTCACGACGACCGGGTTGGCTCGCGTCGCGGCTGTTATGGCGACCGGGTCGTTGAGTGACAGCCCGGCGTCCACACAGAACGCGTCCTTGATATCTGAAAAGTATCGAGTATGCAGGCGCTCCACGTAGCGCCGGGTCACGCCACCAATGGTGCGGCGCACCACTAGATAAACGGCATCTTCTTCACCTTCCGATACGCAACAGACACTTTCGTAGAAGCCGTCGGTATCGTGACGATGCCAGGCCCATACCTCATGTTCCCTCATGTAGGTCAGGCCCAATAGAACGCCGTCGGAGCGAACGCCCCATATGATCGAGTAGGGCGCCTGGCTGTAGGCCCACTCTTGCAGGGTATTGCCCTCGAAGAGGTGCGAGGACAGAACCGTCAGGTCGGTGCCGGTATAGGCATCATCCTCGAACTGATAGCTCAGGTCGCGAACGATGTTGCCCTTTTCCTGAACGAATAGCACAACGTTACCTGATACGATTGGCGGGATATGCGCTGCACCGCGATAACTTTGCGGGGTCATGGATACATTCGACGGGGTGACCGCATCGGAGGCGCCGCCGGACATTTTCCACTCGGTGCCGGAGGTGAGCACGATCAGCTCATTGAGCGGGATCATGTGACGTATCGAGTTGACCTGTGAGGCTGCCAGGGTGAAGGTAATGGCATCATCGTCCTTGAGCGGTGACGATACGTTCATGTTACTGAAGTTGCCGGTCTGGGATCCGTACAGGGTCTGTGGGCTATTGTTGCTGGCGGCAAAGATCTGACGTTGTTGAAAGTAGGTGACCGTGGAGGGGTAGTTTCCTGCACCGTTGAACGGATCGCGGGCTTTCGGTGGGGTGTCGTCTAGGACCGGCAGGATACCGGTGTCGTCGAAGGTGTTATCCTCCGTAGATCCGATATAGCCATATATGCCGTTCTGTTTCCGATAGACATTCCAATGTTCGACCGTCGCCGAAGTCCAGGTTATGCGGTTAAAATTTGTCGTACTTAATGTAGCGTTACCGGAAGTTGTTTGCGCGGAGGTTGCCAAACTCTCCTCGAAGGTTTCTTCGGCAGTGGCAGTCACTCTGTAGTCATACGTCGTACTTCCTGAAGCGCCTTGCGGGGCAACCGCCACGCTAGCCGGTGCCGAGATCGATGGTGCAAATGTTATGGTCGCCAGGGTCCAGGCATCGTGACCGGTTCGAGTCAGGTTGCGCGGTGCGTGCGAGGGATGCACCAGGGTCAAGGTGTCAGCGGTCTGGGTGAACTTCAAGGTTGCCAGGTCACCGGCAGCGTAAGGGGTTGCCAAAGTGTAGACCCGGTAGGCTGCACCGGCAGAGCCGTAGGCCGTAAAGGCGCTACTATTTATACCGGTACCGGAGACCTGGTCGGTGAGCTCAAAGGTGTTAGTGGTTATATTCGCGACCGTATAACGTTTACCGTTTAGTTGGGTCATGCCGACGACACCGGCGATATACACTTCCTCACCATTGGAGTAGCCGTGAGCAGTGGCCGTCACCACACAAGGATTGGCCTGGGTCGCGCCGGATATCGTTTTACCGGCTTCGAGCACATGGCCTCCGTCCTTGATGACGCGGAGGTAACTGGCCCCAAACTCTAAAACGTAGGTCTGCTCGGTATTAAAACTGAAACTGATCAGCCGCACCGTGCCGCCATGGGTCTTTACCGGGCCTATAAACTGGGTGCCGCTACGCGTCGATACGCCTCCGTGGGCGTGAACGAAGAAGTTCCGGCACGTCTTCAAGCCAACCGCGTACTTGGCCAGGTCGACGCGTGCGTGCAGGGCAGGGGCCAACTCTCCTCCGGCAAACGATGGCTGGTTGACTTTGACCATCAGGCGCGGTCCTTAATCCAAACCGCGTCCGTAGTAGGCTCCGGCTCGCCTTCACCGGCATCCGACTTGCGGGCTGAGTTCAAAGTGTCGACATATATTGCCGTCGCCATCTGCATCAGTTCGGGGTCGCCGGTCAGCGGCAACGCTATCCGAGATGCAATGCTTGCGCTCAGGGCCTGGATGAAAGGTGCATCATACAGAGCCGGGTTCTCGACTCGGCTGGTGTACCTGAGAACGGCATTCTCGGCGTCAGTTAAAATAATCTTGACACTGCCGTCGTCTTCGAGGGCGACTTCAAAAGGTTGGTTGGCGCCGTTCGTCACGGCAGGCAGTATGGATAGAGCCCGCACACAATCCGAAGGGTACGAATATTTGAACTTCCAATCTGTCGGTGCATTGGTGAGTAGCGGTAGAGTAGAACGTTTCGTACCAAAACCCCAGGCATGGTCACGCAGGACCGCGTCTCTGGCCGTGACATAGACACGATTGCATTCCCGGGCCTCGGCCGAGGCTTCGGTCAAGCTCTCAATGATACTGTCGCCAATAAGCGAAAGCGCCAAATTGCAGATACCGACCTGGCTTACTACGGTCATCTACGATCCTTTCTGGTTACGAGTGACGGCAGCGCTGCGGGAGGATGCAGCGCTGCCGCCGTCCGTAATTCACGTCAAGCTGACGTGGTGATCATCGGCGGCCTTCATCGCCAATGGATCGGGGTTTGCTCGGGTCCGTCGGCGTTTTGGTGCCGTCGGCTTACCGGGCACTTCAGCCATCGAGGCTGGATTGAAATGATCCGTTTGAACCAGATTAAACTCATCTCCAACGAAGCGTCGCTCCGACAGGTAGGTTTGTTTCCGTAAAGCTCTAACTCGCATAGATCACTCCACCAGTTTCTAGATAGCATCAGGGAACGATACCCAGCTTTCGGGCTCTTGGTCCGTTAGCCAGGCTGAGACCGTCATTGAAGGTGATGTACCCCCCACAGTGTAGTTGAGACGCACGTAGCGCTCATTGCCGTAGGGCATACCAATAACCTTACGGGTGCCCACGGCATCGCCGCGGGTAAACGTGAAGGTTGAAATGACGGCGGCTGATGAAAAGCTAGCGTTGTCGTCAGTCTCTAATCCGACCGAATAGGTCTCGTCAGAGTTTCCGGCATCAGCAGCTACATCGAGCTGACATATCACCCACATGGGTGAACCCGGGCCGATATCACGGTCCTGTGTCAGGTCGACGATGTTAGTGGATGCGGCAGTAGCAGTTACTGCTTGTGCATCCGAGAACTCAAGACGGCTGTCAATAATCATGGCCGTTTTCTCCTCTCTATGATCCCTACGAGATCGTGGCTTCAGTTAAAGTTAAGCTGTCACAGCGACGAACCGGTACACCGTCGAAAGCAACGGCTTGCTTACCCGCGAAATTTTCGAGAGTAAGGTTGACGTTGGTAGTGTTTCCGATTTGGCGGCGCAACATCGAACGAACGGTACGGTTCACGTAAAAGACCGGGCGACCCTTACCTAGTGAAGGTATGAGCTCCAGGGCTTGAACCATTAGGTCGGTTAGATCGGCCGAGCTACCACCTTTATTGGCAGCCAAGTTCGATACGTCGATGTTGGCAATGCGAACAATGTAGCGCCAGTCACGCACGCTGAGACCACAGTCCCAACGGTAATGCGTGCGATAGGCTTCCATGCGTCCGCCCGAGCCGTCCACGTCTTCTATCGTCACTTGCCCCTTGTCGGACATTTGCAGTCCGGCCACTGAGCCTTTCGGATAGATGCCGTGTATCGTGTTCGGGCCCCAGACCACCAACCAAATGGAGGTGTTGTCTGAGCCACTGCCGCCTCCAGCGATAATGTTATCGCCGTTCGCAGCGGAGGTTGCGTTGAAACGCGGTGCCAGGCCGGTGAAGGCTTCAGGCTCCGTGTTCTCGTCGGCGTAGAACAAACTGTCCGACACCTCCTGAGAAAGCCCCTCAATGTGAGCCGCATCTTCTGACATCCTGAAGGATGAAGTGTTGCCGTTCAAATCAGCTAGAGCTTTATCAACCTCTGCGTAGGCTTCGAGCATGCCACAGTTGTCCGTGACCTGGGCGGTCTCTGACTTTGTAGGCTGCACGCCGCCGTACAGTTTACGCCAGGTTGGCGTAGGGATCCCGGTCCTTACTGTGGTCCGGTGTCCGGTGGGCAGATTGCCCTCAACGAACGTCATGTCGTCCAAGACTTCGTTGGTCTCGTTAAGGATCTCGACAATTTTGTCGATGTTCCCGCTTGGATCCAACCGCTTCGCCACGTCGGCGAGGGTTGGGTTCGTGGTTGCTAGTGTTGCCATTAGGCACACTCCTCTTAAAGTGCGCCACAGATCCTATCCCCCCACAGTCTCCCTAGTTCGTGTGGTCGCTGTTCTGGTATTGCAAACCGCTATAGGTCTCGACGGTTGGTTGACCGCTTTCAATTCGGTCTTCCGTCAGGCCACGGCCTGCGCGGACGAACGTTCGGAACAGAGCGGGTATCCGGTCTACGCCAAAGGACTTGAACGCTTCATCCAGTCCAGGCTCGCCAAACTGTCTCAGGAAACGAGAAGCTTCAGAACGCGACGCGTCAAACTTGTCACCTCCGAAGTCCGTATCCGTCTTCAGTTCATTGAGCCAATTTGCAAGCTGGTCTCGGTTAGCACTAGCTTGTGTGTCTTGCATCTGCTTCATGGTGTCAATATGCAAGTCAACAAGAGCCTGAGCCTGTGTCTGATCCAGGTTTAGATCTCGGGCTTTACTGTGGAATGTTTCCAATCCATCGCCCTCGAGCGTATATCCTTCAGGTAGGTTGAAGCTCTCGTAGGTTTCCGGTGCGCCCGTCAAACTGTCGGCTTCGCCGTCCAGCCCCTCGCCGTTCGCATCAGGCACTACAACACTTTCTGTACTCGCTTCTACTGCTTGCTCTTCTTGCGTCGCCGCCGTTTGATCATCAGTAACAGATAGGATCGGCTCCGCTTCGGCCTCAGCATCAACAGCACTCAACAACGTATCATCAGCCATAATTCTCTCCTTGGTTTTCTTTAACCATCAGTGCGTAGTCGACTGGTGAGGCATCGGTGATCTCCTTCAATAGCCTCAAGCCGACAGATCTCTTGCCTTCGTTAAAAAGGCCCCAATTAACATCACCCGTAAAACTCTGGTGATAGATGTCACAACGTCCGAGCAGCCCCCATAGAAAACGCCGACCGGACGTTTCACCGAGTAGAGCTTGTAGATCAGCCCGTGCCTGCTCGTCAACAAGTCGAACATGGCTTCGGCGGTTCTTGACCGCGGTCTCACTGCCAGCATCAAATGGTTCAGGCTGCTGCATTAGGCATTTCTCCTCGATCCGCCATCTCCACCAAATCGGTCAGTGCGTTTTTACCAGAAGTGTCGGCATCAGCCAAGGTCTTAGCAGACTGCGCCATGTTGGCTTGCATCTGCGCCCGCATCTGTTGCTGCTGCGCGGCGATCCGGGCGGCCCGTATCTCTTCGACAGCCTCGTCATCGCGAACCAAGTCAGGCATCGTGCCAAGCAGCGAGCTGTAGTGATCAACCGATTGATCGAAGTCGAACTTATCTAATATGTCGGGGTTGAACTGGGCTGCGTTCGAGACGTATCCGAGTAGGCGTTCGATGCCACCGGTATCGACGGACTTCTGCGCCTGGGCAAGCATGGAGATGAACTCGACTCGGAGTTCAGTGTCTTGCAGCTCCTGGGGCGGATCCGGCACGATACCGGCCCTAAACATGATGGCGAAGGTACGATCGATCAGTGGTTTTAAAAGCTCAGAGTGAGTTCTCGACAACACGGGGCCGATCGCCAAAAGCTTCTCTTCGTGCCTTTCGTTGATCTCCCGAGCGGTGACCTGTCGACGGTCTGAGCGTGCGGTCATCAGGAATAGATCAGCATAGAAGCTCCGCTCGATACGCTCCTGGGTCTGTTGGATATCGAGCATCAGCTCGTTGATCCGCGGGTCCACCTGGTAGACCGGCTTCAAACCTGGGCTGGATTGCGATAGATCGGCAAAGCTCAAGCCGCCGGGCAATACAGATATGACTTCGGTCTTCAACTGACCGTCACCGATCAGCGGCGGATTGGACATCTTGTCGATCGCCTGAGCCTTACGCTTCTGTTCGGTTTGTAATTGTTTCACGTCGCCGAGGCTCTCCATGCCGGGCGACCGGCCATAGATATCGGGATGCATAACGTTCCATCGCGGGGCCATGGCCGGGAACTCTTGGAACCCGGACTTCCGCAAGCACCTGTCCAGTTCGCCCTTGGGCTCGTAGTAGACGCTGACATAAGGCATGTTCTTGGCGTCGGACAGCTTCGGGTTGCGCTCGTCATTAGGTTCTATGACGTGGATCACATCAACCCAGGTATCCACCGCGCCGCTCTCCCAGCGATCGCGCACGGAGGTCGAGCAGTTCTCTTTACCGAAAGTGTTAATGACTTGGGCTACGGTCATGGACATTTCACGGTAGACGGTGTCGACCTCACCACGTTGGTTAGTTCCTATGTAATACTCACCGATTGTGTAGGGGTGGCAGCGAATAACATCCTCGTAGTCCTCGACCACAAGCATGGCCGCTGTGCCGAAGACCGCCAGCTCCTCGTACATTTGCGGCAGGGCGTTGTAAAGGTTCGATCGAGAGAAAATCTCGCGCATCAACTCCTCGACTTCATCGAGCCACATTTTGACGCTAGCGTTCTCCATCAAGTCGCTTATGGGAGCGCCGAGGCGGAACCAGGGCCGGGCCGGTGAGGTCATACCCGAGACCATACCCGAGACCAATGTGCGAACAGCTAGGGTTGCCGTATCGTCAAGGATCTTGGAGTTCTTCTTGGATCCGCTATTTCTATCAGTCGTGAGGAAACGGCCGCGTCGGGGGAGAATAAAATCGGACAGTTCGGTCCAATGATTAGTGAAGCTCTCACGTTCCAGCTTGAGGCCGGATAGCCGTCGGTTATATCTAACCTGGGCTGTCTCACTCTTTTCCATGTTAGGCCCCCAGCCGTTGTTTCCGTAGTCCACCACCTAACGTAGCAGTAGTTACCGCTGGTGTCATCAAACCAAGTGCAGACGTACCAATGTTCTTTCGGCCTAGACGAAGCGCAGCCAAACGCTGGGCTTGTGCGTCGCGATCGAAACCTACGTCGGCTGCCTCGGTAGGCCCCGGTGCTGCACCCTCTCGAGGGTTTGTACCACCTCGCACAGGCGGGTTTAGCTTCTCGACTTGTTTCGCAAGATTTCGTGCATCATAAGCCGCTTGGGTATCAAATGTTTGCTGATCAAAGCCGCCTATGTCACCGCTGCCAGTATCTACTGAGGGGTCGGACGTTCCATCTCCTGCCATAGAGCCTTCGGGGGCATTAGCCATGGCGGCGGCAAAGCCAGCTAGACCTGAGATCGCACTTCCAACGGTCATCATTGCACCGTATTTATTTTGAGCGTTCTGATAGCCCTGCGATAGCGCCTCCATAAAACTACCTGGAGGTAAGTCAGTGTCACTTCTGAATGCTGCCGCCGTCTCACTTTCGGTAGGGCTAGTGTTTTGACCGTATGGCGTCGGGTTTAAATTGATCTGTACCAAATTGGGGTCGTTATGCGAGCCACGCGGATTTGATGCTGCGTGCATCTGATCTATCTCGGCTTGCTGGGCCTCAGTGTTTGCCGCTGGCTGGCCCGGCTGCTCGACCATGCCAACGTCGGACGGATCATCAAACCCCATCGACTCCCCTTCTGCCTCTGCCGTTGCTTCTGATGGCGCACCTGTTCCTGCGCCTGTTCCAGTGGGGTCGCCCATGTCCATCCCGGTAGTGGACCCATCCATAGCGTCATTACCTGAACCGCCCTGGACATTACCGCCTGAACCGCCCTGGACATTACCGCCTGGGGCGCCGCCTGGATCACCAGGACCATCACCCGTACACATTATGCGGCCTCCAGCGGATCATAGTCATGTACGGCTTGTCTACCGGCAGTCGCAATCGGTCGTCTGTGTGGCGTGACAGGTGAGGCAAAGGTCAATGCCAAACTGTCTCCGAGGTCTGGGCTTCTCATTCCACGCTCCTTAATTTTATCTTTGGTCTCTAGTCTTAATCTGTTGGCAGCATCGAACCCGTAGCTAGGCGTGCAGAGATCGGACTTCAATGCCGGGTCGTTAGGTATGGTGCCACCTTGGTTTAGCCATTCAGCCATGCGGTCCCACATTTCACTGCGACGGTTGGCGTAACGGTTCGAGGTCGCACGTCCCCCGAAGTCTACTTCCTGGATGGTATGGCCGAGCTGCCGAAGGCGATCGATCACCCCTTCACCTCGACCGGCATCGATGAACACCGCATCGGGGCTATAGGATTTGATCTGCCAGGCTACTGAGGCCGCCAGGGTCATGTTATCGATATCATCGAAGACGATGGGCTCCTCGGCTGCCAGGCCTTGACGCTTTTGTATGACCGATCGGTCATCGCCAAACCTTGCAACGTCGACGCCAATCACTCTTGGTAGGTCTTTAAGCATCCGGCGATCCACATGCCGGTGCGCCGCTGCGCTAACCACGTCGATGGTAATCAGCATATTGTCGGCACTAGCCGTGAAGTCACATAAGAACTCTTGTCTGTACTGATTATCTGACATGGCCGCACGGGCCAGGCCAAGCTCGGCGTCGTCCAGCCAGGGTAGGTCAGTCTCGTCGGCTCGGTAAAGCCCGGCGTACCATTCAGGATCGTTCATGGCGTGCTCGTAAAGCTCGCTGAATTGGTTTTGGCCCTTGGGTGTTCCAATGAAGACCACCCAACCCTTTCGGCCTTTGGGGTCGGCGGATAGGGCTGGCCTAATAACTTCCGGCCAGGTCTCAGGTCTAAAGTCGGCGATCTCATCGCAGATCACGCCGGTGATACCCAGGCCGCGCAGTGCCTGGTCATTGTCACTGCCAGCCATCAGGATCTTGGATCCAGTGGGGAACTTAACCACGCCCTCGGAACGGTTGGCCTCGACGCCGGGAATGTGTGCGGCGTAGCTGAGGATAAGATCCCAGGCAATGGCTCGAGCCTGTTTGAGGTAGGGCGCAATGTAAAGAAAGATGCCGCCATCAGTGGATAAGGCATCGTGGATTAATTGATTGACCGCGAACACCGTCTTGCCCCAGCGGCGATGGCAAACCAATACGTTGAAACGTTTCACTCGCTCATGTGTGGCGAGCTGATACTGATGGGGTTCATAGCCGGTGGTCAACTCAACTGTCATCGGATAACCTCTTCGGCACACCGGTAGACACCTGGACTGTTATATCGCCTTCATTCTCTCGGATTGATTTGTCACGCCATCGCTCGGGCTGTCTGTTCTTGAGCCAGAAGATGCAGGCCGTTGTATCACCGACATATCGTTTGGTTAGGAGCTCAGGCCCGGTACGGGTCATAACCTCCTCTTGGTAGTCAAAGCCGAGAGCTCGGTCACGTAGAGCTCGTTCGACAACACCAGTATCGAAAGTGTCCTTACCTTCTTTTAAGGCCTGCAAAAAGTCTGGGTGTTTAACCTTCCACCCCGAAATCGTTCTGACACTCACTGCGAACAATGCAGCAAGGTCGTCGTCAGTCGCGCCAAGTCGAGCACAAGCCTCGCGGGCTTGAGCCACAAATCTCGGCTCGAACTTGCTAGGCCTTCCGTTCTTTACATTTTTGTCCGACATACGTGGCCAATAATAGCAACGATGTTGCGAGAAGGAAAGCCCCCAAGATAAACATCCTGGGGGCTCAGTCACAGTGGTCAGTCGATGCAACATGCAGTGCCAATATACTATACCGACACGTAAACAACCTCAAGCAGAAGTGTAATTAAATTTACCCTGTAGGGAACAGTAGGGATAGTGAACTCTCTCCTATAACCCCGTATTTAGTCTGACACTCTTTCTCTCTTACTATATTTTATATGTATATTATTCTTTCACTTATTCACTAATTACCTAGGATATTAATAAGATATTGAAATCAAAGAATGTATTTTCATAGATTTTAGGGAGCTTAGGGATTAGTGGACCGCGGACAATAATTCTACACTCGCAACCTGGTTCTTGTCGAGCTCTTCGAGCAGCAGTTCCCGGTCCCTAGTTTCGTCGACAGCCCGCCAGCGGGCCGGTGATCGTAACGCCCGGATCTCTTCTTGCCTACCATCGACCGAGTAGCGGGCACCATTTTTCTCATCTGGACGCAAATTCGAGAGGCGTTTCCACAATGGTCTGGTCGCTTTCTCGATTTTAACTCCTGGGTATAGATCACCCATTTGCAACTCGGCTATGGCTCGTCGACACAGGTTAGAGAATGATCGATGAGTTACCAAATCGCCGTCAGCGTGTTCCGATACGTGTTCCAGGATTTGATCTAGCGGTGCGGCATTGGCTTCTATCATTCTCAGCTTACCTTGGGTCATCGGTGGGTAGACATTCCAATCTGGATCCACCTCTCGGCGCATCAACCACCAATAAACCCTGCCTGCATATTCCGGCGTCAAACATTCTTGTAGCCCTTCGTAATAGTCGAACGGCTTACGCTCGGCTGGATTTGTCAGGACGCAAACCCGGCGATCGCCTTCTGGTATGGCCAGGGCGTCGGCATGGTTGGAAAAGATCAGCGCCGAGAAAAACATCATGTCGCTTTTCTTACGGCCGAACTTCGGATTGACCTCGATTGGCACCGGCCTGATATCGATACGCTGCTTAAAGACCTCATAGCCGCGATAGAAATCGTCACGGCTGATATCCTTGGCCTCGTCAGCGACAATCATTCGGCAGCCGGTCTGCCAGTCATTATAATTCTGATCGGCCTGGCTACCCTTGCCAATGAGCTGCGCCAGGCTGGCCCGCTTTATATGTCCCGGCTCGAGTAGCCCACACATATCCGCTAACCAGGACCGGCCAATACCAAAGGCGCCGTCGGCAACCATGACCAGGGCGAACAATCGTTGGCCGGGGTTCTGCACCCAGTAAGCCAACCAATCGAGCAGGATATCGCATTCGTTCTTTAGAGGTGCGAGGTATTCCATGTGCTTAACAAATCGTTCGGGTACGTCGTCCTCCGGGCTCATGGCATGGTCCGGCGGGATGTAGGTATTGACGACGAGCTGCTGGTACAGGTCGAACACCGGGTTGTGACCCTGGCTAGGGTCATAGACCAGGCGAGCCGCCTTACGGGTGTCCCGGTGCTCCAGGAGAGCATTCTTGGCCAGGACCGGCCTGTCATGCCCCGGCACCATGATGCGCCGGTGGTGCCGCATGTTGAAGGTTTCCAACTCCATTATCCAATAGCCGCCTTTGGGCCTTTGGTACATATCAGCGACCTGGCGACCCTCTTCGATAAACACGTAGCGATCCTGCAACCATGGCAGGGGGTCATGGCCAAACACTACCGGCCCGCCAAGCTCGGCAGCCCAACGGCCATAGTCCTTGAAGCGTCGATCGGCGCAGTGTTCATGCAGGCATTTAAAAGCTCGGGTCTCTACCCAGTCACCGGATCCGCGGCCTAGCGGACTGTAGCCAGCCGTACCGGCGCCGGTCGTATGGGCCTCCGCCCAAGGACAGAGGACATTGACCCAGTCACCTCCATGGTCATCGACAACCTGGTCATTATCATTGAGCCAGGTAAGCAACGGGTCATCGATCGCCATCTCGGCTTTCTTGCCGCCGACTGCACCCTGCATCTTAGTGGACTTGACATCTAAATTATCGAGATCAACACCCAAACTTTCGGCTAGGTCATCGAGATCCCAGGTGCGGCCCGGCTGCCAGTCAGTTATTTGTGAGACAAACCCGTTGCGCTCAGTTTTGATGTTGATCGAGCCGGGTACCCTCATAACGCGATTGTAACCACCGGCGCCCTTGTCCGTATAGCCGAGCTCCCCTAGCGCGTTGACTATCGCGCCGTAATGATCGAGGTCTTCGGTTGGTTCTATGAGGTAGCCATACTGAAAGTTCCCTTTCGAGCTCTCCAATTTGTAGCTCGGCTCGATAGCTGGAGCTACAACCTTGGTACCAATGTCATCGAGAACAATGACGTAAGCGGCCTGGCAGTCTATCTGGCGCTTCCGCCATGGTTGACCGGGCTCCGGTTCGCAAACAGTGGATACTGTAAAATAGATGGCGCCGGGGTTTTTTGAGCGCAGCCAACTGGTCGCCGCTTTCGATGGCCAGGGTGCCCGCGGCCAGGTATCGGCACTGAGTGATTTCTGTCTAAGCAGAAGGACGTGCTCCTCCGAAGTCTTACCATCAAAAACCGTATCCAAAAATTCTTCTAGCATATTTTTCCTCCCTACTACTTGTGATACCTGTGCCCGCAATTCACGTCGACAGACATCGGTAGCCCTTCAGCCCACTCCGGTGTGGCTAGCATTACTTCGGATATGGCCAGCCGAGCCTCGGCTTCTTCCTCTTTCTCGACTTCCCAAATTATCTCGTCATGTGTCGACCCTATGACTGGCCAGTCGTATTGAAGAGATAGAGACATGGCATGGCGCAGGATGTCAGCGGCCGTAGCTTGCGTAACATTCTCAGCCAGTAAGCCGCCGTACAGCGAAATTCGACCCCACTCCTGCTCACCCTGCCTCGGCTTCCACTGCGCCTTGATGGCGGTCAGCTCCCCCTCCTCCAGCCGCGGATCCGGGTAGGATAGAACCCGCCCGGAGGGCAGCCCGCAAAAGAGCGGCGCTTTTTTGCGTTCCGGCCGAAAATAAATCACTCGGCCCGCACTCACCGCTTGACCACGGTTGACCACGGCGTCCTTGGCTGCGATCTCGAGTTCGGCCCAGAACTCAGGAGCCCAAGGGTTGTTAAAACGCCAAGCATGAATTATTTCTCTCGCTTCATCATCACTTACGCTGACTTGGTAGGCGCGTGCCATGGCTTGGAAGGCCCGGTAGCCGCCCTGATATCCAGCGCTTAAAACCACAACCTTACCCACCGAGCGCATTTTGGAAGTAATGGCGTCCGTCTTAAAAAGCCCGGCCGCCGCAACCTCGTAGATGTCCGGTCGGTTTTCGTCTTTATCATTCTGCTCGAAAACCCTCAACACGGACGTACTGCCCGGTGCGTACGAAAGCCAGGGTAAGACCCGGGCCTCGATCGAGGACCAATCTCCCCAGACCAAAACATTTTTACGGTTGGCGACAATGGAGGGGCGAAGCATCGACGACAGCGTATCGAGCACCCCGCCTTGTAGAGGTTTACCTTTCAAGACCTTGTGACGTATGACCTCTGGGTTCTCGGCACAGCGTCTTGGCAAATTATGTACTTGAAGACCTACTGACGAGTACCGCCCGGTCTGCCCGGCACCGGCGTAGATGTAGGCGCCCCGAACCCGGCCGTCCCGGCTCGCTCGATGGGTCATGGCTTCATACTTTGACACCGAGGACCGGCCAGCCTCATCGACCAGCTCGATGACCTCGACGACGGATACAGGTAAGGTGCCAGGCGTCAACTCCTCGAGTTGCAGCAACTTGGCTCGGGCTTCCCTGTCCAAAGAGATCTTACGGCTTTCCTCGCCGGTGCGCCGGTCGGTGCGAACCACGGTGACGGCTTTCTCGATCTCCGGGCTTTCGGCGATTAGCGGCGCCATCATGGTTTTCAATCGGATATGCTGACGGGGCGAGGTGATCACGCCGTCGGTGATTTCTGTTAAGGCTGACTTGATCTCCTCGAGCTCGGCCTCGGCGTATTCCGTCGCCGCTGCCGCAAAAGTGGTATCGACCCCGATACCATTATCATTGACCCGTTCCGATACAACCCAGTCCCAGTGCTCGGCAACCGTTAGCGGTGGGGTATGGTGAGAAGCCAAACGCTCTACCCGGACATCTTGTAGGCAGTAGAGGTAAAGTTCATCGAGCAGATCGGGATCCTGATTAAATGCCATGCTGCCGTCTTCGGCAGGCGTCGGTATGCAAAGCTGTTTGATCAACTCCCGGCCGCGCCGGTCCTTTTGTAGCCCGAGGCCGAGGCAGGCGCCTAGATCATCAAGGCTGCCGGGGAGGGCCCGCGCCCTGGCCTGGGCGGCCGTACAGTACCAGGCCTCGATCGGTATCTCCGGTCGGTCCAGATATTTCACTAAAACAAATTCCGTAATGAGGCGCTCGAACTGGGCGTTGTGAGCGTGCAGGGTCGCCGTTTTACCAGCCTTCATATGCTGGAGGACATTCGCCGGGAACAGCTCTCCTGGACGCCACAACTTTGGCTCATCGGCATTAAAAGCGTATCCGAGACAGATGATCTCTGTGGAGAGATCCTCGGCATAATTGTAGGCACCGTCTCTATACAGATTTACTCGAGATCGGGTCTCGTAGTCGAGGTGCAGAACCCTCGAGGTTAAAGCGCCTTTTGGCAGCTTACCATTTTTTGACATAATGAACGACGCAGCGCGGGGCTAACCTAGAGGTTAAATTTAGCCCCGCGCCACTTGACGCGTTAAGAAGCGCGGCTGCGGCGCCGACGCGGGCGCGTTGTTGCTTTGGCGTCGTCAACCACTTCAGATGCTGCCGGGTTCTCCTCATCGGCAGCTTCCGAATTTCTCACTGCATCATCTCGGTTCTCCTGAGCAATCGCTTGGAGCTGCTCACTCAGGAGGTTCCTGTCGTTGTCGAGCCAATCGACAATCTCGAACAGCGGCTCGTACGTGGTACCGCCGTACGTTTTATTGGTGTAGTGGCTCTCCCGCAATTTGACGATCGGGTGGTGGTAGTCGGGCTTTGGCCGGTTCGCGATCTCATTGATCAACTGGCTGTAGGCCTTGAGCCCGCCGCGGCTGGAGCTGCCGAAGGTGACCATCTCACCTTCGTCTTCACCACTCATGCCCACCAGATCAAAGCCGACTTGTTCCTGCCAGCCGTCGGACTTGTTGGTGTGGTCCGTCGTCGGCATGGCTGGAGGGTTATTGAACGGGCCCATCAGCTCACCCAATTTCCCCCGCGAACCCCCGTTTCGTTTCGGATCTGCCCACACAACCCAACCCTGCCGCAAACCGTAAGAATTGATCTGCCACAACGTATCCGGGTCGACTTCGACATCGTCAACGCCGTAGCTCCAGATGCCATCGTTCCGCCCCAGCTTGAGGTAGCTGCCGCCGGAGGAGGCGAGGGGTCGTCCAGCCCGCGTATGTTTTATGGCTTGGTCGAAAGCCTCTGTTGTGATTTCCAGGTTTGGGTTGTCAAAGTTTGCAATGTCATTTGTCATTGATTTAGTTTCCTTGTATTTTTGGTGCGGGCAAGTTCAACACACTGCCGTCGCGCCGGTTTATAACCGCGGGTCGCTTATCGTCGACCCGGGCGAGAGTTGTGCCGCTGGATCGCGACACGGTGAGTTGCTCGAGACCGGGCTGTTTAATGCCTTTGGCCTTGAGCGCTTTCTCTGCTTTCGCAGGAGAAATTATTTTTGTCTCGGTGATCTCGGAGACTTTCAGTCCGGCACTTTTAAGAAAGGCCTTGGACCTGGTGTCGTCGACCCATTTGCGGGTGGCTCGCTTCGGTACCAGCTTCCAGCCGGTGGCTTCCCGGCCCTTCTCCAGTTCGCCGTGCGCTGTGGAGCGCACCGCTCGGATCCATTCCTCGGCGTGCTCACAGACTTCGAGCATCTTGCCGAGTTCATCCGGTAAGATTTTGGGATCCCGCGGTACCACTCTGGCAAGGCTCTCGACCAACCCGCGTTTCTCTGGGCAGATCGACTGTGCCGGGCACCAGCGACACCACGATCCAGCTTCCAGGCGTTCGACGCCCAACTGGATGCGGTCGATGGCCTCCAGAACTTGGTCTTTGAACATCTCGATGGCGCCGGGGCCCACCATGACGTAGCTCATGGGCTCGGCCATGGCGGGCTGCACGATGCACAGCATCCAAGGTAGCGCCGGGTTAACCAAATCCTGGTATTCCGGTGTTTGCAGTGCGGCAGCCGCGTAAAATCTCAGTTGTGTATTGTTAGCGACCGGCACCGGTACGCCCCGGCCGAACTTCCAGTCCACCAACACATTGTACTTACTGGTCTTACCCAAAATGTCGCAGTAGCCGTGACTGCCGGTGCCGGGCAGCTCGACCTTGGCCTCCGAAACGAATGTAGCGTCTTCACCGATCGCATCTTGAAAAGCGTCGAACCCAGCTACGGCTGGTAGGATCATCTCGTTGGCCAGCTCCTGGGTCAATTCGTGACCGAGCTCCTCGAAGCCAATCAGCTCCGCGAGCGGTATCTGGTCGCTCATTATTTTGTCCATCACCGAATGAAGCATGTTGCCCTCATCCGCGTAGTCGGAGGCCGCCGGTTCAGGCGCCTTGGCCTCCAGAGCGTAACTCCCCGGGCAGCGGATCCGGCGTTCGCAGATCGAGCCGCTCATCAGTTTTGAATGCTCAACCATTTTTGCGGTCCTCGAAATTCAGTTCCGGGCGTTCGGAGCAACCGGCACAGCTTTCCCAGGCCTGGTTGAAGGTATCGATCTCGTCTTCGAGATCCTCGATGCGGTCGATCAACAGATTGATCACCCGGTTTTCAAAAGTCGTTGCGGCGCGGCGCAGCTCATCACGGTCGAATTGGTTGAGCCTCTGAGCATGGTATTCTTCAGGCGGCATGATGGTTTTCCTTTTCATTAAAAAATTCATTTAGACGTTGAGATTTTCTGATTAGGGTTTGGGTTATGCGTTCATCGATTGAGTTGGGGATTACGAGGAAGCGAACCAGGACCGAGTTGGTCTGGCCTTTGCGGTGCACCCGGGCCGCGGCCTGGGCATTGTTGGCCGGAACCCAGTCGCAGCCGACGAAGATGACATCCTGGCAGTCACCAGAGGCGTGCAGCGTGATCGCTGTACCGGCCGCCAACGTCTGCCCGACAAAAACCTTTGTCTTTGGATCATTGTTGAAGTCGTCGATGGCTTGTTGACGTTTTTCCGGTGAGGTTGCGCCGCGCAACTGCACGGCGCCGAAACCTTCGAGCCCTTCAGTAATGAGCTCGATCGCTTCAATGTGGTTGGTAAAAATCACGACTTTCTTCATGTCGCCGTCACGCAGCTCACCGCTGACCAAGTCAATGCAATCTTTAATTTTGGCAACTTCGGTCATGCGTCGCAGCGTCGAGATGCTGTCCGACATCAGCGGCGACTGACCGGCCTCCAGGACGCCGTGAATGGCATTTAGCTCGGTAGCGTTTTCCTCTTCAAAAGCCCGGACCTTATCGGCACCACCAGAGCCCGGCACCACCAGATCGTGAAATCGGACTGGTGGAAGATCATGCAGTACCTTTTCTTTCTGTACGCGGTTAGTGGTCGGCTGCAACGCGATCGCGAGATCGGTCGCCTCTTTACTGTGCCCGGTGATCTTGACCCCAAAAGGCGTCTGCATTGTCTTACAGTAACGGCTCACAAACCGTTGGTAAGACTGTGGCCGGTCACTGCCCTGAACGGTGATGGCGCGGGGCGCCGCCCGGCTGATCCAGGGGTGAAGCTCGGCAATGTTGTTGGGCGCCGGGGTGCCGCTCAGTGCCCAGACCCGGTGGGCCCGGCCCACCAGACCAGATTTGTCGTAGGTGGAATGGCCGAACACGGCGCGGGTGCGCTGGGTCTTCCAATTTTTACAGTATTGCAGCTCATCCAGGATCAGCGCGTCGTAGCATTTACCGGCGAGCACGTCCCAGACCTTACGTCTCGCCATGAGATCGTAAGAGACAATGATGACCGGCGCCGCTTCATCAAACAAAACGTCGACGGCCGAATGACCCTCGTTAAGAATTTTTCTTAAATTCTCACGGTCTTTTTCAAGACCACTCTCAACAACAACGACGGGGCGTTTTATTTTCTGGTTGACCAAGATCTCGCGCTGCCAGTTGCGCCGGGCAACCGCCGGGCACAAGATCAGTATGTGACGATCGCAGGCCTCACCGATTTCGTAGCCCCTATCGAGAGCGTTGATGGCGGCCAGGGTTTTACCGGTGCCCATGTCCCAATGAAGTAAACCGGCCTCTCGCTCGGCGAGCCATTTAGAGCCGGTCTCTTGGTGCGGCATTGGTGTCAACATCAGATCAGGAGACCTCCCAAGTGATCGCGATATAATTTATCGCGTCGAGCAGGCTGTCGCGAAACTCCTCGGTGTCAGGATCCACTCGCTGGGCTCGGTCGAGTTTCTCGAGAGCGTCGGCCAAAGTGACATCCCGGGGCGTTCGTTCTGTTGAAAAGAACGCTGACTGAAGTTTAGCAAGCCCGTGGTAGTGGTCATTAGCGTCGCCGTAGACACAGCCACGCTTATTGAAAGTGTTGATGGCTGCCTGAAGCAGCTCAGTCGCATTTCTTTTTGGTATCATCGTTGCAGCTCCTCATCGAGTACCTCTTTGATGTGAGAAGCCGGAACGTTCACCAAAATTGTTTGGTTTCGATCGACGCGAATGTCGTAGTGAATTTCTTCATTGAACGTACGTCCAATGATTTTGCCTTTCTGCTGACCGTCAGCGGTCTTCGCAAAAACAGTTTGACCCATCTGCATGTTGGTGTCTCCTTTTTAGTAAGTTCTTTTTTTCGGTTTCTTTTTCTTAGCCATCTTCATTCCTCTTCCTGGGAAACACGACACCGAGATCGGTATCGAAAAACCATCGTGCTATTAGAACCGCCTCAGCCCGATCAACGTCTTTACGTCGAGCAAGCGCTGATGCATGGCTGGGAAACATCCGCACAGCCGCTGCGCGAGCCGCTTCTTTATCGGCTTTCAAATTAAAATGCCGTTTCCATTGCTGCGGTGACACGTAACTGAGCCGCACCTTTAGACAGCTTAGGAGCCCTTCCAGGGTGCCCACCGCTCGCCCGAAGCGAAACATGGAGGTCACTCCTTGCCCGGGCATGGCGTGAACTTTCTCGATGACTGCAATGTCTGGGTCGAGGTCGGCGAAGATCTCGGCCAGGTGGGGGCCATTGATCGAGCGCTGCTTACCTTCTTTGAGGATCGGCGCGTGATCCAGGTACTCGAGTTGGTTTCCCCGCTCACCTGTAAGTAAAGCGATGCCGCAATTGATACCAGGATCTATGCCGAGGATCCGCAACATCAGACGGCTCGGTCTCGCGCTATTCCGGCCCAGTATTTGAGAGGGATTTCGTCTTCAGTGAGTTCGGATATTAGCAGTTGAGTTTCTGGTCTCGGAATTGCGACTTCTGCAACCCACCGACTGACCGCTTGACCGGTGACACCGACATCTCTGCCGAACTCGACTCGGGAAATTCCATGTTCTTTTAAATAGTTTTCAAGCATCGTCGGAACGTAATGCTTAATTACTGATTAATCAACCCCTAGAAATAGAAAAAGTGTATTTAGTTCTAAAGCGTAATTGACAATTACGATTTAGTCCCTATATTGAGGTGTACGAAACGACAGATAGAGGATTAAATTAAATGAACGATGATTTTGACTTAGGCAGCTACCTGGACGACCTTGGAGGCAGCGACGAGTTACCGCCCGCCGTGAAATCCAAAAACACCGAACAGTTTCCTTGCGAGCACTGCAACGGCTCGGGCCTCTGGCACGGCGGGCGCAATAGCTACGGCAAGTTTCATTGCTTCGCTTGCAAAGGCACCGGCCACTTCAAGACGAGCGCTTTCGATCGCAAGAAAGCTCGCACTCAGCGCCAGGTCTCCAAAGCCCGGAAGCTGGCCGAAGCCCAGGCAGCCTTCAACGAAGCCCACCCAGATCTGATCGCAACTTTAAAAGGCTACCAGAGCTGGAACGACTTTGCAGTCAGCTTAGTCGAACAGTTCGAGACCCGAGGCAGCCTGAGCGACAAGCAGGCAGCAGCAGCTACCGCCATGATCGCGAAGACCACTGCCAGCCGTGCCGCCAGAGACGAAGCGCGAGGCAACGTCGAGGTCGATTTGACCTCCGTTCGCACCATGTTTGAAAAAGTGCACCTGGCTGGTTACCGTAAGCCGGTTTACCGGGCCGACAACATAACCATAACTCGCGCCCCGGACAGCGGGCGCAACGCAGGGGCTCTTTACGTCAAGACTGGAGACGGCGACTACGCCGGTAAAATAATCGGCACCACGTTCCGCCCGCTTCGCGGAACCGACGACACCATAAAAGAGGCACTGCTTAAAGTTGCGGCAGATCCCCAGGCGGCAGCAGTCGACTACGGAAAACGCACCGGTCGCTGCGCCTGTTGCGGAAAACAGTTGACCAATTCGCTGAGTGTTGAGCTGGGGATTGGTCCGATTTGCAGAGACAACTGGTTTTGAGGAGAGAAATACTGATGGGCGTAATTGACAATTACGATTTAGCCCCTATATTAAATAGTGAAAGTGAATAGGAGAAGAAAATGAAGTTACTCACCAAGGAAATCAAAGCCAAGCTGGAGAAGAATGCCGCGGAGGGCTGGACGGATGCAAAGCCTGTCGTGAAGTTTTTTAACCCGTGCGGTGCCGCGACCTGGTTGATCTCGGAACTGGGCGAAGATGGCGACACCATGTTTGGGCTGTGTGACCTGGGTTTCGGGGAGCCAGAACTGGGATATGTGAGCCTGGCGGAACTTAAAGCGGTGAAGGTGCCGCCGTTTGGCC
>VTLG01004034.1_pt1 | contig 45792 bp, 84 predicted proteins | sample 4694571 | NCBI WGS metagenome assembly VTLG01 (sample SAMN12604809, study PRJNA352737) | marine metagenome | biome: ENVO:00000447; feature: ENVO:00000209|ENVO:00000569|ENVO:01000036; material: ENVO:00002151; isolation source: viral sequences binned using virsorter ...
TTGTTTTCTGTCTACAGAGACATTACTATTGTATAAGGAAAAATATATAGACCAATTATCTAAACAATTAGACTATCCAATTCCCCACAAGGAAGTTGATTTCAAGCAGTCTTTTAATGAAAAATATGTGCATTACGTAGAAACCTTTCATCTAGATGATACAGTTAGAAGAGTTTCTGGTATAAAGGAACGTGATCCGTTCATATATGAGGGATAGATGTTAATTGAAGATTTAACATGCTGGACAGCACTGTCTAATAAAAGATCCCAATATTGGGGTATGGATGCACCAGATTCACAGTATCATCTTAGTAAGGCCCCTGATGGATGGTGGGAAAATTATCCTGTACAGGACTTCAATTACGAATTTAATGAATGGGGGTTCAGAGGTCCAGACTATGATGAATATATTCATCAACCCGTAAATATATGTTTGGGAGACAGTTTTACTGTAAATCATGGTGGACCAATAGAACACAGTTGGGCATCTCAATTGGATAAGTTATTGGACTTACCTACAATTAATCTTGGTATGAATGGTGCAGGAAACGATGCTATCCGTTTGGTATATGATAGGGCATGTAAGATATTTGATGTTCAAGAAACCTTCGTCATGTATAGTTATTTTCATCGACGGATGATAGATAAACGATTTTACCATTATGGAGGAAACACACCGTTTAGAGAACCACCTCCAGCAACAGATTACGAAAATCAAGTACATTTTACCGAAAACATGATAGTAGAAGCACATGAGGCATTTATTCCTAATTGGAATTGGACAATGGAAGAAATGCATGTAATAGATAATCACCCACATTTTGATTATCCAGAACCCCAATGGGATCGTGAGAAATGGACAAACAGAGACTTCCACCATATGAACGAAGAACTGAACGGATTAGTGGCAAAGTATTTTTATGAACTTTTTAGTACTAACACCTGATGGTGTAGGTAGCACATACCTACAACGAGCACTTACTGTTTATTTGAATGCTAGTGGTCCTGACTATTATAACACGCATGAACTTCTAAATGGGTTGGAGTTAGATTTCAACGGTAATTTATATAAGAAGATGAAGGGGTATAGTCAATCCCTTTCAGAAATATGTGAGTTATTGAAATCCAACAAAGCAAAAATTATATCAAGATTAGCACAATATCATATAGATGGTAGACTTGCTGGCAGAAATCCTCTCCCACCAAAAGGCATAAAGATTAATCCAAGGTGGTGGGCCCATCATCTTCCAGAACGAAACAAGAAAGAGAATTATAAGTTTTTCTATAATGTTTGTAACCACACCTTTGGTAAGAAAATATACTGTACACGTGATCCTTTTGAATATGCTTTAAGTTGGGGTATAAGAAACATATCGGGAAAATTTAATGTGTATACTATAGAGGAAAGAATAGAGACTCATGGGCAGGATGCTACTTATGAAATAGACTTAGAGTTTATGGAAGCAAAACTTGAACAGTATAAGAGATATCTATATTGGGTTACGGACAATTTTCCAGATGCTATAGAGATAAAGTATGAGGATATACACAGCAATATAGATTTGCTTTTGGCAAATTTAACAGGTGAAGATTTTGATATGCGAAAGGATTGGGGAACTAGTCTGCAAGAATACAGTACACTATTATATAAGATAAGTTTAATCTATAACCCTGCCTTGAGGTATTCTGACAATTTGGTTGATTATCAGAAAGTGCTTGTACATCAAAAAAAGTTGTTTAGTTTTGGTATGCCAATCAAGATGAATACTTTAAAGGATAAGAGAAAAAAGGTGATCAATTTTTCATCGTGTCTGGATAAATATAATACTTGGACAGAATCTACAAATGAGTTTTCTAAGATACAAGATGATGAAATTTCTGAGAGAATTGCAAAGGAGAATGAAATTTATGAACTGGTGGATTGAAGAGTACAAGAAATATCATGCTGAACGAGAGACTAATTATCCTGGCAATAATTTGAAACCCCAACTGCATCATATTAAAGACTTGGTGAAGGATACAAATGCTAAGACACTTCTAGACTATGGTTGTGGTAAGGGACTACAATATACGGAGTGGAAGCATCATGAAGAGTTAGGTGTTATGCCAGCACTATATGACCCTGCCGTTCCAGAATATGAGAACCTACCCGATGGTCCTTTTGATGGTGTATATTCTACGGATGTATTAGAACATATACCAAAAGAACAGTTACCACAAACTATTATGGAGATTTGCAGTAGAGCACAGAGGTTTGTATTCCTTGCAATATGTACCAGACCAGCATTAGCAGTTTTGCCTAGTGGGGAAAATGCACACTGTACCGTAGAACCGATTGCTTTCTGGAAAAAAATGGTGGAAACCTATACCCCAAAACCCATATACACACATATCAAAACGTATGGTAACTGTAATAGTTATGAGATATTGTATGAAGAAATATATCTAGAATGGATGTTAGATCAAGTGGAAGAAACTAGAGATAAGAGTGTAATCTCCTAAATAAGACATGGGTAAGGAATTTTTAAAATTAGGCATGGGATTGTTAGTCCTTGCTGTGTTCATTGCCATTATGTTTTACTATGGTGGTGATTTATATTAGGAGGTTAACATGAGTAATCCAGTTGTTTTAAGGTGGTTGATCGCACATCAACCAGCATATCTCTTCGTGCGAACAGCAAAAGCATTTGCCAAGGAATTAGATAAGTTACTTCCTGGGCAGTTCGAGGTTGAAGTTTTAAGGTTTGGGGATTATATGGTGAAGTATGGTGATATACCAGAACTAGCAATAACTCCAGCAGAGACAAGTCTTGAATCATGGCCAGATGTACCTGATAAACTCAGAAAGATGCTGGTTTCTTCTGAATGGAAAGATGTCAAAACTAAATGGACTGCATTTTGGCAAGGACTTAGAGAGCAAAAATTCCATATGAGTCAAACTCAAGTTACTGTTCTTGGTGGTCATCTTGATAGACGTTTCTCTGTCTTAGATTTACCTTTTTTATTTAAAGATCATGATCATGTAACTAGGGCATTAGATGGTCCTATAGGTCAAAATTTATTAGATACTTTACATTTTGGAAGATTTGCAGGAAAGGTAAAAGATGCCTTGGGTAATTTTACAGATGAAAAAGCATTAAAGGGAGATATTAGTGGGATTAAAGGATTAGGGTTTACCTATAGTGGTGGATATCGTATTATAGGATCTAATCATCCAATAACATCTTTAGATGATCTTGATGGTATAGACTTGGTTACAACTCCTAATACTGATAAATTATTTAAAGAGGTAGGTGCCGAAGCAAAACCTAGAATAAATCAAAAAATTCAGGAAATTAGAGAATCTGCTTCTAATGGAGGAGCAGTGGAGACAACGTATCTTAGATTCTCTGGTAAGAATATACTTAAATCTAATCATAGTATGTTTCTTACTACCATCTTGATAGGACAATCATTATTTGATTCTTTAACTCCTGAACAGCAGGAGGCATTTACCATTGCTTCCAAGAAGGTTGCGAAGATAGAACGGAAATGGTCATTAGCAGATTGCAAAAAATATGAAGACACTGCTAAAGCACGTGGATGTACTATTGTAGATATTACAGAAGAAGACACAAAGAGATTAAAACAGTCTGCTTCAGCACAGTATAAATGGCAAGCAGATGGAGCACCTAAAATGATGTCATTGGTGGATGCAATCCGATCCGCATGAGAAAGGTTCTGCCTTTTCTCTTTGTCCTTTTCATGGCAACATCTGCTATGGCAGAAAGAGTTGCAATGGTTATAGGTGTAGAAGGGGAAGTTACTGTTGTTCGTGAAGGCAATCACCTTTCCCTTACCAGAAAAGAGACATTATATAAAGCAGATCAGATACTCACTGGTCGAGACTCAGCAATAGAATTGAAAATGTTAGATGGTTCATATATTAATTTGGGTGAACTAGCAGAGATGTTTATAAAAGAGTTGGTCTATGATCCTATCAAGAAAGATGGATTTATGGATCTTGAAGTTGCTGTCGGTGCTTTTCGTATAGTTAGTGGGTCTATTGCAAAGTTAGGTCCAGACCTGATGCAACTCAAGATACCAGTTGCAACGATTGGTATTAGAGGGACAGGTCTTGTTGGTAAGGCAAGTCCAGAAGGAGCAGAGAATTGGGTTATATTGGTTAAAGACCCTGATGGTCATATTGGAGAATTGGTGGTACAGAATACAGTGGGTGTTACTATTTTATCAAAGGAAAGTGAAGGTGTCACTATGATTTATCCAGATAGAAAACTTGCAAGAAAAGAATATAGCAAACGATTTATATTAGAACTGATACAGCAAGTACCAGAGATTAGATATGTTCCTATACATAAGAGGCAGTTTGAGTCACTGTTCGAATTTAATGGTCTTAAAGTAAACTAAATATAAATACGGATATGCTCTCCAAGGTCAAAAAATTAATTAGACGAATCAACAAGTGGTTGGATGGTGATGAACCAAAATGGTTAAGTGGAAAAGGTAGATAATTTCTTTTAAAAGGGGGTTGACAAACTCTCCTTTTTCGTCTATTATAGTAATATAGTGAATTTAAAAGGATAAATATTGTTATGGACCCTACAATACATACAATAATCGCAGTTGGTGCTCTTGCTGGTGCTTATCAATTAGGACGATTTCTTGCTGCAAAAAATCTTTTTGATGAAATAGCATCTAAGATGTTGGAAAAATTAGAACATGATGGTTATATTGCTGTAAAAAAAGATAAGGATGGAGAGAAAGACCTTATTCCTATTTCTGAAATTATTGCAAAAGCATTAAGAGATGCTCACTCAAAAACCTAAAATTCTCATTACATTTTTATGTACCTTCTTAACAACGTCTGCTTTTGCAGATGCTCCTTGTGATTTTGAGAGCAAGAGTAAGGTTATATATGAAGGTAAATTGGAGTCTGTTCGACTTATCAATAAGAACATTTCTCAACATGTAGAAGATACTCGAAAATGCACGATGTCTATTGAGGCAAGAGTGAAGGGTAAGTGGTATCCATCTAAGGGTAGTTATATCTTTGGTCCAGACATGTCTCAAATGGATGCATGTGGATTAGCAGAAAACAGGGCAAAAGTCAAGGTAATGAGGGAGATTATACCCGAAACATTAAAAGGTGAGAAAAATCTCAAATGTACCTTGACAAATATACGTCAATCGTGTATGTTTATATATATGGATGTCGTTATGGCAGATTTTGGACAACAACGAGTAAGGATGAAAAGTTGTGATGAGAAAAAGTGAAGTTTATATCTATGGAGTGGCAATGGTTGCTGCATCTTTTATGATTGTTTTTCTGGGTGGATGTGGAAACACCATTAGTGGGGTTGGTCAAGACATTCAAGATGTCGGGACAAAAGTTACTGCATGGCAGAACGAAAAACCTACAGAAAAGGTAGTTGAGAAGAAGGCATCTAAATGATGTTTAAGTTTCTCTTTGGAATTGGAGTTGGTGTGATAGTAACGGTATTTTACCCTGATATTATACCAGTTGTGAAAAGTGCATTTCTAGACACTGGTGCTAGAGATATTGCGGTTGAAACATTGAAAGGAATTAAATGATGAACGCAAAACTACTGGCAGGGGCATCTGTCCTTGCTTTAACCTTGGGTGCCTGTAACACCACAGACCCAAAATTACCTGTAAATTCAGAAGTTCTGAAGTACAAGACTGATAGTGCTAAGTATGCAACTTCTATTGTACCTTCGTGGTATGAGGAAATGCCTTCGAAAAAAGGGTCTATCTTTACAGTTGGTGCTGCAACAGCACCTGATCTACAACTTGCAGTTGATATTGCTAATTTGAATGCCAAGGTTGTTCTTGCTGATCGAATTAACGGTAAATTGTCTTCAATGACAAAATCATTCATTGCTAAGTTTGGTCAGTCTGATATTGATGCTACGGTATTGACAGAAATCGAAAAGGTTGCAAAGAATGTTGTTGCAACAGTCGATGTTGCTGGTTATGCTCCTGCTAAAGTTAAAGTGTATCCAGCAGGGACACAGTTTCGTGCATTCGTTCTTTTGGAGTATTCCAATAAGGAAGCATATAAAATCATCATGAATCGGTTGCGTAAAGATCGGATGGTTTATTCTCGGTTACGTTCCACTGAAGCATGGAAAGAACTTGAGAATGAAGTTGAAATCCAAGAAAAGAAGGATGAAGCACAGTCACTCACAAATCTTGAAAAAGTGATCAAGAAAAATAGAGAAGTGACCGTTGAAAAACCTACTACTTAGTTCTGTCTTAGTTCTCTCTCTAGGGGGGTGTTTGATGCCATCAGGCATCAACCCCTCTTTAGGTTGCAATCCTTTAAGGGGTTGCACTTCAAAAGATTACTATCTCCCAGGAAAAGGTGTGTGGGCCCCTCAACAAAAATTTGGTATGAAGGCAACTATTGGTGCTGTAGGTGGTAGTGCTTTAGGAGCATATGCTGGTGCTCAAACTGGTGATCCTTTGACTACTGCTGTAGCATCAGTTATTGGTCTTGTTCTTGGGCATGAAATTGGGGCAACATTTGATAAGGTAGATCAATTGCATGGAGCAATGTTAATGCAACGTGTACTTGATCATGGTCGAGATGGAGAAATTGGTTATTGGAAAAATCCAAATAAACCAGTGGCAATTGCTACAAAGGCAGTATCTACAAATGGAGATTGCCGAGAGTTTGTTACTAAAGTAACTGTTAAAGGTGAAGCAAGACAAGTGCGTGGAACTGCTTGTAAAAGAAATGGTGAGTGGGAAGTAAAGGAAATGTATTGATGAAAGTTGATGTACGAAATAATAATGTAGACAAGGCATGTAGGATTCTTAAAAAGAAACTTCAGCAAGATGGTCTATTTAATGAATTAAGGAAAAGGGAGTTTTTCGAGTCCAGAGGAACTAAACGTAGACGTGCAAAGGCAGCAGGAAAACGGAGAGCACAAAAAGAACAACAAAAACGTCTTGAAGAATTTGGTTTCTAATGTCAAAGAATGATGGTTTAGCAGAAGTTCGAAAAAGTCAATTTGGTTGGCAAGTTATCATAAACCATTTTGAGGGTGAACCTGAGATATGGAATAAGTTTGCAACAGAACATGAAGCAATAGAAGAAGTTTTTAAGTGGAATAACGGATTGTGGGGAGAAGGATTTACACACTCTGCTGAAGAGTTAAGATTACAGGCATTGAAAGAGGCAGAAGAAAGTAAGAGGAGACAATAAATGAAATGGTTTAAAATAATAGCATGGACAGTACTAGTATTAGGTGGTGCATCTTTAGGATTATTTGCAGCATATTTTTTCGTGATGGCAAGTGTTTCAGTTTAGGTTAACTTAATGAAAGATCACGAACACGCAACTAAAACAAGTACTCCACTAAAACATCATCATCCTTTAATTTGGTATGTTAAGTGGGGGTCTTCTTTAATAATTACTTTGGGTATGATACTTACTGCCAACAACGTATATCCAATAAATTTGATTTTTCATTTTGTTGGTATAGGTGGTTGGTTAGCAGTAGCAATTGTCTGGAATGATCGTGCATTGATTGTAGTCAATGCAGTAGCACTTGCGATATTCGCAAATGGTTTAGTCGCATATTTTCTGAAGGTAGGATAAATAGAAAGATGGTAAAACGTAAGATTGTAGTTGAGACTGATAACAGTTCATGGGAAGCACCTAAGAAGGCACGTAAGAAACGTAAACCCATGACTGAGAAGCAACGTGTTGCTGCTGCAAAACGTCTTGAGAAAGCAAGAGAAAAACGTGCAGAGAAAAATCCTGATTATGGACAAAGTGGGATTCATCCCACACTGCGAGATTTACCTGATGAGCATCCTGCCCATCCTAAAAAGGTTAAGGTCTGGATTAAGACACAGAAAGGTCTTGCAAATGCTGAACGTGCTGGAGTAAGACAGGGAATTAAAGGGGCATATGCTAGGCAATGTATGCATGAGGCATATATTCGTAGTATGGTAAAATATTTGAGGGACGGTGATTGGGTAGATAATTTCTTTGGAGAACATCAGGAAAAGAGAATAAAATGGAAATGTGTTGCTCTTGCTTATGATAAAGATGGAAATGTCAAACGAGATATAGGAACATATTATCCAGATATGGGGATGGTTTACACTGAGGACAATGAAAATGAAAATACCAAAACACGAAAACCAAGAAAACGTAATACAGGGACCGTGGACAAAAAGAAACGTAAAAGTCCCAAACGAAGAGTTAGTAAAAAAACGTGAAGAATTATTATTTGCTGAAGAGTTAACAGAACAGGTAATGGTGGGGTTAATACATACTATCCATGAGAATGGATTTGATGTAGATTCTAATGAATTTCTGCATGATATGGGGTTTATAATAGAGTGTGTTAAAAGTGTTGTATACAGGGAAATGGGATTTCAACACCCTATGAGTGATATTATGAAAGAGTTGACAGTTTCGACTATAGATGAAACTAACACATTGTCAACAGAATTGGATATGAACAAGGTTGTTAAGACAACAAAATTTGTAAGTGAATTGGAAAATGATGGATCAGACTTGGTATGAAGTATTCAGTCCTACGATTTTAGAAACTTCCATACCAGAGAAGTTTGTTAGAATTGTAAATGAGGTCGGAGATAGGGTGTTAGGTAGTGAGCATCAAAGTGCTCAATGGGATTGGTCTGATAATCTGGTGGGCAAGGTTCACAAGGAAATTCAGATACCAATCACCTCTACATCTGACAAGAAGTATTTGTCTGATACCATGAAGAAGGGATGTCTGGACTACCTAAATTATATAAGAGACAAGAATAGAGCATACACTTGGTACAAGATGGCAGGGTATAGTACAGTACCAAAAGTAGAAAATATCCATTTAACCCAAAGTTGGATTGTCAGTCAATATGCTGGAGAGTATAATCCTTGGCACAAACATAGTGGTGATTTTTCATCAGTCATCTATTTAAAAATACCAGATGACATGGAAGGTGAATATCAAGAGGATGCTGAAGACCATTACCCTGCAAATGGTTTGATCGAATTTATGTATGGTGAGGCATGTGATTTTAGGAGTGACGGTTTGAAATTTAAACCAGAAGTTGGTAAGTGGTTAATTTTCCCTTCCTATTTGAAACACTTTGTCTACCCATTTCATGTTAAAGGTGAAAGAAGGAGTATGAGTTTTAATGCTCATATGCAAATGAAAAGATGATTTTAGTTGATATGAATCAGATATCAGTGGCAAGTGTCATGATGCATCTGAATATGGAAAAGACAACAGAACCAGATGGCAATACAGTACGTCATATGATACTTAACTCGTTACGGATGTATCGTTCACGATTTCATAAGGAATACGGTGAACTGATATTATGTTATGACTCCAAGCATTATTGGAGGAGAGATTATTTTCCAAATTATAAACACAATCGTAAAAAGACAAGAGAAGATTCTGATAAGGATTGGGACGCAATTTTTGAATGTCTCAATGAGATCAAATCAGAACTTAAAGAGTTCTTCCCTTATAAGCATCTTGAAGTCTACGGTGCCGAGGCAGATGATATAATTGCTGCACTATGTCTTGAATTTGAATATGACAATGGCAAGACATTGATTCTTTCTGGTGATAAGGACTTTATTCAATTACATAAATATAAGAACGTATCACAATATAGTCCGATAACAAAGAGAATGATCAATGGTACAAATTCTGAAGAATATCTGAAAGATCATATTTTAAAGGGTGATGCTAGTGACGGTATACCTAATGTGTTATCACCTGATCATACTTTTAAAGATAAATTACGGCAACGTCCTTTGGGAAAAAAGAAGATAGAATCGTTTAAGGAAAATGGTTTACCTACTGAAGAAATAAAACGGAACTATCAAAGAAACGAGAAACTTATCAATTTGTCATTATCACCTGATGATCTGTATATTACAATTTTGAAGGAATATCAGGAAGCACAAGAAGGTGATCGTAGCAAGTTGTTAGATTATTTTATAGAAAAGAGGTTGAGGAACCTCACCGAATCGATAGGAGAATTCTAAATGCCAGAACAAACTTACACCCCACTATTTTCAGAAATTTTGGACAAGGTGTCTAAACTAAAAACTAAAAACCAAAAGGTTGCTCATTTGCGACAATATAATTCTGATGGTCTTAGGCAAGTGATTAAATCTTCATTTGATCCTAAAGTCAAATGGGCATTACCAGACGGTGAAGTACCCTATATTCAAAATGATGCACCCGAAGGCACTGAGCACAATGTTCTCTCTTATGAACATAGGAAACTCTATCATTTTATTGTGGGTGGCAATCCACAACTTTCTCAGAATAAACGAGAGAGTATGTTCGTTCAGATGTTAGAAGGGTTGCATCCAGATGAAGCAGATGTTCTTGTTGCAGCAAAGGACAAGATTTTGCATCAGAAATATAAGGGTCTTTCTGCTAACGTAGTGAGAGAAGCATTTAACTGGACAGATGAATATATGTTACCAGACCCTGTAGTCTATCCACAGACCCCAGGTCCAGCAAATGGTTGATGCCCATTTTAAAAAATGGAAGTGTGGGTCATGTGGTTATGTTTATGATGAAAAAGTAGGTATTGTCTATCGTCGGAAAGTTAGACCTTGGACTCCTACAATGATGTTTTCTGCAATGCATCAAACAGAAGATGTACCAGACGATTGGTATTGTCCTGAGTGTAAATCACCCCATGAAAAATTTGTAGAATTGGAGTAGTAGATGGATTATAGAAAGTGGCAATGTATGGCATGTGACTATATCTATGATGAAGAACTTGGAGATAAAGAAGAAGGATTTGAACCTGGCACCAGATGGGAAGATATTCCAGATGATTGGTATTGCCCTGACTGTGGTGCAGAGAAAGAAATGTTTATGGAAATGGAAGACTAATGCTCATTGAGGATGATATTAAACTAGATTATTCTGATGTACTAATCCGTCCTAAGAGGTCAACTCTCACATCTAGAAATGATGTAGAGTTGTCCAGAAACTATACCTTTTATCATAGTAAAAAAGAATGGACAGGGGTTCCTATTATGGCAAGTAATATGGATACTACTGGTACATTTGAAATGCATGGAGAGTTGAGTCTTCATGGTCTGGTGACTTGTATTGCTAGGCACTATAACAAAGATGGTATGTCTTGGCACCTAGCAGAACGGAGGAACAAACTTTGTGTCATGTCTGGTATATCAGACAAAGAGATATTAGAGTTAGTAGGTGTTGCCAATACATACAAAGATGTAGCATTTGTTGGTCTTGACGTAGCAAATGGGTACACTATCAATTTTGTAGAATCTGTTAAGCATTTGAGAGGGTTGCTTCCAAACGCAACAATCATAGCAGGGAACGTAGTAACAGCAGACATGACAGCAGAGTTGATTCTTGCTGGTGTTGATATTGTGAAGGTAGGAGTTGGACCTGGCAGTGTATGCACTACTCGTACCAAGACAGGTATAGGGTATCCACAGTTAAGTGCTGTTATAGAATGTGCCGATGCTGCACACGGTGTTGGTGGTCACATCATAGCAGATGGTGGTTGTAATTCTTCTGGAGATGTAGTGAAAGCATTTGCATCAGGTGCTGACTTTGTAATGATTGGTGGTATGTTAGCAGGACATGATGAGTGTGACGGTGAGTTGATATTTAAAGATGATCACCCAGAACCAGTAGGTATGCAATTCTATGGAATGGCATCCAAAACTGCTATGGATCGACATGGACATCCTAATAGAGAGTATAGGGGTGAAGAGGGAAAATCCGTGATAGTACCATATCGTGGTCCTGTACAGGATACAGTTAATGATATTCTTAGTGGTATTCGATCTGCCTGTACTTATGTTGGTGCAAATCGTCTAAAGGACTTGACAAAATGTGCTACATTTGTTAGAGTGAATAGTACACACAACAGGGTATATGAATAATGTCTTTGACAAGAAAACGAGTTATCTATGATCGTGATGGTAAAACCCCATACATGATCCGACATCACCTTATATTCAGAGAAAAATCTGGGCATCTGGAAGAGAATATAAGAGTTCCTTTCAACGCATATTTGCATAAGATAGTCCTATCTGATGAACCTATTCTGCATGACCACCCTTGGAGTTGGGGTACATTTATCCTTAGTGGAGGATATTATGAGCACACACCAAAAGGTACTTTTTGGAGAGGTCCAGGTTCTTGGAGAACAAAAAAATCTACTGACCTTCATTGGTTGGAACTAAAGAAGAACAAACCTTGTTGGACTTTATTTTGGCATGGTCGTAGAACAAGGGTTTGGGGGTTTCAGACCTCAGATGGTTGGACAGATTATCGAAGTTTTTTACGAAATCGTTTAGAATCAAGGACTTAGTGAGTACGATTTTACTTGACAATATCTCTTTTATCTGCTATTATATACATATGATGAAATTTATAGTTTTCGGAACCATTGTTTGGTTTGGTTGTGCATTGTATCTGGTAGCAACTGGAACATTCTAATGCTATTAAATATTAAAGGTTCTACTAAAAAGACTAGGAAACTGGTCGAAAGTGCTGTATGGGATTATGCAGAAAGATTGATGGGTAAAAGATTAGTCAAGACTCTAGAACTTACCATCAATTTGACTTGGAAATTGGCAGACAAAGAAGGTGCAGAAGGATTTTGCATCTGGGATGAGTGGGACGATTTAAGAAAGACTCCTAGAGAATTTACTATTGATCTGGATTCCAGCATCAGTATTAGAGACATTTTGATCAACCTTGCACATGAGATGGTTCATGTAAAGCAGTGGGTCAAAGGTGAAATGTACGAGTATTCAAAGTCTAACATGGTTAGGTTTATGAAGAAAAAGTACGATATGAATGATATGGATTACTTTGACTATCCTTGGGAAATTGAGGCATTCGGCTGTCAGTTGGGATTGTTTATCCGTTGGTGTGAAACTGAGGGATTAGGTGATTGTTCTGAAATGAAGGAGAATATATAATGTCATATGGTGTAGATGTGTATGCTAATAAAGCAACACCTGTTGTGAAAGATAGGTCTAAATGGGCAAATGCTGGTCCTGCTGGTGAAGCAGTAAAAGATCTTCTTGAAACTGAGGATGCTGTTACAACGGCAATTTTTAATGGTGCCGAAACCTATGAGGAACTTTATGCCTCACTTAATGCAGATCCTAAGATTACAGGATATGATGTTGATGAGGTTGGGGATCTCTTTGATGAGTTTTGTGCAGATAATGCTTCAGAGGGGTATGCCTGATGAGTGAGAAAACCAGAATTTCTCTATTGGTTGATACAATCTTTGTCCTGTCCATGTTTGGGGCAGGGTGGTTTTGTATGGTAGTATTTTAATGTCACCGATAGAATGGATACTTGTCGGGTTGGTACTCGGTTTTATAATATTCTAATGACTCCAGCAGAACTTATAGTTGCAGGACTGATTTTCATTAGTCCTGCTAATGCTACAGAGATTAAATCTGACAGTTCAGCAGAATGTCTTGCACTCAACATGTATCATGAGGCAAGAGGACAAGGTAGTGCTGGACTTCTTGGTGTAACTGCTGTTGTATTCAATCGTGTGAAGGACAAACGATTCCCCAACACCGTCTGCGAGGTAGTAGAACAGGGACCAACCAGAGAGAGTTGGAAGAAGAATGGTGAATTTTTTCCTATCAGGCATAAATGTCAATTTTCTTGGTATTGTGATGGACGTAGTGACATACCTAAAGAGATAGATACTTACACAAGACTCTTGACAATAGCAAGGTCAATAGTATATAATAAGATAGCATTCATCGATATAACTGATGGTGCTTTATTTTACCATGCTTATTATGTTAGACCAGCATGGGCAAAAGTTAAACGTAGGACTACACGTATAGGTGATCACATCTTCTATCGTTGGGAAATTGGAAAAAAGTTCTGACCTAAATAGAACAGGACTTGGAGTGATAGAATGGAACGAGAACCTTACTGGAACTACATGGGACGTAGGTTAAATGAGTCGATTGCTATGGACACAAGTTTGATGTATCAAAGAGAAGTCTTTGAATTGCAGAAGACTCTTCAGCAAGCACTGATAAGACAGAAAGAATTAGTTGAACAAGCATATGCACTTAAAAGAAAAGTTGCACTATTGGGTGGTGATGAGAAACAATTAGAAATGGATTTATAATGCCGACATACACATTTTATGATGCACAACTCCGAAGGGAGTGGGATGAATTTATGACAATTTCTGCCAGAGGGCAGTATCTAGAAGACAATCCCCATATACAACAAATCATTAAACCTGTAGCAATTGCAGGAGATCATCTTATGGGTCTTGGTCCTAAAGTAGATGGAGGATTCACAGAGAATATGCAAAGAATTGCATCTGCACATCCTACTTCTCCCCTAGCAGATAAGTATGGAAGTGGTCAGTCTAATGCTCAAATCAAGGCAAGAAATGTTATCAACAAATATAAATAATAATGGCACATGCGAGAAATCGAACTTCAGCACTGATGCACAGCATCCAAGGAAGCTGGGAAGTCCCTCCGCATATGTGCCGTTAGAGAGGGGGGTACAGAGATATCCTTTATCCCCTTCTCACTTTCAATACGTAAGTGACTTATATGAGTCAATAGAGGATTTTATGACATGGCAAGCAGAAAGAAAAATAAAGACATTAATGCGAATAGTCTAGTTGCCATTAAGCATATCACGGACAATCAAAAGATAGTCTTTGATACGTGGAAGAAGGGCAAGAACCAATTTCTTTTTGGTGCAGCAGGAACAGGGAAGACCTTTGTTTCTCTTTACCTTTCTTTGAAAGATGTGTTAGACTTAAAGACTAAGTTTGATAAAGTAGTATTAGTGCGGTCATTAATACCTACTAGAGATATAGGGTTTCTCCCAGGAGATGAGGAAGACAAGGCATCTCTATATCAGGTTCCATACATGAACATGGTTCAGTTTATGTTTGAAATGTCAAATGAACAACAGTTTAATACACTATACGATAGACTCAAGGGACAAGGGACTCTATTCTTCCTATCGACTTCATTTCTAAGGGGGTTGACATTTGACAATTCTATCATTATAGTAGATGAATGCCAGAACCTTAATTTTCATGAATTGGATACCATCATTACGAGGGTAGGACAGGACTCCAAGATAATATTTTGTGGGGATTTTGACCAGACGGATTTGACAAGGCAGAATGAGAAGAATGGTCTTCATGATTTCCTGAGAATTTTGATGGAGATGGAAGAGTTTAATTGCCTCGAATTTACTATAGGTGATATAGTACGGTCTGGGTTTGTGAGGAATTATATTATTAATAAAATGAAATTGGGGATAGGAGTTGATTAATGAATGAGAAAATAAAGGAATATTTGGAGAAAATGAATTGGAACATCTGGGCAGATGTAACACCTATCCGTCCCAAGAAAGAACAAGAAATTGAGGATGAGATAGAGAACCAAAGATATAAGGGGTTAATGTGATATGGATACGTATCGACTAAGAGAAGAGTTAGCAAATGATGAGGGTTGTAAATATGAGGTATATTTGGATCATCTTGGTTATCCTACCTTTGGTATTGGTCATCTTATCACTGATGATGATCCTGAGTGTGGAACCTCCGTTGGTACAGAAGTCAGTAGTGATAGAGTTCAAGAAGCATTCGATTCCGATATCGAATCCGTACTGTCAGACTGCGAACGATTATATGTCCAGTTTGAACATTTGCCCGAAGAAGTACAATTGATCATTGCCAATATGATGTTTAATATGGGGTATACTCGATTGAGTAAATTTAAAGGAATGAAACGTGGTGTGGATGCCAGAAATTGGGAAGAAGCAGCAGATGAGATGGTCGATAGCAGATGGTACAAACAAGTATCCAGAAGAGCAGATCGATTAGTAGTAAGGATGAGAAGTATATGACATTTAATCATGTGTCAGTGGCATTACCACCACTGGAAACCAAAACAGTAGACAAAAAACGATTTTACGTAACCCCAGAAGGTAATGAATACCCTTCTATAACTACAGTGCTCTCTAGTAGAGGCAAGGAAGGATTGACTGCTTGGAGAAAGAAGGTAGGCAATGAGGTTGCTAATTATGTTTCTGGTAAAGCAGCATCTAGAGGAACTAAAGTTCATCACATGTGTGAAGACTACCTCAATAATATGTCCACCAATTTTCCCTCAAAATGGGAGGAACATAAGAAGGATTTTCTACCTTATTGTATATTTACTCAGTTGCAAGAAAAAGTATTGTGTAATATAGATGACATATATGCACAAGAGGCAGGACTCTATAGTGATAAATATAAGGTAGCAGGTAGAGTAGATTGTATTGCGAAGTATAATGGTGTGCTATCAGCAATAGATTTTAAAACCTCAACCAAAGAACGTAAGGATGATTGGAACGAAAACTATTACATTCAAGGTTCTGCATATGCAGAAATGTTCGAAGAAAGAACAGGCATTGACATTTCCCAAATAGTAATCCTAGTAGTAACAGAAGACGGTACAGTACAAGAATTTGTGAAGAAGAAGTATGATTATTTGGATGCGTTAACAGAAACCGTTACGGATTGGAGAAACGAGAATGAAGTATCTAGCAATAGTGGTAATGTTTCTGTTGATGGGGTGCCAGACAACTAACACAGTACCACCCAAAGACCCATTGCCCAAAATAGAACCCAAAGTAGAAAAGACAGAACATCAAAGACAAAAACCTAAAGGTGCTGTGCCTACAGTTATTAGCACAATGAAACCTCTTATGTGTGGTGATCCTAAAACAACATTGGAAGCAGTTACAAATATTGCAAAAGAAAGACCTCTTGCAATGTGGAAAGATGTACAAACTGGTTATAATGTGATTATGTTATATAACAACCAAACTCGGCAGACTACAGTTTTAGAATATATACCTGGACCATATGTATGTTTTCTTTCTATAGGGAAAGACGTTCATGTAGAGGGGGTAAAATTTCCTCCTAAGAAAACAGGTATATCTGCGAGAAGGGATTGACAAAAGATCCCCAGTATGCTACTATAAATAGAATACAATTCGATGATATGGATTGAAAAACGTACAGGACAGGGGTGCAAATCCCCTCACCTCCACCAAAAGGAGATTAACGTGGAAAAAGAACTACAGGGGTATGACAATGAAGAACCCCCTAGTCCAAGAGGTAAGTAAGTGGATGCTAAGAGCATATATGGTATGGTCTATTTGTGCAGACGTGTTTCTCCTCAGTGGTGTAGTTTACCTAATCTTTTTTTGAGGGGGGTGAATTAGGATCGACTGACGTGTAATAGAGAAGTGGAGAATTGTCGGATGACTCCGTTATTGGTCAAATTAGTAAACGCAAACGATAACTTTGCAATTGAGGATTTTGCTCTCGCAGCATAATCAGATCGGAGTTCGGGGGTACTTGGCAACAGAAACCCCCATTTTAGGGATCACTCCCAAATAAGTGCGAGTGGGGTCTATGGTTAACCCCACAACTTTATAAGGAATATAAATTGAGTTTAAATACACCTAAAACTTTCACACTGGAAATTGAGAACATTGTGAAGAATAAAGAAATTTCTCATATGGAAGCAGTTTTATGGTATTGTGATAAAGAGGGAATAGAACCAGACACGGTTAATTCCCTTATTTCAAAAGGACTGAAAGAAAAAATTGAAGCAAATGCTAGAGAGTTGAACTTCCTACCAAGGCAAGCACAGTTACCAGTTTAGGAGTTAGTATGTTCGCAATATTTTTAATTCTGATACCAGTACTTTTTATGACAAGTAATAAAGAATTTTTTGATAAAGTTGCGATAGATAGAGCAAAGGGTGCAGAGTGGCATTACGTTGGTAAGTCTGCTCTTGATCCAACCGCAAAATCTATTCCTTTACAATGTTGGACAAATGAAGAAGATGAGGTATCAGTCCCTTGTGGTGAACCTTACATATATTGGAAATTGAAGAAAGAGTAAATTTATGACATATGAATTGAAAGTTCCAAATGGGACTTATAGATCGAACAGTTTATTTTGGTTGTTCGTTCTAGTGCTTCGACACAGACTAATGCATTTAATCAAAGATAGAAAATTTATGGACTAATGGCACCTGTTGACATATATCTTATGTATTGTGCGATGAAGGCACATTTCGGTAAGGGTAAATATGACTTTGTGCAGTATGAAGGTAAGACCAAGGTATCAAGGGATTCCTTTTACAAACGCAAGGACAGATATTTCTTTGCCCGACTCTCCAAAAAATATGACGATCCCAAAGAGATCCAAAATTGGTTGCTCTCAAATTTTGTCAAAGACAGAAAGGGATACATTGCCAATTTCACTGATGAGAACTATGATTCATGGAGACTCAAAAGAGAGGGTTTCTTTGATATGTTTGCTGTAGAGATGCATTCCCTAGTTCAAGAGTTCGAACCTCTATTTGAAGTTCATAGCAATACTCACCCAAAATTACTAAAAGAATATCTTGGAAAACGAGTCTCCATCGAAACGATGATAGTACTCGAAGTACTGGTAGAATACTGTAAGAATTGGGATAAGCAGTTGAGTGATGATATAGTTTGGCAAGACACCAGAAAGTTGATGAATGATTACAAAAGGTTCTTGACAATTGACCCAAGAAAGTATAAAATGAAACTATTGAAGTTAATAGAAGAAGAGGAGTTTAATTAATGGACGTTACGGTACATCTAGATGGTGATCCCACAATTCGTGAAGAAGGATTTTATGAAGCAAAGGTTTTTGAACTGACTAAACAGGTCAAGGATTTACAATCTGCTCTTTCTGAAATGACTGTAGAAAATGAACAGTTAACAGAACGAGTTAAACAACTAGGAACACGTCCACCTCAATGGCCAAAAGGATATCGTCCTCGTAGACACAATCCTCGACAAGATAAGAAGCACGGCAATTGGCAATCACCCGAAAGGTCCAATGGCAAGTACTAACGAACAAATGGTGACACTGGTAGATCACATGGGTAGTGATTTATCAGTGGTCAATTCCGCAAGGGTTTCCTTTGCAAAAACTTCTAAGTGGTCTGGTCGCAAGAGCATCTGTGATGAGGGGTCTGAGTTGTCTCTCCCTGATCAGAAGTTAATACGATATCTTGCCAAGCATGACCATTGGAGTCCTTTTGGTCATGCATCAATGCAGTTTCATATCAAGGCACCAGTGTTTGTTGCAAGACAGTTGGTTAAGCATCAAGTTGGATTAGTATGGAATGAGGTATCAAGACGATACGTTGAAGACGAAGTAACATTCTATGAACCCGACATTTGGAGGGGTTCACCTCAAAATAAAAAGCAAGGTTCTTCTGATGAAGAGATAGACATCAATCCACGTGGGGATATGGTGAATGATTATCAACAGGTATTAAGAAGTGCAAAATGGACATATGAAGAACTTCTCAGGAAGGGAGTATGTCCAGAACAAGCACGTATGGTTCTACCTCAAGCAATGATGACAGAATGGTATTGGAGTGGTACTCTGTATGCATTTGCAAGGGTATGTAATCTACGTTGTAAGGATGATGCACAATTAGAAACACAAATGGTAGCAAATCAAATCGATGATTTGGCAAAGGAAAAATTTCCTTGCAGTTGGGGGGCATTAAGAGATGGCAACTAAAGAATATAGTAATGAGTATAATACAGTAACGGTTGATAGAATAATTGTCTTAATGGAAGAGATAGCAATTCTTGAAAGTCGGTGTGAGGATCATAACTCTGGAAATTTACGAACAGCAGTTAATGTTTTGCGTAAAAGAGTAGACGAATTGAAAGGAAAAATACATGATTAAAACATTTATGCTTCTGTTAGCATTTACAATAACAGGTCCAGACGGAGAGACAAGAGATGAGAGGGTTCATGTTTTGTCCCGACACTTTGACACGCAAACGGAATGTAAGGACTTTATACATTCTTGGAGTGGCATTATTAAGGATAGAGGACTCTCTACTGTAGAGATGATGCTTGCAGAAGGATGGACAGTATCTTTAGATGAAATCGGTTGCAGTCAAAATCCCTCACAAACACAAGAAGCAGTAGTAAAAATTAGTGCAGAAGAAAAGTAGTGTTGGACACTTCTGTTAGAATGGACAGTTTTGATCCTATGTGGGTGCCATCATACTTATCAGGAACATCTTTGATTGTAGGCAATGGAGAATCCAGATCATGGTTTAAACCTTGCCATCAAACTATAGCAAAGGATGGGGTCAACGTCTGGGGATGTAATGCAATTTATCGTGATGGTGAAGTAGATTGTCTGGTGGCAACTGACCCTGCTATGCAACAGGAGATATATGATTCAGGTTACGCATTGTCGAATACGTGTTTCTTCACGGATTGGCAAAGACTTCCAAGTGCTGTTGGAGAGACTTTTTTGATGGGATTTGATATTCCCAAGGAATTTGTTTTCTATTCTGAAGGGGATGCCTACGGACATAGTGAATGTGTGATTAGAGGTAAAGACCCTGCTACAGTGCAAGAGAAAGTCAAGGAAGCATTAGAAAAATTCCCTAACCTAGATAAACCTGATCTTATCCAAAAGATGGAAAAGGATACTGGTGTTTGGATCACTTGGGTAAAAGAGAACGATGAGGTTATTCATTTTGATTTCCCTAGAGGATGGTCTACTGGATGTTCTGCAATGCACCTTGCATGTCAGAATGGATCAAGAGAAGTATACATTTTAGGGTTTGATTTAAGTGAGTATGAGAAACCCCTAAATAACATTTACAAGGGTACGGATAATTATCTTCCTGCTGACTCCAAAGGATTTAATCCTCTCAATTGGGTTCAGCAAATGCAAGCAACTTTTGTAGAATTTAAAGATGTCGAATTTTACTGGGTAGATTGTCAACTGGAAGAAAAATTTCATTATTCGAACCTAAGTTACTTGACAAAAGACGATCTTTGTGATACACTACATATAATTTAAACATACGTAACATACGCAAATATACGAAAACATAAGGAGATACATATGTCGTTAACTGCAATGAAAAAACAAAATACCTTGGACAAACTGCTTGGTGCAGTCGAAGAGGAAAACAAACCCCTCGAAAAGAAATCATACGTTGATGAACGTCTGTGGAAACCAGAACTGGATAAAACTGGTAATGGTTATGCAGTCATTCGTTTTCTTCCTGCCGTCAAGGGTGAGGAACTTCCGTGGGCAAAGGTCTGGAACCATGCGTTCCAAGGTCCAACTGGTCAGTGGTATATTGAGAATTCTCTTACCACAATCGGACAGAAAGACCCTGTATCAGAAATGAATACTGCATACTGGAATTCTGGTGTGGAGTCTGATAAGGAGATTGCTCGTAGGCAGAAGAGAAAGTTGCAATACTTCTCTAACATCTATGTTGTAGAAGATCCCAAACATCCTGAGAATGAGGGTAAGGTATTCTTGTTCCGTTTCGGTAAGAAAATCTTTGATAAGGTTATGGAAACGATGCAACCAGCATTTGAGGATGAGGTTGCAATCAATCCATTTGATTTCTGGAAGGGTGCAAACTTTAAATTGAAAATTCGGAAGGTTGATGGTTTCTGGAACTATGACAAGTCAGAGTTTGACAAGAAACCTTCTGCATTATTTGATGAGGATGATGCACTAGAAGAGGTGTGGAAGAAACAGTATTCCCTCAAGGATTATACTGCTCCCACCAATTTTAAATCCTATGATGAGTTAAAGACTCGTCTGGATACGGTTCTTGCTGGTACAACTAAAGTAGGTAATGTAACTACTTCATTTGATGAACCAGAAGAGACTGTTACGATAGATACAAAAGAGGAACCTGTTCCTTCCGTATCTGTAACAGATGAGGGAGATGAAGATACCATCTCCTATTTTGAAAAACTTGCTGAAAAGGATTAAGCATGAAAAAGACCCTCGTAGTTGCATTTGCAACCACACTACTCTCAACCGTTGCTCTTGCAGAAGATCGACAGGTTACAGTAGAACTACCTAAAACGATCACAGTGACCTGTTCTGACAGTGTACGTCCTGGGACTGTGGTACTAACCAATCCACCCAAATTCAGTTGTGCTGATTATGATGTTGTTAACAGAGTGATCGGTACTGGAATTACTGTCGGACCTGATATGAGGATAAATCGTATCATCCGTGCAGTGCGTAAGGTAGAAAGACCTTCTCGATCTGTTTCAGTTACTGAAGTACGTCAAAACGAAAGAAACTCTCGTAATGGGTGGAGAGATGTCAGGATGCCAGAACTTGGTCCCAACCGTGGATATGAAAGAGGTGCATGGCAACCTTTGGATGATTTCGATAAGAGATTTCCAGGCATCAATCGTAATCGTGCATGGTTTGAAAAAACTAACAGCACTGCAAATTGTACTGGATATGTTAATCTGAGTGATTTGCTTAGTGGCAAGTGCAAGGATGTAAAAATTCGAGTTAACTAATAAGCACATGCTTTAAGAAAGGGAACCTTTGGGTTCCCTTTTTTTTATTTTCCAGGACCGAGATAATATATTTGCAGTGCTGCTTGTTCTGGACTCCAATTTAAGACAGGTGCTGGCATAATTGGTCCCAGATTTATACCGTTGTTATTATTTACTTCTTGGTTGATGAACTGATTTAAGTCTTTCCTCGATTCCGCATCCATATCAGAGGCATCAAAATCTCTTAAATTTCTTGACACAGCATCTGCATGGGATTCTCCTGCTCTTAGTACATATGGATTTAATGCTGCTGCCTTTTGATCATCATGCTTCTTTTGCATCGATTTTCGTAAAATTGCTGACATATCCGTACCACCAAAATTCCCTGTATTTCCTTTAGCAGCAATAATTTTTGCCTTTGCCTCATCTTGAAGTCCAGGTGTTGCCAACTTTGCAATACTTTCATCAGTTGCCTTTTTTACATCTGCCTCTAATATACCTGTACCGTAATCGGATCGGTGCATCATAGCATCCAGTGAAGCAGAAAGTGCTGTTCCCAGAGGAGGAAAAGTTGAAGCAGCACCAGACAGCATTTCCATTGCTGCACGTCCATATCTGCCTTGTGATAATGCAAGTGCTGCAAGTCCTGCTCCCAGTGTAAGACCTAAACCAGGTACTCTTTTTGCTACAAAACCACTAAATTTTGCAGCATTTTTGGTAAGTTTTCCTGCCTTCATTGCTGCTGCTTTAACTGCTGCTGCTGTTACATTTTTTACTACTCCTGTTTTTGCTAATGCTGCTCCTGCTAACTTTAGACCTGATTTAAAACCTTTACCGACATAAGTTGCTGCTGCAACTGTAGGTTTTATTATTTTGCTTCCAGCACCCATTGCTGCCCTGCCAGCACCTTTGATATAATCAGGGACTTTGGTTAAGAATCGGGTTGGTACAGCATCAGCAACCTTTTTCCCCAGTTCCTTTAACCATCTTCCAGCACCATCTACTGCTCCTTTAACAAGAGTTTTAAACTTATCAAGTATTGAAGTAAATTTAGCACCAATACCTTTAAATGCTTCTTTTATTGGAGATTTTGCCCATTTCTCTTTGAGGAATGCTCCTATCCCTGTGAATATCTTTTTTGCGAAACCTCCTACCCATCCACTTAATGCTGTGAATGCTGTCCAAATTCCTTTTGCTCCCCACCATATCGCACTTCCTGCAATTGACAATAATAGCAATTTGCCAGGAAGTATTGCTGCTGCTGCGACAGCAGCAACCCAAATCGGCCAATACCCAAATTCTTTAATAAGTTCTTTCATGCCCTTCATAAAAGAACCACCTTCATCTTCTATACCTTCATGACCCCAAACTTCTTCTCCAAAAAATGCATCGAACACTTTTCCCATTCTCTTGAAGACACTGTTCTTTCCAAATAACCAATTATAGACCGAGTTCAATGTTTTTTTAATAAAATCGAAACCACCTTCATCTATAAATTTTTTGATTGTATTCTTTATATCTTGCCATGCTTTACTTTCCAAAAATCTGATTAATAACAATATACCCGTTGCAAACAAAGCACTTTTAAATCCTATCCATCCTGCCTTGCCTACTTTTGAAAATGCTCCTTTAACACTTTCACCAAGACCATTGATGCCTTTCCACATTTTTGTGAAAATGAAACCTCGTTTTTTGTCTTTTTCTTCATCAGTCAGTACTTGTGCTGCATCTTTTTTTCTTTGCCACTCATCTCGTTGTGATCTTAATTTATCATGAGAAGCACCATTTTTTTCTAGGTCTAAGAGTTGAGCACTTACCTTTGCCTCTTTCTCATTATGTGCTTTTAATTCATCTGTTTGAAAATTGCCTATTTCTTTTCGTGATTCTTTCAGTTCGTCTAACTGTTTTCGGAGTAGTTCTTCTCCCTTTTTATCTTTGACAAATTCTCCTTTGGCAATCTTTTTGTTAAGTGCTTTTAATTCATCCTTTGCTTCTTGCAAATTTTCGGCAGTCTTCTTTGCTCCTTCTTTATCCAATTTTCGTTGTGCTCTATTTTCGTTAGAAAATCTCATAACTGCTTTAGAAAAACCTTGCCCTGCCTTTTCAAAGGTTTGAAATATTTTTACATCACCTGGACCAAATGTATCTTTTGTATCTGCCATCTTATTTGTCCTCTTTCTTGGGACTACCACCAGAACCACAATACAGTCCAAACCATGCAGCACCAGCACCTACTATGACACTGACAAATGCACTTTGGGCATTAGTAGGATCGGGTAATGTCATAAACCAATCTGTTACTTTATAGAACATGACACCATAGAGAGTGATCAACATTCGGGGCCAGACTCTCCACTTGTCAATTGCTTGGGCATGTGCGGTATTATACCAACTTGCTGGTTGAACTTCCGTAGTAGATCGATCCACCTCTACGATATTAATATCAGGGTTTGCCTTCTTCCGTGCCATTTTTTAATTCCCTTATTTGTTCTTTATTATCTGCAATCTTGCTTTTATTATTTAGGGGAGTATGGTCAAAAATTATCTTTTCTAGTTTGAGAAATTCTATACGTTCATTGGGTACATATCTCCACACATAATCCCCATCAAATTCTCCATTACTCTTTGTAACACCAAATACGGTCTGTGTAAACCCTATCTTAACGATAAGTGCTCGTTCACCATCAATAAGAACATGATCTCCCTCTTGAAATTGCTTATTCATAGAGAAGGCAATTCCCTTACTCATTTTAGTAGCAAAATCCTTGAGCATAAACCCAAAGATAACAATCATCACCATACCAATATAAGGCAAAAGAAGTTCTGTAATTTCCAGTGCTGCAAGTTCTGCTGATAATATTGGATCATCCATCTTCCTTACCTTTGTAACCGTCTTCCTCTACTCTACGTTCTGTGTTAGGACTAGTAGTTAAACTTACCGCAATAAAACTTGTTGCAGCAAGCATGGGGATTACATACACCATCTTATCAGTCAAATATGCTGTGATGTATGTAGGTACTAACACTATGACTGCTTTGATAAGACCTTCTCGTATCATTATCTTCCTTGCTTTGCTTGTTCTGCTTTCAGTCTCTTTTCTTCTTGTTCTAAAAATTTCTCCAACAATCCTACATATATTTCCCTCTCCCAAGGTATCATATTATCTAATTCCGTTAAACTCCATTTATGGTGTTGCATTAAAGCAAAATTTAATTGATAATAACTATACAAGGAATCATGAGAGAGGGTTATTCGAAAAAACTTTCAAAACCTTCCAGTACTACTTCTCCTGTTTTCCCAGTTTTTGGATTTTTAACTTTCACAGTATGAGTCAATGTAGGCATACTCTCAAAGAAGTCACTAATCTTTTCTAAATGTTCTGTGGTCATGCTATCGACAAAATTAGACAAGTCTTCTTTAGTCATATCGATTTTATTGTAAATAGTTTCTCCATCAATAACCTGATTAATACATGTTTTAATCATATGAAACATTGTTTCGGTACGATTTTCCGAGGTATCTTCTGCTATATCCTTAAAGGTAGGATACTTCATAACAAGTTTTAGATCCTCTGTTAATTCTATCTCATTAACATGACCTACATGCATGGTACATTCTATCTTTGATAGATCAACTGAAACTGAGACTCTGGTTTTCTTATCATCAGGGCATAAGATATTTAAGTCAACTTTGTCTCCTACAGATTTTGATCGGACTTTAAGGAAGATGTACTCTACATCAAAAGAGGGGATTGACCAAGGATCAATTTTATCGAATGTGCAATCAATTATTGTTTGTGCTACTGCTTCTTGAATAACTTTATGATCCTCAGTTTCTTGAGCAATCATAAGATTTTTTTGTTCTTTCACAAGGAAAGGTCGGTATTTTAGTTCTTCTCCTGTAGACGGTAAATTCAAAGTATACGTCACAGTATCTAATTTAGGTAGTATCATAATCTTTCATCCTTTATATTATATTAATTTGCTTAACACACTTGGTACATTTTTCATAAGGTTTCTCTCAGCATGATCTAGAACTGTGTTTGCTAGGTTGCCTAGCAGATTGTTTGGTTTATCTTCTAGTGCCAGTGCTTCCCAGTATCTGAACACAAACCCAACAGTTACCTTTGCTATATCTGAGGCAGGGGCATAATTTAAGTCCAAACCAACTAGAGTCTTGGGATATGCTTCCATACACCTTAGACCGTATCTTCTTTTGTCATTTTTATCAAGTAGGTAAATAGAGAGAGTACCAACGTAGTCCCAGTAATATCTCATATTCCAAGACTCTTTATCATAGATCGTTTCTTGCCACTTTTCAAAGAATTTCCTTTCCTGCAATTCTGAACCGCATTGGAATGTTATATTGATGTCTTCTGCAAAACTAACACCATCAGCAACTGTTCTCATAGGACCGTATACATTTGGATCATCTGATGTTGATATATTTCGACCTGGAAGTTGTACGGATTCTGCTCTTAATTGTAGTGACCTCAATCCACTTGGTTTTGCTCCTCCAACAAACGATGCTAAACCAGAAGGAAGAAAATTTGACATAACACCAAGTAATCCTCCACTACTACCTGATGATGAAGCAATACCAACACCTCTGGGTGGTCCTATTTCTATTTCATATCTGTTGGTTGTTGCATATCCTTCATCAGAACGCATTACTCCAAGAACATCATTCAATAAACCATAACCAAGTCCTTCAAAACTTGCTGCCATTAGATCATACTCCTTGTCCTATTAATGTTCTGGACTCTTTCCAGACTTCTTTTGCTGTTGCCTTCTTAAATCTCTGTACTGGTAAGAGAGTTGCTACAGTAAATTCATCTGCATCTATTCTACGGAAGTGAGACATCACGTTTCCTGCTAGGTATCTATGTATGGTAGGTCTAACCAATCGAACCTTTTTAAGTCTGTCATACGTTACCACCAATCGGGTAGATTCGTCAAATTTGGTATTGTTGGAAAAATCAACCAGACGATCTAGCAGACGAATTCTTGTTCGAATATCCAGATAATGTAAATTGATACCGAGGAATCCATCTGGATATTTCTCTATAGGAAGCACAAGAGGGAAGGTATCGTAATAGGGTAGAGTCTTTCTATGTTTTGGGTTGTAGGTAAACATATTCAATCTACCGTAAAACGGTTTTGCAGCACGTTTTCCGTCACGTATTAAATCTAACGGTTTGGGTGTGCCAAATTCTTTGATCTTATCCCTATACCAATCAGTGGATCGAGGTCTTTCCTTTGTAGCATCTATAACAGATTGTATGTATTTGCTTCTTGCCATATTATTATTTATACCGAATGTCCAAATGATCCTCTGTTAATATCTTAAATTCCATGCCGTTATTGCTACACCAATCTTCTGCATATTTCCATTTTGCTGAATTAATACCCCATGCCTTTGCTTCTTTATACCATCTCTTTGTTTTTCTTTTGGGTTGTTCGGGAGGTTTACATTGCTTCTTAGGTTTAACCTCTATGATATATTTTTTGATGGTGCCATTTGCTTGCCTTACTTTAATGTAAAAATCTGGAAAATATCGATGTATACGACCATCCCAAGGAGATAAATAAGGTATAATGTATTCTTCACTCCCCCACTCAAGGATGGCATCATTGATATCACAGTATACCATAAACTTACGTTCCCAGAGGGAACGGTAAATGATCCTTTGTGGATCACCTTTATATTTTAAAGGATTGCTTATGTTAAATCGACCTTTGTATGCCATCTCGTATAAATACTTTCGTAAGGATATTTAGACATGTTAAGACAAGTAGTATCGGGACTCGCAGGAGGTGTTGTAAAATCAGTTGTTGGTAATGTTACTGGCAAATTGAAAGGTGTAATAGGTAGGGGAGTTGATGGCAGTTCTATGGGTTCTTTGGGGGGGAAATCTAATTATGCGACTAAAAATTTAGCATATCCTATAGATGTAGAGGAAGACCCAATGCAGGGTCATTATATCCTTTTTGGCATCCGTGAGATGACTCATCCAAAAATTAAAAGAAAACCATCAAAGAAACTTAGTCAAATTAGAGAAAGAATTGAACAAGACACAAGAGGTAGACCAACTGCCGTAGGACCACCATCAGTATTAAGTTCTACAGGTGCATTAGGACTGTCTATTGCCAATTCTCAAAAACTAACTCCCTTTGCTCAACCCAAAGGACTTGAATCTGGACAGGCACATTTTGCATACAGGCAAGCAGTAAAAAATTCAAAGAGACTCGCAACATCTATTGCATTGTATATGCCACCGAATGTTCAAGTTACATATACACCAAATTATACTGATGTTAATGTAGGAGGTATGGCAGGTGCCATTGTCCAAGGGGTAGACCTGATTGAATCAATGATAACAAATAAGGGAACTACCAGTTCTACTGCTGGAATGTGGAATGAAATGGAAAGTGCATTTAAGTTAGGAATGATGAAATCTCTTGATGCTCTTGCCCCAGGAATTCGTGCGTTATCACAAATTAAAGATGGAAGAATTATCAGTAATAAAATGGAACTTTCTTTTGAAGGTGTTAATCGTAGAGAATTTAACTACACTTTTATCTTTATGCCCAAGAGTGAAAAAGAAGCAATAATAGTAGACGAGATTATATGGATGTTCAAATACCATGCATTGCCAGAGTTTCATGAGTCTGTTCAAGAAGCAACCCATACAGCAGTAGCACCACCGTCACAGTTAAGTTCCAATCCTAAAATTACAGGAGGTTCCTCGAATGTAGGAAGGTCTATGACAATTCCAGACACATTTGATATTACTTATATGTATCGAAATAAAGACAATTCGATGCTCAATAAAATATCCACATGCTTTTGCACAAATGTTCAAGTTCAATATGGTGGTGATCGTTATACCGCATATAACGAGATTCCTGGGAAGGGCAATCCACCCCAAAGAACAACCTTAACTCTCTCTTTCAAAGAAATGGAGATCATAACAAAAAAACGAATAGATGAAGGATTCTAATCATGTATTTCGGTAATTTTCCTTTAATTTTATACGATGCAAAAGGTACTGGTGATTTTCGAATTGCAACTAATATGTTAAAACGTGTTGGACTAAGAACCAAGGTTCGAACCAATACTTTACTCTATGACACATATGATGTCAAAGAAGGAGAAAGACCAGAAGATATAGCATTTAAGTTATATGGAGATGCAGAGTATCATTGGGTAGTTTTGTTTGCAAACAATATCACAGATCGTTATCATGACTGGCCCATGAGCACACCACAATTTCTTGAGTTTATTAATGAGAAATATGCTGATCCTAATGCGTTGCACCATTATGAGATTCCACAAACTTCTGGAGACACCTCAATTAAGATAGACATAGGAACAGATAACACAGACTATCCTTCTGCTACTGCCATTACAAACTTTGAATTTGAGCAAGATAGACAGGACACTATTAGACGGATAAGATTGTTAGACCCTGCATATATTAATCAACTTGTAGGAGAATTTGAATTTCTCATGAATGCGAGTGTCTTATAATGCCAGAGCAGATACAATATGCAGGAGAATTTCAGTATGAATTAGCAGAGATTATAACCAGTAGTGGATCAACCATTCCAATAATAGACAATATAATGAAATTAACCATCTACGAAGATATGCAACGTGGTTATCTTACAGGGGAGTGTTTAATTCATAATCAAGGGGCAATGTCTACAGTGGGACCAATAATTGGACAAGAATATTTTCGACTTAAAATAAAAACTCCCACCATGCCTAATAAACCAGAAGAGACTATAAATTATAGTGAAAATGTATTACATATAGTTTCGATGAACAAGTTGCATATCGGAACAGGAACAGAGAGCATACGGATTAAATTTGTATCAGGAGAGTTAGTAAGAAATCAAAGAATACGTGTGTCTCAAAAATTAGAAGGAAGTTGTTCCTCTATTGTAGATCAGATGTTAGATAAATTGGAATGTTCTCTAGATAGATTAATAGAATCGTCTTCTGGAAATAAAAAAATACTTGCTCCAAATTGTACTCCTTTTCAAGTCATTAATATGATGAAGAGGCAAGCAATAACTTCTCATGCTAGTGCTCCAAATTATATGTTTTGGGAATCTTTTAGAGGGATTAATTTTAGAAGTTTGGATAGCATATATAACCAACCCACAACATGGGATTATCACACCGCACCAGCAGGATCTAGTACTATTGCTGGACGTAGGAATATAATGTTTGACTTGGGAACAATAGAACAATATTCTATGAATTTTAATGATTCTTTAATGGACAATCATACTGGACTTTTTGGGTCACAATTATTGGTTCATGACATAACTAAAAAATCATTTTCAACACACACATACAATTATCTCGACAATTTTGAATTTGAGGCAAAATTGGATAAAGGATATCCTGTGTACAGTGATACACCTGTTAATGAATCTGGTTCAAAGGTATCAGATTTTGTAGGAAAAGTCATGCTTGCTCCAAATACCACACTTCCTTTTGGAGTCAGGGCAGGAAAAGATTCTCAACACCATACAAAAAATGGACTTGCAGTGTATGATTCTTATTCTCCAGAAAAATGGTTGCCACGTAGAACATCACAAATGGAACAGTTAGAAAGGTGTTTAACTTTAGACCTTACGGTTCCTGGCAATACATCTGTCTCGGTTGGTAATTTGATTGGAGTTGCCTTACCTCATAATGCAGTGGTGAAAGAAGTAAGTGCTCCCAAGACGGATAAATTTTTTAGGGGTAGTTTTTTAGTCAAAGCAATAAGACATGAATTTCTAACAGCAGAGGTTTTGCGACATTCCATGCACCTAACTATGATGAAAGATTCGGTGGATGAAGAATTGATTGCCAATGAAGACGCATTTGAACCTAAACCTGACAAAATTGGTAGACGGATAACAGACTTTTATGATGCAGGACCAGAAGATTTTTACTTATAAGAAAGGAGAATGCTATTAACTCAAACCCTATGATCAAAAAACTAAAACTGAAAAGGAATGAAAAAATGGCACGGACCAAAAATAGAATTAAGAAAATGACTTTCCAAACCCAAGATCGTACCACAGTAGAAATTTCAGAGGAACATAAATATATCATAGAAATGCATAGACAAGGCAGATATATACAAGATCGTAGACAATTACAACGAGAGTTAATAGGACGACAAGATGAAATACTTCCACGAATTACAGGAGGGGGTTTATGACCCCAATATCTTTAAGGCATTTTTCCTAGCAGGGGGTCCAGGTAGTGGTAAGTCTTTCGTAGTTAGGAAGACTACTGGTGGAACAGGACTCAAGATAGTCAATTCGGACCCTGCATTTGAACTGCTTATAAAGAAGGCAAGTCTGTCACTCAAGATGCCCGATGCAGAATTTGACCGTAGGGAACCCCTTCGTAAACATGCTGGTAAACTTGCCAAGAAGAAGAAGGGCAATTATGTTGAGGGTAGACTTGGACTTGTCATAGATGGTACTGGTCATGATGCCGATAGACTATTGGATCAAGCACGGCAATTAGAAGAGTTAGGTTACGACACACATATGATCTTTGTGAATACCTCACTTGATGTTGCACTACAACGTAATACACAACGTGCTCGTAGTGTACCAGAATCTATTGTAGTTAAGTCATGGAAGGATGTACAGGCAAATATAGGACGGTTCAATAATTTCTTTAAGGGTAGGATGATTATTGTAGATAATAATGATACTAATGATAATCCCTTTACGGAAGTGTGGAAACGTGTACAAGGATTACTCCGCAAAAAAGTGACAAATACTAGAGCAACAAACTGGATTGCAATGGAACTTGCTAAGAAAAAGAGATAGGAGATTATTGTGTTTGATAATACAGCAGACGTTCTTGATCTTAGACCAAAATCTAAATCAAAAAATATGAAACTGTTCAAAGCAATCCATCGTAGTCAACACGTCCAACGTAATTTTGATTTAACCAAAAGAATACCAGAAGAAGACATTGCAACTATTGTCACTGCTGCAACACAATGTCCTAGCAAACAAAATGTTGCGTTCTATAAATTGCACGTAGTTAAAGATAGAAGTACTATTGGACATATCTATACTTGTTGTAGAACAATACCTACACCTGATAACCCACAAGTCTTGGGTAATTTAGTTCTTGTCTTTGAGGAGTACGAAAATTATGAAAAGGGGAGTCTTAATACAAATGAAGAAATAGTGAAGCAGGATGAACAATCTTTGAAAATTTTAGAACAGGATAGATTTACTGCACTGGGTATTGCGGTGGGATATGTTAATCTAGTATCATCTCAACTTGGTTATGGTACAGGTTGTTGTTCTTGTATTTTGGACGTACCAAAGTTGAAATCAATTCTTGAGTTAAAAAAGGAACCTTTGTTAGTTATGGGTATTGGGTATAAACAAGAGGGTAAGAATAGAAGGGTGCATCATCTTAAAGATAATAAGGTTTTCGCAACTCGTAAGAAGCAACCTATAGAGATCAATTACGTAAATTACTAAATATTATAAAATAGGAGAAACATTATGTTTGATAATTCAGCAGAGGTTCTGGATTTAAGACCTAAAAAAGATACAAAAAATATGGAGTTGTTCAAATCAATCCATAAAAGTCAGCATGTCCAACGTAATTTTGATTTGAGCAAAAAAATGCCAGAGCAAGATATTGCGACTATTGTTACTGCTGCTACTCAATCTCCCAGTAAGCAAAATGTTGCTCACTTTAAAGTACACGCAATTACTAATAGAGAGGTCATTGAAGAAATCTATGAATGCACTACATGCGACCCAGATTCCTCACCAGAAGCATCAGGATTAAGTTATGCCAGAGGGTTTTATAAACCTGGTGATAACGATCTTGCCCCGAAAGAGGCAAATTACCCAGAAAATCCTCAAGTCTTAGGTAATCTAGTACTTGTGTTTGAAGAGAGTGAAAATTATCACACACCTTGGGATAAATTGGAGGGTGATCGAACACACTGTGCTAATCCCCAAACCTTTGTGACTTCAGTAGAAGAAGTAAGACATCTCTTCGAAGGCAATACGGCAATGAGTAAAATTGCGGAGTTACCTAAAGATGAGAAAAAACGAGTGCTACAGATAATCGATGCTTTGGAAAGGCAGGGAGTGGATGTCTATAATAAAGATTCTCTTGATAAATATATTACAAAAAATCGAGAGATTTTGACAAGGGATAGAAATCAGGCATTAGGTATTGCTCTCGGATATGTCAATTTGTCATCTGCACAACTTGGTTATGGTACAGGATGTTGCACTTGTATTATGGATCAATCTAGACTACAAAAACTTCTTGGAATGGAAGGTGGTCCCATGATTGTTATGGGTATAGGATATAAACAAGAAGGCAAGAACAGAAGGGTACATCAATATAGAGATGACTTTGTGTTTCCGACTCGTAAAAAGCAAGAGATAGAGGTTAATTACGTAAATTAGTTGTATTTTTAACACACTTAACAAAAGGATCGCATTGCGGTCCTTTTTTGCTTGACAAACCCTCCCCTATGTGTTATTATTAGATAAGATGAAAAAGAGAGAGAAAATGGAAAATTTATTTGGTTTAGAAGTGACTTACGAAAAAGTCCTTGCGTTGACAAAAGAGAGAATGGGAATCTTTGGATACTATCCTCATGAAATTGAAACTGCTGCGTATAAGTGGTACATGGAATTAGTTAAGGAAAAATTGGAGAAAGAAAAGAAATGATGTGGGAAATTAGAAATACAGAAACTGGTGATATTGTCACCTCAGAAGGTTGCCCAGGCAATGCTGCCGAGCATTGCATGATCCTTAATGAGATTAAGGGTGAAGGCACCTTTAAGGTTGTCGAGGTTACTGATGCTGAACCTGGATTGGTAAGAATGATGGCAAAGGCACTTGCTGATGGGTAACGAAATTTCATTCGTACACCCTAATGTATCGAAGAAGGATAGGGAACTATTCGGATTTGATGAGGGTGATGAGCATACCATAGGTCATGCTGTAAACTCTACAACTGGTGATTGGATGATGTGTCATCTGATGCACTTTGCAGGGGTATTCCCCAGTGTTACATCTGCACGAAAGAATGGATGGGACAAACCTATTCCTGATGGATTTTCAGAGTTTACCGTAGGTAAACGGAAGAAAAAAGTTTTTATTCTGAACGATTTTGCTTGACAAAACCTATTTTGTCGTGTATACTAGTAATATAATAGAGAAAGAGAGAAAAATGAAAATTATCGATTTTATCAGTGCGAAAAAAGGTGGTCTTGAGATGAGGGCAGGAACGGATGTTCTTTGGTCTGATACCGTTGACGGTGTTGCTCTTGCCATACTTGATTATGGTATTGGAACAACCGTGATGGGTTCGTCCACAATGGACTTCGCATCTGAGGAAGGTTTTGCTACCGATACTGGTGCAATGAAACTTTGGAAAGATGCCCTCGAAAGGGCAGGAGTGTAGACATGGTTAAAGTTGGTGATAAATTAGTTTTCAATTTTGGTAATAGGTTTCCTACCAAGATGGGTACAGTTAGGAGCATAGTTCCTTCTAGGTATTCAAAAGGTGGTGCTTTTGCTGATGTCTTACTTAGTAAAGAAACCGATGAAATTGGTAACAGTTTCTCAAAAATTACCACTGCTGATATTGGTGATATCATGTTGCCAGGTGAAACTACTGCCAATGGATCACCTATAGGAGTGTTTTTGCATAAAGGAAAATTAGGGGAGTCTTTACCATGATTAACCTTGGTGATATAGTTAAGGTAAAACTTACTCGGAAACTCAACAGAGTATATGTTGAAGAGGGTAAAGTTATAAAAATCGAGAAGGACAGCATCATTGTTAAACATGATTGGTCCCTTACCCCAAGTAGAGTGTCAATGAAAAATATTGTTAAAGTAGGAGTGTAGATATGAGTAAAAAATTAGACGCATTAATGTCAACCTTGAACGATGAAAAGGTATCGGTAATTCACAATAACGGAATTGGGGGTTCAAATGTCGTTGCTTTCATCGATATGCCTAAAGAATTATCTACTACTGCCAAATTAGAGAGAGCATTTATGTTAACAAATTCAATCGATTCGGCATGGTATACATCTCCAGAAATCACTAAGATGTTTGATGGTGACGGATGTAGGTCCAGTATGGTCGGAGACTACGTGCTTATCGGTACTGAAAAATTTCTATGCGAACCAAATGGATGGAGTAAAGTGTAATGATCAAGGCATTATTAATCGTTTCTGCTTTGGCAGGATCTGGTGTAGATTATACCACAGAAATGCCATCAATGAAATCTTGCTTGGAAGCAAGGTCTGCTATTACTAAACAAGACCCTACCATCAAGACTTTGTGTGTACCCAAGGCAGATGAGAAAGCAGAGATCAAAGAATTTTTCGGCATGTTTATGGACATCATAGACCAGATAAGGGAGAAAGAAGTTCTTGAAAGACTAGATAGACCTTGCCCTGACTGCACTGAGGAAGAGTAAATGGGTGCTGGAAATCAAACTGACCATCATCACCAAGATACAGGTGAGATATATGTTATTTGGAAGTTGCAATCTCTTGCTGTTGAGCATGGGGTTGCAATAACCAATGATGTTGATAAGAAATATAATGAGTATTATTCTTATGCTCAAGATCGTGGGGTTGAGGAATCCTTTAACGATACAATATATAAGGAGAATCCAGATAAACATTTAAAGTCATTCTTTAAGCAGTTATTGAAGAAATATCCTAATAGGAAGTTTAATTTTACAGGGACGATGGTAGAAGGTCGAGCAAAAGGTAAGAAGGGAGATTTTAAAATAGTGTTTGATGATGGCACTGTAATATCAGTATCTTTAAAGAATCAAAATAATCATACTGGAGCACAATTATGTTCTGGAACGTGGGTTTCTTTTCTTAATAATATTTTGTTTGATCGTTCTAGTATGAGTAAATTTAAAAATCCTTTTGATGATAATATAACATTTAAAGGATCTAATGCACCAATTCGTAATGACCTTATTGAGAAATTAGGTTATAATGGTCTTGTTCCTATATATGAGTGGATGGATAATGTTAATAATGAAATGAAAATTTTTGTACAATCTGAAGAAGCAAAATTTCATTATAATGTATCAGATCAATTGGAAAAATATCGTAAGAATTATGGTAAGCAAGCAGCACTTAAATCTGAAGAAGCATTACGATTGATGCCTCAAGATAAGGTTAAGTCTCGTATGATGAAAGTTACTGGATTTGACAGTGCAGAAGAACTTTTAATATTAAGTCCTGATGGATATTTTTGCTCTTTATTTAACGAGAAATATCAAAAGGCACTCACAAGGGCAAATTCAAAGGAGTGTGAATTAAAGTATGGACTCAAGGATGGAACACAGTCGATCTTTTTTTCCTTTAATGATAATGAGGGTGAAATCTGTTCTTTCAGTATCCCATTTACCTTTAATTTAAATGGTTCATGGTATAAGATGCAGGAGAAAGAGAAATTCGACGGACGTGAGTATGTAGTGGGTAGTTCAAAAGAAAATATCTACCTTACATGGGCAGAACGTAAACCTAAGAAATCTAAACAGTTTGCAACTTCAGTCAATTGCTTTGTTAATTATATGAGTTTTTGTTAATGAAGTTTGACAATGTTGTAGGTAATCCACCCTATCAAGATACAAAACAACGAAACACTACTCCACACAAATTATGGATAGATTTTACTAGGAAGAGTTTTTCTGATTGGTTAAAAGATGGTGGATATCTTATACAGGTATCACCATCTTCTTTTTCAAGTCCGAGCAGTAAGATTCTTCAGTTATTTAAGGATAAAAAAACACACAAAATTAATTTTAATCAAGAGCATTATTTTCCTGATGTAGGCACAACTGTGGCAACGTATGTAATAGAAAATAGTCCAACAAATGCAATTGCCACGATGATTAATGATATCTTTAAAATTAATCTCAACCATTCCGTATTATACATACCCAATGATTTTTGTCAGGAATCCTTTTCGATACACTCAAAGGTCATGTTCACATCACAGTTAAAATTAAATGTTGAGAGAGATTATGTTACAGGACATAATATTCGATTAAAGGATGAAAATTCTACTTTATCAAAAGAAGAGACAGAACATCATATTCATCCAATGTTTCATTCAAATCGACAGGTATGGTATTCCTCAATTTTACAGTCTTTCGCAAAAAAGAAGAAAGTGATATGGACAAGATCAGGATACACAAAACCATTTTATGATGATGGAAAATTTGGTGTAACAGATTTATCTTACTATGTTGAAGTAACAAGTGATACCGAAGGGAAGGCACTGACTCATAATTTAAATACTCGACTCTTTAAATATATTTTTAACACTGCACGATGGTCAGGATTTGGTAATGATAAGGTGTTTTATGCACTACCACAATTACCAAACAAACCATTAACAAACATTGCAATGTACAATCATTTCTCACTTACAAAAGAAGAACGATCCTATGTGGAATCAAATACAAAAAGAGATTGATGAATCAATCGACTATATCTATCGTTCTTCCGATAGAATAAAGTCAACAGGAGAAATATTTACACCTAGTGAGTTGATTGTTTCATTATTCAAAGACGTTGACATAGATAGATTTGCTCCTAAAAAGACTTTCCTTGATCCTGCATGTGGAGATGGTCAATTTCTTATGGGAGTTAAACTGGTTAAAATGTATTTTCACAATATGACAGAAGAAAGTGCATTAGAAGATGTCTATGGAATAGACATAATGAGGGATAATGTAGACATATGTAAAAAACGTCTTGGTGGTGGATGTATAGTGATGGGAAATACTCTTCATCCAAAAAAGAGATTAGAGGGACAGACAGAAACAGAATTTTGTTTTATGAACGAAAATTTTTAGATAATAAATAGTCCTATGGTTAAACTAACGAACAAAGCAAAGGAGTATATGGAGAGTGTATCTAATGGTGGATATGTAACCCTTGGAGTAAAGGGAGGTGGGTGTTCGGGATTTCAATATATTTGGGGTCTATCTAAAGAAGCAACCCATGAACGTATCCAGTGGTCGGAACCCATTGATGACATTCTCTTACTGGACCCAATGGCAGAGATGTATGTTTTAGGCAGTGAGATAGACTATGTTGAAGAACTAGGTGCGAGTTTTTTGAAATTAGTTAATCCCACAGCAACAAGTCATTGCGGATGTGGGGAAAGTTTTGGTGTTTAATGATCGCACTATATTTTATCGTTGCCATGTTTACAGGCAGTGATGACAGAAAGGATGCCTTTATTTTTGATAATCCATCATTCTTTACGAGAACAGAATGTGTGGGATATGTTAAGACTAATTTTGGTGCATTGAATCTTTATGTGAATGAAGAATATGATGCTGAATGGGATAATCCCAACCTATTTTTTTGTTTGAATAAAAAAGAAATACGTGACATAAAGGATGGAAAAGAAATTTGAGTAAAGTTGTATTATATGCTACATCATTCTACCCAGAAATGATTAAGTGGAATCCCCTCAACATACCATTAAAAAATAAGTGGGAAGACTATGAGAGGGATTGGACTATTCTGGGTCAACCTATGTCTCTTGATAAAACTCCCCTTACAGCAAATCCTTACGTTGGGGATTGGAGAAGGATCGGAGAGTTAGGAGAGAATTATATCTATGCTCTAGGTCGTTTAGTTAGATGTCCTTTGCCCTATGACAGAACAGGGTCGCACAATATTTTTAATGTGTTGTATGACCCTATTCCAGAAATTGGTAACTGGAATATGACATTTCCAGAAGTATGCCATAAACGTGCTCAAGAGATTTGGGATACGAATGAAGACTTGCGTGTATGGTGGAGTGGTGGTATAGACAGTACTACAACTCTGACTGCATTGTTACTCAATCATCCAGTAGGAGGAAATCTTACAGTGATGTTGTCTGAGGCAAGCACTATAGAAAATCCTACCTACTACGAGAAACTTAAAAGATTAGGCATTACCCTAGAGTGGATATCGAAGAAAGATATATGGAACCCTGATAGATTTGATGGTCGTGTCCTCAATATTACAGGTGAATGTGGTGATCCTATGTATGGGACTTTTGTGGTGGAGGATCACATAGAACAGATAGATGAACCTTGGAAGGAAATATTCAATTGGGATGATACTAATTTTATATATAAGGTGATACAAGGAAGAGAAAGGAATGCTCCTCACGTGGACAAGTGCATAGCATTTGCTGAAGAGTATATAAAGAAGTGTCCTTTCGAGATTAAGACTACATTTGATTTCACATGGTGGTTGGCATTTACCATCAAGTGGCAATGGATAGACCGTAGATTATTTGGGTATCTTGACCCACCTACAGGGTGGAGGAATATGATCAGTTTTTTTAATTGCGATGATTTCCAGAAATGGTCAATGACCAATCATGACTTGAAGCATAAGGGTACATGGAAGACATACAAGTACCCCTCAAAAGAGTTTATATACGAGTTTAACAAGGACAGCAACTACCTACACAACAAGACTAAGGAAACTTCATTTCCCAAGACTGTTCCTGTAGGGTTGGAGAAAATAAAGAACAAATTGATTATGGATGATGGCATACACTACAAAAGAAAGGAACCTTTAGACTATGATGCAGTTAAGGTATGGGACGTATTCGATAAGGGTACTTTTGATCATATTAGGAGTTGTATGCATTAGTGGATGTAGCATATTACCGTTTCCTATAAACCATGTGTTAACTACAGCACACACTATAATTGACGTTAATTTACGTGAAGAAACAGGCAAGACTAGTGCAGAACACTTGGCAAGTGAGGTAACAAAAAAGGACTGCCAATTTATAAGAGTGGTAGATGGAATGGATGCCTGTATGACTAAGGAAGAACAGATTGATTATATCTTGAGTAAGAATTGTGAGACTATTACATGGAACTGGTTAGGGATACCACGATGTAAGGAGTAAACAAATGTATGAGTATCGTTGTCAAATAACAAGGGTGGTGGATGGAGACACAGTAGACGTTGATATAGATTTGGGATTTGGAGTATGGATGCGGAAGCAGAGAGTCAGACTAAAAGGAGTCGATACTCCAGAGTCAAGAACACGTGATAAGGTGGAGAAGAAATACGGACTGATGGCAAAGGAATTTGTTAAATCCCATATGCCTGTAAAATCATGGCAAATCCTCCGCACACATAAGGATGGCAAGGGGAAATTTGGACGTATATTAGGGGAATTTGTAATAGGGCATAGGACAATCAACCAACTTCTGATTGAGAGTCACAATGCCGTAGCATATACAGGACAATCAAAAGACCTAATTGCGGATCAACATATTATCAATAGGGGGTTAGTAAGTGATTGAATTAGTGATGAGTTTAATGTTGTGGATATCCACACAAACAGGATGGGCAGTGCCAGAACCACCCACGATTACGTATATAGAAAATGGGAAAGAAATGTTCCTGATGTCACATGATTGTGATGGACAACCAAATCAACCCATATGTGAAACCTATGATGGAGGAGAAACGAACATATTGGGGTTGTATCACAGTCTCTCTGGCACCATTTATCTGAGTAAGGATTTTTGGTGGGCATCGACTAGAGATCAATCCATATTGCTTCATGAACTGGTTCACCATATGCAATACAGCAGGGACTACAAATATTACAAGTCTCTCTGCAAGGGTGATATAGAAAAAGAGGCATATGACATACAGGAAAAATGGTTGAAGCAAAAAGGTAAAACACTACTTGAAACCATAGAACTTGGTCCTCTTATGAGGCATGTTCTTACACGTTGTGAGTTTTTTTAATGGCATATCCAGAAGCATATTCTACCACACCATACCCACTTAAAAGAGTCGATAAGATTTACAATTTCCCTCGACTTCTTAGTGAGTGGACAAGGATAAAAAAGACCCTTGAACCAGACAATTGGTACAGAGGCAACCAGACAATGGTACAGTACAGTAAGTATGATGACGATATATGGACTGATGGATGCGGTAGTTTAACGCAACGCATATTCAAGAGACAGAAAGAGATAAAAACAGGTGAGGAATATAGCATCCTCAACCCCTTATATGAGGGAACTATTTTCGAGCAAATCCTAACTGATTTCGGAGGCACCAGGGCAAGGGTAATGATCAAAGAAGAGAAGACTGCATATAGTGTACATTCTGATCTTAGTTCTAGGTGTCATCTTGCCCTAGAAACAAACTCTGATGCCTATTTTGTCTTTCCCAAAGAGCAAAAGGTCTTTCATATTCCAGCAGATGGCAATGCGTATATAGTGGATACGACTCGTCTTCATACTTTCATTAACTGTGGACCTGAAAGGACACACTTGGTATTTGATGCAACATCAATCTGAATATAACACTAAATGGATGAAAGAGATATGCTCTCTAGTGGATTCACCTCAACTTGGAGTGGAGTTTGGTGTCTATACAGGAGGGACATTTGGTCTACTCGCATCATTTGTGCCTAAGATAATCGGCATAGATATCAACGCAGATGAGGATATCTCATCTTCAGATTACCCTGACTCTGTTGATTGGACAAGTGATTGGCAAATCATTAAAGAGGATTGCCGAAATTCTCAAACCATACGTGATCTGCCTGACTATAGCATAGACTTGGTTCATTATGACGTGTCGTATAGTCCTAAAATAACGAGAGAAACCATAGTAAATACCTTCGATAAACTCTCTCTCAAATCAATCATAGTCTTCGACAATCTGAGACTAGTACCTCTGAACAATCTATTTCAGATGCTGTCTGGGTATGGTCTACTGACTGCATTTGCCGTAGTGATCGATGTGAAGACCAATGCTGGCAAGGTATACTGTACACGTAGTTGGCATTCTCATGAGAAATATTTTGAGGCAATGAAGCAATATAAGACGGCAATACATAATAATATGGTCGTTATTCACGAAGACCCTGTTATGTGGAACAAAAAATGAGATCAAAACGGTTTAAAAGTGCCAATGACTTTTGGAATCAGGTTGAAACGTTGAACCATGCTGAAGAGGGATCGTGTTTCAAGTTGCATATGCATATTGCCAAACAGATAGTCGATGAGATGTATCAGGAGTGCTTGGCATATGACGGTTGGTCTAATCACGGAGAATATACCATACAATTCGGTGATGAATACGCACTTGCTGAACCTGGCAAACATTACTTCAGTGGAAGGTATATAGCACAACCAGACAAGGAAAATTTCCCTTGCACCCACCAATTCTTTGAGAATTTTTCAGACGAATTCTCCAACCCAGTAATACAAAAACTCGATGCAGGAGCACAAATTATCGTGCATAATCACGGTCCTGCTATACCCTACACGTATAATATGTCACTCAATTATCCAGAGGGTGTTAAATTTGCTTTCTATCCTCAAGGTCTGATACCCTATACTGCTGGTGATATATACAAATTATATGTGGCAGAAGACCATGCGGTACGTAACGATTCAGACACAGACAGATATCATATCGTATTTCGGGCATCCAAGAGGGTCTATTTCAGAGAAGGATATAAGTTGAGGAGAGGTATGTCAGGATTTTTGGGTACAGGCAATCATATCAACAAGTTTGGTACAGCAAAGGGGAAGGTGAAAATCGTATAATGATGTATAATAAGGAGTGGGCATTTTGCCATATCCCCAAGACAAGTGGTTCGAATTTTAAAAAACATCTCAAAGAAAATAGGCATGTTGGTCATCCTAAGTTGCCTGATCCTCGTTATATGTTTATACATGAACCCATATCATACTGGGTGGATAACGGCACTATTCCCGAAGGATATCAATGGATCACCATAGTACGTAACCCTTATTCCCGATTGGTGAGTTGGTATTATTTCCTCAAACGACAGACCATAGACCCTGTAACAGGGGGTCATGCTTTCGGCAAACGGCAATCATTCGAATTTCAGAATAGTTATTATACCTTCGAGAACTTCATAAAAAGCAATGTATTGAGTGTATCCAAAGGTGGTGTTATGTGGAAAAATTTTGAACAGGCAGGAGGACTATGGAGAAGAGAGTGGACACAATCCAGATTTATAGAGGGAGATCATAACGTCAAGATATTTCACATAGAAGACCTGAGTGAACTCGAAGATTTCGCAGGGTTCAAGTTCAAACACACAAGGCACAATACCAGTTTCAGTGGTCCTTGGGAAGACCATTATACACAAGAGTTAAGAAATATGGTATACGAAAGATATGAAGAGGACTTTAAAAAATTCGGATATGACAAATGATTTATACAGACAGATGGGCATTTCAGCATATCCCTAAGACAAGTGGGTCAAATTTCAAGATTCATCTCAAGGAAAAATGTGCTGTGAGTCATCCTACACTACCAGACTCACGTGACGTATGGATACATCAACCGATATCATACTGGGTGGATAGTGGCATCATTCCAGAAGGATATCAATGGATCACCATAGTACGCAATCCATATTCCCGACTAGTGAGTTTTTATCATTATCTTAAACAAAGGAACGGTGATTCACATGATATAGACCCTCAATCATTTACATTTCAGTGTATATTCCACCCATTCGAGGAATTTATTAAAAAGGATATAATCGACTATGATGGGGGAGAGTGGTGGACAAGGTTTATCAAAGATGGTGGACTATGGAGGAATTGGTGGACACAATCCAAATTTCTGGAGGGTGATCATAAGGTCAGGATATTTCACATCGAAAATCTTGAAGAACTGGAGGATTTCGTTCATGTCAAGTTCGCACACACAAGGTATAACACCAGTTCACATTATGCCAATATCGAAGACCATTATACGAAGGAAACTAGAGACATAGTATATGAGAGATACAGAGAGGACTTCGAAAATTTTGGATACGACAAATAATGGAGAAATTTACAAGTGCGAGTCCACATAGTAAGATGAGACAATTACTGAGAGATATGGAGAGGTTTTTTAATGACGAAATACCATCCCCAATAAACTACCCAGAGTCATTCAAATACTACGCAAAGATATACAGGCATTACCATGATAACAATAACTGACAATTTCCTAGAGGATGAGCATTACACCCGACTAATAGGAGAGCATCTGGAGTATAGCAAGGTGCATTGGTTCGGGAGGAAGGCAGAACCTCGTAATTCACTGCACGAACTAATAATAAAGACCGTACCATTCGACTATGTAACAGGGGCAACAGCATGGTATAACATACGTCCAAAAGACCCCAAATGGCATAACGATATAGACTCATATTGTACACAGAATAGAAAACGATATTACCCTTTGAAACTACCACAGTATACGGTATTATACTACGTAAAATCACCAGAGTCAAGAGGAGAACTAGAACTAGGAACAGGTGATCGGATAAAAGCAGTCGAAAATCGTTGTGTCTCATTTCCGTGTAATATACCACACAGGGTAAGAGAATACAAGGGAAATCGTGTGTCCATAGGCATTATCTGGTGGTTTGATGTACCTGTCATATACGGTTCTTTGGGAGTCGAAGACATCACCACTGTACCCAGAGTATGGGAAATAGAGGATAGGGTTTAACATTGTCCCTGATCAACCATTGCGGAACATAATTAAAAAGGTGTGAAAAAACATAGAGTTGTTGTGGTATAACTCTGCGAAGCAACGGCATTTTCTCTGAGCACCCCCGTGATTTAACGACGGACGATCTCATTGCCCATTTTAAAACCTCGAAGACGTACATTCAGAAGTGTATTCTATGTGCATTCTCTACGACAGCACCCCTCACCGAAGAAAGATTTAAAAGGCACTTGACATGGGGGTATTTTTGTGTTATATTAACTCTGTTGTCTGTTGTGTTGCATATAAATCACACATGAAAAAAAGAACAGAAAAGAACAGATATTTGTGTCGATTTATCTTGACAAACACCACTATGTATGCTATTATATAAACATAATCGAGAGAGAGAAAAGAGAAATATGAATTTGTAGAGTAAACCCCATAGACACCGTGCATTACCCACTTGATCGGGTTCTCGTCATAATACGTTGATGCACTAGGGGGTCGGATGTAAAATAGGTCAAGGACAGGGTTGCTCCCCTACTGGTGTAGAGCATAATTCCCCTGTCACGGATCGAAGTCCTCGTACTTAGCAGATTAACATGCTCATTGGATCGAGGCAGCATACAGAGTTTTTGATAGATTTTAACTGTGAGTTGAATAAAAAGTCTATGACAGGATGTGCTAACTGGGTGATGAGATTGCCTCATAGACTGTCGGTCACTGTCGGAGTGATATCTAGCATTTGTAA
>VTLG01005748.1_pt1 | contig 45775 bp, 73 predicted proteins | sample 4694571 | NCBI WGS metagenome assembly VTLG01 (sample SAMN12604809, study PRJNA352737) | marine metagenome | biome: ENVO:00000447; feature: ENVO:00000209|ENVO:00000569|ENVO:01000036; material: ENVO:00002151; isolation source: viral sequences binned using virsorter ...
CCATTATAGTTTCTCCACTGAGTTAGCCAAGTCATTGTGACCTGCTGACCTCAACAGGCTAATAACCTTAGAGCGATCTTCTTTTATCGCTTCCCATATAAAATACTGTACTGCCTTATGAATATAAGCTTTAAACTCTTTTGCTTGTTCAGCAATAGTAGGGTGAGCATCCTTCCCTACAGAAATAATCATATTCGAAGCCCTCTCCGCCCAGTGGCTTGGGCCAAGATTACCATTACTGCTTGTAGTAACCGTTACGTTTCCTACTCCTGATTCAATATCAAACATTAGCCAGGTATCACCTCTATTGAGCCATCTCTATACTCATCGCGAGTCATTCGACCTTCCGCATGTCCCTTCAACAGTTGCAGTGCTTCCATATATCTTTTCTCGTACAGTTGCATCAAGTCTGGCTCACCCTTCATATAGGTAAAGGCTTCAATCAAAGAACCGTAGAGTAAAACCGTATCTGCATTTGTGCCTAGCCATGATGTACTATCAGTAACTATCGAATTTGGTTGATAGTAGTAATGTAGTTCAGTGGTATAATTTGAGTCAGGGGTTGGCCCAACAATAAAGGTGTCACTTGCAAAGACAGCATAATACTTTGGTGTTCCCTCTGTAGATGCATTCGGATAGGTAGCTCTTATAAAATTTGCATCCTTATTTAATAAAAATATCTGGTTACTAGAATTTGTTATCGACAAAGAAAGAGGAAACAAAAAATCAGTAGGCATAGCCAAGTAAGCATTGCCGTCCGTCATAGTCCCTCCCACATTTTTTCTGTTAACAGGTAAGTTTACTGAGCGATAAATTCTTTGCTCTGCTTGCTTAATAAATGTAGGTATCGCTGCCGTAAACTCAGTGCCAGTGTTATTTGTGTAATCCTTAATAGCTGCTGTCAATTCAGTATAGTTCATGTTGTCACCGTCACATTTCCCACCCTTCCGTATGCTACAATATTGCCCGCACTACCACTATTGCCGTTACCAACTGGATCAAATGCAAATAATCTCCTACTAATATCCTGCGCTATGTCAGGACGAGGATCTCTTAATGCTTGTGGATCTCCATAATCTCCCAATCTTCCAAGAAAGTTCTGTGGCTGATCCTCATCTAGCACATCTTTGCCTACCATTAAGCCAGTCATTCTTCCTGCCTTAACTTGAGGAACTAAATCTTTTACCTTATATCGAAATCCTGTACGATCACAAAAACCAAATGCATACTTACCATTAACAAATCGTGCCATTAATAACCTCCTGGCACAAAGTGTACAGAAGCTCGGTCGCGATCTTCGGACTGAGCAAGATCCCACTGAAACTCATACTCAGCCTTTAGTTCAGGAGAACGAGCAAAAGATTCTGGGTATTTTTGTGAAATACGAAATGCTAGGCCAGACACTAATGCAGGAAGAAACCTGGCAGGTACATCAGGATTAGTAGATCCTACTGATCCCGTATCCTGTATCCGTCTAATACGTTGATAGGCAAATGTGTACACCTTATCAGGAGTAGGCCATAGGTGTGCTACTGGTGCGTCCCGTTGTTTATCAATGTAGATATTTACAGGTCGTCCCTCTGTTTTTTTATTGGGTATAGTAGTGTACTGTGAAACACTAAACCTAGATAAAGGTAGATCACTTTGTGATGTACCAGATCCATCTCGAATCCAGTACTCAATAAGATCTATTGTATCTGTTGGTAATGTTACAGTAGAGGTGCTTGCAACTGTACTAGCAGTCCCTTCTTCTACACACCAAAAGTTTAAACCCCGATTTGCCCACTCAAGGCTTAATAGATTTAACGAGCGTCGTGCAGTTTCAATATCATAACCTGTTTGACTTTGCAATCCGCAACGCTCAAAGGCTTCTTCAATAACTTCAGATATCTCAAGATTAAATGCAGTAGTTCCAGAGGTAGCCATTAGCTTTTCTCAAATTTAGTTTTAGCACGTTGTTGATTTGAGACGCAGTTCTTTGGCATTTTAGATCCATTACCTATAAGACCACCTGCCCTAAACTCTGAATACTTTCTCAAGTCTTTCATTTTATTTCTCATAGCTCTCATCAACATTTGACCTTCTTCTCTATTCATTACCTACCTACCGTTCTCATGGCTGCTTTATGGGCAGCAGTAAAGGATGCGCCATTCCTCATTCGTTTACGCATATCAGTCATATGCGCTGCAGTGTGATGCTTCTTGTGTCTTGCAAGAGCATCCTGCTGTCCTTTGGTAAGCTTCTTTGTAACTGGCTTTTTCTTTTTAACTGGCTTTTTCTTTTTAGGCATTATTCGTAGCTCTTGCCCATCTTCAGCAGAATAGAGTACCGATCTCCACTGGCGTGTCCTGTAGTCGTAAACATAAGATCTCCCGTCTTTCCGCCACCTGAGTTATTCGTAAGAGGTCCACAAGACCTAAAGTCAAAAAACCCATATCCACTAAGCGTCCAACACACAACATCTGTACTAGCATCCCAAATAAGATCCACGGTCATGCCGTTGAGTTCATAGTAAACCTGCTGGATCGACACCCCAGTACATGTAGCATCTGTGCCTGACTGGGATTGTAGTGCGGATACGTCTACCTTCTTAACAGCAGCTTCTCCACTGCCATCAGATATGTTGGTAAACTTCATCACGACAGATTTGTCGCCATCTTGCAAGGTTTGCGAGGTTACTGCATCAGCCATCTAACTCTCCTTATGGGAACAAGGGCTCTCGCCCTACCCATAGCAGAAGAAGTGACCACCCACCCAAATAGATGGGTGGCCCTATCTTGTTTAATTAATCTTAACTATCCGTGAACGGAGTAGCCAGTGTTCCATCACCCATCAAGAATGCTTCAACCCACCATGTGGTTGTGTTCACACCTGTCAGCCTGATGAATCCACCAGTCAACCAGCCCTGCTCAACAGCACCCAAATCAATAACGTCGTTGGATGACGCTGGGTGGAAGTTGTCGGTTTCTCCGATCTCTCCTGTGTCAAACAAGAAAGCAGTTCCTAGGAAACCATCAGTTCCATCAGTAGTAGCAGTCTTAATCTGCCCTGCTGAAGTAAAGGTAGTCTCTACAAGGAACATATACTGGACTCCTGCTGCTGGAGTTGGAAGCGTAACTACAATACCATCTGCTTTGTTAAAGCCATAAACAGTGCCTGAATCAGCGGCTGTTAAGGTTTTCGTTGCAGTGGTAATAGACTCGTAGTCAGCAAGCATATTTGTGGCACCAGTCAGCTTAAGCGTACCAGTACCTGAAACATTACCGCTTGAGTCTACATCAAAGTTAGTGGTGTATGCGCCCGTAGTCGCACTCTTTGTTACCTGTTCAAGCCCACTTTCTGCCCGAACATTACCCTGAAAAGTTGTGTTAGCCATGTCTTTCTCCTGTCGTGGCTAGTGTCTACTATTGCTAGTAGTCAGAAAAAGAAAAGGGGCAGGAATACCAAGTCGTCGGAACTTTTTGGGTTAAATGTATTCCCACCCCTTTACTCACATTATGCTCCGGGTGATCCCCAGACCCCTAGTGGGTCAGAGACACCAAAGCTGTAACGCTCGCGAGCTTTGTAACGTACATTTCCGGTGTCAAAGTCACCGTCCATGCTTGTTTCAAGTGCTACACGATTAAAGTGCTTCATTCCGTTAGGAACGTCTGTTAGCAAGAACCATGCATCCGTATCGGTTAGATAATGGTTTACAACAGTTCCGCCAGGTACAACACCCATTGAACGCACAGCGTTAATGTCGTTGTCAGCAGTTCCAGGACGAAGATCAGATTTCATCACTCTTTGTGCCACGAACTGAAGATCGGGCGGAATGACAAGCGTCTGGGGACGAGCAGCGATCATTAGACCACGCTCATCTGTCCATTTGCCAATCTGAATAACAGCAGCCTCAAGAGAAGTCTCATTGAGGTCAACGGCAGTAGCTGGACGGTTAGAGTTCTTACCACCCGAAACGAGTGGGTGACCGTCACCGCCAGTTACACCATCACCAGATGCTGTGAAAAGGTTCACACCGTCACCGCCCTGGTAGGCAGCAGTAAATCCGTTGTTCAATGGAACAACAGCTTTAACCTGTTTGGTGTGGGCCATGGCGCGAGCCAAAGCCTTAGTATAACGAGCCGACAGAGAATCATAGAGATTGTCTTCCATTGCTTCCTCGGTAATAGCGAAGCCCATGGCGATAGTCTCATGGTTGTAGCGAGCCGTAAAGCTCTCCTGTCCAGCGTCGTATGAAATTGCTGACCCCTCGTCTTTAACGGGAGCAGCATCGAAGCCCGAAAGCTTTACTTCTTCCTCAAAGGACCGGTCCGAACTTTCCGTCTCATAGATTGCACTATGCTCGTCATCGTACCGTGCATACTCCATTCCAAAGAGAGCATTAAGTCCAGGTAAAAGTTCTTTGAGTAATTGAGCGCGTGATATAGCCATTTATTTTACCTATACCCCAGTTGCGGCAAGATACTGATGAGATGACTCATCGGTGTCCTTGGCCGCATTAAATTTGACAATGACTTCTGGGAAGGCATCACTCGCTGTCGTTCCCTTCGGAGGCAGACTGTCAGGCCCGTCAACGAAGTCAAGGATACGAAGAGGCAACGTATTAGTTGTAGCACAACTGTCACCATCAATCGCATTTTTAGATTTACCGATGGAAGTAGATCCAGCGGTTTGTATAACGTCACAGTTTAGACCACGATCTGTGGTATTCACTGCTTCGTCAGCCTGCATTTGGAAAACGACAAAAGGATCGTCTACTACATAAGCCATTGCATCTGTTGCTGCATTCGATGCTGGCCATTGTTGACTATATGTCGGTTGTCCAGTCGTTGGATCCGTATAGGAGCATCCCATAAAAATACCACAACTGGTTAAAGTAGCTGTACCGGTATCTTTTTCAATCGTACCGTTTGCTGCTACCTTAACAAAATCGCCATTAAAAATAGCGGTTCCATATGTGGTAATAATTGGTAAATGACGCACCTTGGCCGAATACGACCCTGATGCGCTTAGTGTACCAATAGGTCTGGCTCCATACGGTGAAGCTGAAGCAGCCATAATTATTTTTTCCTATTTAATTATTAATTTAATTCATTTAGCGGCCACCGCCACCAAATGCTACACGAGTTTTTCTGTCAGGCGCAAGAACTGGCATCCTAGGATCGTTCTCACGCATATAGTTGTTGTCAACTGCTTGCATCTGAGACTCTGCATGTTGTTTGTAATATGCACGCCTCTGGTCCACAGTTTCTTGTGGTGCCTTGCAGAGCAAGAGTCCGCCAACTTCTATTCCACCCTTTGCACCCCACTCCGATTTATGATCACTCATAATCTGTAACTCTGGATGATCTTCGGCACGAACTGGTTCCCAGCCTTCACGAAAGCGTTTTGACACATTCGTGTTATCAGCGTTGCCAACCATAGAGGTTCGTATCCATCTAAACACCCAGCCGTCTTGGGGATCCGGGTCTGGTAAAATTGATGCAGGTTCCCACGACTGTTCTCTTTTTTCGTTTTCACGATTCTCGAGAGTGCGTGGCTCCCGTGGTGCGCGTTCATCAGACATTATGCCATCTCCTTCATAAGCTGTTTTGCATACTGCTCATTTGTAAGGCCCAGGCGTTTCGCGAGTCTCACCTGAGTTTCCGTTAATCTAACTGTGCGTGGTTTTGTACCAGTCGTTCTGGACGCTGGTGCTACCACTGATTTAGCTTTTTTAGCTGGTGCAGTATCAACGGTAACCGAGGATTCATTGGTGCGCTCGCTACCGGTACTGAATTGCGTAGGAAAAACTTCTTTCATACGAGAGTCAATTAATTGATAATATTCTTCACTGCTAGGGTCAATACCCTCACTACCTACTAATTTTTCATGTACGCCATAAGCGAAGCTTGTCATCTCAGGATCAACACCAAACCAGGTATTACGTTCTTGCCACTCTACAGCCTTCACATCGGGCTGTATTGGCTCGGGTGTATACTGTTGTTGTTGTTGAGCCATCTGCCGATCCTCAGCCATCACTTGATTCTTCCAATTATCAATAATTTTCTGTGATACTGCGGGAGCAGCAGCTCTTCCTAGCTGTGCATCGGTCAAAGCCTTCTGTGCAGCTGCTATTTGTGCAGAATCACCCGACTCATGGGCGTTTTTGAAGTTTGCTTCTGCAATAGCCATGGTTGCTTCGGCTCTATTTTGACTTTGTTGCGTTAAAGCTGTCTGTGAGTCCTGAACAAGCTTTAAAAGGCGTTGATTTTCTGTTTGTAGCCCCTGAGTGTAGTTAACTGCCTCATTAGACATGCGTTCTGCCGATTCTTTGGCCCTACGCTCCTCATGGAACTCCCATTTTAGTTTTTTTATGCGTTTTTGGACCCTTTGGCCTACTTGTTGGATCTCTTCGTCGTTAGCCATGCCATCATCTTCGGCATTTTCATTGACTGGGCTTCTTTGGTCCTCCGATGGGCGGTCATCCACGACTTCAATTTGCAAATCATCGGTTTTTTCTGACTCAACAGCCTTTTCAGGTGGTTCTATAGTAGTTCTTACCCCTAAAAACTTATCTTCTTGTGTGGTTGCAGTATTTTCTTCAGCCATTTTATGCCCTTTCTACGCCTCTGGGGTCTTCTACGACCGCCTCTACAGTGTCATCGTTGATTAAGCGAAATTCTTTACCATGAATTTTTATTCTTGTACCACTAAAGGCACGAAATACCACCCAATCGCCCTCTTTACAGTAGGGACCACTGGGAAATCTCGAAAAATTGCCGTATGCATCAGGTCCAGCCTTCAAAACAAAGCCTACAACAGTAGAAATTGCCTCTTCATGCTGACTTTGTGCCGATTTTATGATGCCACCTTCGGTAGTTTCATCGATTTCTGGGAGTGCAATCAGCAACTTATAGCCTTTTGGCTCTGGAAGTTGCGATGCGGTACGAGCAGAGTCGTCACCATCTTTGAATGTGATCTCTTCGACATCAATAACAGGATTTTCCACTTCTTTTGCGAGTGTCGCCATACTTGCCTCTCGTTTTATTGTTGCGCCCCGTCCGGGCGTTGCGTCCTACGAACTATTTTTTCTTACTACGTCTACTTTTCTTGTGCAAGCCATGACGAGCATGTTGTTTGCCTTTCTTGGTAGCCGCTCTTTTTTTCTTATTAGCGGCTGCTAGCTTGCGTCTTCCTGCTGCTGTTGATTTTAATTTTTTAATCTTCTTTGCTGGAGCATACACCTCACCGGTTTCCGAAGACTTCTTACCGCTCGCAGTTCTCCATTTCTGCTTTGTCCATTTCTTTAAGCTTTTTTGACTTTTCTTAAGTGCCATGCTAGTTCCTGTAGCCACCACCCTTGGCCTTGTATTCTTTAGCCAACATCTGAGCTTTGCGAGCCGACCACTGCCCAGGCTTACCACCCTTGCCTCCAGCCTTAATCTTATTAAACAACTTTTTTCTCATAGTTGGCTTAGTATAATTGCCCGCTTGATTCACCTTAGACTTTGTCTTAGTCTTTTTCTTGGCCTTAGCTGGCATTACATCTCCATGAGTTTGTCTTCTAAATCGATCACTTCCCGTTCAGCCCAGGCCAATCCCTCTATAATGCCTGTGACCTTACGATATTCTTCCATGTCTTTTGCAGATCCTACGGCTAAATGATCTGCCAAGTCATTCATTTGTGTTCTAATTTTCTTTTTAAGTAACGATAAAACATCCTCACTCATCTGCTCCCTCCCTTGCTATATCAATCCCGAGCTTCATACCATCAATCTCCTGTTGAGTCTCGATATTGGCCTCCTCTAGACCGAGCTTTGCAACCTCAATCTCTTTGTCTGTTTCAAACTGCCCTTGTTCAACAGCAAGTTTTTCTCTTTCCAATTGATCTTTAGCCATATCTGCTTGCTGTTTAGCTGCAATCTTCTGCTGCTCCAATTGTTGTTTAGTTGCGATCTTCTGCTGTTCCATCTGTGTCTTGGCTTGATCTGCTTGTGCTTTGCGCTGTACATCTTGCTCACGAATCTGCAACTCTTTTTCACGTTGCTGCACAATAGGATCTTTCTGCATCTTCGCATCTTTTTCTGCTTTCGCCTTGGCTTGTTTCTTGCCGAGCATTTGGTCAGCTGCCTCCGCAACAAGAGTACTAAGTCTCTTCTCAATATCTTCTGGAAGAGGTTGGTTTGCAGGTGGAAGCTCATAACCAAGTTCTTCTTCAATCTGATCACGGAATACAAATGCCAGGTGTTCCCTGAGATGAGCATCGAGTGCTGCATTCATCGGGCCACCCATCTTGTTGTTTTGCATCTGCTCTTTAATCTGAGGATCATTCTTGAGGACCATATGTACTTTCATATGAGCCTGATGATCCTGATACTCAAATGCCTTAACTGGTTTCATTGTTAACAGATCTTCATTTTCACTAACAGGATCTGTCGGTGCAATCTCATCAGGCATTGGTACAATCTTATCTGCGTTTGGAATGCCGATTAACTCCATCATCTGCCTATGAAGTAACGGCATGTCATACAATCCTGGTGATTGCTGTGCTAACTGCATTGCAGCTTGATACTGCATAATACGTTGTGACATTGTAGAGGCATTTGGATCAGACACGGGAATCACATCAACGCGATCATCGAAGTCTTCTACTTTAATTTCCGTGCCTTCTTCTGTTTCATATGGATATGATGGAGATGTGTAGTCCCGTATAATTCCTGCCAGAATCTTATACTCTTGTTTTAGACTAGCATGTATCCTGGCTTGGATAGCAGACTGCACTTTCATTGCCCGCTCCATAATCGCAAGCGTAGTTCCGACTGGAGCATTCTGATTCATGTCGGCAACCTTCATATCTGCCATAGAAGCAAATCTTCTGCCTTCGTCTACGATATTACCTAGTAATTGATAAAGGACCGAAGACGGTTCTTTATACGGAAGAAAAGTGATGTTATCACGGATGACACCGCCTGGTACATCCACGTCCCTAAACTCCCCGGGCATGATCGGGGTGTCGTCTCCTTTGATTCTGAGTCCACGAGTTTTTAACCCTCCAGGTAGATTGGATAGTGTACCTGCGTCAACCAACTGTCTAAGCAAGCTAGTCGCAGACTTAGCAAGACCACCAATCATATGGATCAAGCCAAGATTATAGAAACCAATTCCAGGAACATAACCGTAATGCACAAAGTGCTGCTTCTTAAGTCTGTTCGGATCATCTTCAGCCCAGTTTCTATAAATAGACAAAACTGTTGCACTGGACTTATCAATAGTTACCACATAGGGAAGGGCCACACCGTCAGGATCTTCAAATCCAGGAAGATCTAACACGCAATGCATTTCTAGCAACTGATGTCTTTCATCATCTTCCCAAGAAGGAGTAACACCACTGATTTCGTTAAACTTATCGGTGATGGGATTATCTTCGACATGAGAAGCATCTAATTCTACGTCACGATAAAATCCGCTGACCTGAAGTTTTCTGACCTGGTTGTTGCTACGGTTCATTACATGGGTATAGCGTTCTGACTGCTCAAGATCTGATTCATTGTAGGCTACAACAAAATCTTCAGCAGGTACGAACATTGATGTCGGCCTACCCAGAGAAGGATCAAAATAAATTTTGCGAAACGCACTACCAGCAAGTGGTAGGCTAAACAAAAGCTTCTCTGTTTCCGATCTATATTCAGTCATCACTTCAAGAAGCTGGTAGTTCATATACTCTTGAACACGATGTGCTTGTTGGGTGCGCTCAGGAGTGGTAACTCCCCAGCATTGAGTTCGTACTGGACCCTTAGCTGGCATTACTTCTTGGATTGTCTGACTCTGGAATCTCACTACAGCTTCGGAAAGCATCGGATGGAATACACCACAGGCTCCTGCCCACGGGGTAGTGCGATCCTCAATTTCCAAGCCAAGCTGATCGAGTCCTTCTTTATAGGTTTGTTCCCAATCTGAGCGACTGCTCTTATCAGAATCAAATTTTGATATACAATCATAGCCGAGTGTTTGGAGATCATCTTCCTCCATCAAGTCAGCAAGGTTAGAATCAAACTGATCTTCCATGCCCATCATCTCAGACATAGGATCAAATTCTATAAGTACTCCACCATCTTCAAGTTCAGTAGTTAGAGAATCTCCGGGTATCTCCTCTTCCTCAGCAACAAGCATCCCTTCCGGTCCCATCTCAAAATCATCCTGATCGAGAAGTCCATTCAGGGGTTTATCTATGGCCATAAATAATCTCTGTAGAAGTCTCTTGGTAATGCAAACGCGTTATCCAAGAATGACAATAAAAATGCATTAAGTCAATAATAGTCTGCTTTGCGCATTTGTGACAATTCATCCATGGGGAAGTCCGATTCCATGTGAATAAAGCCTCCTTGCCTAAATCTCATTAGTGCTTGAGTCGATGAGTCAACCAGGTCATCATGGTCCCCATAAGGAAAAGACGCAAACTGTTCTACAACTTCTTCTGCCCATCTAGTACGAGGAGCATATACATGACCACTAAAAAATAAATCAGATACTGAATTTACTCTAGCAATCTTATCCTTGCCTCTACTTGGGGTGTACTCAGATACGGGTATACCGATTCTTCTTAGCTCAAATATTAATGGTGTGCCCGCTGCTTTCGCTTCAACGATAAATGCATCGGGTTCATATTCCTGGTACATCTCGTAAGCCCGAACCTTCAAGTCTGGAAACTCGAGACGTTCTTGTAGTGCATCCAGCAGAATAATGCGAGCCTCTCCGTCTTCTGTATAAAATACACCCCAGGTCGTACATGCACTGTAGTCAGCCGTTTCTTTTGCCAGAAATGCAGTGTCCCAGGACTGTATAATAAAATCACATGCTGGTGGATCCCGCTCTGTCCACTCCTGCCACCATTCGCGTTTAATGATCGCAGACTCTTCTGATGTTGGATCTTGTTGGTACTGAGCACTCCACTTTGCAACAGGAAGCTCTGCCTTCAAAGATTCTAGCTGATCCAAAGGCCAGAACCCAGGCCACAATGGTTTACCACTTGGAAGTATAGCAGGTAACTCGATCACTTCCCACTCATCACTGCCGCCTCTTTCTATAGAAGACTTTATAATACTGCCAGTTAAATCCTTTTTAGACCACCGGGTCATCACTAAACATATAGCCCCACCAGGTTGTAACCTCTGACGGGGTCCAGATGTATACCACTCATATGTTTTATTATAAACTGACGGATCATTAAGTGCAGCTTCTTGTTCAGAGTGCGGATCGTCTACAATGAGAATATCTGCACCTTTACCAGTTACGGCACCACCTACACCAATAGCAAAGTAATCCCCGTTCTTATTTGTGTTCCATCTTCCAGCAGCTTTAGAGTCGGTACTTAGCGAAACATCAGAAAATATACTATGATAATCAGCAGAGCCTACAAGGTTACGGACTTTACGACCGAAGCCTACTGCAAGTTCTGCTGTATGTGCAGTTTGAATTACTTTACGGTCTGGAAACTTACCGAGATACCAGGCAGGAAATAAATGAGATGCAAATTCTGACTTCGTATGACGAGGTGGCATGTTAATGATTAGACGCTTTAGATCACCACTCGCAATCCTATTGAAAGCATCAGCCATAGTCCTATGGTGGTTACCCTCAATAAAAGCAGGCCACACTAATTTAACAAACTCGAGGAAGTCATCGTGTGCAACACTACGACTACGCGCAGCATTTAATTCATCTAAGAGCGCGAGTATTTCAACCTGCTCTTCAGCAGGCAGGGAGTCTAGCCTTTCGGCAACCGCGTTAATATCCACTTTGAAAAATTACACAAAAATTTTCTTCCTGGAAAGATGGGGGGTCAATTCTGAGAAATCAGGGGTAGGTGGGTACCCCCCTAAAAGGATCTGGGAATTAAACCTTTTTTACCCCCTGGTATATTATACTAGTCTAGTACTATCTAGTCTAGTACTATCTAAAAAAACTAGATTAAAACGTATAGGTAGAATCTAGATGTATCATAAAAACCTAGAAGACACACACGAAAACGTATTTCCAAAGTTTAAAGTAACCCCAGAGGAGCAGAAAGTAGTGATGAAGGCTGCAAGAGCCTACAAGATCCACCGATTCAAGAATCGCATTGTACGAAATGGAGTTAGAAAGTGGACAACAGAAGAAACCCTGGAAAAGTATCCGGACTACTTTAAACCATTCATCAATAATAAACTACGGGCTAAAGGCAAGATCCCGTCAGAGATCTTAGATAACTACTTTGAGAAGAAAGGACTACCAACAGACTCTAAAAGGTGGTATGAACTAGCCAGATGCATAATGGCAATAGGTGAACACCAAGCAAGAGTTGAAATGGGCTTATAGGACGAGCAAAACAGTATTATACATGTCAGACGGAGCGACGCTGCTTTTTTCGGGGGGTGGGGGTACGGGGGTCGCGCGTGGGCGGGTGCGTGCGTGCGTGCGTACGTGCGTGTGGGCGTGTGCGTGTACGTGTACACACGTGCGAGCGTGTGTGTGTGTGAGCGTGTGTGCGAACTATTCCCAAGTTTTCGTACTCTGATATCGTCAGCTGTGTTTCTGACCCAAAATTAAGCTCGCTAAGACACTTTCCAGGGTTATCCCTAGGCCTTAGGTCAAGTCAGTCAGTGAGTGGCTTCAAAACAGCTCCTAGAGTGTCTTAAGTGCATAGCTTTTCTTAGGGTGATATCCCTCCTCAAATCGGTCCAAATTCACCCAAATTCTGAGTAATCAAAAAAAGCTGCTTTTTGGCTTAGGTACGCCATATTCTCCCTATCAGACCTAACCATATTTTGCCTATGGACTTGACACTATCTGCACTATGTGCGATTGTGTCGTGTTGTTACGTGTGAGGGGGGACAATTCTGGGACTCGATCCCAGGCAGACTAGCCCACATGGAAACTCTCACAAACCAGGCCAGTGAAGAAATTGAAGTTTCTGAAGTTTAACTAAACTTGAAGTCAATTTTTTCTAGGAGTTATGATGGCAAAATTTGCCAACGTTCTGAAGGGTTCCGTTGAACCTGCAAAGAATTTTGCTGATTCCCTTAGTGGAATTGTGCAGGGTTCTTTTGGTAATGTTAAGGCGATGCAATTCGCATTGACCTCATATCTTTTAACTGGTCTTTCTGTGCTATCGGATGTTGGATCTAGCACTAAAGAATCTCCTGGATTTATGGACCTGCCTAAATCTGCCAGAAGTAAGGCGATTGAAGAGGGCGGTTTCCAAGAGATTTTTAATAGTGTTAAGGCCTTGAGTGCAACCGCTTTTGATCAGTTGCACCCTAGCCAGGTTGGGATTGCAAAAAACCAACTTTCTCAGATGTTCGGGCCATGGCTTGCAATTGCTCAAGTGGTTTACTTGGGTAGCAAGTCACAAGTTGCTGAGCTATTGAATGCTCTGCAAAATGGCCCAGAGAATTCAAGTGGTGAGGCCACTGATCCTTCATTTAGCAATCTAGCTAAGGTAGCTAGGTCTATTCGCACTGATTTGATCCTATCTGAATCTGGTTTACATTTTACTATCAAAACTGGTGAGGTCTTTTCTAATGACCAGTTGAGGCAGTTAATGGAAGCCAAGGCCAAGATTGCCGAACAATACAAGGAAATCGATGGCCAGGTTACTTTTGTTACTAATGGCCTATCTAAGGCCTTAAATAAAAAGTATCCCTTCATGGTCAAATCAACGCCTAAATCTGAGGCCACCAAGGCTCTCAAGGCTGTTGATGCTAGTGACGTGGAAACTTTAGCACAGATTAAAAAGCTTGCTAGTGAAGCTGTAGCAAAATAGTAACCTTCACTGGCCTGGTTTGAGGGTAAGTGGTCTAGGGGTCAAAGCCTAGGCCACTTTTATTTTTTCAATTTTTTTTGGGGCCGGCGATTCGGTCGGTCAGTCAGTCAGTCAGTGAAGTTTAACTAAACTTGCACTGAGTGTGTGGTGTTAGGTGAGGGTTACCACATCGCATACTCACAGATAAGGGAATACCATGCAATACCGAGTAGGCCAGGTGTCAAAACCTGGTCTACTATTTGTTTTATTTTTTAATTTTTTTTAATTTTTTTTTAATTTTTTTTTAATTTTTTTTCAATTTTTTTTGGGGGCTGCGACTCGATCAGTCGGTCAGTCGGTCAGTCAGTTGGTAAAGTTTAACTAAACTTGGAGGGTAGTATGTCATACAGATTAGAAGACATAGACGATCACGATCTAACGTATGATGGGAACAGTATGGAAGAGGTTGCTAGGTATCTCAATCTCAAGGTCAATTGGCAATTGGGCGAGTGTAGAGATCTCTTGCAACAGGCCAGGCAACAGCTACAAAATAGTGAGGGTGGCGTTAAGAATGCAATTCCTAGAAGTCACAGCCTAGCACCCGAAGCTAGAAGAGTGGTTGAGTCCATTCAAGAACTGGAGCGTGTAGTCACTGAGCTAGTTAGGAAAGCTACGATGGGCCATGGTATAGAGGACTAGGAAGTTTAACTAAACTTGCTAGGCTTCATATCCAAAGATAGCACCTAGCTTGTCACGTAATTCAGCTTCAATGTCTTGAGGTGTTCGGTTCTCTACTATTAATGTAGTCGAGTCATCAAATAGACCTGCTGATTTACCAAGCAGTTCCAATGCACGTACTCTAGTACTTGCAGGGTTATCATCAGATAGTGCTTCAGATTTTAGTCGTTCAGTGATCCAGCTTTTATGGATTTTTGTCTGTACTTTTTTACTAGTTTTCCGGCCGTCAGTTAGTCGGTTAATCTCTGACGCAACGTGAGGTAGCTTGGCCAGTTTAGATCCTTCAATTCGGATCGCTCGGTCAGACATATTTTTAGAATTGTATGCAGTCCGATAGCTTTCAGTGAAGCTTTTACCCTCGCTGACTAGCTGTGCAAATACAGACTGTTTTGGTGTTAGGGTTCTACCCTTATCAGAAGTGCTGTTCATTTGTGGTTTTCCTTATTCACTTTATCTAGAGGAATTTATATATGATTGAGTGCAATGTAGTGCCTAAAAAACTTAAACAAATATCACGTAAAGCTTACACCCAGGCCTTGTATGCGGTCAATACAGACCTGGAATTATGTCAGCATAGTGCCGACAAAATCATATCAAAATATGCAGACCGATTGTGGGACAGGTTCCAGGTCAGGTGGATTCCTACCTATAATGAGAAGCTGCGAAGGAATAAGAACGCTACTCGCAAGTGTAAGGCGATGGGTGCCTACACCCTCAGAATATCCAACAGAGCAGAGAGAAGGGGATACCATAGTATCCAGGATGTAATCACAAATGTTCGGAGGTACTCTTGAAGTTTAGTTAAACATCGGAGGTAAATTATGTGGTATGATTTTAGGCAGAATAATTCGGGAGGCTACTTCAATGGCCCCAGGTTTGTGTTAGTGGAAGCTGATAGCTATGAAGAAGCCAATGCGATGGCAGAAAAAGCAGGTGTCTACTTTGACTTCCGAGGTGTGAACAGGCTGTTATCAGACTGTCCATGCTGTGGGCCTCGGTGGTCTAAGGCTACTGAATATGACGATGATGACCCACAGTCAGGTACAATCTGGCCTAGCGATTTTACAGGCTATCAAGAGGATGTATCCTTCAAAGTCGTTACCAAGGACACTGCCACTGGTGAACTCAGAGTTCAGGATATTGGGACTAAATCCACAGATAAGTACATACCATGGGAGGGAGTATGATCTACGAAGAAGGTGATATCGTTATCATTGGTAAAGAAGGTCAGGTCAGTTGCGATCTATGTGGGCAACACCTAGAGGAGCGTGGTCCATGGGGATGGCAGGGATTAGTGATTGTATGTTGGGCGTGTGAATCTAGTTACACGCAAGAGGAGTTGGAGGAAAGTTTAACTAAACTTAGGAGGACTTTAAACTAGGAGGGAGTATGAAGTTAATCAGTCCAGGGGCGAGCAACCCCAAGACAGCTAAGTCTGAGAAGCTTGGCTATGAGACTGGTATCCTGCACCTAGCACCACACACTCAGTCAGGTTGGAATGTGTGTCCAAGTGCTAGTGAGGGATGTGCCAGTGCCTGTCTGTACCACCAGGGTAGAGGCAGAATGAGTAGCGTTCAAAACGCACGACTCAGAAAAACTACCATGTATTTCCAGGAGCGTGAACTCTTTCTCAATCTACTCGAGAAGGACATAGCCTCCATAGTCAGAAGGGCAGACCGCAAAGGTTATCAACCATGTGTCAGGCTCAATGGAACTAGCGATATCAGGTGGGAACGTCATGGGATTATGGAAAAGTTTCCAGAGGTGCAATTCTATGACTACACCAAGATCATCAATCGCAGAGATCTGCCAGATAATTACTCACTCACCTTCAGTAGGTCAGAGTGTAATGGAGACCACCTGGAGACAGCCCTGAGTAATGGAATGAACGTGGCCGCCGTGTTCAATGGGTTACCCTCCGAGTACATGGGTATCCCAGTGATTGATGGAGATGAACACGATCTCCGGTTTCTGGACCCGAAGCCATGTATCGTGGGTCTGTCAGCCAAAGGTAGTGCGAAGAAGGACGATAGTGGATTTGTAATCTTTCAATAAGGAGGGAGCATGAGTGAGAGCGAAAGTCCTGTAGGGAGATTATGTACACAATGTGATACCGAGATATGGGCAGAACCCAAGACACATCTCTATGTATTTACTGATCAGAGGACAGGAAAGAGAGTAGAACGATCTATTGAAACGCAGGTGTGGTGCTGTAACTGTGGCATGAGGATATATGAAGACGCATTAGAAGAAAAAAGAAAGGCAGTGAATCGTAGATATCATGGGTGAAGTTTAATTAAACATAGGAGGAAGTATGAGTGCAAAGAGTGAAGCTCAGAGTGCTGAGTACGAGCGTGTGAGTAAGCTGGCCCATGAGAAGGGGCATGAGTCAGCTACAGAAGTGATCCCAACCCCTATGATAGTCGGTGGATACAATCATCTGACAGGTGAGACCACCCACTATCCTCCAGTTATGGATGGGGTGTGTGGGTTCGCAGAAGTATGTTTCAAGGGTACCACATCCTGGGCTAGATGGGCTAAAAAGAATTTAAATGTGTCCAAGGGTTACCCCACTGGTCTGAGGCTTTGGATAGGGGACTACGGCCAGAGTCTAACACGCAAGGAAGCGTATGCTAGGGCATATGCTAAGGTGTTGTGTGAAGAGTTGGGCATCGATGCCTATGTCAAAAGCAGAATGGATTGATAGGAAGTTTAACTAAACATGGGAGGAATATGCTAAAGCACATAGTATTCGCAGACATGGTAATGAGTTATTCCTGGACAATCGAGGCAGAGAATGAGGAAGATGCTATTGCCAAGGTAAAGAAGGAATTAGATGAGGGATGCCTAACCCTAGGCGATGCAGATGTTAGTTGCCCCACAACTGACGAACTGTTTTACTGGGAAGCAGAGGAGAAAAACGATGCAAGCACCGAATGAAATACAAGCATACCTGCACTGTAAGAAGTGTACAGAAGAGCTGCCCGAAGGGCAGAGTCCCATGGAGTACGCCCGAACTCAATCGGGATGGACAAACAAGGGCTTACAGATCTGGTGCAACCGACATGATGAGAATGTCATGCACTTAGACTTCAAGGGTACATACCAGGCCCTCGAGGAGATGTTGGAAGTGGAGATACCATACAATGGTATAGTATTAGCTGAGTTACCAGAGGAGGATTAATAACATGATGTCACCAAAGCGTTACCAGAGGTACCTGAGAGTGTATGGAGAGCGTTTGGAGAGAGCGCGTGACAGTCGCTCACCACTGCTACCATCTGAGGTGCAACGAAAGTGGAGGAGTTATGGGACAAAACCATTAACTGAGAGGAGGGATAGAAGAAGAAACGAAGTTGGATGGCAAGCGTTAGAATGGGAGTCTAAAGCATAAGTTAAGCTATTAGCTTGACTATATCGCTATATGTACTACCTTAGTTTAACTAAACATAGGAGGTAACATGGGTTTCGATATCCATGGCATGAACCCCACAATCCATGGTGGTTCAAAGCCAGAGCGTCCATCAGACGAGGTACTCTACAATGATCAAGATGTTTTGCGAGAGTACTTTGCTGAGGTGAATCAGTATGAGCAAAAGAATCCAGGCATCTACTTTCGTAGGAATGTCTGGGGTTGGAGGCCACTGTGGGAATGTGTGTACTCGTTCTGCGGTCACCGCATCATCTCAGAGGAGGACTATGATGCAGGTGGCTTTAATGACGGACATGAGATCAGTGCAGAGCAAGCAACTAAGATTGCTGATGAGCTAACACTACTACTAGACAGTGGTATAATCGCTGACTACGTGGAACGTCACGAGCAAGAACGCAAAGCCTTGCCACCCCAAGAGTGCAGTAGGTGCAAGGGTAGTGGAGAAGATCCTGACTCTGAACGAGACCCTTGCCGTAGCTGCGAGGGCAAAGGTAAGACTCCGAACTTTGCATCTTACTACTCCATGGAAGTCAGTTGTGTTGAGGAGTTCAGAGATTTTTGTAGAGATTCTGGAGGGTTTCAAATCTATTAACATCAAAGAGAGGAGAGAAAAATGGCAGGGACAAGAGTACTAGAGTACACATGGACAGGAACTATAGAGATTGAAGTAGAAAAGAGTGGGGGCGAGGGGGATCAAGAAGCCCTAGACACGTTGAGTAAGATGCTTATGAATGATAGCCCTCTCAGCATCATGGACCCTCAAGATGAGACTGAAGAAATTATAGAATGGCACGATGAAGATGAAGAGGAGGAGGAAGTATGAGTAACGTAAAGATTTACATTGAGGAATTTGGTTTCACCTCTGACCTGGGCGTTGACCTTAGTGAGTACAAGCATACTGGTCCTGCAACAAAAGCGTTGCACAAGGCCTTGTGTAAGTATGCTGAGGATATCGGGCAGAGTGCTGACGAAGTGATGCTAGTGCGGCCAGAGGATAACGACAAGTTGGGCCATAGATTGATTCCAGGATGGGGTATCTGTTGGGAGGATGGCCCATATGAATGGGCGATGGAATTACAGAATTGTGAAGGGGATTGGGGTTATGGAGAACCTGCATATTCCTTTAGTATTTCGATGGAGAGTGAAGTTTAATTAAACAAGGAGGTAGTATGAGTGATCTAGCACCTGGCTATGATGCCTGGAGGACAGCGTATAATCCAGCAGATGACTACGATGAAGATGCAGTATTGGAAAACATTAAGGAGTCAGTGGAGGATGATAATCCTGAGTGGACTGAAGAGCAGGTTGCAAAGGAAGTTAAGCGTAGGTTTTACGAGTACGGAGAGTGATAGAAGAGAAGTTAACTTAACGAGGAGGAAGTATGTCAGAAGCAGAATGGATAGCACTAATCAGTAAGCACTTAGTTGGAAAGAAGATTGCTCGCATAGAGTATATGTCTCCCCATAATACAGATCAACAGGGTTGGTACTCTCGTCCAGTGGCGATTGGGTTAGACGATGGCACCTGGCTTGTGCCGATGTCTGACGATGAGGGCAATGATGGGGGAGCAATGGGTACAAACATCGAGAAGTTGCAAACTATACCAGTTCTTTAACGAGGGGGGAGTATGACAGAACTAACCGAAGTAACATTTAAGCCAAGAGAAATTAAGCAGTGGGCTAGGGACGAACTCCAAGAGAATTTCAGCACGTTTCTGGAATTGGCTCGTGTGTATCACCGACTTACCTCACATTCTCCAAATGAGGAGCTGCATTGGAAGGATAGGTTGGTGGCTTTAATCCCCAAGGCTGATTTTCAAATGTATGACAGGGCAGTAATTCATTTTACCGGTGGCGGACTAGAAGACATTAGTGTAATGGATGGTGTTGAGGGGAGTTTTGTTAAAGATGGAATGATCCTTGTCAAGGCTGACGGCTACTGGGAATGCATAGGAGCGTGAAGTTTAACTAAACATAGGAGGGAGTATGAAGCTGTACGAAAAAGTAGCACAGGAAATAGTTAAGGATATTAGTGGGAGATACGAGGAGTACGACACGATAGAACCACTAGAGCTTTTCCTTAAAAATCTGCAAGAGATGGACAACCCAGAAGTGATGGAACAATTACAGGCAATGTTGCCAGAGGAGGGAGTATGAAGTACCAAATAGTGGACTGGGCTTACAACAAACTTTGGCCAGATAAATATTTTGACAGCTATTTAGAAGGCTGGGATTTTGTAATTGACAACTACGAGGAAGAAGATTACGAAGAAATTCTTGTAGTACCTATACACACCAAAGAGGAGGGAGTATGAGTGAGAAAGATCTATTCAACATAGAGATTCACAGAGCGTATAGCATAACCCAAACTGTCTTTGCTGACAGTCCCATGCAAGCAGAGAAGATTGGGAAAGAGTTACAGCAAGAGGTAGACGACAAGTTCATGCTTTCCCAGTGGGGACCAGAGCTTGAGAACAGGCTCCCGAACTCAAGGGTAAAGATCGAACCATACGGACAGCCGTCTGTTGAGGTTTTCATTAACGAGGAGGAGTAACATGAGCTACGTAGGCGATGTAACATTCATAGATTTGCACTTACTAGGAAGACAGATTAAGCGTTATGGGTACTGGACTACCTATATCGTTGTAAGAGAGAAGGATTACCTGGGCAGAAGGCCAAGCATCTTCAGGTCTCATTTCCTGTTGCTTGCCGCATACCTTGGATATCGCAAGAAGCATCGTTAGAAGTTTCACTTAACAAGGAGGGGTAGCATGAAAGTTGGAAGTTTATTTAGTGGAGTTGGAGGCTTTGACCTGGGCCTCGAGCGATCTGGACATGAGATCGTATGGCAGGTTGAGTATGACAAACAAGCCAGGAGTATTCTTAGGAAGCACTGGCCTGATGTCAAAATGTATAATGATGTTCAACAAGTAGGAGGTAAAGATGGAGAAGCAGGAAGAGATGTTCTCGAAGAAGTCGACCTCATCTGTGGTGGGTTCCCGTGTCAAGATCTATCAGTTGCGGGACACCGTAGAGGATTGGATGGTTCAAAATCGGGGCTTTGGTACGAATTTTATCGCATTCTTAAAGAGTGCCGTCCCAAGTACTGTCTGGTCGAAAATGTCCCTGGTCTATTCTCCTCCAACAAAGGAAGGGACATGGAAGTTCTTGTCAGGGGGTTGGAAGAACTGGGGTACCAGTGGCAGTACAGAATACTTGACTCTCAATATTTCGGAGTCCCCCAACGTAGGCGTAGAGTCTTCATTGTCGGATATCTTGGAGAGGGATGTCAACCCCAAGTATTACTTGAGTCCGAAAGCCTGCCGTGGCATCCTGCGACGAGCAGAGAAGAGGGGCAAGGCTCTGCCGGAGATGCTGGATGTAGCGATGAGGACAGTGGCAGAACGCTTTACAGAGGAGAAGGATTCTCATCGTACAGAGAAGACGACTTAGCCGCACCCTTGAGAGCAAGCCAGTCCAAGCAAGCTGATACGGACCTGGTCGTGGCCAGATGCACTGGCTATGCCAAGTACAAGATGGAAGACGAGATGAAGGCGAGTAGCCCACTACGAGCTAGACACAATGAGGCTACCGATCTAGTCGTAGCCTTCCAACCTGGGAACCTGACAAGAAAGGCTGGAGCTAATCCAAGCAGTGAGGTATTCCCCACACTTGGGGCTGCCACGCTTGGAGATCAGGCACCTCATGTAGCTACACATCAAAAGGTAGCACCGACGCTGAACTCCAGTGGTGCTGGAACGTCGAGACCTGGGGGACAAGGCGCAGAACCTGGCTTCTATATCTCAAGTGATGCACCACGGAGATTAACGCCTAGAGAATGCGAGAGGTTGCAGGGCTTCCCAGATGATTGGACTAGGCTCGATGACACTGGGAAGGAGATGGCGGATGGCCCACGCTATCGCATGATGGGCAATGCAGTCACAGTGAATGTGGCTGAGTTCATCGGAGCACAACTGAAGTGGGCAGAGGAAACAGATGAACTAGCAAGTACCATTACCGAGGATTTACTAGAGAGGAAACCATGGGAGGACAATGCCTAAATTTAAAGTAGAAATCGTAGCAAAGGATTACTGGATAGTAGAAGTTGAAGCTGATGATGAATCTGAAGCCGAAGATGTAGCTACAGAGATATGTCAACACGAACTGACATTTGTTAGCGAGAAAGAAAAGACACCTACCTTACAGTATCTAGACAGTGTGTGGGACTTTCAAGTAATAGACAACATCAACGAGGAGGAAGTATGAAAAAGTATAAGAGCGATAGAAGCAGGCATCGAGACAAGCCGGGAAACTATGAAGGTAGACGAAGCAAAGAATTCATAAAAAGAATGAAGTTGCCGTCGCAGCACCACGGAGATGAGGAGCCCGATGATTATTGGGTGGCAGTTATCACACAGTTACGAAGAGACTTTGGTTGTTTTTATCTAGGCCAACCTCTTAGCCAACATAAATTTGCAGAGATCATGGGGTGTGGTATTGCGAGTGTTGTGAGGTGGCTCAAACCTGACAGGAGACCACAAAAGCACTTCAGAGTATTGTTTCGTTTTCTTGTGTACAACAGAGATTTACAAGAGCGATGGTGGAATGCCACCTGCAATTACAACGAGACAACTGACTGGCGTGAGGCCATGATGCAGAAACATAAAAGTGTTCACAGTGAGATGGAACCATTAGTAGAAAACGAGGAGGAAGTATGACAGATCCTAGGGAAAAGATAGTCCAAGATGGAAGAGAAATGTTTTTGTTAGAAAGATTTCTAAAAACGAATCGATATGACGTAGAATTTCGTACTCAAGTCACTGAAGAGCGAGATGAGGATTACGAGGATTATTGGCCAACAGTTGTTCAGCAGCTACGAAAAGACTTTGGTTGTTTTTACTTGGACGAGCCCCTTACCCAAAAGAAATTTGCAGAGATCATGGGGTGTGGAGTAGCCACTGTAGTAGGGTGGGAAAATGAAGGGCGCCAACCAACTAACACACTGAGGAGGTTGATGCGCTTCTTTGTACAAAACAGAGAGCTACAAGAACTCTGGTGGAATGCTAACTGCGAGCATAATGAAACAACCCACTGGCGTGAAGACATGATAAAGAAACACAAAGATATGCACCCCAGGTTGGAAATGTTAGCAGAAGAGCACGAGTAATAGACAACATCAACGAGGAGGAGGTAACAGATGTATGAGGAATTAGTAGCTTGTCACGCCATAATAAAGGAGTTTGCCATGACCGAACCAATCAACGCAATATTTGCGGCCTGTGTTTTAATCTTACAGGTAATTGGAGAATGGACAGGGATGGGATATAATCTTGCCAACATAGTAATCTTTGTTCTTCTCCAGCCTGGATTGATTTTATTATTCTTTATCCTTTGGAGAAAAGAAAAAAATCGAAAGGAGCTTAACTAATGGATACATACAGAACCTGGAGCGAAGGTAGTGTACTTGTGATTGTAGGCATGACTACTGGTAGTGATCACCTACTACACACTGGATTTACATTAATATTAGATGATGGGCATACAATGGAGCCCGAGTTAATTGAACTCATCTATAAAAAATTGTTAGAATCTGATATCATAGAAGATCCTGGTCACAGAGATGAGCAGTATCTCAAAGACTTGATTCCTGAGTGGCTAAACGACCTTGAGGAATCATTAAAGGACGAGCGGGCTCAAGCTATTGAAGAGCTATTAGCTAGTCTACCAACCAGTAACTTTAACTAAGGAGGAGTTATGAGTATCAATGCTATAAGTGTAGAGCGACGTACCCTGGAGGGCTGCCTAGCAATATGTAAATCCCTGGCAGTATGGCCACTGGAAAGAAGCAACCTACCTAAAGAAGCCGTGGAAGAATTGTATGACGTAATAGAAGTGGTTGCACCAGATTTAGAAAGAGCGTTAGGAATAATATCAGATGAAAGCTCTGATGTTAACTGGAATTAGGAGCGATAATGGAAACTCGTAAGGGAAGAAGGTTGCTTAAAGGTACTTTGCGTAGATGTAAATACCTGGGACATGACCTTGGGCCACGATTAGGATCCGGAGTACTGTATCTGTACGGATGCTACACTTGTCGGAAAACTGTAAGCATTTGGGATAACCCAGCTAATGCTGGTGGAGAATGCATGGAACAACCATGCACAGAGCGTCTTGAGCAAAGCTGGCTGCTTCGCATGCGTTACAAAGTTTACTTATTCATAACGGAGGGAAAATGACTATATACGACGTTACGGTACACGAAATAAATGTATGGAACCGTAGTGTAGTTGCCGACAGCAAAAAGGAAGCCTGTGCCAAGGTCGAAGACCTGATTGCTAGTGAGGGCTTTGAGTACTGTGAACTCACAATGGATCGCATAGAGTCTCGTGCCAAGGAACTACCTGTATTGACATACGATCAGTTCGTGCGGGCATATCACGACAGAGCTACCGATTTGTTGCGTTCCACAGAGATTGAAGGTTTCAATGAGTGTGTAGCAACGCACATCTTGCTAGATATTAAACTGCTCGAAGATGCATATCCACACTACTATGTACAAATAAAAGACTCCAGGATGCTTTCTGATAAGACCTGGAAGCTCATTGAAAAGTATCGCAACGCTGATATTGATGAGGTCAGGCCATGAAACTATTTAAAAGAATAGCAGTGGCTAGCGCAGTGATTCTCGCAGTTTCTTTTGCTGGACTGCAACGTCTTAATTATCTGTCCAGTAAACCAATCAACTTGGATGAGTTCTCTTGGTTTAATAAGGTGGAGATCTACGGTGCCTATGTGGTAATGAATATACTAGGCGCTCCACTGTACCCAGAAATAGCGAAAGAGGGATTGCTTATGTTGTTGCCCTCATATAAAGACCAGGAAGTGGTATTTCAATCGGACTTCTTTTTAGAGTCAGCATTCATACAAGACAAGATTGCTAACTACAACGGCCCTGTACGTTTAGCTTGGAGTCCCAACGATTATTTATTGGGCAGCTCAGAGGCAAGGGTCTCCCTGGCATTAAACACTGGCACTCTGTCTATAGAAGACGGCAAGGTAAGAGTGTCCGTTCCTTGCAAATGGCCACAGCATAGTGATCACAGAGATCATTCGTGGACCACGCCACTCGTCGTCATACCAGGACTCCCTGAGATAAGAGTTCAGGAGGGATTGTTCTGGGTGTTGGAGCAAGAGGGTTGGATCTATCCCTATACAGTAGTGTGGGAGGCTGATCTAGCCAGCTAAGGAAAACCCCCTGACCTAACCAGCGAGCAACTGACTACGTCAGAGGGGGGCGTGGGCGAAGGGAGGATATACCCAGGCCTATTTTTTTACTTAAAAACGAGAACATGAGAGGAGGACATGTTTCTTCGCCTTCATCAAACTACAACTATCGGTATGAATGAGTCAATATTCGATTAAAATTCCCAGTCGTCACCATCTGCACTGGGATTATAGTCTGCCCATACACCTATGCTACGATTAAACCTTAGTGGGCATACACCATGGTTGCCTATCCAAGACCATCTGATCTTCCAAATGTGTAACTCAGGAGGATCAACATTATGTGGGTCACGCCACAGGGTCCATCCGATATCAGCCTTGGCGTACCATGCAGCTGAACCCGACACATCATTGCCGGTAGGTACAATCTTTTGTCCCCTACCATCTCCTCCAACTTTAGTTGGGTGAGCTATAAAAAACACATGGGCATCGTGCGACTTGGCCCATTGTTGCACTCGGGTTAACATGCCAGAGATCTCATCGCTTTCCTTGGCACTGTTAGGTAGTGTTATGTAGTTGTAAGGATCAATCACCAGGATGCGACAGCCCATCTGCATGACTGCACTAGAAGCTATATCTAGGATGCCGTCTATGTCGGTAGGTCCATCACGCCTGTAATCCATAAACAGAAAATGCTTATCAATCCAGTTCTTTGCTGAGTCTAGTTGCTCGTGATTCATGCGAGTTCCATCTTCATCAAAGAACTGGAGCTTGGTACGCTTTTGCGCTAGTTGCATCATGTGTAGTTCTGGAGGCTTCTCAAAGCTACAGTAGACTGTCTTGTAGCCTTCAGCCTCAGCAAGGTTAACACAAAGCTGGTCAACAAAGTCACTCTTGCCAGAAGAAGGAAAGCCAGTGACCACTGAGACCATACCCATTGGAACTTGAACCAACTCATCTACAGACGATAGACCTGTACGAGCGCCTCGCATTTGTCCATTGTCATAGAGGTCATGTAGTGCATCATAGAATACTTCTGCGCGATGTAGGCCAATCGTAGGAAGAGGCTGTACTTCCTCAAACTTTTCAAGAAGATATGTATCACCTTCTTTTTCTAATGCTTGGGCTGCATCCTTGTGTTCGTCTAGGTCTATAACCCATACTTTGTTTCTGCCAATACGACGTACAATTTCTTCCTTGAGTGCGTTCCCAGGATCATCATTGTCAGTATTTAAAATTATTCTAGAGGCTGAGTCCAACTGTGCCTTAGCTTTCCAAATGTATTTAAATTTGTTGTCATCGTTTGGGTCAATCTTGCCATTGCTGACACGAGCCGGCGCTCCATTCGGTATTGATAGAACTGTAACATTGTCTGGAATACCAGAGCTTAACCAAGCACAGGCATCCATCTCGCCTTCACAGATGAGAATGTCATTGCCCTTAACGTAGTTATCAATATTAAAAAATTCTTCGCACACATTCTCTTGGGAAAACATTTTGTTGGTGTCTGCTGACCGCCATTTCATAGCATAGATGTCGTTACCTTTACGGTACGGAAAACCGATGGCTGGTACAGTTTTGCCATTGAACCGATACTCACTCGGGACTGTGTGTGATTCGATAACAGCGTCAGCAATCATTCTATTTTTTAGATAGCTGACTGCTCTTTGGTTTGCTGGAGACTTTCGTTTTTTTATAGGACGATTCATAGTAGGCATGGGGTCTAGGGACCATTCGGATTCACTGAAAATACCACCGCTGATGTCACAGTGATGGCACTGATACTGTGCGCCTTTGCTGTCAACCTTGATAGACAAAGACTTGTCATTTCTATTCTTTGATCGTTGGTCCCTGCACATAGGGCAATGTCTTTTATGCTGCCCAAATGACAGGCTTGTCGCTAATCTTTCTATCTCGGGTATAACCTGATGCTTCATAAATTCCCCTCATTGGTAACGAGTTCTTCTAGCTTGCTCATAGCTAGGTCTTTATTGTCTAGCGTAGATACCACAATTAATGCTCTAGGATTTTCTTTGTCTAAGCCCCATTCGATGTACTGACCCTTAACCAATCTATCGTTGGTGTAAACATTATCCTGTAGTAAATCTAATATTAAACTAGGATCTAGATCTGGTCTTCTACTAGCATAATAAATCTTTATAGCAACGAATAGATCTTTACTAAATAGATTCTTTCTAGTAGGACACTGTAACTTAAATAGTTTAGTATAACCTAGTGCTTTTTTAGACTTAATAAATCTAGGCTTGCCACTGATCAGAACATATCGTCTTGAATTAGCTTTTGATGCTGGCTCCCCTTTGATTATAAGGCTTGCCGGGTCATCGTCAATAGGCTTGCAAGATTTTTGTCGTTTCGTTATCATCAGTATCCTCTCTCTGGCATTTGAGAATAGCATGCTGAGAGGGTGGGGGCAACTATTAACCTGGAGAGTACCTTGAACAGTCAAAGATACAGGGTTTACGAGGGCGTTGGTGTTCCACCTCCTAACCCAGGTCCACGCAGCAAGTGGGACGACTTACCCCTAGATACTATTAAGGTTGGAGACTTGGTAGAGCTTCCATTAAGCGAAGAGGAGGTGAAGAAAAAATTAAATGGAGTACGAGCATATGCAGGACGACTGTCCCGTCGCACAGGGAAGAAGTATTCGGTAAGAGTAACAACCCATGGGATCGCTATTTACAGGGTTCAATAACAGAGGAGGAGCAATGAAAAAATCTAAGGACGATGAACAAGGAGTGGCAGTAGATATTGTAGATGATCTGCCGTTAGTACCGATAGGCAGTGGGAACTCTGGCAAGTTTGAATTTTTTGAACAACTTGAGGTGGGGCAGTGTGCTTTAGTAGAGGTTGGGCTAGGTGCGAAAAAGGGAGTGCGTGAGCCTAACGTCCAGGAGCAGAACCTTAGAACTGCAGCTTCTAGAAGAAACAGAACATCGGAAAAGAAGTTTGTGATACGCAGGATCCCAGATAGAAAGAATCACGTAGGTGTCTGGAGGCTAGAGTAATGGCACTAACAAATAAGTATGGTGCGCCGGACGTATTTATTCGGGCAGTCGAAGATGACCCATATACCAAGGGTGAAGCAGATTTTTCGGCAACTGAATTACTGAAGCCACCACAGATTGCTAGGCTGTATAAAAAGCATGAGGACAAGATTGTCACCGATGTACGTGATGAGTGGTGGAAGCTCCTAGGTAAAGGTGTTCACAACATACTAGAGCAACATGGTGAAGGTCAGGCTGAGGAAAGGTTTTTTGCTGAATGTGATGGGGTAACTATCTCGGGGGCAATTGATCTGTTGGACGATGGATCCATGACTGACTACAAAGTTACCTCTGTCTATACGATACAGCGAGGATTAAAACTTGAGTGGGAACAGCAACTAAACATCTATGCGTGGTTGCTTAGGCAAAATGGTAGGGCTGCTAAAAAGCTTACGATTGTAGGTCTGTGTCGTGACTGGATGTTGTCTCGAGCTAATGCTAAGGCAGACTATCCGCAAAGCCCTATTGTTCCAATTTCAGTACCAGTATGGAGTGACAGCAGGCAGGATGATTTTGTTGCACAGCGTGTTAAGGTACACACGATGGACAACACTGTACCCTGCACTCCAGAGGAGAGGTGGGCCAGAGGTGGCTACACCGTTACAGGTGGAAGGCTGAAGCCAAGGTCTTTTGATACGTTGCAAGATGCAGCCGCTTATATACAAGCCAAGCAAAAACCAGGCGAAAGCTACTCCGTCAAAGAAGGGGGCGCCAAGTTCATCCGCTGTGAATCATGGTGTCCAGTCGCAGATTTTTGTCCACAATGGAAGGGGGAAAACTAAATGGCTAAACCGACGTACAAACAGGTCTGGGATAAACTATCCAAGATCAATGTCAACGCACATACTGAGGAGAAGATGGGCCTGACCTATCTATCCTGGGCATGGGCATATGGAATTATGATGGAGCACTATCCTGACCTACAGATCAAGTGGCATCTTTGTGCTGATGCTAATGGCGTGTTGCGAGATGTGACCTATTATGAGGGGGGTACAGCATCCGTTACTTGCACGGTAACAATCGGTGATCTTACAAAGGAAATGTGGCTACCGGTTCTAGACTTCAAGAACAGGGCGCAGACACACCCTGACGCTATGGCAATCAACACAGCGAAGATGCGTTGCCTTACGAAAAACTTCGCTCTCTGGGGGCTTGGCCATTACATCTACAGCGGTGAAGATCTGCCCATAGCAGTATCGGAAGCAACCCCAGCACCTAAGAAGCCCAAGGCTAAGAAGGCTGTCAAGAAAGAAGACACGGTAGATCACATTGCAAAGCTAAGAACTGTTGCAACAGATCTACACGAGAGAGGCTGGACTCCAGAAGGAGAAACTAAGAAGGCAATCAAAGCTGTCATAGCCAGTGGTGATCAGGAGAAGGCAGCACTTTTGACCAAGAAGTTGGAAGAAGCAGGAGAGTTAGCACTTAAACTTAACGATGAAAAAGAGGAGAACTAGTAATGCCAAATTATGATGATCAACCCAAGCTAGATTTTAGCATTTTTGCTAACCAATATGCTAAAACTAATAAGCACCCTGGAATGACTGGTACAATTGAGTTTACCAGGCCTTTCCTAAAGGCGTTAGTCGAGCAGGCTAAGTCTGGCACAATGCCGAAGGTTAAGGTTGCGTCCTGGGAGCGTGTCGGTCGCGATAGCGGTAAGCCTTACCAGTACATGAGGCTAGAGCTTGCACAGGAGGGAGGTTCTACAGAGGGTACGCCTGAGCCACAGAAGGAAGAGGAAGATGACGGTCTCCCCTTCTAAGGAAGCCTTCCTACTGCGTCTCGAGAAAGTACTTCTTAACAAGGTACGACGCGAGGCGCAGAACAGGGGGCTTACAGTGACCGACATGTTTGTAGAGATGGTAGAGAGTTACGACTATAACCAACAACGACAGCCACTAGTGAAGCCTAAGAAGGCTAAATGGTGGGAGGAGAAATAACATGCAGACAGAACACATTGGACATATTTATCAGACGAAAGACTATGATCTATTCAGCTACTATGAGGGTAACCGACGGATAAGCGAAGAACACGTTAAGGGACTCCTTGAATCCTTTAACGAATGCCACTATGAATTTGTCCCCATAATTGTCACTCCAGGTATGGTGGTCCTGGACGGCCAACATAGGTTGGAAGCATCTAGAAAAGGTGGGTATCCAGTTTCATTTGTGGTTACCCCGGATAATATTGTTCCGACTCAAACCATAAGGCAGCTGAATCAAAATCAGAAGCCGTTAACTTTGCCTGAATACCTACACTTACACGTTAAGGATGGGATCTCAGAGTACATCGAGTTTAACAGATTATTAGAATCGTATAACAACAAAATAGATAAGGCTGGGCTTACCAGGAATACTAACGATGGCTATAAAATAGGGTTCACCTCAGTGTTGGGCCTACTATGTGGCAGAAAAAATGTTGAGGTAGCGGCTTTGATAAAGCACACTCCGTTGCCTTGGAACGCTGGGCATCCTGCAAAGCTCACAGAAATTTTTAAGAGTGGCAACATAAAAATGGATAGCGTAGCGAAGGGTGTTGCTACGTTAGATTATTTGTTAGAGGTGCTTGATGTATTGCCCCGACAAAGAGCCAAGGGAAAGCTACACCGCAATGCTTACCTGCATCTGAGAACAAGAAACTATCTATGTGCCTTTCATTATCTGTTGCATTATAGAAATACTAAGGTCAGTAATACCAATGAAATTTTTGATCCAGATGTCTTCTTGGAACAAGTAGAGAGGCACCCGAAAAAATTGTTGCTCGATGGCAATGGATTCAGTGCAGATTATACCGGTAAATGGCATGATTCTGTACGCCATATCGAAGATATTTACAATTTCAAAAGTGAGCTAGACGGTTATGTTTATCTTTCTAGAGGTGGAACACAGTAATAACGGAAATTAAAAACAAGGACTAGGGTATGACACATGACAGTGTCGGGTGTCATACCCCTGTCCATGAATTTTTCAAGGAACAATATGAGATACTTATGGGCATTTACATTTATCTTTGCAGTGATTTTGTGGAGTTGGTTTATTGCTAACAAGGAAGAATGAAGAGGGGGGACATGAAGGCTAAGATACATATCAACCGACATAAGATTAGGAGTAATGCTAAGAATGGCGAGAGCGTACCTGTAATCACGGTGAAAACCTATCAATCCAACGAGTATGCCAGCAATGTTAGAATTAATGGCCCTAGCGAGGTGGTGTACTCTCCCGATAAACCACTGTCATGTGGTGCGAAGGTCTGGATAGAAGCAGACTACGATGATTTGATTCTGGAATAAAGGAGAGGTGAATGATCGATTTAGAAAAAATAATGACTTGGTTCTGTTTTTTTGCAGGGATATGGTTCACGATGTTTGTGTCCCATCAAATGACTATGACGGCTGTGCGCTATGAGTTGGCAGAGATGGTGATCCCAATGCATGAATCCCCGCCCCCAGAATATTTGCCATCAGCGAATCCTCATTTGGATTCTATCGCATGGTGTCTTTCTTATAAGCTAGAGCAAAGCGTAGGCCCAATCCCATAGACCAGGAGATACTTACAATGCCTAAAACATTATACACACATCTTTGCAGTCACGACGATACTGAATTTCTAAAACTGATGTGCCCCATCTGTACTCCCGAGGGTGGCCCACTCGAGGCTCAGTTTGATGGTGACGATTATGTAGACTCTCGGGATCGTAAAAGACTTAAAGGCCAGATGCGTAGGGTGTACGATTGTCTCAGTGATTACAGATGGTGGACAGTCGATGATGTCTGTCGGGTCACCGGAGATCGTAACGGAGCATCTATATCAGCACAGATTCGTAATCTGCGTAAGCCTAAGTTTGGTGCCTACATAATTCAGAAACAACACAGGGGTCATGGACTATACGCGTTTCGGATGTTACCTCAAGAGGAGAGCAACTCCGACTCCTAGGGCTGCATACGAAATTGGACCTGTGATCCTGGCCAGCACGTTTGGAGTAGCTGCTTTGCGCCACGCATCCGAAGCTTCATTGAGTCCGACGATTTCATTTCGCAGAGCTTGATTCAAATTCTGCTCAAGCAACCACATCGAGTCCGTAACTTGTACTCTTTTCCACAACATTAGGTTCTCTTCTTCTAATGTTTCGACCTGAATCTGGTATGAAGCTACTACTTTAAGGTGATTCGATTCTAAGGTGTCTAAGACCATCGCTAAGGCACTTTGGTCCTCTAGGCTATCTCTTAGTATACCAAGGTTCTCCTCGAAGCTTACAGAGGACGTGAGAGCGTCGTTTTTCGCTTCTTCTCTAATTTCTGTAAGAGAATCGTGTGCTAGGTCTAAACTGTCTCTCAGCACCTGGTAATATTCATAAGATTCTGTGAGTTGGTCCTCGAGTTCCATTCTTTGTTCTTCTAATTGTTCAACTCGGCCTTCTGCGATGAGTGCAGCTGACCTCGCTGATCCGATCCGATTGAATGACAGCGCCAACAAAATAATTAACACGCCACAAATTAGTAGCTCTTTGTATTCCAAAAGTGTTTTCATTTTTTTTGAGGTACTCCTGACACTGATGCAACTCGGTACACAGGGCTTTTTCTCCAGACACCATCGATTGTCATTTTAAGTCTGCGAGATGTTTCGAGCTTACCAGCTTTTTGGAGTTGCTTTAATCTTATTCTAATAGCCTGTCTCTCACGATTCAGAATTTCACATAGATCATCTACAGTGTACCAGCCTTCTTCTTGATCTTGTTCACTAGTACCTGTTTCACTAAGCCTGCCCTCTTCCAGGCCCATGTTCAACTCTTTAATAATTTCTTCTGCCGTCAGCCTAATCATTATGACCTCCTGTCTTTACAACGGTAGATCTTTCCACTGTAGATAGTATTGGCATCACTTCAATATGTGCTCCACGAATAAGAAGAACAACTATTCCAATTGACGGCAAGGTCTCCGCAGCTATCCGGTGTATAAACTCAGTTGGCATTTGGTAGCAACCACAACGTACAAGCCGAGTAACAAAGTCATCGGAAGGCCCACTGTCCACGAATCTGTGGTGATGGCCTCTCAGACTGAGATCTGGTGGTCGCATCCTATCGAAGATGTCCTCGACATTTTCAGGGTTGCGTCGCATGGCGCTGTAACAATCCACCATCTGAGATACCCAGATATCTTTGGCATAAATTGTGGAGTAGCTTTTAGATGTCCAGCTTCTTTGCCCGGCGCGACCATGGTGAGCACAGTCGAGAAGAACATCGCCAACCATTATCCTTCTGCGATAAGATGTGAACTGGTTGGTGTCTGGATCTTTGACCACTGGATGCCCATGACTAGCCAAGTGTCTGGCAATGCTTTCCTCTATCGATGATCCTTTACCAGTATGCGATGACGTTCCTCTAATAAAGTGGATAGTGTCGGGCTTCAGGGATAGTGGAACCTGTAAACTCTCAGCGGCCACTCGAGAATGCACTGAGGCCTGATTAGAAATCACTTGATGTGTCCCGTGATGTATATTTTCAGATAAGTCACCGAGAGATATCAGGCTAAAAGATGCTGATCCAGGTATCAAAGCTTTAACTTTACTCCAAGCATTAGTCCATTCTTGCCATAACCATTTTTGGACAATGCTAGGATGGAAATAGTTCTCATCATCTAGTAGTACTGGCTCACCCATGAGGCCAACGGTACTGCCACAATGGATGTCTGAAAAAACACCCACAATATGTGGGCCGTTAGTCTCCTTCATTGCTCCTCCTTAGTCATGTTTCAAGAACATCACCACATTCGTCACAGTATCCTTCGGGATCTTTTATAGTAGTTCCGCAACGCTCACAGATCTGCCACTCTGATACGAAGTCCCATCCACACCAAGCACAATAGTCATTGTTTAATTCTCTCTCAGCCCCACAGCGCGGACAATCCATTATCTATCAAAGTTAAATTCATCGAGTACAAGGTCTTTCATAGCCTCTGCCTCTGCCCTGCGAATATCTAATTCAGTCATGTTGGGATTTGAAACTGGTTGTAATCTCCTTTTAATTTGTTCGACTTCACTGGGAACAGAGGTGCCATCAGCCACACTTGGTCCTGCCAATACCGGAGATGGTTCACGATCACGCTTGAGTAGATTTCCTAAAGCTGCTAAACCTCTAGTAAGAAACCCTGGCTTGTCCTCTTCTGGGGCTATTGCTTGTGCATACTGTGCGAGAAGTTCTTCTCTTGGTCCTAGGTTAATATCCCATGATCGACCTTCGGTAGGGTCAGTTTCTGTACTACCAAACTCAGACATGTAATGACGAAGAACATTAGTTGCTCGTGTTGACATAGGCTTATTTTCTTGAGTAAGAAAGGCTTTTATATCTTCCCTAAATTGATCTGTATCATGTGGACCTACGCCTCGGGCATAATCTGTAAAACCTGTTCCAGTTTTACGCCCGGGAATTTGCCCTGCCGTCATGTTGGGGAAGTTGTATCGGTCTACTAGGTGAATGTTACCTTCGTCGTCTTCAAATAAGTGTCCTTGTCCAAACGTGGCACCCCACCCACTGGGGTCAGTAAATCCTATGCGTTCTGCTGATGCAGAGTCCTTGTCAACACCCACCAGTTGTCCAGCAATTCTATCTATTACTCCTGGTTTAAAATGTTCTCTAGCAAACTCTTGGGTTGGGTACGGCACATGGACACCACTGTCAGGGATATTTCCACCAGCATCCGTGATCGCCTTAGCAGCAATCATCTCAGCGAAATCATGCACACGGTTTGGCAGGTCGTCTGCTACTAACGGTGACTCATCAAGTACATTTGCCATTGATTCACGCCAAGACTCTGGCAAGATACCAAGAGCTCTTAGTGGCCCTAGGTCAGCGTTTTCTATACCTCTAGCAAGGCGATCCCTGGCCATTTCGTAAACACCCAAGCCACCTAACCCTCCCGTCATCTGTCTAATAAATCGGCCTGGAAGTTTAAATGGGTTTAATCGACCAATACCACTTCGCTGCCGTGAGGTTAAAGGTATGTCTACACCTTCAGCCTTTACTGTCATCACATTGTCTTCGGAGTCCGAAGGATCACCACCTCTTGCATAGCGTGGGACTCTACCCAAACTTGTTATACCACTACTAATCATTACTCATCTCCAGTCTTACTTTCAAAAGAGCGAGTTCTCTTTCTAGCAAATGTACTTGATCCTGTAACTCCTCAATCTGAATCGTTAAGCTACCTTGTTGTCCAATATATTTTCTTTGTCGATCAGCTACATCTTCAATCAAAACAATGGCTTGTTGATCTGCACGTTCCATCCCTTCAAATCTACCACCTGCAACCCAGGTGGCCACCAGTATAGAGATTGCAAAGCCTACACTTATGGCAGGCAGTGACGTTGCTTTTGATATTCCGTTAGCCATTACCTTCTCCCTTCTCTCCATTTCTGTGCTTCCGCTCTTTGTTGCATACTAAGCAATAGACCCCTTATACCTTCTCCTGCGCCTTCAGTAGGATGACCTTCTTCTTTATTTCGTGACGGCCAATGGTGGTGAAGACGATATGGTATGCCCTCCCAATCAGGGTCTTCGTCTCCCGGTATTAAAAGAGGCTCATCACCTGCTTCATAGGCGGCCCGATAATCGTATACAGGGTTATCTGGGTCATAAGACATTCCAGTTTTGTTTCCCAGTTTATCCAACCACTCTCTAAAAGCTTGTTCTTCTGGATCTTCTCCTGACATAAGTGCTAACAACTGTTTTCGGTTTAGATCTTTTGGGTCTAAAGATTGTATTCCGTTAGCCATTGGTACCCCATCTTGCAGGTGCATGCCTTCCTAACATGCCACGAACATCGACATGTGTGAATGTCTTATACCTACCAATGCCCAGGTCATCTTTATACGGACTATCTTCTAGCAAGTCAGCAACCTCTGATGGCCACAATCCTTTCTTCACAATGTCTGCTGCTCCTAGTGTGAGGTGCATACTATTCGCTACACCACCGATAGCTTCATTATATTCTGGAGAACGCCACCAACTGTTCACAAGAACACTGGCAACTTCTCCTTCGTTTCTTAACCACTTTAGTACATCTATAAGCTTAAGTGCATTACCGAGTAACCCCAATGGAGGACTTGATAGTGATACACCAGAAGACTGGCGTCCCACATCAGCTATCTCCAGTGGACTGAAGTTTGTTATACCATGAACTTGTAGCCTTGCGCCACAAACTCTAACCCATTCATCTCTCGTCATGCTCGCTGAACCTTTTATCATTGTCTAGCATCTCAGGACGCTTAGGCTCCTTAATAGACTTTGCTATACCAGAGGCCACCGCACCGATCTGCGGTGCTACATATTGGGCTACGCGAGGACCACCAGCCCACGCTAATAGTCCTACGCCCAGGCTACCCAGGAGTGTGTAGGCTGCACCAGGTACATCCCATACCGTGGAGTCCAGTACAATAATGACTCCGGTAAATAATAATGTCGTACCTAAGAATACTCTGGCCGCACTCAGGTTGCCACGTTCATCCGTTACAATTTGTTTCATTTCACACCCTTTATCCCTGCACTAACATCTGCAATACCTTCTAATGTCTTCTGTCTTTGTTCAAGCATATTGTTAAACAGTCTACGTTTTTCAGCGTTGCTTATATTTGGATTTTTTAGTAACTGATCTCTTGAGTTTCTCCATCTAGTCATATACCGATTGTAAGCTTTTAGGATACCATCGTACTCAGCAATATTAGCATTCTCTTTCATATACTTTCGTAGCTCGACAAGATCATTTTTGTCTGTTAGCTCGTTGACCTGCTGGGTGTATACATCCATTTCATCTTTCAACTCATAAAATATCTCTTGAGACCTTCTTCCCTTTCTTGTATCACTTAGGAATTCACTGAAAACTGGGAAGTTCTCTATACCTTCACCACTCAATAGAGAGTATGGACTAAAATCATAACGAGTTCCTACTACATTTTTGCCCGTGACCCCTCTCCACACACGATCAGTAGCAAGTGAGGCATACGCACCGCCCATTCCAAAATATTGCCTTATCAGGAACTCCATCTTCATGGGTGACGAAAGTTCTTTTACTCCAGGCATAAAGTCGAATGGTTGAAACAATTTAGACAGCCCTATAGCTGTGTCACTCGTATAATCATTACGTTGAAACTCAGGATCTAATTCTTGCATATACAGAGGAACGATTGGTTGGTCAAAATAATCATTGCGATTTTTGATAGCTTGCCACATAGGTCTCATTGCTTGAGGTATTACGTGGAAGTTTAGATTGTTTTGAGCTTGTTCAAGCACACCTGGTAGAACGTCATCTTTTACTGTGTAGTCAGCTTCATTGATGCTTCTAAAGAACATCTCTGGAACAGCCTTCCAAATTGAACCTGTTGCAAATCCTATGGGTAGTGTCAGCACCTTACCACCTGGCAGGGGTACTATGTAATTGTTGGCTTTAGTAGTATCGTCTATCTCGTCATACGCATCAGTACCATACACAAGCATGAGGTAGATCAGTGTTGCCCCCATCACCTGTATACCCCTGTCCATGGTGCCTTGTGCTACGTCAGTGTCGAATTCCTCTGGTGTCCGAGTAACCAGATGCGCGCCTGGTGCATCTGTAGCTCCAAATGTACCACGTAGATATGTATCCAACCCGGTAATACCACCACCCATAAATGGGATAACTGATGTCAATATATTAATTAAGGGATCTCTGCCATGTCTTCCAAAGTTTAAAACTTCCAGTCCATCTACCATTGCTTGTGAAGTATCATCCGTTCTATCAAGAGTTATGTCTGCCGCTTGTAGTCGTGCAGTCGATTCACTGAGTTGTTGTACGTTTTGATAGCCAACTGTGAGAAATGCAGCCCAATCTGCTTGGGTCATGTTCGCAACGTCTAAATTTTCAAATCCATCTTTCATTAACTCTTTATAGAGTTGTTTTTGCGTTGCCTGCCTTACTGCTCCCTCTGCCCTGCCTAACCCCAGTGTTTCACCAAAGGTTCCAGATCCTCCTTCTGCAAGATCACTAACAAGGCGATACGCACCACCTGCTCCTGTAACTAGCCCCAGTTCTTTTGCTCTAAGTAAAGCAGTGGGGTCGCTTGCCTTTCTCAAACCTTTTAGCAACGGACCCCAAGGTGTCCACGATCCTGTAGAGCCACCAAATATTTGGTCAAGCTGACCTTGGTCTCTGACAAAGTTGGTTAAGATAAAGGCTGGAAAATCTACGATCATATGACGTTGTAGCCTACCAAACAATCGCATTACCTTGAACCATCTCGCAGGCGTATGAAATCCTGATATCATAACGGATTCGGTTAGCAGTGGGTCTGCCATATCGTGATACTGCTCCTGTCCGTTAACCATGACCCTAAGTACAGTAGCACCAGCATTTTTTCGATCTGTCCCTAAGAACAAGCTCTGTTGTCCATGACCTAACTGGCTAATTCGTTGCGAATCATCGAGTGCTCTTCGTGCAGTAACATTGGTCTCTGCATCACGAATCATTGCCATTTGGCTATACTGAATGTTTGTTATGATATCGACTTTTTCTAATTCTGTGAAAACCTCAAGAGCATTCTCAAACCTGGACCCTGCTTTTTGCTCCAGCTGCTTCCACTCTAAGCCAAAGACACGTTTAGTGGTTCCATCTCCTCCCAAGGGATGGGCCGGCATCATTCCTATGTCTTTAAATAATGGTGCATAAGCTTGGTCCTCTAAAAACTCTGCCATCTCTGGTGAGATCATCTCAGTCGCAAGCATGTATGGTAGGTTGTATCTCTTGTTATAGTTGTGATACGCTTCGGCAAATTTTACAATGTTTTCACCACCCAAAGAGGTTTCGTCAGCAGCCATATTTTCTATCTCACGGATAACCTCTTTAGCATCAGCTACTTGCTCTTCTGGAGAAAGACCTAGTTCTGGTTTCCATGTACGACGTTCTGAGTTTCTCGTAAAGAAAGCTATGTTGTCTTGTTGGCTTGAGTTCCATGCAAGTTGCAACTCTAGTAACATTAATTCAGCCGTTTCATTCGACACCTTATTGCTTCTGAATGCACGTTCAATTCGGTTTTGTAGCTGTTCCAAGCTCTGTGGCTTACCCTTCTTATCTTGACCTAACGCCCCTTCTACTACAGACTGTAATCTTTGCTCAACTTGTGCCTGTATTTGTTTAGCTTTTTCTAGTAATTGTTTCGCTCGCAAAAGACTGTTTTCGTAAGCTATAAAACGTAAAGCACCCATATATAAGCTTGTATATTCCCTGTCCCGTTGGAATTTTAGATATGTAAACATTTCCTCTGTAGTTACTTCGCCCTCTTCAAATACCTTTATCCCTGTATATCCATCTAGTACGCTGGATCCACGCCATTCTGGAGCACCTAATTCTTGAGTACTCTGACTAGTGTTCATAGCATTGTTACGCTTATGCAGTCCTGCAATAGCCGCAGTAGTCGCCAAGCGAGCATCTAATCCATCTAACTGTTCTCTGAGACGTTGTTGATCCTGTATCGGAATCCCCTTAAACGCATATCTATCCCGCAACGCTTTCCATGCAGACTTAACATGACGCATCTCAGGGCGATCCCCTTTGCCCCCCAAAGTGGCCGGCAATGCTTCCTTCCATATATTGCGATTTTTAATAATCTCTTCTTTGGTCGCCTCAAAGCTTTCTTTGCTTTGTGACGGATCCATATTCTCGATATTATCCAGGACAAGTTCGGAGGTCAGGCGATCATCACCACTGACTTCTGGGCTACCATATTTTTTGAGTAGCGAAGATAATTTTTTGGTTGGCTCAAAAGTTACTCTTTTGCGAAACTTTCTTTTTCTAGCTTCAGACATTACGTAAGGCTTTTCACCACGCCTCAGCCTGTGATACGATTCCTTAGCATTTTCAGATGCATTTTTTCCTAATGGAGGAACGAAACCAGGGTGAGCATCCTCAAGCTCTCTTTGGTACATAGCCTCATCGAAAATGGTTTGATCCCAAGTGCTTTTCGGTGAATCGCTCTGACGAATATCAGCGTCCCTTTCGTCGCGCAGAAGGTTTAATATTTTTTCTTCTGATTGCGTATCCCCACTTGCGATAGCCCTTTTAAGTGCTGACAGGTGTCGTGGATCCACCCCATACAGAGCAACAAAGTTTCTAAGTGGGCCACTCGGATCAAGAGCACTCATGCCCGGACCTCTTCTTCCTATTGTTCCTTTTTCTGCCCTGTGGAAGATAGCAAGTACATCCGTTAGTGGACTGTCTTGAGCTGCTTCTATACTACTGTTTAGGTATCCCAGGATACCTTTCTTTATATGGCCAACTTTGCCAGCAGTCTTAGCCTTGTCTACTCGACCTTTAGACAAGTCCTCCATGAACAATGCTCTGGCATCACCTGGTGTCGCATTTGGATCAATTAATCTTGAGAACTCATCATAGGTAGTATCTTGATATTCTGAACCCATGCCATAGTCTTCCCAGATGGCTTTAGATACAAATTTATCTTTTGCCTGTGCATCCATAGATTCTATTTCATCTTGGAAATAATAACCATAGTCGTCAAAAGCCTTCCATATTTTGGTGTCAAAGTTTTGAATGATCTGTTCTATACTCATTTCCCTGGGATCTATAGCCGATAGATTTAATAAAATTCTGGCATTAGGCCCATCCAATTTGACTGGAACACCGTGCATATTTTCAGGATTCTCGATGACACCGTCTTCTCCAAGTATTACATCCCATGCACTGTCTAGGTCAGCCGATAGTTGATACTCTATCCCTGATTCGCTTAGACCTCTTTTCTTCATATAGACTTCAAGGGCTTGTTTTATATCAGCGATATAACCTCTTAGCTTGACTGACGTATCATTCCTTTGGGCTTCTGCCGCCTCATCTAGTCGCACGCGTTCCGCTCTTTGTCCGGTATCTTCCGTAGCCTGGGCTGCTGCATTGGATCGAAAGCGTTCACCCCTAGCATGCGCACGATTGTTTTGCACAATCCTATACCTACTACTCTTACCTTTGCCTATTACTTCTATATATTTGCCTTGTTCCAGATGACGTAATAGTTGATTGAAGCTTTCTAGGGTGAAGTTCTCATTAACGAGATCTGTGGCAAGTTCATTGTATGAAATAGATGAGCCTTTAGCTGTATCAATATCCTTAATGGCAGCTAAACGACCTACGACATTACTTATATGTTCAGGGCCATACATTCTTGGGGAGAGGTCTGGCACTATGGTTGGCGTACTAAATGTAGGCATGTTGAGAATATGACCATAAAGGGCTTTCCTCTGTCCTACCTTTAGATCACGTATCCTACCAGTATCAGAACCTGTTATATGCTTCACTAGTGATTTGAAATTTTCGCTTTCCCATCCCTTTCGTCCATGTGCGGTTGTCGTAGGCAGTATAATATTTTTTTTCTCTAAAAGGTTCTCTATAGCACTAATAAAACCGCCCCTGCCTTTCACCTTTTTCCAACGCGTATTGAGTACGTCTTCTCGTACTTGAGCGAGAATATCTTGTTCTACTTCATCGTATAGACGTAGCTCTAGCTGTCCGTCCCTTTCTCTCCACTCTGCCCTTCTTTTTTGATGCAAAATATGTGCTTTCTCATAGATGTCTACACCACCTTGGAATCCATATATATCATCATAAGCTTTATCTTTTTTGAAATTTTCAATGTTCTCAGATGCTACCTCTATCATTTCATTGAGTTCTGATGTAGTAAGGTTTTTCCTGGGTGCCGTAACCCTTCCTGGAACTTCAATATTATATATGTCCGTGTGAAAAGTTGGAGAGTTTACTATCGTTTGTAGTTCCTGAAGCAATCTTGTAGCCTCACCAAAATTCTTTTCTCCAATTGCTACAGCTGCATCTCTAGCCAACCTTTGCATTTCATTGTAGGCAGGAAGTGCTCTGTGTGCCTCAGCATATTCAGCGAGTGCAGCATCGGTATCCGCTTGCAAAGTCTCTAGTGATACTCCTCGATCTCGTGCATTGCTTCGCATTTGTCCAGCAATCGAACTCTCAGGATTGCTCAACAATTCTCCCAATGTCCTATTAATCTTTTCGGTTAGATCCATCTTAGCGATACCTGAGCCACCCATATCATGTGTCATTCTATGGGTTAGGTCACCGACATGTTCAACCAAAGTTCCTAGAACTCCGCCACCTGAAGCAGTCTTTACTCTACCCATGGCATCTTCAGGTACATCCCTTTGCTGCTCACCAATAGCTTTAAATGCTTCTCGTTCTTCTGGTGTTGCTGGCCTAGACTCTGGCTCTGTTGTTTCGCCAACTAGCTTTACTGCAAGTTCGGGAGGTAGGTATGATGCCAACATCTCTCTGGCTCTTTGCCATTGTTCTTCTGCTGTGCCTTCGCCAAACAGACTTTCACTGTTCTCTGCATCCTCAGCCAGTCTTGGATCATTGCCCAATATCATAGAGGCTATAAATCCTGCATCATATTCATTGTATGCAGACGAATTGCGTAGAACAAACTCTCTAAGTGCTTCACGCTGATCATTGCCTGCACTACTTAACCGGTCTGATGTCAGAATGTCTGAAAACATCTCTGGAGTCATCTCACCATTTTCGACTAGTACTACTAGATCCTCTATGGGTATACCACCAATATCATCTAATTCTGGGAAGGTAACGCCTACTTCTGTTCTTGTTTCTTGTTCTTTTGCTTGTGACTCTTCATAAAGTCTTTGGTCTCTTACCAGATCTCTTTCAACCCTTAGTACAGCTTCTTGTTCTAATTCCTGTGGTGATAGAATAGTGTAATTAGGATCTTGTTCTACATTGACCTGTTGCTCTATAGCAATCTGATCTAAATGATACTCTTTTCTTTTCTCGTACTGTTCGAGACGTTCTTCTTCGTTAAGGTTTGGATTAGCCAGTCCAAATCCTGCCATAGCTTTGATACGTCTAATTCCTGGTACACCAGGCTTATTATCTTCTGTACGGCCACCATTTCGTATATCATCTCTTAGTATTCTGGCGGCAGCTTTTAAATCTCCGTTTAATGCATTTCCACCGACTTTTCTTGTGTACGCATTTAGTAGCAGTGCCATTACGCCACCAGCACCACCACCTACTGTGGCTGCCTCCCAAACCTGATCGCCTAGATTCTCTAATGCCTCATCATCGTATAGTGCTTGTGCTACAGCCGCGGATCCTACTGTTTGAACACTCTCTTGTGCCGCCTCCTCGAGGGCTCCCGATGCAAATGATTTCCACGCAGGAACACCACGAGATGCAACCTTAGCTCCAGTAGCTAGACCACTTTTTATGGCAGACTGTCCAAACGCTCCTGGTGCTGCCCCTCCTAATGCACCAATACCAATGGCTTCTGTTAGAGCTAGTGGTATAGTCATGCCATAACCGAGCAACTCTTTTGCGGCAGACACATCTTCACCTGTTCGCTCTTCATAGTCTGCTACCTGGGAAGCATGTTGACCCCATTGTATAGGTACACTGAATGGAGCGATCATTGCTGCCTGATCAAGGGTGTCTTTGACAAAGCGTCCAGTTGTAGCCGCTCCCTTACTAGACATGCCTAGCCTAGACGCAAGATTTGAAGCTGACATACCAGCTTTCGGTGATAAGCCCTTTACTACCTCTGGTACATATTTACCCATCTGTAGTGGTCTAAGCGCACCAATGCCAGCCCAGTAAGCTGCTCCTGATCCTAATCCTTGTCCAAGCTTGGCTAGATAAGAGTCGGCATACTTATCGTTACGTCCTAATTTCTGGATGTTATCTTGTGTTTTTCTGATGCGACGCTCAAAAGCAGTATCTTTGCCTGGTGTCAAAACGCCAGCTATTCCACCCAAGCCTGACAGCATTGTGCCGTAATAGCCTTTCGGGATACCCTTTAAACCTTCAAGGGCTGCCCCAAAGATGTTGCCGTCTTCCTCCTCGGGGGCAGACATATAGGAGTTATAGTAGGTGCCAATCGTTGTAGGATATTCTTGGGCAAGCTGACTAAATAAATTATCCAACTGGCCACGAGTGGCATCTGCTGGAATGTTTATTTCCCTACCGTCAGGAAGTGTGTACCACTCAGACTCAGCCATGTTTAACCAATCAGTTTGTCAGGATCACCTAGGGACTTTATACCTTCATAGGCACTACCAGACCCTGTTAGCAGTCCCGTGAGAGCCATCGCCTTTGGATTAAATTTTCCAGCTAAAAGTTTGGACGCTGCCCCTGTAGCACCTGCCCCACCGAGGCCAAGAACCGTAGCAGCACCCATGTTACTCCAAAATCCTGGCTCATCTTGGCCCGCACCTGTGAGTAATCTCATCAAGTCTGCATCTGTTGTTCCTCCACCCACACCTCCTAGCATTGAACGCATGAGTTTATCCTTAACTTGTTCAACCAAAATAGGATCATACTCATCGGGACGCATTTGTGCAGTTTCTAGCCAATCCATGACTTGATTAATCATCTGTGGACTATATACATCTTGTTCTTTCTGAGCTTGATCATATGCAATATCTTTTTCAAGAGTGCTTAAAATTGCTTGATTGTAAGCTTCTCCAGCACGAAGCCTTTGAGCCAACTCACCTTCTAGCCCGGCCTGTATACCAGCTTGTGCGTCTTCCATTGCAGCTACTTTTTCGAGGAACAATTCTTCCTCTGTCTTACGTCTTTGGTCTTCAGCCTTAATGGAATCGCCAATCATACTGAACCTACTATCTTCACCAGTAGATCTTCCTGCAAACACATCACTAACTGACTTCCATAAATCGGCCTCTCTACTTAAACCAACTTGTTCATCAGTAGGTTGTAATCCTTCTAACTCTGCTATGCGTTTATCATATTTACTAGCTTGATCTCGCAGAATCTTTTCACGGGCTAATTCATTCGCATTTGGTGTCGTGGCCTGTTCTTGGAACTCTGCTATTTGGTCGCGGACACTTTGATAAGCTGACCCAGGCTTAGGAGCATTTCTCATGCTCGTCTCTAGTAGGTCGGTCATTATACCAGAATCTACTTCGTCATCTCCACCAAGAAAAGCCAGAGCAGCACCCGTACCTCCAAGGGTCAGAGCAGTACCCCAACCTGGCTTCAGCCAGTTCGGAATCTTATTCCACAAACCTTTGATTCCACTAGTTGCACCAGCGCCTCCAGCACCTGCAGCAGGTCCAGTATATGGAGTTAAGGCTCCACCTTTTGGTTTAAATATACTTGGTAAGTGTCGTCGCACTATTTCTGGTAACCTTTGTCCCACTGTAGCCGGAACTTTAGGGACATATGGAATTAAGGCGCTACCTGTACTTGTTGGTTTTCTCCTTGCTAAATCCAGCAAATACTGACCACCCTTTCTTATTCCTCCTGGACCTAGCATTCCTAAAATTCCAGAACTTCCCAATACTTCTGGTACTTCTCCCGCCTCTTCCCGTCTTTGAAAGTCTTCATAGCCTGTTCTAAGATTTCCCATGAAGTCTTCTTCATACTGATCCCCGAAAGAGCCACCCTGTTGATAGCGAGGTACTAGGCCACCACCAGCTGCATTCATAGGCATTCCAGCGGCCATTGCTCCACCTTGTGGCATACGAGA
>VTLG01011018.1_pt1 | contig 45756 bp, 66 predicted proteins | sample 4694571 | NCBI WGS metagenome assembly VTLG01 (sample SAMN12604809, study PRJNA352737) | marine metagenome | biome: ENVO:00000447; feature: ENVO:00000209|ENVO:00000569|ENVO:01000036; material: ENVO:00002151; isolation source: viral sequences binned using virsorter ...
TTTTGTTTTGCATAATAACCTCCTTAATTAAGAATACATTTCTAAATCTTCCATCACTCTATGAAGTGCGGAGAGACAATCTACAATATCAACTTTATAATCAGTATGTTCAATTACATTGTAAAACTTTGTATATAGTCTGTAAAAATCGTCACCCTCGGTAACACTTCGATCTTCCATATCAAAGGGTAAATCATTAAGAAGTGTTTGAAGTTGTTTAACACTTAGTTTGGTTGATTGTGACATAATAATGATTAGTAAAGGACTAGGATTGTAAGAAGTAAGTATTAACTATTTCAGAAGGATTAGAGAGTTGTTCATAAACTTCTTCTGAAATTGTCGAACTTAACTTATCATTTAGTGGTTCTTTTTTGATTGTTACTGTGTAACGATCATCACCACATTTGAAAGTTGCGGACATTTAGTAAAAGAATAAATGACTGTGGAATTCCTCCACTCTTTAATAATACATCATTTTAGAGTCAAATGGGGAATATATGGACACTTAAATTAGTGTCACACATTTTCCCTATTCTTCCTCTGGATATGGTAGATCTAAAGTAATAGTAACTGTATCTGTATTATCCTCGTAATTTAACACTTTAACAGGACAATCATTTACCCATTCTTGAAACTTAGTGTAATCATCTTTACGAACTAAGTTAATAACAACTTCATCTGATTTTACTGGTTTCATAGTTTAATAACCTCCATAATAGGAACCATGTAATCTATGTACTCTTGAATCATATCATCATTTCTATCATCTAAGATTGTAAAGTAATCCTCTAAAATCTCATTTAGTAGATTACTTCTATGTTGAATAGAGTTGTTAGATAGGATGAATTTCTTTATATCATCCTTTAATTCTTTAGTATAATTTCTCATTTAACCTCTACTACTTCATTGTCTAAATTATCAATTATGTCCTCTAATGTTTCCTCGTCAAATGTCCATCTAATTTCATCTTTTAACTCAATTTCTGATAATACATCATAGTCTTCTACTAGGGTATTATATACAAATTGTTCCATTGATTTGTAATCCATACTATCAATAATTAACTGAACATATCTTTCAGTTAATGTATCTCTTTGTGCGGATGTTAGTTGTTTCATTGTTACCCTCCAAAGGTGAATTGTGGATTTTCAAGTATAATATCTCTTACTCTTTCTCTATCTAAACTATCACCGTAACCCCATGTATAATACTCATTATTATTACTTTCAATTCGTCTTATGTATTCATTAAATGATTCAAATATGTCTTTCTTTGTTAAACCTTTAATAGGATACAAATCACTCTTAGGTGAATAGAATGACCAAACATAGTCAATAAATTCATTTAAACTGTTCATAACTATTTCCCCCTATGTGATAATGAACCTGCATAATTAATCTTATTAAATATCTCTGTTTTGTAAATGTTCAAGAGTAAAGGTGTATCAACCTCGGTGAAATCATCCCACTCTGAAACATAATCAAGGTTATCAAAATCACCAGTATTATCTACAAATGATGGACAACTTCTGAATTCATAATCATCATCAACCCAGAAATGTCTTCCAAATGTTTCACTTAAATACATTGATTGTCCTCCTTAATAGTTTTTTAGTGTGCGGTATGGTTTATAATTATATCCATTACTTTCAACTGGTTTGTTATACTTTTCCTGAAGAGATTTGTACTCTTTAGATGTTAGTATAGGTGGAAGATTAGGTGAATTAATTGTCATCATAATCAGGGAATTGTTTAAGGTGTGCATCAGATAGTGCGTTAATCATTGTCCAAACTTTCTCACCAGAGAGTTGATGTTCGGTACAAATGTATTCAACTGAGTCTTCAATCACTTCCTTAATTTCTATTAATTCGGATTGAATGTTATCAGGAATGTTGTTACTTTGTGACATAATTAACGGAATAATTCATAGATTTTGTTTCCGATTTCAGAGTTTAACTCTGATTCTCTTTCACCATGATCTTGATACTCAGAGAGTGCGTTATCTATCGCATCCCACTCTTCCGAGGTGAAAAATGATTTGATTGTTTCCTTTTGATCGTAGGAAAAATCACGAACAGTTGTTTTCATTTGAATGAATCCTTTTGATGTACAAGTACATCATAACATAAAAAAACCCCTCTTTCGAGGGGTTGTGTGACACTTATCTAAGTGACACTCTTTCAGGAACTTCTACATCAAGGTTATGTAGGATATTAACTACAAATGCTTCTAGGTAAATTAAAGGTAAGATAACGAAATCTATTCCCCTTAATTGAAGCAAATCCTTGAAAGATTTGGTGTCCTGAGTAATAACTACTTTTGGTTCAGTTGTTGTTACTTTAGGTGTTTCAACTACCACTTCTTTCTTTACATCTTCCACTACAACTTTTGCGGTTGTTTTATTTAGTTTAGGGGAAGAATTTGAGGTAGTTGTTGTAACTTTGCGAGTGCGTCTTTTACGAGGAGTTGTTACTTTCTTCGTTGTAGATGCAGTTGGCATAGATTAATAAATCAATGGAATAAAGAGAAACAATCCTAACCAAAAATGGATGTATTTGTCTCTCACTTTTATATAATACATCATTTTGAGAGGTTTGGGGGAAAATGTGGTCACTTTATCAAGTGTCACACATTCTATCGAATATATCGCTTCTTTTCAGTAGCATATTCGTGATCCCATTGTAACATAAGTTTATATATTATTTTATCATAGAATTCTTCTGTTTCATCATCATTATATTGATTATTTTCTATCAATCCTTGTATTAAACCAGACAATTCATCTTCATCTAGTTTATACTTAGTGGGATAAGTTGTGGTTGAATTGTTCATAGATAATCGGTGCGATATTTGAATGATGGTAACTTATTGCATAGAGATTGTAATACTTCACTATCACAATCATGTAAAGATGATACGAAGTTACTAACAAGAATGTCCTCTAATAACTGGTACTCATCTTCATTTAAGTTGAGTGTAAAATAGTTCATGCGGATACTTCCATCCATTTAATAGGGTTTCCAGATGTTAATTTCCAAATATAAATTGGACAACCTTCGTTATCATTAGACCACTTATATGCAGTCTCTTTTGCTTCATCAAATGACTCAAATTGTCTGTTATAAGTATCATCATACTTAAAACTAATTGTTAGTGACCATTTCATTTTCTCACCTCCAATATAACATCATCATCAAAATCTGCAAGATAACCTAACTTCTTAATTATAGATTGTACTAATTGATTATCATCTTCTCTTTTAATTCTATTTAAAATATCAATTAGATAATCACATTCCTTAGATCTTAATATAAAATCATCAGGAACTTGTCTTGTTTTACTATACAAATAGGGATCATCAGGTGTTATAATCACCTTAGCATCTAACTCACTATTTGTAGCATTAGGGTTTGCTTTTTGTGAATAAGTCATTAGATTGAATCGAATTGATTAACAACAATATCCTCTAATTCTGATATTCTATCATCATCAATTAGGGATAGATACTCTACTAAAATCTCATTTAGTAGATTCTCTCGTTTAACTTCAGGGTAGTCAGATAATAGACAATCTATTATATCTGATTTGATATTTAATACTCTATTTGACATTATGATAACCACTTTTCATCAGTTGTTTCTAATAATTTACCTACCTTATATTCATATCCATCACAATACTCAACCTCTTCATAATGTTTGCAATGTTCAAAATCTTTTGCAATTCTTCTTGCTTCAGTCTTATTTTCTGCACCAACTGTTACTGAATAATATACAATTTTCTTTGCTTCAAATGTGTAACTGTTTAATAGTTCAGTCATTAGAATTGTCCTCCATTGTTGTTAATGTCAATGAATATTCCATTTTCGTCATAATCACTATCAACAACTGATTCAATTCCATTAGGATCAGGTTGATCTGCATCCAATATTGAACCAACTAAAACTTCATATTCACTCACTTCGTTATCACTTAGTCTATAAACATAATCATCTAAGATTTGTTCTAAAACAGAATTATCTTCTTTCACTACAAACATTAGATCAGAAGTTAATTCTCTTCTTCTTATCAAATCTTGTTCTCTTGTTTTACTTTCAATGAAAGAAGTGTTCATAAAATCCTCTTTTTGATTACATAATCAGTATAACATAAAAAAAGGGAGGTTAAACCTCCCTTGTGACACTTATTTTACTGGTTCAGGTGTTAAATAATCTCGTTCAAATTCCTCTACACTCTTATCAGGAATATCTTGAATTTCACCTACATTTGTATAAACATCATAACAAGTCCAGTTACCGTTATCAAAAATATAACCATATTCTGCACCACAATTATCACAACTTTCGTAGAATTCTGTAATAGAATAATCTAACTTAGGAGGACAATCTTCACCTCTCTCACTATAATATAGGGGACGAGGATCTTCTTCAAATTCTTTATATTCCCAGTCACTTCTTGTCAATAAAGATGATATATCACCACCATCAATTAACTCACTAATTGAATCTTTATCTTTATATAAGTGTTCTAAAATAACACCATTATAATCAGGATAACCATCCCAATGACAATAAACAGAGACGATTCCCCCATTTAATTGTAATCCAATTCGTGATCTTGTTCCCATGTTTGTATTAATTAGTAAGTGAAAAAAGGAGGGGAATTTCCTTATTATTTTACACAATCGTCATGTGTTTGCTTCAATGTCAAACTAGATTGCAACCCCTATTTGTTATTTTATATTATGAATTTCCCTCCACAAAAGCATCAATTACCTCTAGTAATTCCGCACCAGTTTGTGCATCTTCCAGAGAGAATAGTAGATCTTCTTGTGCAGTTTCAGGTGCATTTACGACTGACATTGTAATAATAAAATGAACAACAATACCCAGTTTATAGTCATTTGATAGGACTAATTAGTCTAATTAATTATAAATTTGCAGGATCAGATTCCATTAAATTGTTTGTAGGTCTAATAGAGATTCTCTCTGCGATTGCTACAACCAAATCCATTGAAATATCACCATCAAATGTACAAGAACCATCAGGATTCTTCTTACCTAGTTTATCACAAACTGCATCACCAATTACTTCCATTAAGAATTCATTTAGACGAGGAAAATCATCCTCTATGTATGAAATAACTTCAGGAACTAACGCATCTGCAAGTTTAGAAACTGTTTCTTCAGATAATGATGACATAGTATAAAGAAAATTTGGAGGTGGCGGAGAAATCGAAGAATCACCATGAAAGGTGCTTCACCCTATCCTAACCCATTTACTGAGTCTAATTAAGGGTAGAGATTCTAACGATCTCCTAACCACTCTTATATAATACACGATTTTGAGTGGTTTGGGGGAAAAGATGGACACTTTAAAGAGTGTCACATGATCTATCTCTTCCACTCCTGTTTTACAGTAAAGTTTGCATAACTAAACTGTTTTCTATTAACTAACTTATAAGTACCATAATCGTTGGTCATAACATAACCTTCGTGACTACATTCTGTATCACCAATATAACATTGAACATCTTCAAATGTCTCAATACCTACCATTAATATAAGTTTAATCTCACGAACAAAGTTATACAAATAAAATAGATTTGCATGAAATCCTGTCTCTTTCGCAAGATCATGTGGATTTAATTCTCTTTGTTCTCTGATGAATTTATTAACAATAGTCTTGATAACTTCACCGTCTTTCTTATCAGGAAACTTAACAAATCTGACTGCGGTTTGAGCAAGACTAATAAGTAAATCTAATTTAATATCTCTATGAATAATCTTCGCATCCGTTGATAAGAATTTAACCTCTTCTGCAACTGCATCTTTATAATTAAACTCTGCAATCATATCTTTCATAGTATCACCATGATAAGAAGTATGTGATGCAAATACTATATCTTCCTCTACATTATCAGGGAAACTATATGTAATTGTATTTGGAGTATATACACTACCACCACCAAATCCTATGAAATCACCTTGATAAACACCTTTAACTCTTGGTAGTTTCTCATAACATAGGTGAAGAATTGATGCGACATTAGGTGTATGTCCATGATGTACTTCTATATCATAATGATTATAATTTATCTTAACTTTTACCTTATTAAATACACTCTTCGTACCTACAAAAAACTTATTATTTTCAGGATTAATTCCCCAAACAATCGCAGGAGCACCGTCATACTTTACTGACAATTCACTACTCTTATCCTTAAGGAAATTAAGGATACTCAATGCACCTTCCTTACCTTGATTAAGGATAGAATCTTCAGGATGTTCGAGATGTTTGTTTATCATACTTATAGTATGACATAGAATCCCACAAAACTCAAGTGGTTCTGTGACACTTTGTAAGGTGTCCTAACTGACCTGTTGATTTTGCTTTCTTTTGTTAGACTCAACTTTCTTAGATCCAGTATCAAATAGATCTTGCAATTCTTCTATGTTAGTATCTTCTTTCTCTTCAGAATAGAAGAACAATGCTTCACTTAGAAGGTTATATTGTTTGTTGGTTAATTTCAAATTAAGTTGATACATTATCTTAATGGTATGTTAAATGCCATAACAGTTCGCTTAACTTTAGATGTGTTAATCGTTGCCTCATGTAGAAGCGTTGAAGGAAATAATAATATATCTCCTTCATCAACTTCAGGGATAGTTTCTTGACTAAACCCAGTCATAGGATCAAGAAATGGTGAATAGAATTTAGTTGCTTTATGTACATTTTTATCAAACTCAACATATAAACAACATGATATAAATCCAATACCATGATTATGAACACTATGATATTGTCCTTCGTTATAACTTTGTGACCATAATTGCCATTGTTGTTGTTTAGGAGTACATAATAAATGTTCTCTATTAGTATCAACAGTTGCAACTGGTAATGGTGCTATAACGTGACCCTGATTAAAGATGTCATTAAAATCATCTTTAAGAATGTTTATCCACTCATCAAAATAAGATGGATTACCTTTTCCTGTAAAGAAATCACTCTGTACTTCAGATTGTAACACATCATCATTAGAGAAGTCAAGTAATTCTAGTAATTTGGGTTTCTTTTCTTCCCAGTTAGTTATACTATACTTGTGAATGTTTAATTGAAAAATAGGTGCAGTTGCAATTAGATTCATTTCTTTTTCTTTCTATTTTTCAGATCTCTTTTTCTCATTGGTGTTGCTTTTCCATACTTAAGATCTTTCTTTAATTTACCTAGGTATTTCAAATGATTTTTAAGAGGATAAACCATTGACTCCAATTCTTTTAGGAGACGTTTATCATCTTTATTTGTCACATTATTCTTGATCCTCCCATACTATTTGATCTAAAGGTAACTCATCAAGATTCCAATTAGTAATATCATCCATGAAAAACCATTGTGATGTATCATCATCAACTGACATTTCTGACAGTATTGATTCTGCATCTTCTAATCGCAATTCATTTACTAATTTCTCCATTCTACTTGCATATTGTGTTTCTACACTATCAATGCAGGTGTTACGAATCTTGTCAATTTGTCTCATTTTATTTAATGAATTTAGAGGGACGTTGTTGTAATCTAAAGTATGTTTCTTGTTTAGTATAGTTAGAACCACCAGAGTAATCTGTGTTGGATAAATTAACAACAACTGTTAATAGTATTGCTGTTAAAATAGCAGAACTAAACAAAATTACATTAGTATTATTATCATTCATCATTCCACTTTCCAGTTTTCATCACCATTACTAGGAACCCAAAAATAATACTCTCTAGTCAATGCTTTGAGTTGAAAGTATTTAATACCATCCTTAGTTTGTTGATTCTCAACAGTACATGTATGAAATCTATCCATATATGTAATAAAGCGATTCTTCGCCTTAGTTGTTAATGGAGTTACGCAAACTCTTTTGGTTTTGGTCTTCACAGTTTTGAGACTTGACATAATTTAGTTTAACACATAATGTATGAGATGGACAAGAAGTATGACGGTTTCTTAACTGTCATTTCCTTACAACACTAATAGCGGGTTCTCCTTTATTAAAGATAGTATCCACAACAGTTTGTAATCTTCTCTCTGTACTTATACCAACATTATTATATACTGGTACAAACATTTTTCCAAATGGTTTCTTGTAACTATCAAAATTACAAGGTTTCAAATCACCATTACTAATATTCTTGATGTCTTCTTTATGTAGTCTGATTACTCTACCAATAGTTTGACTCATTGTAACATAATCAAGATTTCTCATAAGAATACATGCAGATAAACCACTAACATTCATACCTTCAGATAGAATTGAGTGGTGAAACATGATAAACTTCTTATCAGGATTACCACCCCATTCATTCATAACTTTGAAGAACTTATCTCTGGAAACTTTAACTCCATTGATAATTGCACCAAATTTAGATGTTATCCAAAGAACATTATATTTCAGAGAATGACACTTTAATTGGAAGTCAGTTTGTGTGATTAATCTACTAATATCTTTAGTAGATTTTGCAGTAACTAACACTTTATCCATGTGATCTTCATTCTCTAAGATATTAATTAGTGTCTCATTATCCCTGATATGAGTATCACCAATGTGGTTAGAATATTTGACTGATTTAACTTTAGGAGGGATAATATATCCTTGTTTAATAAGATCTGGTGCAGGTACAGATATTATTTCTTTACCAAATATCGGTTCATAATTCATTCCTACCTTATGAGGTGAGAGTGAATGTTTAGGTGTTGCAGTAAAGAAATAACAACGATTTGCATACTCTGATTGATACTTAACTGAGTGAATAAAGTTCTTCTGAACTGCATTATGTGACTCATCAAAATATATTGTATCCACTTCAATATCAAGAGATTCAGAGATCTTATGTAAAGAATGATATGTTGTGAATATTAATATATTCTTTATACTATTATGATACCACTCTTCTATCTCTTCTGTCTTAGTTAATCTCTTATAATCTGTTTCTCCACTATGTACATGAAGTACATCTACACCAACATTATATTGACCGTCAAGATTCTGTTCTAAAAATTCTTCACATAATTGTTCTGCAAGTAATATGCGAGGTGCAACTACTACAATAGTTTTTGATACACTATTCTTTGTAAATTGTTCAGTAGTATCTTTAATCATACATAAAGTCTTCCCACCACCAGTAGGTACAATGATTTGACCTTTAGGTGTGGTCTTCATTAACCGTAAGATTTCTTTCTGATGAGTTCTAAGATTCATTCACGTTTAACCAATAATAATATTATACATGAAAAAACCCCTCGGTTGAGGGGTCATGTGACACTATTTGAACTGTGCCAGTAGTTTCTTAGTTTCAGGATCTAACTCCTCTCTTATTGCAGAAGTTGGTAACCAATCTTCATCCGTTGTTTCTTCTTTAGTTAGTTCAAAGAAGTCATAACCAAGATCAAATTCTTCCATAATAAAATAGTAAATTGCTAGCGGATGTTAATTCTTTCTTCGGTTGCGATCCGAGAGGCGCATCCATCTCCTCGTTTTTGTGTGTATGGGGCAGGGAGTAATTGCAGGAATTGACTATTATTATTTCGTAATAGTCTCACAAGCATCTTTAGACCTCCACGCTGTTTAATCAGGATTCTAACCTGACCCCAAGATAATAATAAAAAATGTGGAGAGTGGTCTTGTGTGTTTCTCGGTTAAACCGCACAACTTGACCATTCCTTCCCTCCACAATAATAAAGGGAGTGGGGCATCAACAGAGGTTTCACCTACTATGCCCAAATTTACCTACTGGGAATCGCTTACACCTGAACCCCTACTAAAAACAAGAGGAGAGGAACTTAATCCGATTCGTTCTCTTGTGCGTTCGGGCAGTAGAACCACATATCCCTTGAATTGGACTTACAACTACTTCAACTATGCAGTATGCCAAATTGGGTGGGGAGAAACAAAACGAGGGGAGTATTCACCGAGGTGACCACTCAATAGGGGGAACGCAATGTCCTTGCCCCTGTTTGTTTCTCCATTATTAATATAACCGATCTTACCTAATAATGCAACTGGGTGTGTGCCACTTATCCAACTGGTGGTGCATCTGGGTGTGGAGCAGTAGTTGCATCCATATCAAACTTATCTCTTGCAGAACTAGATCCGTTAAGAGCATTGATCTCAACCCATGCTGCTTTAATATCTTCTTGTTGTTTTAATAAAGCAGAATTTAGAAAACCTTCCAATGCAGATATTCTTTCATCAAGATTACCAACTGTCTGAGATAATACTTTAATTTGTTTTGAAAGTCTATCAACACCTTCTAACTTTGCTTCAAGATTTTGATCTTTTGAAGTTAATGAATCGTACGCCATAATTAATAATTAAGTGTAATTATTTATTGTGTAAGTTGTATGAATTTAGATGCGGATACTATTACCATAAAAGATAACATTGCCACTACATCATATGCTTTAGTTCTTATAAAGAATGGTATGCTTAATAAGCATGCTATTGCATGTAACATTGTACCATAAAATACATTTACATGCAATACAATAAAATAGGCAGATACAACCAAAACTGATCCTATCTGCCTACTAATAGTTACTGTTCTCATCTTATTAACCAATCGGTTTTCTCTACCGATTCCCTGCAACACATACAAGTTAATCCACTCCATGAGAAATGATATACTTTAGATGTTTGCGAACAAAGAGGGCAAGTTATCCACTTACCCTCTCTTCCTGCTCTTGTGTAACGATTAACAGTTTTCATTGTTAATTATCTCATGTAAAGATAACCACCTGCCCAATCGCATTGTGCAAGCATTGCTTCACGTTGTCTGATAATTCTCATGTCATATCTAACATGTTTAGCAGGAGATTTCCAAGAAGCAGGTTTATAAACTTCACCTGTCTCTTTATCAACAAAAGCATGAACACTTCCTACTCTACCATCATCAACCTGAACAATCTTATGATACTTTCTACCACTCTGGATATGAAATTCCATATTGGATTCACCATCCTGTAACTTCTGGATTCTATCCTGTAAGTATTGTGATGGTTCATTAGAATTAGATCTCATTGCAGATCTTAATGAATAACCTCTATACTGATCTTCAAGAGCAACACAGAGATCATTAGTCCATCTTAATACTCTTACTTTCATTTCTGCTTTAGCAGTGAGTGTGGATAATGATGTCATAAGTCCTTTTCTTGATTACTTTATTAGTATAACCCATATTCTAGGGTTGTGACAATACCATGTGCCACTTAATCAATCGACACCTATCCACTTCTTGAATCCCCACCATGCTATTACTGGTATTATTAATCCCCACCAGTAATATAATGTCATTACCATAATTATACCCAATACTGTCCATACTGGTTCAGAACCACCAACACCCTGAATAATAGTGGAACCAAGAGTGGATCTACTATCTTTTAACTTAGGAACTACATGTAAATTAGAAGTACCATACCTAGCACTTGCTTCTGATAGTGCATCAGTTCTCTTATCAGTTAAACTTTCAAAGAGAGTGGATATTCTAGTTCCTGACTTAGTTGTGTGAAATAATTCCCAAAGCATAATTTACTCCAGATCTGGATATAAGAAGAGATCTCCTTGATTTCTCTTCTTGTGCATTTTCATTCTTTGATTATTGGTAAGAGTATCGACTCTCCACCCATAATCCCATCCACATACTACACTAGGCATGAGGTTCATGGCAATAGTAACCCGATCATCTTCACGATTTGTCTTATATCCATGAAGTACGGTTGAAGGGAATAATACTAGATCACCTTCATTTACTTGCATTTCGCCTTCCTGATTAAATTCTGTTTGTTTCTCAAATGGAATTGACATTGTAGGAACAGTAGCAGTAGCACTGTTAATTGCTCCCATTGATTCTTTCCTTACAAAATATGTTGAAGAGTGAGTATCAGTTTTACTTACATAATATACTCCAGAAATGAAAGAATTAACATGATTATGTGCAGGTTGGTTTCCACCTCTCTCACAAATATTCACCCAACTATCTGTAGCAATCATTGTATCTTGTAAATAATGTCCCATTACATCTTTTACAAATATTTCACCCTGTTCTTCTATCCAATATTTCAATCTTTCAAACTTCTCTTCATGTAATAATGAATAGTAATCCAAATGGTACAAAAAATCGCCACTTTGATTTGTATGGGATGACCCAGACTTCATAGCGATTTCTTTTAAAACTAGCGATTTTATGTCTTTATGAAAAGGACATGAAACTACACCCAAAGGTGTGGGTAAAATAGGAAATACATCCATCATTTATTAACCTTTTCCAATCTTTTCTCATCCATGTGTTCCATAGGAAATGGAATAGTATTAAAACTAACAGTAAATCTATCTTGATTTGTATTATTAACTCTGCTACCATGTTCTAACCATGATGGAAAGATATAAAGATGATTATTTTTAATAGGTACATCAAACTCATACAATGTGTAGGGAGTTTGCTTCAAATGTGTTTCACACATTTTATAAGGAATTAATGGTGAGATCATATAAAGATTACCAAAGTCGCCTTCAGGTAAATCCCAATAGAATGCTCCACTAATTACACTACCTTCATGTCTATGTCTGTGAGTAAATCCACCTTTAGGAAGTATATTATACCACGAACCACTTAACATTGAAGGCCAGTACCCTGTCTTATCACTATAGTCATCAATACATTGTTGAAATGCAAATAAAATAGGGTGAGCAACTTCATCCTGTAATGGATCCCATCCACCATGAGAACTAACACCATTAACTGCTAATGAGTGTGTGTTATTCTTACCATTATTCTTTATATGTTCTGTAAAATCTTTTAGATTTGGATGAGTAGATAAATCATACTCTTCCACCAAAGTTGGAAATACATTCATAATACGGATTACCTACCACAATAGTCTATCTCTGTCTGTTCTTGATGTCAAGAACGTCAAGAGCATCTTTCATTCCAGAAGGAATATCAACACTGGCATCTATTTGAATTTCTTCTTTATCACGATGCTTTAAATAATTCTGATCTGGTTTATTGTCTAAGTTCAGGATAAGATTATCAATCTCCTTCACCAGATCCTTCATTGTTCTTTTCATTCTCTAATACTTGTAACATTTCCAAAGCACCTTGTACCTTAAGGAACTCTTCCTTCTTTAATTCAAACTGCTTTTGTAGTTCCACAATCTCTTTTTGAAGTACTTCTGCTCTTTGTGATAGAGAATCTTGATGATTTGCCATTGAATTGATGCAACATAATATCTATTATACCATATTTAGAGAACTAAATAAAGATGTGAAATAGTATCTTCCGTACATGACCGCACTCCCTACTAATTATTCAGAAGAAGGTATGCTTAGAGATCTAGAGATCTCAAAGAATCCAGAAGCATACCTTGAGGTGGATGGGTTTAAATACTCCCAATACACTACGGAGAATGATGTACATTTGTACAAAAGTCTATCTACTGTTGGTGATTTCTATTGCAAAATATGGTTTAGAAAGGAAGAGTTTGATGAGGATAGAGATATTGGTGCAAGAAATGTCATATTAGTAGGTACAAATGATGATGACCCATTTATAGATGATAGTTTAATACTTAGTAGATATTTCAATGAAAATGGTACAATATTTGTCAATGCAAAATTCAGAAGAGAATTAACTGACTTACCTTATGCCAACAGGGATCTCAAGGACTGTGTTAAGTTCCTTTCATCATGTATTGGTAAGTACAATGGTAGGAAGGATGAGATCAAACTTGTAGATAGAGATAATAACGAGGCAACATATACTATGGTATATGATGAGGATGATCTGTCAATGACATGTTCTGACTCATCTGCACCACTAACATTAGAACAAACATATCCTAATACAATACCTGATGACGCTCCTATAAAAGACTGGGGTAATAGTATATTAGGGGAACCAGATCAAACATTTGGCAGTACAAGTAAAACTTATAATACAGTATTTGGTAGTGGTTCTATCTCTATTAGTGCTTTAAAGAGTTCCTTTGGTTCTAATAAAAACAACATAGCAAGTTACTATAGAGGTGGTGAGATAGCAAATATATCTCAGAATAATGGTGTTCCTACGAGTGGTCAAATAAGTTTCAGTAGTTTCCGTAATTCTTGCAATAAGATTGAAGCAAACTGTTCTGGTAACTGGAACCAGATGAGTACATCAAGTGTATTTGGTGGTGAATGGGGAGCAAAAATCAATAAGACTATTACATTGAGTGGTCATGCAGGTTCAAGAAGTCAGGGAAGTCCAGCAGTTACCATTAGTTCAGGAGCACAGGGAAATACTATAGTATTCCAAATAACAAGTGGAGGTCGTGCGTATGGTTGGGCAGGATCACCAGCAGGATATAACTTAAGTCAAGGACCCGTAGATGGTAGTGGTACTCTCAATAGTGGGGGGCCTGGTGGAGTTTCTATGCACGTTGCGACTCCATGTCAAGGTGCAGGTGCATTAAGTTCCGCTGAAGGTGGCGGTGGTGGAGGTGGAAAAGGCGGAAAAGGCGGTCAAGGTGGTTGCGGAGGTCATGGTGGTGGTCGTAAATGCAACGGTACTTTCTGTTGGAGAAGAAAGAGACATTGTAACAATGATGGTGGAGCAGGTGGAGAAGGCGGACAAGGAGGAAGAGGTGCGTGGGGTCTAGGATACTCTTGGGATCCATCCGCAGGTTGGTGGGTTAATATTTCTGGAACTCATTTGACAGGAGCAGGTGGTGGTGCAGCAGGAGCAGCAGGAGGAACCAACGCAGGTCAGGGAGGAACAGGCGGTACTGGTGGCGGTGGTGGAAGTTACTCAGTAAGTGGTAGCAGTGGTCAGCAAGGACAAACTGGAGTAGGTGGCGGTGGTGACTATGATGGATGTGGATTCCCTTGCGGTAGAAGTGGTGCAGCAGGGCAAGGCGGTACATCAGGTGGTAGTGGTGCTACCAAATATACTACAAGTGGAAACGGATACTTATATTAAATTAGTAGGTTGTTGTCCCGTCTTAGAACCAGACAACCCGTAGAATAAATCAGTTTTCCATCCTTCTTTGGATGATGTAACCATTACATCGCCAAAGACTGCATCAACGTGTATATTTGTATCCCATACTTCTAACTGTTCTCTCCACTCATCACTAATCCAATTATAATCTTTACTATCTGCCATAATTAAACGAACACCTTCCTTATATGAACTTTGTCTGCTATTAAAAGCACCAAAATTATCCATTGGATTAGTACCATGTGGTGCATCCAAACTATATGATGTACCCATTTCAAATCCAATCTCTTTCTTTAATCCTGTTGAATCAAACTCAACATGAGGTGTCAATATTGTATGAGTTGTTTCTACTTGCATTATACCCAATGTACTAAACATCTGTTCAGTATTCTTATAAGCATTACTATTCTTAGATCCACATACTTTATCAAGTATTCCATATACATCTTCAGGAATCCACGCAGCATCAGTCTTACTCAAACCTATTTTTATAGACTTATGTTTAGTACTTATCCATAAAGTATTAAAACTCCAGTCATGTCTATCTGTGTCTATATTATCTACTGTATTAAAATATTCTCTCAATGACTGTGTATCTTGATTACCAGTAACATCAGAAGCAAGTTGGCATATTGCATTAATAGTTACTGATAATACTGGAGGTTCATCTGATAAATGCAATAACTCCCACTCAAGATTACCATCAGCATCAAACCACAATCCTTTAGTACCATCATTATATTTAAAGAGGGGACAATTTAATATAGTTCCATCTTGTAATTGGTACTGATCTATTGCTGTTGGACAATAGAATAGAAAAGCATACTTAGGACTATCTACTTCAACTCCATCCTTTATTGTTTTCTTAAGATATACACCAGCATCCCTACGTTTAGTCTTAGGTTGATCCCATGAAGATTCAAATAATGATGGGTTAGCATCAACAATCTTCCTGATATTTGTCACATCAGTATCATTCAACAACTTGGGTTGATTATTAACTGCTTTTGATATACTGTCAAAATCTACTGTCATTTCTTTAGATCCAAGGTTGTCCTTTTTGATATGATAACCATACAATAACAGAGTATCTTGTACCCTTAGTTACTGGTTTCACTTCATGTGGATATAATAAATTACTTGGATATACATGTATAGAGTTACTATGTTTATCTAAGTTAGTATCACCCCAGAAGCAAATCTCACCACCTTCATAGTTATCATTAATATTATATGATGCAGTTACAGAACCAGCATCACCATCAGCATCCGTATGAATAGATAGGTATCCATTCTCAGGATATTTACATAACCAGTATCCTGAGTATTTATCATACTCTGGAGAATCTGGTGGATTTATCACAGAATAGTCCTTATATATCTTAGGCATGACTCTCATCATTGCTCTATGAATTAGACCATATATCTCACCATCATCCTCTGATAATAACTTATGTGACCTATATCCATGCAAATTATATAAGTTATCCTCTCTACAATTATCATACTCAGGCCACTCAAATGAGTCGCATAAGTCTAACAACTTTTTATGACTCTCTTGGGGTAAGACATCCTGATAATTAAATATATAATCAATTAACTGGCGTGAAGACTTCATCATCTGGTGGGTTAATAAAATACTCCTGATTCACAAAACCAGAAATGTTAAATCTTGGTTCTTTTGGTTCATTAAACATATCATTTTTAATGATAGGATGATGCCAAAGATAAGCAGGATATAATATCATTCTATTGTACTTCATAGGTACATGATGATACTCTTCATAAGCATCTTCAATAAATCCAGAGTCTAATGTAACCTCTTCTAGTCTCTTCTTCCTATCAAATTCATATCTCCATTCTTTAAGATTCCAATACTCTTCTGTTCTCTTATATGAATTATCAACATATTCCATATTAGTTTCACCAGTAGATTCATGTTTAAAGAATGAAGTACCACCAACACAATCTTCCTCTTTATTCAAATAAAGAACATAAGCAAACATTGCATTATCAATATGTGGTTGAGTACTAACTCTAGGACATTTCATCCCACCACGAACTACATTAACTTGATCTGTTATATCAAGATCATTTGGATTACCTACTACACCTTTAAAATCACTAAAATTATTAATAAACCAAGCAACCAAGGTGTGCAATTCCTGTAATAATATGGAACATGCACCTTGATTGCCTGGAAATACTACCGTCTCGTGAATTATCTTCTCAAGAGGAGTCTTTTTTATTATATTCTCTACAAATAGGTCGGGATTATCAAGGACATTATCAACTACAACGATAGGGTGATTGTCCCTTTCACCAATCCTACGGTTTTGGTATTTGATATTGTCCGATACTTTAATCCACGATTCATCAATGTAATTCATTCAATAATCCCATTTTTTAATATTTATTTGGGTTTGTAGATCCTCTCAACCTTATTAGATTTTAGATCATCTATCTCATCTTTGAGTTCCTTGATCGCCTCAATTAATAGAGGAACAAGTTTCTCATACTGTACTGTTAGATAGTTCTCATCAGTAGGAGCAGGTCTAACTGCCTCTGGTAAAACATCCTGTACTGCCTGTGCAGATACACCAGCAAATCTTCTGTTATCATCACCCAATAATTTCTTACCTATCTCATTATGAGTATAAGTGAATCCACTTAAGGAACATACCTTAGCAACTGCGTTGTCAATCTGTTGAATACTTGTCTTAAGTCTAATATCAGAAGCAAATGCAGTAACATCGCCTGGAACTGAAAGATTCTGTCCGTTAGTGATCTTAAAGGAACTGTTGTAATCAGTATTATTTGCTGAAGACCAGTATGGAATTGCCCATGCAGAACCACCAGAAAGGTTTGTTGCCTTCTGTGCAGTAGCAGCATTAACCTGTGCAGTACCAGCAGCAGTGAATGTACCGTTACACTCAAAGTCTTTAACAGTCAGTTTAGTACCATTAAACTGCATGTTACTACTTGTAGTAGTATTATTCTGACTAGAGTTGTAAAGAACCTGACCAGAAGCACCCTTACAGTCATCTGCAAGACCACAACTATCTGCCTTACCTTCGAGGTCATTACAAATTATCTTAGTACCAACTGTCAATGTAGTTGATACATTCATTGTACCATTACAGTCAATGGCATCACCAGTACCATTATTACTGATAGTTAATCCACCATTACCACTCAATGAACCACCATTAAAGGCGTTCGCAACAATAGTATTTGCCTTGAAACTACCAGCAGCGTCTCTTGCAACAATACTTGCTGAGTTTTGAGTATTTGCTTCTGCGTTCATTCCATCGAGGAAATCAGCGTTAAGGTTAGCAACCTTAGTATTTGACGCAACAACGAATGGAGATACATTACTACCAGCGGATGCAGTAGACTCAAATCTATAAGACTTGACCATACCAGTAGCACCAGCCTCAATGACCATAGACTTATTAGATCCAGCAGATAGTGAAGTAATAATTCCAGAATCAGCGTAGATCTTAGGAGAACAAACACCGTCTCCATTACCCTTCATGTTGATCCTATCCATCGTCATGGCGTAACCAGCGATAGAGGTAATAATACCAGAGTTAATATTGACAGCAATTTCAGGTTGTCCTGAACCCGAATTACCACGACCACCTATGTACTGTGATCGGATAGCAGTAACAACACCACTATTGACATACATGTCAGGACCATGAAATGCATCTGTAAAGTTTAGATATTTTGCAGTAACAGCAGTACCAGATACGTTAGCAGACCAAAGATTGGTAGAGGTTAGGTTAGTAACAACACCAACAAGAGAATATAACTGAGGTGCAATAATATGATTGGTTATTCTTACCTGAGTTGCAATACCTGTGTAGATATTGGTCTCATTTACATAAGAAGTACCAACATGAGACAATGTAGTGATACCTACATCACTATAATTTCTAGTGATGGATGCGTCAGTTGCCTTGAAGTCAGTAACAATACCATTAGTTGCATATAGATTCTTAGGTACTGTAAGTGTCTCAGCATATGCAGTTCTTGCTTCAAACTTATTAACAGTAATAGAACCAACACCACAACTAAGATCTCCAACATTAAGTTGTCCATTAAATGTACTGATACCTGACCATGTAGAATGCCATGAAGACTCATTCTTAATGTGTGCAGAAGGTTTGAAGGATACATAAGTACCAACAACTTCTACATTATTAAGTCTTGATGTTCCACCTTCATCTACAATAGTATAATATCCATATGTCTCCCAAGGAATACCCTGTGGTGAAATACCACCAGTAGTATTATATCCCCAGAGATTAACTACTTTCTTAACAACTAAGGTGTCATAAGACACACCAGCGAATGACTGGTTAGATGCAAAGGTAACAATACCTGATACAAATAGGTCTTTAACTTTAACAACACCATTAACTTCTAGTGAATCTTTAAAGTTGAATACACCAACATTAGACTGACCAATACCAATCTGATCTACCTTAAGGAAGTTCCTATCTCTTTCCTGAGATATTACACCAAACCTTCTCCACTCACCTTCAGCATATATGTGTCCTAAGTAACCACCAGCATCGGGAATACCAACGAATGATAGATCTCCAGATCTCTTAACTCCAGTAGGAGTAGAAATACCAACTGTTATTAATTTACCCTGTGGTGCATCACCTCTGAGGTACATATTGATAGTCTCAATACCCTCATTAGAGTTACTTGTTAGTTTCTCGGTGAAATTAACAGGACCATAGAACTGTGATGTTCTATTATTATTGTCACCACCTTCAACAGTTAGTGATTCTCTAACTAGAACTTCATCAAATACACCAGATACTCTCTTAGTAGATTCTGCCTCTGCATCATCACCAGTATATGAGAATACAGGTGCCTCAATAACTTCTTCCTCACCAGTAATAGATGATAACTTCTTGTATCCTGTAAAGAAGTCACCAGAGTCGTTCATACCAGTATAAACAACAGTACCACCGTCTAGTTCTTTCTTCTGAGCAGCAAGTGTTTCCTGATCTGATAGAACTCTATCTTGTTTCTGTGGTAATGAAGTTGAATAGTTACCAGAACCATATCCAAGGTATTCAAATGTATGACCAGAAGCACGAAGGATAGATGGTCTGCGGAGTTCCATTGGTAGAACATCTATCTTCTTAATAGAAGTTCCTACAATAGCAGTAGAAGCAAGAGTACCAAACTGACCACGAAGGATCTTGTTAATGTTACTATTAACAAATCTGACAACCTCACCATTAATCATACAATAATCACCACGTTTGAATCCTTCAGTGGATGTTAGTGTGATTGAAGTATCAGTTGATGTCAATGGTGCATCTATTGTGGTTGATATACCAGCATAGAAGTATGTTGCCCTACCTGCAAGGTTATTCTCACCCAAACCTAATGTCTTAGCATTTGCACTGATACCTGTTCCAAATAGAGTTGCATTAGTAATTGAGTATGAAGTATCAATACCAGCGGTAATAATACCAACATTACATATAATACTCCTTAAAGGAATACTGGTCTCAACATCATCAACAACTAAAAGTCTATCTTCAAATAATGGGTTCTTAGATCCCCAGATTGTGAATACGTTACCAGCAACTAAGGTGTGGTTAGTATCAACCCTAATAGTTGCAATACCAGATGCACGATCTACATCAATCCAAGTAATACCAGCACCTACGTTTGCAAGAGAATATGTTGCCTGTCTCCTGTCATCTCTCTCAACAAAATAAGGCGCTAAAGTTCTTGATGTTCCTATCTCAACAGAAACAGTCCTTGCAGTTGGAATATCTACAATTTTAAATGTACCATTGAGTTCTGGAGTCTCAAATCCAGTTAATGTTAGTCCATCACCTGCATTTTGGAAGATAGAATCAACTCTAACTACTGCATCTGTAGTAGGAGATCCTGCTGGGAAAGCAGAAATCGTCATGGTATTTCCTATACCATAAGTACAACCACCATCAATAAGTTCTACGTTAGTGACAGTACCAGCAGCAGAAACAGTAACCTCTGCAGCAGCGTTCTTACCAGATAACTGGTTATTCTCAAGATCTGCAGCATATATTACTGTAGCAATACCAGATCCATTATTATATCCAGAGCCTGGATTAATTAAAGAAAGAGATTGAACCTGATTAAGTTTATGTTCTACATCAGTATAAAGTGTGATAGTGGTATTACCTGTACCAGTTATCACAGCACCCGTAACAGCAAAACCTACTTGCTGACCCTGCATGAAGTATGATAATGCTTCACGAGTAATGGATCTCTTCTTATCGTTAGTTACAACTTCACCAACAACAGAAGCACTAGAATGAGTAATTGAAGGTTCTGGATCAGACAGATAGTTATCTCTATCCTGTTGTGGATATAGATTCCTTACATCCTGAGAGAAAGACTTCATGGATACACCAAATCCAAGGTCTTTGTCCAGTGGAATTGATCCACAAACAACAGTTAGGTTATATACACCGTCTTGTCCAGATGTGCCTGGAACGTGTGGTCTAGACTCTTGTACCCTATACACAGAGAAGGTATCAGAAGACTTAGATCTCTGTACTGTGGGTAGTGCATCAATCTGTTGTTGTGTAGTTCTCTGGTTAATCTGATTTAAGAAAGCGCCAGGATCAGTTGATATACCAGCAACAGTAAATGACTTTGCAGTTGGTATAGTATCAATTAAATGTTCTCCATTATATCCAACATTAAATACGCCTGTACTATTATTAACACTATCAATATTTCTAAGAGTTACTAGGTCACCCTTCTGTAATCTATGTTGTTGTTCAGTTGTAAATGTAAGTGTCTGTGATCCAAATGTAGCATTTTTAACAATCTTGACGTTCTTAAGTTGAGTTGGGTTACTCAAATCAGCAGTTAAGAAAGATGCACTACTTACACCAACAGTCTTAGATTCCTGTAGAATGAAACCAGGCTTAGGAGCACGAGCATTTGTATGTTCTTTAGGTAGAACATATCTCATTCTATAGAGTCTATCCAGCAAGGATCTATTATCAACTCTACGTTTAATATATGTTGTACCTGTCTCTGAACCAATAACACCTAAACCAATAGTATTGATTGCAGGGAATACAGTATTATACGTTGTACTTGGGTGAGCAAGTATATACCAGTTGTTATTACCAGAGTCCCATTGTATTGGGTGGCCTGGATCGCCTGGATTCTTATCGCTAACTGTAGATGTAACTGTTAATTTACCACCATTGTTAGCAAGTCCAGTTATAGGTCGTCTAGCAACAGCATCGTTGAATGTAGATGCCAATTGTACTCTATCAGCAGCAAGGTTACCACCAGCAATGGCATAATATACCTTATCATTTACAATACCATTTGGAGTCTCACCAGTGTTACTAAAGACTCTAATTTTCTCACCATTAACTAACTGATGATTAGCAGTAAATTGAAGTACGTTAGAAATAATGGCATTAACACCAGAGTTTCTAATAACTTGATACTCCTTCTTATATGATGTACCAATACCACTAGGAACCTGCATGAGAATTGGAGTCTCATATGTTTCCTGTACTGCCTGACCAGATAAAGTATTGACCAAACTTAGATATAATCTTTCTCCCTTTCTTGCACCAATACTGAATGAATCCACCTCTGCTGGTGGTACAATATCAATACTATTGTAACTATTAAGATATAATCTATCTGTTACACCAACACCAATAGTTTTTGCAACATCAAGAGTCAACCAAGATGATGTACTCTCTTCATTCTGAAGTTCTCTTGGTGGAATAATATGTGTAATATAACCAACATCGTCTCTATCAAATGCATTTGGTCTGAATCCTGATGCTTCAAGAGCAGTCTGACCAAAGTTAGAGTTAGAGTTAGTAATCGAAGCGTCACCACCTCTCTCTGCGTGGAAGTGACGAGCATATGCAATAGCGAACACAGAAACCAACTGAACAACAGCGTTGTTCCTTACTCTCATGTGAGAGGTTTCATACGTTGGTTTATAAATTGCACGAGAGTTAGCGTGCAATGGTTTCTCTGCTTCTGATACTGTACTATCATCATTAAAGATAGCAGTAGTAGGATTATATAATACAAAAGCATTATCATCCTTCTGAATTGATATACCAGTGAACTGGGCACAAACCATAGATTTGAAACCAGTTGCCTTATCACCATCACAATCCAAACCATTCATACCATAAACTGATCTCAATGAACAGTTAAAGACATATGGTGATGCAGATCCTACAGTATCAGGTTCAACTATAACAGATGAGTTCTGAATTTCTTGTGCAGTAGGTAGTGCATTGCCAGGTATGGAAGGAGTAACAAACCTAAACTCAGTATCACTAAGTACCTCATCAACTAAGAAAGAACCATTATATGAATTAATAGCAGTAGTAATACCAGCAATTAAAACAGGAGTATCCTTGAATAATCCATGCTTTCTATCAGTATCAACAGTAATAATACTTGTAGGTGTATTACCGTCACCAGCCTTAATAGAAGTGATACCAACAGGGTCAGCAGCAAGGTCACCAACAATTCTAAACTCATCTACGTTAGGTTCAAAGTCAGTAAATGTTGGGTAATCACCAAGAGGACGACCAGATGAATCTCCATAGGCCTTCGCAACCTTGAAGTAATACATATCAAGGTCAGTAAGCTGACTGTCTGTGCCATTAATAAGCACATTATTCATACCATCAGCAAACGTAAATGTCGCTAGTTTATGGTGTGAGAATGTAGGTGTCTTAGTATTACTATCATAGTCATAGTATGCAACCTTACTAATATCAGCATCAAAGATGGTGAAAGCAGTAAAGTAACAAGTACCAGTTACACGAAGTACTCCAGAGTACTCCATGTTATCATCTTCTGGATCTGGTACATATAATGGTCTTAGTTTTGTTTTACGAAGGTCAAAACCAATAATAGATGTACCCCTAGGTAGGATAGCACCACCTTCAGTAGAGTTATACTTATATAATTCGTTATTAGGATCTAATACATCAAAGTTAGTTTCATTTGTGAATTGACTAAGTGTTGATGCCTGCCATGCTGCGTTCTTTCTTACTTTATATTCTGCCGTTCCACTATTATTTGTTACAGTAAGCCCAGGCCTGTTGTCAATATAATGTACGCCTGGATATGCAAGTATAGTTGTTCTGTCTATCTTATCGTTATTCTGACCACTCTGATATGAAAATCTTGCCGCTTCAATCAGTGCCCTCTGTATAGTTTTAAAAGGACGAGTTTGTGAATTACCTCTGTTCTCGATACTATCAGTAGCATCAAAATCACTGGGATTAACATATAGAATGTTACCTTCAGCATTCTTCAGAAAGTTTTCTAATCTTGATAGAGGCATTGACCTTCAACCTATAGGATTTCTTCTTTACCTATTTAGACACTCAAAGAAAGAGAACCTGTGCAATCCTAGGATACTCTTTAAACCATTCTGATTTAAGTTCAGCAGAGTGTAATATATCAGTAGGATAGACTACTGCACGATTATATTTCATTTCAAGTACATGTTCTTTATTGAAAGAATTACTCATAACTTCTTGTACATCTTCATAAGTTGCATTTTCTCTCTCAAGTTTATATAAAATATCATTCAATCTATCTTTAACAGTCATCTTACCCTGATAACTCCACATACTTGTACCACCATTACATTCATCTGGTTTATTCAAATATATCACCACACCAAATTGATTGGGATGAGGATTAAGTTCATATGTATCTTGATGTGGTATAAGTCCTCCAGGCATTTCAACTATTGATTTGGAAGTAATGAAATTACACATATATGATGCTCTACCCCATGATGATTCATACTTATCTCTATCAGTAGGCCTACCCCATATCTCCTCATCCAAACATAGTTCATCAAATATTGGTTTAATATTCCTTATTTCATTAGTAGGAAAGCACACCCTATCTCCAGGCATACCACCACTCATACCACCATCTTGACCACGAATAGAACGAATCTCATCTGGGTTACGATAGAAATTATCAATAATAACAGCAGATCTCTTATCTATTCCAATATCACTTATAACAGTAATATCTAACTCATCACTCAATTCAAACATCACATAAACATTACTTGAGATACACGAGGCTTATCTTTATACCAAAACTTCTGAAGTTCTGGAGCACTTAATATCTGAGATTTATATAATATGGCTCTATTATATTTCATAGGAATAGAATGTTCAACCTTATAAGCAATAGAAGTCTTCAATGCCATATTAAGATCATCAAAAGTAGTTATATCTTTAAATGATTTTAAATGACTAGGATCCTTTACCGTCATAGAACTCAAATAACTATACAAACATGTACCACCCATAGATTTACCATCATGAGTCAAATAATCCTCTGGTTTATTTAAAAATACCTCAAGATTAAACTGAAACATAGTAGGCATCATTGGATAACTATCCTGAGTTGGCACTATCCTCAATGGTTCTCTAATAAAATCCTCTTCACGAACATAATCACACATAAAATCACAGTTTTTCCAATGATGTTCATAAACGGAATAATCTGTCTCTATACCACTCCACTGTTCTTTTGCAAAACATATCTCATCAAATAGTGGTTTCAAATATCTTTGAAGTTCTTTTACATGTTCAGGATTCTTCACAGGAGGTTTCTTATGAATCCACTCAGTCTCCATCTTATGTAATGCTAACCTACGAATTGGTTCTGGATCTCTATAGAAGTTGTCAATAATAACACAACTATTATTATCAGGGCCTATCTCCGTAACCCCTATAATTTCAATCTCTTCACTTAATTCAAACATTGTCTTTAATAATCCTAGAATATTCAGGAAACCAGAGGTAATCCAACTCTGACTCATTTAGTGTTTTAAGGGCATGATCCACTGTTTCTACAAGTGGTTCTCCAGCAAGGTTAAATGATGTATTAGCAATAACACCAATGTGGGCCCTACTCTTCAGTTCCTTAAGGAAATCATATAATGAATGTCCTTTATTTATTGTCTGTAATCGACAAGAACCATCCACATGTACAATACCCTTTAGTAGTTCTCTATATTCACGCCTAACCTGATATGATTGAGTCATAAACTCACTACAAGATGATCCTAACATATCAAAATATATATCAGAGTCTTCCTCAAGTACCATTGCAGCAAAAGGACGATACCATTCCCTCTTCTTAATACGATTGAGAATATTCTTACACTCTGGATTAGTAGCATCAAATAGTATAGATCTATTACCTAATGCACGTTGTCCTGCCTCTGCATATCCCTGAAATACTGCAATAGACTTCTGTTGTAATAGTAACTCTACAACCCCAGATAAATCAACCTCATAAAGACTGGAATCATATTCTCCAATAGAAGTAGGAGTTCCATGATAGAAGGTATCACATAAAGCATAGTTTCTAGTATCTTTTGATATTTGTTTATATACAACCATCGCACCACCAATACTGTTACCAGTATCATCTGCAAGCGGTTCAAAAAAGAAATTCAAATCTGGATTAGTCTGAACATAATATGAATTTGCAACTACATTCATACCAAAACCACCTGTCACCACTATATTCTTAATACCTGTCTTATTAGAATAGTATGCAATACATTCTGATACTGCCTCTTGAGTTTGATTCTGAACATGCTTTGCATAATCAGCATATACTTGATAATGATCCTCATGGACATGCTTAACAATCATATGAGTAAAATCTCGGAAACATACTGGTTCTGGTGCATGACTTATAGGTTCTATCTTATTAAAATAAGAATCATTTGGAATCATTTGTATGTCTGGATCCAATGATTTAACAAATAGTTCTGGAAACCCTTCGGGATTACCATAAGCAGTCAATCCCATAGTCTTACCATTCTCTAATGGATGTTGTCCTATAAGAGTAGTAGCAGACTCATAAACTTGAGTTAAACAAAAGTTACTTCTACAAACATGTTTAGTAACTCCATTATTGAGTTGTTCCAATACTTTATTAATCTTTATAGAATCTCCATTACCCCAATAGTTCTTATAGATTTCTTGAATATTATATGGATCCCTTTCTGCTACAAGAATAGTCTCTGATTCAGTTAAACAATCACCTATGAAAGATCCTTGTCTATCCAATACAAATATTAAAGCCTTATCAAACTTACTATTCTCAAATGCAAGTCCAGCATGTTGTACATGATGTACTTGAGACATATCAAGAACATCACAATTAAATAATCTCTTTGCAAGATCCTCTACCCCATACAAATCTGGAGGATCTGGTGATGCAATGACTACCTTATCTACTGGTCCCTTTAAATTATTCTTTGCTTCAATTAACGAAAGGTATGGTCTATCAGCTTTCTTCTCACGGCAATATCTCTCTTCTTTATAAAAACCTTCGATGACTCCATCATTCAATACACAAACGGAGGCATCATGACTTGGACTAATACCAACTACTCTCATTACCTAAAAACATAGTAATAAAGGGGGCATTTCACCCCCAAGGATCAGTTGGGTAACAAGGTTGATCTAAACCCCGATTGCCCCTTAGGCAGTAGCGAGTTCGCTAGTGCGGGCAAATTCTCTTGTGAGAACACGAGAGAATGCTACGATGTTATTCGCAGCGGTGTCGATGTCTTTAGCATCTGTGGTTTGCTTATCCAAGCAGGTTTCAGTCATGTTCCTTATACCCTGTCGAAACCTTGGCACCCCCTTGCAATGGAGGTGAGGGGAGTCGAACCCCTGTCCAGAATGTAGGTGACATCACCTATCCCCAAAGGGGATGCCACAAGAGGGATTTGAACCCCCGACCTTGGCTTTACAAAAGCCCTGCACTACCACTGTGCTATTGTGGCAATTACTCCTTCTTATGAGGAGGTTCGTTGAGATGTGGTTTCCCTGATTGCTTAGCGATATATTCAGCAAGTTCAGGTGTCTCTTCCCAACTCCATTCTTCTTCACGACCTTTCTTGTCGATCTTTTTAAACGTTCTTAGTACCATCACCTTTCTCCTTAATTAGATCATTTACACTTGTATCCAAGAGAGATTGACTTATTTCCATCTCACGGAATTTATCCTCTAGTTTCTTAACACGATGATGAATATCGGCTATTGCCGCTCCAAAAGCATCTATGTTCTGAAGTAGTAATTCATTTCCAAAGGCTTGGGGATTGCCTTTCTCAGCATATGCAGTATCTTCTACCGCATCACATCTTTTTTGATACTCTTCTTTATCCATTTTGTTCCTTCCTTTCCATACGAACAACACCCTCTTCTTCTGGGGTTTGATAATTCATGTATACATTACCAGATATAGTAGTTCCCACCTGACCAGAATTAACACTATGCATTAAAAATGATGGGAATATTATTATATCACCTTTTTTAAGTTGTGGTTTATAATCTAATGGAAATGCACCACTACAATTACCAAGTTGATTCTGAATCAAACCCATAGAAGGATTAAAGAACGATGTTCTAGAATTTTCTACAGTTTCATATACAATAAAACTCCACTGAGAATGAGGATGTATATGAGGATCCTGATAATCATGTTCCCTATATCTATTCCTCCACACATGTCCTATATGTGGTTCCAACCCCATTAATCCAACAGGTCCTAGATTATTACCAATAATTTCCCCTAGATGTTCCCAAACTGGTTGAGGTAACTCTAATTTAGTATTAAAAGTTGTCTGGAGTTGAGAATCCCACGTAGGTTGTAAATCCTCCGCTGGTTCATCAGGAATTTTGAATATATCTAAATTTACTGTATCTTCAAATATGGGAATACCGAATATCTGTTTCAAATTCGGTGCAGGTCCTTGATCCATAATTTTACCCTAGTGATTACATTTTAATTGATAACTCAGTCGTTGTCAACACCAACTCCTTTCCAATCGAAGTCATCAATTTGATCAGCTCTTATTTTTAAATTCTTTCTATCCTCATTTATATAACCAATTCCCTGTAACATTGACCATGCTTGTGTTTCATCATCATTTCTTATCTCTCTAAGAGAAGATGCACCATTAATATAATGTCTAATCTTTGGAAGATCACTTGCAAGTCTACTACTCAATTGTGCTTCAGCATCTACTATTGCCTGATCAAAATTACCACAATCGCCTGGAATACTACCACTTGGAGGAACATTTTTATATCCAATATTACCTGCTGTACTAGCAAAAGATATTGTTTGTCCTTCATACACATAAGATTCACTACCATCATCATCAAAGATTGGCCAACTTAAATCACCCACCCAATACTCTGCAAATCCAGCTCCAACTGCTGGTTCTGGATCCTGTTGTACTTCATGCCACTGTGCAACAATATCTGGATCCTTATTGTTAATAAGTTCTAACTTATGTCCTCTACCAACCCTCTGTTCATTCAACATACCTATCTCAACAGGATCTATCGGGTTCTTAGTAGCATCAAACTCTAAGTCCTCATTATCAGGACCACGAACAACCAAGAAAGAACTAAATGCAGCACCAACAGATGTTGTTGTACTTAAGAATAAAGCATTATATGTAGATACTATACCAATGTTAAATGTATATCCAGTTGTTGCAGCAATACTTGCGGTAACTGACTTATTGAGAGTCATGAAATCATATACCACAGGAACACCAATACTAGTACCACCAGCACTAACTACTGTCTTAATTCCCACAGCAGTTCCAAATCCTGTTATCCTTGCACCATTTGGTAAAACTCCACCAGTACTGAATGAGGTAATACCTGTAGTATCAGTATCATAAACAAAATCTCCTATACTAGCATGAGTAAATATTCCAACATTCTTATCACCATATATCTTATTATCACTAGATGTACAGAATCCACTCAAGGCATATCTCATGCCAGGCCAAGACGTAGTTCCTAATCCAACAACAGTTGGGAGATTACCAGTAGTATAGATGTAAGGATTCTCAAGAGCATCAGTTATATAATCACCAACTTTAATTACTGCATTATATCCACTAGGTTGTCCATCAGTATTAAATCCAGTGAATTGAGGGCCTCTTGTATCAAATATTGCCATTGGAGCTTCACCACCACTGGTAACTGACATAATACCAACACTTGCACTTGTTATATCAGCAATTACATTTGATCCATACTCTATATTCTTTGGGTATCTCCAATACTTTCCACCATAATACCCAATAGTAACTCTAGTACTTGGATCTTTTACTACAGTCCATGACTGATAAGTACCACCATCATCGTCATCCCAAACAGAATTCTGTTGCCAAGCCAGATCAGACCTACATCCATGAGAAATTCTATTGCGATAAGCAGTCTCTACTGCCGTAATATCAACGTTGATTGGTTTAATTAATGGAGGTATCTTACCATCCATCTTAAGAATCAATTCATCATATTCATCAATGACAGCATCAATTATTGTCAGTTGCTCTTGCATCTGATCAACTTGATCCTTCTTCTGTTCTCTAGACTCTCTAAGTCTTTTTGTTATATCTCTTGGTTTAGTCATCGGATTTCATCACCTTCATATTCGATCTCTAGTTTATCAACGTCTTTCCGTTCTCCATAGACAACGAAACTGCAATTTACTGGACCTCCAGCACTATTTAAAACCTTAATTTTAGTGCCCCAATCAATAACTTCATAAGACAATTCTTGATAAGTTTGAATAGGTGTTAATGTAACTGTTATTGTATCATGATCTACCAATCCTTTCCAGTATTCTGGTAGATTAATTACATTACCTTGTACTGTGCCTCTATGATATACACCAATCTCTGCACCCTCAATACAAGCATGTCTAAGTCTCATACCTTCTTTAGTAGGATGGGGAATATCAAATTTCTTAAACGGTGCAGCGACAGCAGCAAAAGCACCAAAACCTGAAAATATCTTTGCACAAGTTATATTACCACCAACTGCAAGTAATCCCTGAATAGTAACAAACCCAGAGACATTCATATTACCATTATGTTGTGCTATTGCATTACCAACAGACAAAGCATTCTTAATATCAATACCATTCTTAAGACTCAAAGCATTCTTAATGGTAGTACCAAGTTTGGTACATAATCCCATAAAAGTACTAACTGCAATGACATTAACTACACCATGAAAGTTAGCAATACCATCACATCTAAGTGATAATGGTGCAGATATACCCATAGGAGGGCCAATCATCACTGTGGCAGTAGGTATGCCAGGCGAAATTGCAGTACCAAAGTAACAGGGACCATTAGCAACTAACGTGCCTGGAAATAATCTACTAGTAGCAGAAAGGAATGACATATCCAAGGCGCCAATGACTACCTTATCACCTGCCATTATGATGGATGCGGTAAATGCCATTATAAGAAGTCTTTAAATTTGTCTAGGAATTTCATAATAGAACCAAAGAATGGTGCTTGGAATATATCAGTCTGTGTTCCTGCTTCAACACCAACACCACCAGATAGTTCAATGAAGTTTCCACCCATACTTATATTATTTGTTGCAAGAACATTAATATTAGTACCTCTAAAGTTAAGAACAGATCCATCAAGTTGAATAAACTTAGTACTCTTTAATGTAATCTCACCATCTCCACCAGTAGCTTCCAATCTTACATTATGTCCCTTTAAAATAACATCACCATCCTGAGCATCTAGTAATATATGCCCTTGGACAGCAGTAATTATCTTTGCAAATACATTAACAGGTCCTTTATTAACAAGTTGAACACCACTCAGATCATATGATGTACCCATCACGATCTGTTTCTGATATCCATCTTTATAATATGCCCATCCCTGACCCTCATCCGTATACATTGAAAGATCAACAACACGACCTTTCATGTCTCCATCTGGGACTGTTATACCTGAATGAATACGAAAGCCAGGATAATTAGCAATATATTCTTTAGTCTGTACCGACTGTGGTGGAATTTCTTCTGGCATTATTCTCTGATTACCTCCTTACCAACACAGTCAATAACATCAATGACAAGAGCCCTTCCGTCAGGACCGTAAATTCTATTTCCATTCTCATCATATTGATTTGGTTTCTCACCAATGTCTTGTACAAAGTCTGGTGAATATGAAATAACTGGTAACAACTCAGCACCTCTACCTGTTGTAGTATTAATTATTACTGGAGGAATAGTCTTGTGTTTATCAGAACATTTGATATTCTTAACACCAACAATAGATCCAGCTGGAGTAGTAACTAAATCGAAACTACAATTACCAACCTGACCACTATCACCAGAAGTATATCCAATTCCAGGCTTTTCAGGTCTAATATCAGTAACTATACCAACAGGTTCACTTCCTATACCAGCAACACCTCTTGTAGTAAAGTTATAAGTATCTGTTTTTGCAATTCCAGCAAATATATTACCAGTTAAATCTTCAAATGCACCAGAGGTTATAGTAAGATGATACTCTGTATTATGTTTTAAGTCAAGTGATGGATCAATCTTAATTATAGAAGAAGATAAGAAAGATATTCTACTATCATCTACAGGTATAGTTTCATGAGTAGCATTACTAGCAGATTCAACGATAACTAAATCACCCTCTCCTCTAACAATAGGTTCATTGAATGTAACAGATAGAGATACAGAAGTCTCAACACCTACTGCATTATCAGCAGGAGTTGTAAAGGTAATAAATGGTGATTCATCATCTATAGGTTCTTCCGTAACAGGGAACTTAGGAGGTATAATACCATTCGTCTGACAATATCCACTACCGCCACGAAGCATATAAACTTGAACTACTCTTCCCTTATCATCAATAACTGTTCTAGCAATTGCTCCACCACCATGATTGGTTTTATCAATAATACTAAGACTTGGAGCATCTTCATAACCAAGACCAGCCTGAGCTATAACTATAGTTAAAATACTACCATCAACAGCAGATACTACTGGTATCAATTCCGCCTTCTTAGTACAATCACCAAATACATCTATTTTTGGTGGGACACATTTAGGGAATACAAATCCTGGCGGAATACTATTTCCAATATCATCTTGAGTCTTAGGATTATTAGTTTTCTCAGTACAATCAAAGAATTGATCCAAATCACCACCAAGCAGACTTAAGAAGGATAAAGATCCATCCCCAGCCTCATAAGTTAAATTGTCTATGTAATCAAGATTCTTAAGAACATTAGACATCTTACCAGCACCTTTGGTATTCAATCCCATACCCTGTGTCCAATCATCATATTCCTTACATCTTAAGGAATCACAAGATAAGAAACTCAAAATCATATTCATATAAGAAGTTATCTTACTGAATAGACTCATGACATTATTAAGCATCCCAGATAACCAATCTAATCCGTCTAGAATTGGTTTTAGGAGTTTAGAAATAGTACCTAATAACTTACCAAGTATTGAAGAGATAGCCTGTTCGATTGCACAGACACTTGCGTTAATAGTTTTTCCAATCAAATCTTTCAAAAGACCCTTAATGAAACCCATAATATCAAAACCAGCCTTCTCGAAGAGACAGAAAATCAAATCCATGATTCTCTTGAAAGCTTGAATGATAGGGTTCTTTTGTGGTTCTGGTACAATTAGACCTATTAAGTTACGAAATATCTTACCAAGATACTTCATTACTTTATCTCTTAGTCTTCTAATGATACTCTTAATTGCACCGAGAATTATTCTTGTAGCCTTACCAATAAGTCTATTTAAATCAGCAACAAAGTTTTGAGCAGCATCAATATACGTTCCAGCAAACTCAGTTAGAGAGTTAATAGTTTTAATAAAACTTCCTATGGTGTGAGTTATAGTAGAGATTGCATCATCTTCACAACCATTAGAAGCAGTATGAGGATCAGCAGTAATATTACCAAATTCTACATCACCCTTAGTTTGTCTTCTTAATCCCTCTTTCTCTCCCGTATCACCATCTTCCCCTGCTTTCTGTTCTGCATTTCCTTTTGGAGTTGCAACTGGTTTCTCTTTAGCTATTGGTTGAGTGGTTGCACCATATCCACCTGCTAATCTTCCAGATATTGTACCAAAAGCACCAGACTCAGCTTTCTTACCTTCTGTAGATAATGATAATACATTAGTTGGAGAATTAGTGTCATTAACACTTCTAGCTAATGCACCAAATACAACGGGTTGTTGTGCATCCTCCCCGTCCATGAAGAAACCAAATACAGTTTCTCCACCTACCATTCTAGAACTCTCACCATAACATGACTGGCCAGAACCAGAGGTAGCATCAACCATCACATGAGCCCAAGGCAGATCTTTATCTGGCAACTCAGCCTCATCAAATGGATGATGACCAATAATTCTGACCTTACATCTATACGCCCATCCCTTTTCTAAATCGGTTGCACTATTTTTCCAGTGGATAGCATTGGCAACTTTGCCAATCCACCAGACGAAACCGTCTCTACCAACATAATTGGTAGTAAATAGGGAATTATCAATCATTTAATCGTCGTATACTAAGCACTCAGGCTCGTCTGGATGTTGGTCACACCATAGTTCTATTGTATTAGGGTCATGATGATCTCCTGCTTTGATCTCTGCTGCATGGTGAGAAGCATAATCTTCTAGATCATGCAATTCGCCTTCAACATGCCGACGCATCTGAGGATTTGTTTGAGGATCTTGTAAGATCTCTTGGTCTTTTTTAATGTGTGCTTCGATAGATTCCATAATAGTAACCTCGTCTATAGGTTTAGTTTTCAGTACCATATGAATCTCTAATGAGATTCAATGATGTAGTATTAGTACCACCTGCAATCTCAAAGTGATGTCGAAGCGATCTTATTAGATAGTTTCCACCTTGAGCTTTATCCGCCTCCTTTAAGTTTCCTTCAGTGGGAGTCGAAGAGGGTAGGGTAATGTGTATTAAATCACCAGCCCTCAATGCAGTGTTACATGGTATCACTATATTTAGTGACTGTGTTAGAAGTAAATTATACCTCGAAAATGATTTACACATATCCGAGGGATCCCTACCTGATGATTGGGTATCCTCACTTACACTACCATCCAACATACCTGTATCGCCAATTCTTGACATAATTCTTGATGAAAAATTAGTCAATGGAGCATCATCCCCTTCGCCTGGAAGAGGTATATATGAAGACTCACCAGCAGTCTTTTCAAGATTATTTCTTTCATCTTTCAATTGAAATCTAATAGCATCTAATTGCCAATTAATAGGATCAAAGAAATATTGTAAGTTATTATACAATCCTATTCTAAGATTCTTCTGCAAATCTGTGTTCTTATCCACAAAGAAATGAATGATCTGTCTATTTGTAGTCTCTCTATCAGCTACACCAGTTGCAGTATATTGAGGTATCACTTTATCATCTGCTGATTTTACATTCTTCTTTCCAGAAAGCATAGACTCAATAGATCTGAAATGAAATCCATCATAATTCTCATAAAAGAAATATCCAGAAGTTCCTTTTGCTTTTGCTTCTTTACCTTTTCCAGAAGTACCAGCAGTACCCTGTTTTGCAACCGCTGCTTTAGGTGATAACCAAATCAAAGTATGAAAAGGTTTTTTCATGTTACCCATAAAACTATATGAGGTAGCACAGTCCTCAATTTCTTTTATTCTATCACTCTTTACTTTTAATGTATTTGTTAATATATCTCTAACATGAGCACTAATAGGTACTTTACCATATCTCTTACCACACCTACTAACCTCATTATCAAAACATTCTTTAGTTTTGCAGACTAAAGTGAATGATTCATTTCCTTCCGACTGTATTAAATCTTTTACAGCAGAAACATAAAGAGGAGGTCTCTCTTCTGTTTCATCAAAAATCAAATCCCCATTACCAGTACCTATATTAAGATCAAGTCTTTCAAATCCCCTTAATGGAGTCTTTCCATAAACATTGGATGAACTATTAATCTTTAGGTAACATGTTACATTGGGAGATAATATATCTTCAAAATAATCTATTTTAACTACAGCTCTCTCTATGCCAATACCATCTGCTGGTTTAGCACCTTCCTCACTACCCTTACATGGAGTGAGAATTGCCTTTTTGATTGTAATATCTTGTAGTGTCGACATTATGCTCCACTCAATCTATGTAAAGTAAATACTTGCTGGACATCGCCAGGACCAGCTCCACTACTAGGTAACATCATTGTTGTATGGCCACCACTACCTTGATTAATAATTACATTATCTCCTCCAACATTACCAGCACTTGGTTGTTGAACAAGATAGGCTATATTATTTACCACATTTGATTTAGGGTTATTGTAACTAGGATAAGTCTCGAATGAACCTACATCCATATCTCTTGAACCAGCATCCCAACTAAACTTATAATCAGGATCTCTAGCTTTTATCAACTTTCTCATCACCTCAGAATCAGACTCATCTCCACTTAAAGATAAATCAGGAAACTGATCATGAACTGCTTCATGACCACCAGACTTGGAATCTTTAGTCAAATGACCTACCCAAGTATGACCACTTCCAGGCAATATACCACTAACACCCTCTGCACCACCATAAGCTCTCACATCACTTAAAGATACAGGAACCTTAGTACCTTCTGGTACAAATATATCTACTGATCTACCATCACCACTGTGACCATGTTGTCGAATACCTAGTTTTATTAATTCAAGAATCTCAGCTTTAGTCATTCCTTTCTTAAACTTCTGGCCACCACTCAATTCTGTTGGTATATCTTGTGCAATTAACTTCTCTATTATAGGAGTAACATCCGATATTAGATCATCAACAGTACCAGTATTAGTCTGGAAATGTCCATGAACCCATCCAGCAGCATTATTTACTCTTCCAGTTCCACCATCGGTAGATCCAAATGTAGATCCAGTAGGTTCTATTCCCATACCAGAAAGATTTGTAGAAGCTATTAATATTTCCTTCTGAGGTACAAATTCAGTAGTTGGTTGAAATGTAGTTTGTGGTTTCTCAGTCAGAAGTTCTTCTTTGACATAATTTAATTTAATCTTGGCAAATTTCTCCTCATCAAGAGCTCCATCAGCACGAGGGAATCCATCTTCATCAACTGTTCTCTCTGGTTCATTCTTCTTATCAAAATCAAATACATTAAATGTAAGTACATCTAAAGTACCACCTGCAACTCTCTTTGTACCTTCAACAAGATCTTTAGTTCTATCTCCAGCCCATTCCCAGAATGATGGTCCCATTGCTCTCTTTAATAATCCACTTTCAACAAGTTCTGCTACTTGATCTGATAGATTTTTAAATTTATTAACATCTAACTTCTCTTTCTTTGTAATACCAGATTCTTCTTCTGGCTTAGGTAATACTCCAGATCCCATAACACCACTAGTACTAGTACTCTTTGATAAATTATCTACTGTCTTGTCTATATCATTCTTTTTTTGATCTGCAACTTTTTTATATTCATCTGAACCTTTTTGAGCTTCCTTCTTCTCTCTCTTAAGATCCCTCTTCATCTTATTCTTATCACCACCATATTGCTCTTCCAATACCTGATCAGTTGCATTTTGACTTTCTCCAGCCTTTGCGTTAGGAGAAAAAATTAATGCTCCCATAGTAATTATTGCACTACCAGCAGCAATAGGTAATAATTTATCCATAGGGTTACCACCTCCACCTCCACCTGATCCTTTAGCACCTTGAAGTCTATCAAGACTCTTAATAAAGGATTTAGCTTTAAAGAAAGTAATAGGTTCTGGTAACTTTATCTTCTTAAAATCAATAGTCTTACCAATAATAAACTTGTTAAAAGATTTGATACGATCATCAGCTCTTTTAACTGTCTTCTTTACCTTATTTTCTACTTTAAGAACAGCAACAGTAGGTTTCATAATGCATCCACTATATTATACTGACTCTTACTATGCAATAATGCAAAATTACTACCATCAACAGCAATAAAAAACGGAACTCTTACTGATGCAGAAGAATCTTCAGGAGTTCTAGCTACTTGGTTGCCAGATTTTGGTAGTGCCTGTTCAGTAGATGTTCCAGGCGGAACATTAATAACAGTCTCAGTTGTTTGAGAAGATTCGCCTTCAACTGTTTTAGAAACTCCAAGAGAATTTTCTCTTCTCAAATCAGATTCCTTGTTATTAGGTTGCACAAGAGACTTATCATCACCAGATGTTTTATTTACTTTTGATTTCTGCCACCATTTCCCCTCTGACCCATGCATTTCTCTTACTGCTTTCTCCCAGCCTGGATCTCCTTTCTTAAGCATTTTGCCATCTACTTCAATCTTCACATTATCCATACTACCAGTTTCAATAATGTCATTAGTAAATGATGAATAGTTTTCTGTTATACTACCATCTTCATGTTCTGTTTTATTATAACTGATATTAGTATTACCTACTTGAACACCCTCTACATTTTCTTTTCCTAGAGGTTTTGTTTTAGAAGTTGCAGTACTTCCATCACCACTACCTTCATTTCCACCACTAGTTGTTCCTCCAGAAGTACTATGATCTGCATTGTGTGGAATTACTGTGCTTTTACCACTAGCTGTTGTTGCTGTTTCTTGTGATGTATCTGTTGTAGATTTATTATTTTCTCCTCCTGCGTCTTCCACCTTGGGAACCAAAACATTAAGTTCTGATGGTGCTATGTCGCCTGGAATCAAAGCAGTTTGTGTTGTACCTGCTAAACTTTGAACCTTCTCATTATCAGTTGTGGGTTTATCTTCTGTCGTCTCTTCTTCTGTCTTTGGTTTTGAATCAGCAGCTTTCTTTACTTGCTCTTTAAAGTCCCAAAGAGCTTGTTGGAAAACTTTAAGAGCTTTATTAAATTTCTTTACTTCCTTCTTATTAAGTAATTCAGTTCCTTCTAATGGTTCTACTGATTTTACTGTACTCTCGCCAGGTTTAACTTCTTTATCTTCTTTACCTCTGTCCAGTAATTTACTAATACCCCAAGTTGTCAATGCAATTAACCCAAGAGTTGCAGCACCCTTAAGTATGTTTCCAATCAAACCACCTTTCTTTTTCTTCTCTTTCTTGCCAGGCTCAGTCTTAGGAGCTAACTTTATCTTAGTAAGTTTCTTAAGAAGACTAAGGAATATATTCTTGGCCTTGTTAATAAACTTAAATATCTCTCCAAGTGGTTTCTTAAGACCAGCTAAACTCTTTGCAAATTTCTCTAATTGACCCAAACCACCTTTAAAGATGTCGGATAACATCTTTCTTGGATCAAATGGTTTTATTGCAGAACGAACCTTCTTAGTTATCTTTGGTTGTAACCTCTTAACCTTAGTCTCTACAATCTTATTGACTTTAGTTACTGTTACTGGAGTATCATCATTCTCTGGTAATTGCAACTTCTTAGAAGAAGCTTTAAGTACCGAATCCGCTCCTTTTACTTTTCCCTCAGTCTTTTGCTTTCTTGCAAGGGAACTTGTAGATTTAATTGGAGAAGATAGTACTGCCATCTAAGCCCTTTGTTGTGCTGCTTTTTGTTGTGCTTTTAGATTCTCATCCTCAATATGTTGTCTGAGCAATCCAACATAAATGTCTCGTTCCCACGAAACCATATTCTCTATTTCAGTCAATGAATATTTATGGAACTGCATCAAAGCAAAATTAATTCGGAAGTATGTCTCAAGATCTACATGAGCCATACTTAGGCGAAAAAATCCGACAATCCCTCCAATACTACTGTATTTTCCTTACCAGTTTTAGGATTAGTAACTGTTATTTCATGAGTAAGTTTAGGCATTGTCTCAAAGAAAGACTCAATCTTCTTGAACTGTTCTGATGTCAGAGATTCAAGCCATTCTACAAGTTCTTTCTTACTACAATCAGCCGCACCCCACACATTTTCTTCATTATAAACAGTATCAATAGCAGATGCTATAATCTGAAAAGACTTCTCTACACCAGATTCATCTTCTTCTGAAAAATTATCTTCTAAGAATTGATTTAATGAAGGATACTTCATTTTTAAAGTATATCCTTCTCCCAATTGAATTTCTGGAGTATGATTAGGATCGGTCTTAATCTGTACTTCATCAATACCAATTGATACAGGAACTTGGGTCTCACCATCATCACCACAGGTAACAACAATCTCAATCTGTTCTCCAACAGATTTACCACGAACATTTAAAAAGATATACTCTATATCAAAACTAGGTAAAGTATCAACTTTGATACCTCTAGTTAAAATACAATCTTTTAATACCTGTTTAACTGCGTTTGATATTTGTTTTTGGTTTTGTGATTCTAAAGCGAGAATTAGAATCTTCTCTTCCCTAACTAAAAAAGGTCTAAATTTAATCTTCTTACCAGTAGAAGGTAAAGTCAGCTCATGTTGAGAAGTACTAATCTTTGGTAAAGGCATGATAAGTTATCAAGTCATTTCATTCTAAAGTTATTTAGACGGTTTTTTGGGACTTTTATCCCTGTGCTTGATCACCTTTCTGTGTATATTCATCTTGTTTCGTAAAGAACTCACTCATGCTTGATTGACAATCAGGTGGTTCAGGGTACTTATATCCTTTTATTTTTCTCCATTTGCCATGCATTGCACCCATCATCCATGACTGAGCAAGACTACGAGGTCCGTTCTCAAGTAGATCTAGTTCATACCTGCTAGAGGTATAACCTTTATACTCTTCTCTCCAATTAGAATCGTCAAATGGTGGTTTGTTCATAGGTGTAAGTTTTTTTCCCAACTTTAGTGTGTCCATATGGGCCAGTTTTGCCTGGCCTTACTTGTCCGAGTTTAGAACCTTTATTAGAAACTCCAGTTGAAGTCTTTTTAGATCTCTTGGCAGTAGGATGTAAAGTTGCTTTACCTTTACCCTTCTTTGTGATTACTGAATCTTGATTGTATTCTTTACCAAGACGTTTCATCCGTTTCTTAAAAGTTCTATACTTTTTCTTAGGAGCATTAACAACAACAGATGGTTCGCTCACTGTTTTTTTGTTGCCTTTATCATCCTTCTCAGGATACTCTCCTTTAACTTCTTTATATCCATAGCCGTGACTACGGATCTTCTTGCGTAACTCCTTGTTACTCTTTTTGTTCTCCTTATTTGACTTATCACCTCTTGTTGCAGTTAGAACTGCCGTGTTGCGACTCTTAGAATGAGAAACCACACGAGACATTCCACCCTCATTAAGAGAGCTACATTCTAACATAAATTCGGGAAAAGTCTTCATATTATGGACACTTTGTAATGTGGCACACTAGTATTTAGATTTGAACTTCGTTTTGTAAAGTATAACCTGCCATATCCGTACCATTGTTCCACCAGTTAGGCAAATTTGCATATGCTCCAGATAAATTCGTAGATCCGTCTTTACCCCGAGCTATTGCATTTTTAAATTCAGGTGGTTCTCCATCATTCTCTGGTTGTGATATAACATACCTATCATATTTAAAATTAACAGTTACCTGAAGAATCTGAGCATCACCATAAGATAATGGAATACTATCAACACTCTCTGGAAATGCATTGGTGAAAATATATGTTAATGGATTTGGTTTATCAGGTGGTTGAATTGGTGCTGCTACTCCAGACCTTGTTGCTGTCAGTCCTGAAGAATGTTGATAGAAAGTATCCTTCGTAGTTCTACCCTTAACATCTAAATTTCTCTCAAATTTAGTAACCATCATAGTTCTCTTATAACTATTGGGATATCTAAACCTCTTAAATCCATTGAGTTCTGCTTGATGACCATATCCTTTAGGATTACCAGCTCTATTTCTCATACCACCATTAGCAGCATATACTGGATTAATAAAGTTAATCCACTCTTGAAATACTTTAAGAACTTGATAATCAGATGAAAGATAAAATTTTAAATTCAGATCAACATATGCTCTATTATTTGCAAAGAATTCTGTTACACCTTGTCTAGCACCAGTCTCTTCAAATGAAGCTAAATTAGTTCCAGGCAAACTTGCCTCAGAACATAGAAAATTATACCTTTCTGGGGAAGATTGTCTGAATACTCCAGCACTAGTGAGCCAAGCACTCAAATCTTTATCTGCATCTCCTCCAGCTTGACCAAGACCTAAAGATACTTTAAAAGTATTGGAAAGAGCAGGAGAAGATAAGAAATTTTGAAAAGATTGAGCTGCAGCAGCACCATCAAGCGCAGCTACGGTAGGATTAGCTTCTAAATTCCTATCTACTAAATTGTTTGCCGACATCTAAATAATGGTTGAACCCCACATACTATGTATATGGCTTATAAGGGGAAATACAGACCTAAACATACTAAAAAGTATAAAGGTGACCCAACACAGATCATCTATAGATCATTATGGGAAAGAAAATTTATGGAATACTGTGACTTAAATGAAAGTATAAGTCAATGGCAATCAGAAGAATTCTGGATCCCATATAAAAATCCCATAGATAATAGGATGCATAGATACTTCCCAGACTTCTTTATCAAATACAAAGATGCTAAAGGTAAAAAAAGATCTGTTGTAATTGAAGTTAAACCGAAGAAACAATTACTAATGCCCAAAAAGAACCCAAAGAAGAGAACTAAATCGTGGGCATATGAAGTACAAACATACGTTATTAATCAAGCAAAGTGGGAAGCAGCAAAAAACTACTGTGATGATAGAAAGTATGAGTTCAAAATCATGACCGAGGATGATCTAGGAATATGATTGGAGCAGAAATACGACAAAAAGCTGGTAAAAAGAACAGAAGCGGAGACTGGTTTATCTCTGAATTAGAAACCGCTTTAGGTCCTCTACAAGAAAGAAACATCAGTTCTGCTGATACTTCTGGAATTGAAATTGGGGATATGTTCTTCTTTTCATATGGTGCAAAATACCCTGAAAGATATGAATTTTGGGATATACAACCACTAGCAGTTGCTCTTAGTTTTTACAAAGATGGGTTCCTTGGATGCAACTTACACTATGTAAATCCACAGTATCGAGACCAAGTTGCAAAAAGTCTTCTAAATAGTGGAGGAGGTACTACTGTACCAAAAAATACCCTACACAAATACCTCTATGAAGGTATAGGTAACTTATATAAAGTCCCAGACACTGAAGATTGGGAAGAGATATCTCTTCTTCCAACAGAAAAGTTTTATGATCCACGGGGAATGAAATATCCTAAACACCGAGCCTGGAACTGGAAAAAGTAATGTCATCATCCATAAGACAAGAAGTAGATCCAAAATATATCGGACCTGATGGTACGCCAGGAATCACAGCGACTAATAGTAATACAAATAAAACCCAAAACTATAAACTATTTTATTTTGGTGATACAAGAACTGCACAAGTATTACCAGTAGATTCAGCTGGAGAAATATTAATAGACGCTAAACCAATATACACAAACGGAGTATGGGATACAACTCAATTTGAAGGATTAGATGCTAGTACGCAAGAAGTTATTCATGGTAAAGTACAAACAGGAGTAAGGGAACATACCACTAGAACAAATCAAGAAGTCCCACAATGGGCTGATTCTGATCAACAAGGATTTGGAGTTGCAACTACAGATAATCAAATAGCATCAACTATAGCAGATCAGGAAGCTTCTGGATTCAATCTAGGTTCTTTCTTATGGAACCATGTTGTTCCACCACCTATAAGATGGGGTGCTAATATTATTAGTGGTACTGTTCAAACTGCACAAGTGGGATGGCAATTACTAACAGAAGGACCAGCATCTTTTGTTGAAAAAGCTGGAATACAAGGTGGAAGTTATGATGTTGAAAATGATTCATTTATGAAAAGGGTCGTAGCATACCCTATGGATATATCACCTCAACAAGACTATATGAAGATTGATTGTTATTCATATCAACCTCCATATGAAGCTTCTATGGAAAGAAGTTTTGGTGATGATGGTGGAGAAACTGATCTTGGATATGGATTATCAAGACAATCACCATATAGAAAGAGATTGGGAGCAGGAATAATATTACCAATGCCCAACATGGTTGCTGATAAAAATGAAACTCAATGGGTTGATGATAATATGTCAACCATGGCAATGGGAGCCTTACAACATGTCAATAAAACATTTACCAGTAAAGCAGGAACTCTATTAGCAGGTGCAATCGGTGGTACTATAACTGGTGATATGATGAGAGGCATCAACACAGCAGATGCTTTTAATAGATTAACTGGTCAAGCAGCAATCTATACAGCTATAGGTACTAAAGAAGCAGGTAGAGGAGAAATAGGTGCTAACTTATTAAGTCAATTAAGTGGAAAACTTGGATTCGATATAACACCAGAAACAATATTAAGTAGAGCTGGTGGTGTTGTTGCTAACTCTAATACTGAACTTATGTTCTCTGGAGTAAAATTAAGATCATTTGGTTTTAATTGGAGAATGACTCCAAGAGACGAAATGGAAGCTCATAATATAAGAATGATTATTCGTGCATTTAAACAATGGTCTGCTCCTAGAAAAATAGTAAAACTAAATTCAGGAGAACAAGCTGGAGATACCGTAGGTAGAGCTGGATCTCCATCATACTTCCTAGGTACTCCAAACGTCTTCAGACTGAGATATATGACTGGTGGTGGAAGAACTATATTGGGAGCAAATAAGTTTAAACCATGCGCTCTAACTGGTATATCTGTGGTATATACACCAGACAATACATGGAATGCCTATGATGGTGGGCAACCAATATCTGTAACTATGGATCTACAATTTGCAGAACTAGAACCAATATATAATACTGATTATCAAGAAAAAGTTCAAGAAGGTAGAGCATTTGATCCTAGTGATCCAAACTCCCTTGGAGATTTAATGCCAATAAGCATTGTAAAACAAGACGTTCCATCAAGTTCAGACGTAGGTTACTAAAATGGCTAGAGGATACTTTTCACACTTACCAAATATAAACTACGTCTCTAGAACGACTGATAGAAGTTCTAATGATGAATTTATTCAGGTAAAGAATTTATTTAAGAGAGGCAGACTTCGTTCTGACTTAAGTTCAGTATTTACTGCATTTAATGATTATGTTATTGGTGAAGATCTTAGACCATCACAAGTTGCAAATGAACTCTATGGAGATCCTAGACTTGATTGGGTTGTTCTAACTTGCAATAATATAATTAGTGTCAAAGATGAATGGCCATTAGGAAGTAATAACTTTAGAAAATTTCTAATGGATAAGTATGGTAATGATGAGAAATTAAACGAAGTACATCACTATGAAACCCTCTATATGGTAGATAACTATTCAAGAATAGTAATACCATCTGGATTAACAGTAGATTCAAACTTTGACTTTAATTTCATTGCATATAATGCCTCTTACCAACAAGAATTAAGTTATAGTAGTGGTGTGGCAAATACAAATTTACCTACTGCAGCATCTGTAGATTCAGTGGGAACTGCAAAGGATGCTTCTGGAAATGTTATTAGAAATAATAATGTTAAAAAAGTAACAAATTTGGATTATGAGACTGACCTTAATAATTCTAAGAGGAGAATTAAAGTTCTCAAAAAAGATTACTTAGATGTTGTATATAATGATATGAAGAGAATATTCAAATATAAACAGTCCAGTCAATTCAAAACAACTTACTTAAAAGAAGCTCATAATCCAAGACTTAGCGGAGCATAAAAAAAGGAGCCCCCATCGGGGCCCCAATATTCTGGTTCTCTAGGATCGATCCTAGGATCCCACCAAAAGAAACCAAGCTGGTGCAATCTAACATGCATCAGCGGTTTTTTTAGCTCCATTTACTCCTCAGC